>Ga0222633_1000991_pt1 | contig 18360 bp, 11 predicted proteins | sample AntAcemetageno48_FD_179816 | JGI IMG/M metagenome (GOLD analysis project Ga0222633, IMG submission 179816) | Saline water microbial communities from Ace Lake, Antarctica - #48 | ecosystem: Environmental > Aquatic > Non-marine Saline and Alkaline > Saline | place: Antarctica: Ace Lake | collected...
ACGATGCCATTTCTAGAATGGGGAAACTCGGCGCAAAGTTGATTGGAGATCCGCTTTCCCGGCCAGACATCACTGAAGAGGCTCTCGGGGCAGTGAATAGTGGCTCTGCGGCGAGGAAGCGTAATCGTATTCCCAACAGTATCGATCTTTTGGACCCGGACAGTCCTTTTCTAAAATTGGTGGATACTTTTCCACCGGAGCCCGGAATTCCCTATCATTCCATTATTGGCGATCGTGGGAAAGGCGGGAATCTGGATCGGACAGAGCCTGTCAGTAGCGATGGGATTGTTCCTTATTGGAGCAGTCACCTTGACGGTGCCGAGAGTGAAATCGTCATTCCAAGTGAGCATTGGACCATTCTCCATCAGCAGGGCATGGATGAGGTGAAGCGGATCCTCGTGCAGCACGCTGCAGGTCTCTGAATCGGCTCTGTTTCTCATACTCCAGGACAAATGCATGCCTGTGCCGTGCCCTTTAAAACAAGCAATCCAACCATTCCACTAGCCTTTTCGGCCCGGTTGCCTAACATGATTCTTTGCGCCTCACGATGACTGCCTCCGAGCCCTCCAGGAAGATCTATCCTCCGAAACCGCACCAGGCGTTGAAGTCCGATCATGGACTCACACCGATGGAGGCGGTGAAAATCCTGTATTCCGAGGGTAAGGAAGAACTGAGCGAAGAGATCTTCGCCAGTCTCAGCCGGCAGGTTTTCGACGAGAAGGAGCCGGATCCGTCGGGCGGTTTGCGTTGCTTTCTAGCCCGGGCGGGCTTGTTGTTGTTGAAGCGGAGAACCCGCACAGAATACCGTCAAGGGCCTGATGGGCAGGAGATGACAGTTTATCGAAACAAACTGTTTGAACGATCCGGCCATCCCTACGCGATGACTCTCCTGTCACCATCGGTGGCGAATACCGCAGCGTTCGTGGAAGGCGGGGACCCGATGAATGCTCCCTATATGATGATCTGCCCGACGATTCGCCGGAATGCCTGCACATGGGATCGCCTCCTTCTGGATTCCGTCCAGTGTCGGGACGTGCAGTTGCGCTTCATCTGGGAGACGCGCAGCGCCTGCGAAGCCGCGAGGGCTCGACTTGATGCGGGGAAAAATGTTCGGATCAAGGCCGTGGCTTCCGGTACCGGACTCAGCGCAGTCCTGGTTTTCGACCGGCTCATCCGGGAAGGATACGACCCGGATTCGATTGCCGTCATCATGACGGACCGGGAGGAGTCGAACGTAAAAAAAGCGCGGTTGCTCCTGAGCAAGCTGACAACGACTCGGGAAAACCCCGCCGACGACGCGGAACGGAAGGGGATTACCGCGCGGACGATGGACCTGTTGCACGAAATTCCATCGCAGGAGATCCAGGGCGGCCATCGTCTCTACCATGTTGTTACCCTGATAGGAATCCTGGAGTACTTCCGGGGATCTACCTGCGACACGACTGAGGAACACTACGGCGAAACTCTTTTTGCCGAAGAATCCGAGGGCAGGGAACTGATCCGGAAGATCAGCGAGATGATGGATGACTCGGGTCTGTTGATCGCCAACACCTACCGGGTGGGAGCGGCTGCTCGAATCATCGAGGTCTTCGGCAAGAAGCTCCGTTTCCGAAATCGTGAAGATCTCCACGCCCTCGCCGCAACGGGAGGATTTGTCCCGATTAAAACAGCAGGGTCCGGAAATGTCTACGATGTCGAAATATTCGAGAAGCGAGTCTCTGAAACCTCAAACGGAGGCGGTTGAGATTCAGGGCGCCGGTTGGCGACTCTGCCTATCGTGAGAATTTCAACGTAGCCATCGTGGAGGCGGTGAAATCGGCATCCGTATAACTGACGTCATGGCGAATACTCGATCCGTCAATTTCGGTTATGGTTCCACTTCCAGTACGTCGGGCTGAGAGGCTTGAGGGAACGAAACGGCCTTCGTCGTCTTTCGTAATATTCTTAGCGTCGATCCGAAGCGCCATGTTGCCCGAGCTGTCATATTTTTCGACTCGCATTGCCACAAGTTTTTTCGGATCGATCCAGCTTTTCACCAGGCTGTAGGGTGAAGAGTCCCCCGATCCGGGCTTGGATTCGAGCTGGAGGCAGTCGATCCGTCCTACCGTTTCGCTGCCTGTAATGTTTTGGTTCTCCCAAAGAAAGAAATTCTCAATCAGATCCAGGTAGGCGAGATCACTATTGAGGGCCCGTTCAAGAAGGTTTGATTTGCCCAGGGGCCGCGGGGCCGAGTTGGGTGGGCTGAGGACGTAACCTCCGGGGGTGGAAGCGCCCGCCTGACTTAGCAAGGCTGCTTCGCCCTTTCGATTTAAAGGAAAGAGAACCTGATAGAGAACCTGTGACTTTCCCGCATTTCGTCGGGACTTAATCTGCAGGTTGAGACTCGCATTACTACCGCTGCCCGACTTGATCTGCATCTTCAACTTGGCAATGGAATCTCCGTCCGTACTTCCCGAGGCCATTTTGCCAGCGAGTTCCGAGCCTTCCTGAGCGATTGAGCCGGAAGCTGTGAACCCAATCCAGATTAGGCAAAGTAGTAAGGTTGAAAGTGTTTTCATTATCTCTCTACTGAACCGCCTGCCTGCGGGCGCGTCAACTTTGAAGCGCGACGCTGGGCGTCATGCGGGAACTCTTCCAGGCAGGATAAAGGCCACTAATCACACCGACAATCACCGCGATGGCAATTGCCCGGAAAACAAGGCTGGCGCTGAAATCGGGCTCGAGAAGGCCTCGAATGGTTGGTGTTGCTTCGAGAATTTTCAGGGTGACTCCTCCCAGAATTACACCAAGGATTCCACCTGTGAGACCGAGAATCGCTGATTCGCAAAAGACGAGGAAAACAATCATTCGCCGCTTCCATCCCAGCGCGAGCAGAATGCCGATTTCGTGGGTGCGCTCGAAGACTGTCATCAACATTGTGTTCATCACACCGAGAACCCCAACAATGATCGCGAGAAGTGAAGTGCTCCAGCTCATGGCCCGGGCAATACGGAATCCCTGGCTGGTTCCTACCACATCGCTGGCTTTGACGGCTCGCCCCTCGGGGAAAACCTCTTCGATTTCCTCGCAGAGTTCATCAATCTGATCGTCGGTTGTTTCCGAGGTGACTTTGATGTCTAGAAAATTGGCCTTGCCTTCGTATCCGGTAACTATCTGAAACTGCTTCAGGGCAAGAATGATGGCTCCATTTTCCACGACAGATTGGCCATCGACGATTCCGACGACTTCGAATTCGTCAATTTCGATTTGAACCTTGTCCCCCACCTTTTTTCCAAGAACTTCGGCAGCGAGTATTCCGATAACCACGGCCTTTTCATTCTCATCTTTTGGCATTCGCCCCTCGACGACCTGCAATTGATCCCAGGTGAACCCCTTCCATTCACGGCCCGAGACCATCATCATCGGCGCGTCCTCTACCATGAGCATCTGCATCAGAACTGTCGTCGCCTTTTCTACTTTTGGATTTTCAGATACTCTTGATTGTAGCTCTACGTCGAAGACCTTGGGCATCATGCCGCCTTCCATATTGCTGACAATCACGTCGATTCCAATTACGTCGAGTTGTTTGACCACGCTCTTCTCGTAGCCGGATGCCATTCCGACCAAGGCGACAACTGCTGCGATACCAATGGAAATGCCGACAAGGGTCAGCGCGGTTCGAACAGGGCGGCGCCAAAGTCCGCGAAGAACAATCGTGAAGAAATTCATGATGACTGTGGTTTGGGGATTTTGCTCGAGTCGGAGGCGATCTTCCCGTCCAGCATCCGGATTTCACGGGAGGCATGGCTGGCCACGTCCATATCATGGGTGACCAGAATCAGTGTGGTTTTGTGTTCCTCCTGCAGGAGGTCGAGCAATTCCATGATTTGAGCGGCGTTTTCTGTATCGAGATTGCCGGTTGGTTCGTCGGCAAGAAGCACGCCGGGATTGTTGACCATGCTGCGGGCGATTGCGGCGCGTTGCCGCTCTCCGCCCGAGAGTTTTGACGGCAGGTGATCGAGTCGGTGCGAGAGTCCTACGGCATTCAGAAGTTCAACTGCCCGGGCTTTTCGTTCCCGTGCGGAACCGGGTAAGCCGAAGGTAGGGATCTGCACGTTCTCCCGGATTGTGAAAGTCGGAAGGAGGTGGAAAGACTGGAAAATAAATCCGACCTCTCTGGCCCGGTAGTCGGCATAGTCGGGCAGATCGGGGAGGTTGGTGCCCTTGAATTTGAGCTCCCCGGAACTGGGGAGGTCCAATGATCCCAGCATGTGAAGAAGCGTTGTCTTTCCACTTCCGCTGGGACCGACGATCGAAACAAACTCACCGGGGTCGATCTTGAAATTGACCCCACGCAGTGCTTTAACATTCCCTTCATCGAACTCCTTTTTCAGGTCTATCGCCTCGAATACCGGATCGGGATCGTTTGAATTAGCGGGTTGTTCACTCATGTAGACAGATTCGACACGTTTACCGACGCGGTTCTCGAAGGGGTAGTGTTTTCAGCGTTCCATTGCCCGCCGACCTTTGGGTCGCGCAGCTCACGAAAAAGGTCTACGAATGCACTACGATAGTTCGGATAGGGGCTGGTATCTCCTTCGTCTTCCGGATTGAGCCAATCGGTGTGCTGTGGCAACTCGTAATGGGGGAGGCTCATCTTGATATGGTGGATGCCGTGAAGCGGCTCATGAAGCAGCGTCAGCGAAGTGAGTCGTCCCAACCAGGAGTTCGCAACAATACTGCGGGTGGCGCTCCGGGATGTGTTTCCACTCAAACCAACATGTTCGATGTATTTGCGCCAGCTCTGGAGGTTTCCGGCTATCAACCCTGGAATGAGGAAGTTGAAGAAAAACCAGGGCCAGAGATCGAAGTAAGCGACCATGGCGACATTTCCCGCCCAAAATGCTGCGCATCCGCAGATTTCCTTCCAGACCCGTCTGCGGACCTTCCTGTTCTTGACTGGCGAATCTTTCAGGAAAAATACTCGCAGAAAAAGAAAGGGCGTAAAAAAGAAGCCTAAATTCAGTTCGATAAAGGCAGCCAAACATCGCTTCCAGCGGGGGCAGTCCGTCAGAACGAAAGGCCACAGTTCGAGGTCCTTTTCCGTAGCGAGATGAAGGTGGTGCTTCTGATGCAGCGCCCGGTAAAGAGTGAAAGGAATATAACAGAGGATCCCGACCAGAACTCCATCGATCTCGTTGGCCCACTTATGTTTTCGAAGAAAGCCGTGAGACGCTTCGTGAAACGCAATCAGAAGAGCGTGCACCAGATGACTGAGAAACAGCGAAAGAATGACAGCGGCCACCCACCACTCTTTGAAAACAACAAAAGCCACGGCCACCTGGGTCACGTAGAAAGTCCCTGAAACAATTGGAAAGGCCTTCCGGGTCACCCAGGGTATGTAGCGAGTATCGCTGCCGTGTTCTTTCATCGGATGCAAATGGGGAATCAGATCGTCATCGAATGGGTGGTGATCTCAGGATCGTTGCAAACCGCGGTTAGCACTCCCTTGAAAAGCCGATCCAGTTCATGGAGATCTGTCTCGGGAATGACTGACCTCCGGAAAAGCCAGACGATCTCAAACCGTCCTTCATCTTCCGTCATCTCACAAGCGATGTCAAAGCGAGCTGTTCCTGTTGACCAGACTTTCAGCTTCGTGGAGACGCCGGGGAAAACCACGTCCGGGACCGGGTGATTCTGGAACGCAAACCGCACATCAAACAGGGTATGTTGATTGGGTGAAGAGGGTTCACCCAGCGATTTTGCCAGTTCGGCGAACGGCATGGCATGGGCGAAGGAGTCGACCGTTTCCTCATGCACGTTTTTGAGCACGGCAGAAAAGGATTGGGAGGTATCAATCTGGCAGCGCAGAGGGACAACTCCCGAGAAGTATCCCATCGTCTCTCTCACCTTCGCTTTGCTCCGGTTCGCCACCGGAGACCCGACGGTAATGTCTTCGGCTCCGCTCCAGCGATGAAGCGCCAGCTGAAATGCGGACAGGAAGGTGCTGAAGGGAGTAACGCCGGTTTTTCGGGCCAGATCTCGAGCCGCATCGGACAGTTGAGTGGGAATTGAGGTGACCCATTTTTCGAGCCGCCCGGATTCTCCTGTTTCGGACTTGGAATCATCAAAGAGAAGTGTCGAACCGGAGAGGCGCTTCTTCCAGAAGTCGGCGTGGCGCTCCAGTTCTGCTGGTTGCCATCGGGCCCGCTCGCCTGCTCCCCATTCGGAGTAAGTCATCGGCAAGGGCGGCAACGAATTCGGGAGACCGCTGACTGTCCCGCCCAATTTCCCGGCCTCCTTGAGGCAGAGAATGTAGGCGCCGCACAGGTCCTCCACGAAAGCTCCGAGGCTCCAACCATCGGCGATAGCGTGATGCATTGTCACGGCGAACGCAAAATCATTCGGTCCGCGGCGAAGCATATCCAGTCGATAGAGTGGGCCGCGAACGAGATCAAAAGGTTCCCGGAAGCTCTCTATCAGAACTTCCTCGAGAGTATCCGGCTTTGATTCGGATTCAGTGAGTTCCCGGTAGCGAATGGCGGCCTCTCCGGTGGAACGAATAATCTGAAGCGGGCGTTCTTTGCCGGGAAGGATTGAGGTGCGCATCACCTCCTGACGCCCGGCCGCTTTCTGCACCGCCGCCTCGCACAGCTCATAGGTGATTGGACCCTTGATTTCGAAAAACGAGCCGATGTTATTTGCGGGATCTCCAGGAGCAATGGGAGAAGTTTCCCAGATTTCCCGCTGGGGGAAAGTGAGGGGCTGAAGGCGCGCCTCACCGTTGGCAAGCGCCTGTTTCAGTCGGGCCCGGGGATCCTGTTGTTCCATGGAGTCCGAACGATTATTTCGCGCCGGACTCCGAAGCCGACTTGATTTCGACTACGGCTTCTTTTTCGGCTGGAGCCGAATCGTCCAGGATGAGATCGAGGTCTTCGTCGGACAATGCGTCCAGGTCGATTTCTTCCATGTCCAGTTCCTCTTCCTCCTCGGCCTCCGGCTCGGGCGCGGCAGCGCCGGCTTCACCATCGCCGCCGAGATGATTTGAGATGAGGCTGGCAATCTGGCCGATCGTCCGCGCTCGCATCAGGCTGGTCGGAGGCAGGGTCACGGCGATGGAACTCTCAATCAGGTTCTCGATTTCCACACCCATGAGCGAGTCGAGTCCGAGATCCGTGAGTGGCTGGTCTCCGCGCAAGGTTTCCGGTTTCACCCGAAGCACCGAGCCGACCACGTCCTGGACCGCTTCGACGATCACACTGTCCCGTTCGCCGGGCTCCGCAGCGTCGATCTTGCCGCGCCAATCAGCCTTTCCACCGTCGTATTCCTTGGAGTCCATGCCGGCCGCAAAAATGCGCTCAAGCAGTGGGCTGTCCTGGAGGCTGCGGAAGGTCTGGCGCCATTTCGCCCAGTCGACCCGGATCGCCGCCACCTGTGGGACGTTGGCATCGAGAAAAGATTCCAGTAGGCTGGTCACCTCATTGGGAGCGATGGCTTCCGTGCCCTGGCGTGCCAGAAACTCGGCGACGCGTTCATTCCGTGCCACGTAGCCGTCGCCACCGAGCACTCCCCAGTTGACCGCGAGAGCGGGCAGGCCGAGGGCGTGGCGATGATGGGCGAGGGAATCGAGGAAAGCATTGGCGGCTGAGTAATTCCCCTGGGCCGGGTTCCCGAAGACACTGGAGATCGAGGAAAACATGACGAAGGCGTCGAGATCCATCTCCTTGGTGGCCTCGTGAAGCATCCAGCCCCCGAGGGCTTTTGGTCCCATGACCGACTCCATCCGTGCCGAAGTCAGGTCCGACAGTGGTGCATCGTCAATGACCATCGCGAGGTGGAAAACTCCCTTGAGCGGCCGCTTGGTCGCTGCGATTTCCTTGAAAAGACTCTTCACGTCATCAGGAGAACCGGCGTCCGCTTTGGCGACTAGCACTTCCACACCCTGCCCTTTCAGCTCGGCAACAAATTCCCTGGCGCCGCTTGCCTCGATGCCGTTCCGGCTCGTCAGCACGAGATGGCGGGCGCCGCATTCGATCAGCCAGTTAGCGAGCACCTTGCCGAAACCGCCGAGGCCGCCGGTGATGAGATAGGTGCCTGCAGGGTCGGACGAAAAGTCAGGGCGTGGTTTTTCGCCTTTGCGGGACACGAATGGCTCCGCGAATGAAACGACCACCTTGCCAATGTGCTTACCCGCAGCCATTAGGCGGAAGGCTGCATCGATACGATTCGCAGGAAACGAGCGGTAGGGCAGTGGAGAGAGTTCTCCTTGCTCGATCAGTGCGGTGATCTCCGCCATCAGATCACGGGTCAATGCTTCGTCACCGGCAAAGATCGCGTCCATCGCTACGACATGGAAGGAGGCGTTCCTCCGCAACGAGAAGAGCGGCAGCTTGGCGTTCTGGTAAATGTCGCGCTTCCCGATCTCGATGAATCGTCCGGACTGGGCGAGACAGGACAGGCCCATTGGGATCGCTTCGGCAGCGAGCGCATTGAGCACGATGTCGACACCCCGGCGATCGGTCAATTCCATGACCCGCTCGGCGAAATCGCCCGAGCGTGAATCGATCACCTCCCAGACGCCGAGCGTTTTGAGCAGTTCGCGCTTCAAAGGGCTACCGGCGGAGGCGATGACCTTCGCGCCGAAGTGATGGGCGATCTGAATCGCCGCCATGCCGACCCCGCCAGCGCCGGCGTGGACAAGAATAGTTTCGCCTTTGCAGATTCGGGCCGTGTTCTTCAACGCGTGCCAGGCCGTCATGAAGACCACCGGGATCGTGGCGGCTTCTTCACAGGAAATGCAATCCGGAAGCTTCAACACGTCAGCACCGCGGGCAAGGGTGTGAGTCGCCAGGCCGAAAACGGCGAGGCCGAAAACGGTGTCGCCTACCGCAACGTGATCGACGTCGTCACCGATGGCGATCACTTCGCCAGCCACCTCGTCGCCGTACATGCGGGCGTCTTCCGTCTCGGCAGGGTAGAGTCCCAGAGCCTTCAGCACGTCGCGGAAATTCATGCCAGCGGCCTTGACCTTGATCAGGACATCGCCGGGGCCGGGCTGCTCTTCAAGGAATGGCGTGAACGCCAGGCTGTCGAGGATGCCGCGATCCTTCGACTCCAATCGGAGCGGAACCGAAGGATTGAGCGCCTGATCGTGGGAGGGTAGTCCGCGGGAAAGGCGTTGCACGTAGCGGGCTTCGCCGCGCAGGGCCACCTCGCGCTCGGTCTCGCCGCACACGAGTTCGTCCCAGAGCAGATTTGCGTCGGCATCAGTCGCTTCGGGCGGTAAATCGATAGCGCGGCAGGGAATCTTGAGGTGCTCACTCAATAAGACACGGAACAGGCCGATCGCCGGTCCCTGGCTTACCGAAACGGGAACGCGTTCGTTGCCGATGCTCTGGGCCCCGCGAGTCACGAGGTCGAATTTTGTACCACCGGCCGGGAAAGCCCGGTCGAGCCCATGGGAGAAATGCAACAGGTCATCTGTGCCGAACAGGGCGTCGCTATCATCGGCGGCGATTTCTTCGTCGATTGCCCAGCAGTAGACGAAGCGCTGAGGCTTGTCGTCGCCAGTCCAGGAGGCGAAAAGCGCCTTCCAGTCGTCCTCTTCTTCGGACCGGATCGTAAGCGTGTCGCCGTCGAGATCGAGTTCGTCGCCGCGGGACACGATCCGGCATTCAGCGCCGGCGGATTGCAACGTCTTGGCTAGATCAGTACCCACGCCAGTTTTGTCGGCAAAAATCACCCACGAAGACTCTTCCGGTGCCTTTCTGGTCGTGACAGCATCATCGGCAGAAGGCGCTTCCCAGGCCTTGCGCGCCAAAACGGCCACCTGGCTTTCGCCACCCTGGGGACCACAAAGACCCGGGATCGAAGAGGTTTCTTCAAAGCCCACTTCACGAAGCACTTTCTCCCAGGTCTTGCGGGGAAGCAGCGGTTGCTCGGGCCGAAGATCGCGGTCGGTGAAATGCCACCAGCCGCTCGTTAGGCCGAAGATCGATTCGGTCCACAGCTGTGGGGTCGAAACATCCATGAAGACCAGCGAACCGCCCGGTTTCAGCAGATCCTTGATCCGTCCTAGGCTGGAGCGGACGTCCTCTACGGCGTGGAGGACGTTGGTGCCGACGATGAAATCAAAAGATCCTGCTTCGAGATTCTGTTTCTCGAAATCTTTGTCGAGATTCAAGGCCTGGTATTCTACCTCGGGGAAATTGGCGAGTTTTTGCTGGGCCGGCTGGAAAAATCCTGCGGAAACGTCGGTGAAAATGTAGCTGTGAAGATTGCGCTCCAGCAGCGGCAGCACATAGGCAGCCAGACCACCGGTTCCCGCGCCGACCTCGAGAATTCGCAGGCCGCGTCCCTCAGGCAAACGGTCGGCAGCTTCTTTAACGGCGGCGCCGATCCCGGCCATCCAGTGGCTGGCCAGAAGGCCATCGCCGTAAAAATGCTCCAGTACATCGGCTCCGGGGCCGCTGAAGAGAATTTGCACTGCATCTTCGTCGCCGCGCATGATCGGCCCGAAAGCCGCGCCGGTCGTCGCACTGAGAGTGCCTTCGGGAATGTGTCCCGGGTGGTTCGTGAAAAACGCCCGCAGTTTTTCCGGAGCGGAATCGGCCTCAGCACCGAAGGTGCCTGTCGGCGTCCAGGTTTCATCATCATCACGCTCGAGGAGACCGCGAGTCGCGAGCTTTTCCATGAGGCGGCTGAAAACCGGGAGCATCGCCTCGACCACTTCGAGGGACTTGGCGGAAAAGGCAATGCCGGGTTTCACACCCATGTTCCGAAGCCCGTTGGCGATCTGAGCCGCCGCGAGATTGTCCTGCGAGGCAATTACTCCCTCAAGGCGATCCTGTCCACGCAGGCCAAGCACTTCATCGAGCGCACTAGTGGCGGCTTCGTGCAGTTTCTTCAGCGGCACTGGCTTGAGAGGAGCCGGTTCGTCCTCGCGCTCGGTGCGTTCCCAGTCGACGTGATACACGAGATCTCGTCCGCTGTTGGAACCCGAACGCTTGGCGTTCGACATCGCGATGGCACGGAAACCGTCGACCAGCACACAGGCTTGTCCCTTCTGGTCGTAAATCTCAATCCGTCCCTCGATCAGTTCATCGTTGCAGGTCAGGACCCGGGCGCTGACCCGACTTTCTTCGCCGGGGGATCCGAGGTAAAGAATCCGGTCGAACCGGACCGGGAGCTTCATCGTGGCGCGGCGATCTTCGACCGTTCGGGCGCCGGCGGAAAAAACGTGCAGGGCCGCATCGAGAATAACGGGGTGAAGGGCGTATTCGCTGGTCCGCCGTGCGGCAAGCTCTGATAGCGAAACGACACCTGAGGACTTTCCACCGCCCGCATGCAGTTTCCGGGCGCCACGGAACTCCGGACCATATTTCAGCCCGAGATCAGACATGTATTCGTAGAAATCTGAAATTTCGACTGTCTCCTGGTCGGCGTCCGGCTTGACCCACTCGCTCGCAGCGAAGGGCGACTCGATTCGCTCGGTGCGCAGTGAGCCAACGACGTGGACTGACCAGGTCCTGGACGGTTCGACGTGGCTCTGGATCGAGAAGGTACGGCCGTTCGGATCGTAGCTCAGCTCCATCACCAGGCCCTCAGACGGATCGCTGAGAATCAGCGGTTTCCGGATTTCGAATTCCTCGACCGCGAAAGGACGCCCTTCGAACAATTCTATCCCGGCCTCCAGGACCATCTCGACGAAACCGGCGGCGGGAAAAATGATGTGAGTGTCGACCTTGTGATCGCGCAGGTAGGCGAGGTGGCGTTCGTCGATCCGGGTCATCCATGTAGGCATAGCCCGAGGCAACCGCATCTCGAGTAGCCCCTTACCGCCGGGTGTCAGACGTCCATCACGAATTTCTTCCGACTCATGCCACCAACGCTTCTTGTTCCAGGCGTAGTTGGGTAGATTGAGCAGGTGCCGCGACGGCGTCATCGCCGCGAAATCGAGCGTCACGCCGTTTTGATACAATTCGAGAGCAGCTTCGACGAAGGAAGCCTGTTCGCGCTCCCGGCGGGCCGAAGCTACGACCGGAGCTTTGGTGTCCAGGGCGGTGAGGCATTCCTTGATCGAGATCGCAAGGGCCGGGTGGGCACCAATCTCCAGCCAGACTTCGACTCCGTGGTCGTTGACCGCGCCGACGGCGGGTACGAATTGCACCGACTGACGAATCCCGTTGGCCCAGTGCTGGGCGTCGCAGTCATTGCCGTTGCAGCGTTTGCCGGTGACGGTGCTGAAAAATGGAACCGTTTCCTTCTGCGGCTTCAGGTCGGCCAGCGCGGCTTTCATCGCGTCGGCGGCCGGCTGCATGAAGGCGTGGTGGAAAGGGTGATCGACCCGAACGAAGCGGGCGAAAATCTCGTCGCTCTCCAATTCATCGGCTATCGGCTGAAGTTCTTCCTTCGGGCCGGACAGTGTTAGCGAACGCGGACCGTTAAACGCAGCGATGCTGACGTTCCCGGCTTTGTGCTTTGCGATGAGGGCCGTCGCTTCCTTTTCGGAAAGGGCTACCGCGAGCATGGTGCCTTCGCCGCGGGCGCAGTCGTGCATTTCCCGGGCGCGGATAACGATAACGCGGGCCGCTTCTTCCATTGGAAGAATGCCGGCCACACAGGCCGCGGCAATTTCACCGACGCTGTGTCCGACAACCGCCGTGGGCTGGACCCCCCAGGATTTCCACAGTTCCGCCATCGCATACTGCATCGCGAAAATGGCCGGCTGACCGATCTCGGTCTCCTGGAGTCGCGAAGTTTCCTCGTCGCGACCGAGTTCCTCGAGCAGTGAGAACTTGGCGTGAGGCTTCATCGCCTTTGCACAGGCTTCCATCGCCTTTTGAAAAACGGGTTCCGACTCCATCAACTGTCGGCCCATGCCCCACCACTGGGGACCCTGGCCGCTCATCACGAAACCGACGCGCGGCGGGTGTTCGGGGAGCGGGGAGTAGGAGGTTTGAAGCGTCGTGCCTGCTTCGTCTTCAGCATGAGCCCTCAGTTCTTCGATTAGTTCGGCTTCGGAACGGCCTACGGCCGCGAGCCGGTAAGGGTGATGATTCCGGCGGGCGCCGAGGGTGTAAACCAGATCAGGCAGGAGAGGCGAGCTGCCGTTTTCCTTTCCGTGGCTTTCCAGCCAGTCCGCTAAATTTGTCGCGCTCTGCTTGAGCGATTCCTCCGAACGGGCCGACAACATCAACGGCCAGACCCGGTCCTTGAAGACTGCCGCTTTGGTTCCCTCATCTTCGGCTGGCGGTTCGGCCAGAATGACGTGGGCATTGGCGCCGCCGAAACCGAAGGAGTTCACAGCGACCATCCGGGGGCTGCCGACCTTGTCAGGGAAGGGCTCGAGCTTGGTGGGAACCCGCAGCTTGCAGGCTTCGAAATCGATGTGAGGACTTGGTTCTTTGAAGTGGATGCTCGGCGGGATCTTGCCGTGTTTCACAATCAGCGCGCCCTTGATCAGACTGGCAATTCCGGCAGCAGTTTCCAAGTGGCCCAAATTCGTCTTCACCGAGCCGATTGGAAGAGGGGAGTCTGCGTCGCGATTTTTACATAGGGCAGTCGCCAGCGCATGTGCCTCGATGGGATCACCTACCGCTGTTCCGGTTCCGTGGGCTTCGACGTAACCGATGTTGAGGGGGTCGATTTCGAACTTCTCGCAGGTTTCAATGACGAGTCGGGCCTGAGCCTCTTCACTGGGAAGCGAAATCCCGTTGGTGTTACCATCCTGATTGGTGCCCGATCCCGCGATAACAGCGTACACGGGATCACCGTCTGCGAGAGCCTTTGAAAGTGGTTTGAGCGCGACCATTCCTGCGCCTTCCCCGCGAACGAATCCGTTTGCGTCTGCATCGAATGCTTTGCACCGGGCGTCCGGCGAAAGCATGCCCGCCTGCGAGAAACCGATGAAACCATCAGGGGTGATCATCACGGTGACGCCGCCTGCCAGAGCGACATCACAGGCGCCTTGCTGGAGTTGTTCACACGCAATGTGAACCGCCGTAAGCGCGGAAGAGCATGCCGTGTCCATCGCAATACTGGGGCCCTGCAGATTGAAACAGTAGGAGATCCGATTTGCCGCAATGCTGTGGGCGTTGCCAGTGGGGGAATGCGGGCTGATCGTGGTCCGGTCGTTGCCGCTTCCCTGGATATTCTGGTAGTCCGTGTGCGAAATCCCTGCAAAGACACCGATGTTGGTTCCGTTTTCCTGATCGAGAACGATTCCGGCATCTTCCATGGCCTCCCATGCCGTCTCCAGCAGAAGCCTCTGCTGCGGATCGATGTAGGGAGCTTCCCGCGGGGAAATCCCGAAAAACTGGGGGTCGAACTGATCTATCCCGTCGATGAACCCGCCTTCTTTGGCAATGGTCTTGCCTGGAATGCCCGGTTCCGGATCGTAAAAACGATCCTTGTTCCAGCGATCGCTGGGCACTTCCACGACAGCGTCTCCGCCTTCGAGTAGGAAGTTCCAAAAAGATTCTACATCATGCAGATTGCCGGGGAACCGACAGCCAACCCCGATTATTGCGATTTTTTCCTTTTGCATGAGTGATTAGAGATGCCCGACGATAAATTGTTTTATCACGGAAACGATGATGGGAGACGCTTATTGGGCAATGTCAACTATGTAAGGGCTTTGACTATTCAGATCAATGTACGATTTTCGCCGTATTTCCAGCTCTGACGGGGACCGAAGACGTTGAACCGGATAAGAATTCTTAGCAATCCGCGAAATGTTTTTCACGCTTCTTTGACCGATTTACCGCGGTAGCAAGGACGATCAAGAGTCCATTTCCTCAGAAGTTTTTCTCGCTAAAGGCGGCAATCGAAATGGGAACTGCTGCTGACGAGGCACATGGCAGCGAGCTTTTACTCGATTTGCCGGTCTCCCGTGAAAGTATTGCGTGCTTCTTTGGCGGGTAATTCATCTTCGATTGACTCCGCCGGACCAGTATTTCTCAGAGTTGACTGAGAAGGAAATCCTGGCCTAGCATCTGGGCTAGAATAGTCACGGCATTCAATCTGGAGGCGAGCGCGATAGAGTGAAACTGTGTGATCGAATTCTGTGAAGAGCCTGGAATCGTCGTATTGAAGAATGGAGTGGCAAGTTGCAGGCAGAAAAGCGTGGGTATCGGCTCGCGATTCCATCAGGGAATCGGTTGAACTCTGGTTGCGGGCCGATTGCACGACCCAGGCGGCTGCCATTTCCTTCTACGCTGCGCTATCGCTTTTCCCCTTCGTCATTGTCCTCATTTTTGGCGTCGGCTGGTTCTTCGAGGTGTTTGAGTCAGGTCAGAGTGCGGAGGCAACTGTCTTGAATTTTCTTTCCGAATTGTTCTCTCCGGAAATGAGTTCTTCGGTTGCCGAATTGCTTAACGAGACGCAGACGAAGGCCCGGGTTGGTGGCCCCGTTGCTGCTTTGGCACTTGTGTATCTGGGTTCGAGGGTGTTTACCCAGATCGACAACGCATTTCAGCACATCTGGGGTGTCCATGGAAAGAGACGAACTTTTCGGGGAACGCTGAAAGATTGGGTGATCACCCGGTTGCGATCGTTTGCATTGATCGGTGGATTTGGTGCCGCATCCATCATTGCCTTTTTTAGCGGGTCGGTGCTCTACACTGTCGAAAGAGTGCTCAGCACCTGGTTCCCCGATGCTGGCTCCATATGGGGGCTGAGATCCTACGTTGCCAGCATCGCCGCGAATGCTCTTGTGTTTGGCGGTCTTTATCGGTTTCTTTCCAAAGGGCCGGTTCAATGGTTGCGATGCCTGGGAATCGGTCTGGTCGTCGCAATTGTCTGGGAAGTCGGGCGGATCTTGATCGCAAACGTAGTGATCGGCGAGCAGTATTCCGCTCTTGGTGTGGTGGGATCGTTTCTTGGCATACTCGTCTGGATCTTCTACAATAACCTCGCTTTACTCTTCGGTGCAGCCTTGGTTCGAGTGTTAACTGGAGAGCGAAGCGGCTCGTTGAAGGGGGTGCCGCCGGAACACGAGAGGAGCAATATAGAAACGGGAAATTCTTGCTAGGGCGCACGAACCCACAATCTGCTGATGATCGAATTTGTTCAAGCCTACTGGCCGTATCTTGTGGCTGGCGTGAACGTCATCCTTGCGGTTGCCGTTACCCTGCACGCCGTGCTCTACAAGCCGGAAACCGGATCCGTAATTGCCTGGGTAGGAGTGGCCTGGTTCAGCCCCATTTTCGGCCCTCTCGCGTATTTTTGTCTCGGTATCAATCGCATCCAACGCAAAGCGGTATCACTCGAGATCGGGAAAAGGATACCGCCGGAGTCGTTGCCGCCGATCTTGGAAGAAGATTACAAGCTTCGAAATGAGTTGCTTGACCGATGCCCTGACTTGATTGGGCTTGCTGAATTGGGAAGGAATGTCACGGGCAAATCCATTCTCCCGGGCAACAACGTCACTCTCCTTCGCAATGGCGATAACGCCTCCCCGTCGATGATCGAGGCAATCAATCAGGCTGAGAAGACTGTAGCGCTGCTCACCTATATTTTCGACAGCGACCCGGTTGGGGAAGAGTTCCTCGAAGCGTTAAAGGCGGCCGAAGCGCGAGGCGTTGAGGTTCGCATCCTGATCGATGCGGTTGGCTCCGACTACAGCAAGCCCAACATGGCTGATCGCCTGAGTAAAGAGGGGCTCCATGTCGCGAAGTTTCTTCCTACCCGCACAGTCATGATGTTTCGGTATGGCAACATGCGGAATCACCGCAAGATTCTTGTCACCGATGGGCGAATCGGATTCACCGGCGGCACGAACATTCGCATCGGACACGCTCTCGAAATGAATCCAAAAGTTCCGGTCCAGTGCGCTCATTTTCGCCTTGAGGGACCGGTCGTCGCCCACCTGCGCGAGGTGTTCGCTATCGACTGGGCTTTCGCCTCGGGGGAAATACTCGAACGAGATCCCTGGTTCCCGGACATTGAGCGGAGCGATGGATTCGTGGGAGCGCGTGGCGTTGCCAACGGGCCGGACGAAGATTTCGACCATATGACCCAGGTCATTCTCGGAGCGATTTCGACATCCTGCTCCAGCATCCGGGTGGTCTCCCCCTACTTCCTGCCTGACCCGCCTGTGATCAAGGCTCTCAATGTGGCGGCTCTTCGGGGCATCGAAGTGGACATTGTGCTTCCATCCGACAACAACATTCCCATAGTCGAGTGGGCGGCGGTGATGAAATTGCAGGAGCTTATCGAAAAAGGTTGTCGCATTCACGTGTCAGCACCGCCTTTCGATCACACCAAGCTGATGGTCATCGATGGAGTCTGGTCGTTGATCGGCTCAACCAACTGGGATCCCCGAAGCCTCCGCTTGAATTTTGAGTTCAATGTCGAGTGCTACAGTACCGATTTAGCCCGGCAGTTGGAGGACTTCATTGATGAGAAGATTGATGGAGCTCGATTGATCACCTTGGAGGAAATCAAGGCCCGCAGTTTTCCAGTCAAATTGAGAGACGGTCTCGCCCGGCTGGCGAGTCCGTATCTTTAGGGGGGATGCGGCCTCATTGGTCGTTGAATCGGAGTGGGGATGTAATTTTCTTTTTCGATATTCATGAATCGATCTATGCGGGCATAGCTGGAAGGGGGCTCTTCCTAGTGAAGCACACTTGTTCGTGCTTGTTCAACTGTGCAGGAACTTGTAACGACTGCGTATGGACGAACTCAGTCGCGAACTTCGGGATCTTCGAAGCGGAAAGGATTATTCAGGCCTGATCCATCGCATTCGCGAAGCAATCGTGGAGGATACAGTGGGCGCCATGATGAACTGGCACGTAAAGAGCTGGTGTGGCCTTCGATGGCGAAACCTCTTCATCACGGAAGCAGTTATAAAGATTCAGTGGCGCTGGCAGCGGCCGGGAGGTTGAAAGCGTTTCTCAAGAAAGGACGCTCCGACCGCGAATGGATCGCAAAAAGCTATTTGCGAGAGGGCGGCAGAGACGAATGGGATGATCATGGCCAACAGTCTGCCAGCGACAAGACGAATGAGCGCTTCCTGACAATGCAGGAAAAGGCCGGTAAATCCCTCAGGAACTCCATAGCCATAGCCGCTGCGCAGAATGGCGATCGCGAACGGACGAAGGCGGTGATTGAGGCGTAGCTGGCACATCATCGATGGGAAACAGGATTGGGAATCGATCTATCCGGTGGCGAAATGGCAGAAAGAGCGAATACTGTTCATCCCAGGAAGACAATGAGCAAAGATCCTCACAACCCGCGTGGTCTTTCCCGAAAATCCAAGGTCAAAATTTTCGTAACTGTTCAGGTCCCTGAACCGTTCGCGAGGGACGAGCCGAGCTTTTCAGGCAACCGCAACATCTCAGCGAGTGTCTTGAGCAGGCCGCGCGACTGCTTGCGCGC
>Ga0222633_1000992_pt1 | contig 18346 bp, 12 predicted proteins | sample AntAcemetageno48_FD_179816 | JGI IMG/M metagenome (GOLD analysis project Ga0222633, IMG submission 179816) | Saline water microbial communities from Ace Lake, Antarctica - #48 | ecosystem: Environmental > Aquatic > Non-marine Saline and Alkaline > Saline | place: Antarctica: Ace Lake | collected...
AGAACTACCATTTCCCGAAACAGATGAGTTCAATGGGCGCCTGGAACGAGTATGACCGCCGGGTCGTCGGTCTGCTGGACCCGGTTATCGGCGGGAATGGCGGCCGGACAACACCGTCGGAGGACGTTATACACAACATCGTGAATCACTCCGCCGCGAGCGGAGTGAACTCCTTTAGCACCTACATTCGGGCGCACGACCCGGCCTACGGAGGAACGGAGGTCTTCGAGCGGGTAAACGAATATGCCGGCCGAATCTCGTCCGTGCTCACCGGCGCCCGGGTAGCATCCGATGTGGCACTGTACTATCCGATCAACATGTTCCAGATGGAATACAAACCGATTACCGGCACACACTGGAATACTTGGAACCCGCAGCGGCAGAAAAACTGGGATGATTTGCAGGAGGACATGCTCAGCGCGGACGTGAACTACAATATCGTGCACCCCGACTGGGTACGCGATGCTGTGATCGAAGGCGGCGAATTGAAGATCGGGTCGGGTTCCTACCGCTATCTGGTGATGCCGGACGTGGAGATCATTTCCTCCAACGTCCTGGCCCGGATTCAGCAGTTTGAAGCTGCCGGCGGAACGGTGCTTTGGGTGGACAGTAAGCCTTCGGCAGGCGCTTATTCTTCAGAAGATGCCCAGGTGAACGCCGCGGTCGCCGGGTACTCGACGGTGTCCCCCGCCCAGGTGCCCGGACTGATTTCTGATCCGTACGGCGAAGGGTTTAAGTTGCAGGTTGCCTCTTCCCAGGTACTCACAACGCGGTTCGATCGGTCGGGCCGCAGTCTTTATTATCTGGTGAACCCGACCGGCTCGCCCCTTACCGCTCAGCTGGATTACGGCGTGGGAAGCGGAACTCTCAAGATCTGCGATCCGGTTTCCGGCAATATCATCGAGGCGGTGCAATCGGCCGAGGTGGTGATCGACGGCTATCGGTCCGCGCTGGTTTTTTCCGACCCTCATCCATCGTCCTCCGTGACCGATGGCAGCTTTGAGAATCCGCCGGGCACTCATTCGACCTGGCGGACCTGCCATGCCGGCTGGAACCCAACGGTGACGAGTCCCTATCAGATATTGAATCCGAATGGCACGCATTTCGATGCCGCAGTGGACGGCGATTGGTGCGCGTATCTGACCAATCTCGGAACCATCAGTCAGGAGCTGGACATGATGGTGGAAGCAGGCGATACGCTTTCGGTGGCGTTCTATGCAGGGCGCAGCAAGGACTCGTCGGGCTCGGCCGGCGGCGGCGTGTTTACCTGCACTCTGAGGGTTGGGGCCACGCCGTATTCTATGACGGTGGATACCACGCTCCAGGATGAGAACTCCTGGCAGAAGTATACCCACAATGTGACCATCACCAATTCGGGCCCTCTCGCTCTCGAGTTCAGCCGCGCGAGCGGTAAGCCCTGGATCGACCATATCAGCGATGTTGTTGTTGATCTTGTAACCGCGCCGACTGGGCTGACTGTTTCGCCGGGCATCGGGGGAATTTCCCTCGATTGGGACGATCATCCGGATGGCGATTTTGAAAGCTACACGGTTTACCGCAGTACCAGCTCCGGCGGAGGGTATGTGCAAATCGCATCAGGTCTCGTCGATAGCGAGTTCACCGACACCACGGCGGTTCCCGATGCAAACAGTTATTATGTTGTCGTTGCAATAGACGCCGAAGGGAACCGTTCGTTGTTCAGCACGGAAGTGTCGGGGGGGCTGCCTCAACCCAATGTGATCATGATTCTGATCGACGACATGGGCTGGGCAGACAGCTCGACCTATGGATCGACCTACTACCAGACCCCGAACCTGACACGGCTGGCGGAGGAGGGCATGCTGTTTACCGATGCCTATGCGGCGAGCCCGCTCTGTTCGCCGACACGCGCGAGCATTATGTCCGGCCAGCATCCGGCGCGCTTGCGTATGACGGTTGCCATTACGGGGAGCGAAGTCGCCGAGCCGCAGGCGCTGGAGCCGGCGGCAAATAAATATCTCGGGTTGGTGGAGAGCCGCAACCACCTGCCGCTCGAAGTGAATACACTGGCGGAGACGATGAAAACCAGTGGATACCACACCGCGCATATCGGTAAATGGCACCTGACGCCATCAACCGGCGGAGCGGCTTTTAATGCCGACCACCAGGGGTTTGATTATGTGATCGGGGGAGATCATCGTGCGGGCCCCCCCGATTATTACTCACCGTATAATATCCGGAATTTAACCGACGGGCCGGACGGGGAATACCTGAATGAGCGGCTCGCCGAAGAGTGTATTCAATGGATCGGCTCCGTAAAGGATTCCTCTCAGCCGTTCTATCTCAACTTCTGGCACTATGCCGTGCATGGGCCGATCATTCCCAAAGAGGATTTGATGCCGAAATACGAAGCCCTGCGCGATCCGAATAATCCGCAGCGCTGCCCGGAAATGGCGACCATGCTCGAAAGCATGGACAACAGCATCGGCCTGCTGCTCGACTGGTTGGATCTACCGGAGAACAGCGAGCTCAAAGCAAACACCATGATTGTGCTGACCTCCGATAACGGCGGGGTGACCCACAACGAAACTGGAAACGGCGATACATGGACCTCGAACCGCCCGCTGCGCGGCGGCAAGGCCAATACCTATGAAGGCGGCATACGCGTGCCGTGGATTGTGCGCTGGCCCGGACGTGTCGGTGCGGGCACAACCAATGCCACCCCGGTGCAGACGATCGATATTTATCCGACGGTGCTGGAGGCCGCCGGCATTGCACAGCCGGCCGGAACCGTGCTCGACGGTCAAAGCATCGTTCCCCTCCTGAACGGCACATCGAGTGAACACCAGCCGGTGTTTACCGATTTTCCGCACATTTTCGGCATCCTGTGTGCGCCGTCGGCCTGTGTGCGCGACGGCGACTGGAAGTTGATCCGCTACTATCATGCCGGGGAAGACGCTGCGTCGCATGCCTATGAACTGTTTGATTTGTCCCGCGATCCCGCCGAGGCGGTTAACCTGGCGGCGTATTTTCCCGACAAGGTTGCGGAGCTCGACCTCCTGATCGATACGCACCTGATTGACACCGATGCGCTGGTTCCGATCGCGAGCACCAATTATTCCGGCAGCGCGATTGACGTTCCGCGGGGATCTGCAGCCGCTGCCCCGAACCGGCCCGTTTCGCTTCGGCTGCCGGAAACCGAAATCAGAACCCTCGCGGCGGGCAGCCGCACGATCCGGCTGCTCGACCAGGACGACCAACCGCGCACGACTCATGCCCTCGTCCTGGAGGGGGACGAATGGGTGTCGGTTGAAAACCAGCCGGACGGAAGTGTGCTGGTGCAATGGGATGCTCAGCCGTCGTATAAGAGCGCCAGACTGCTTTTCGGTTGGAAGGGCGGGGAAACCACCCGGGAGATGAACGACTGGACCTTTGGGCCTTACGAATTGCTTATCGGGATCGATTCCGAGAGCGAAGGCTTAAAGAATGGATTCAGTCAATCGGTTTTGATGGGGCACAGTTATTTCCAGCCCGGCACCGATGACATTAAAGTGCTGGCCTCTTACTACGGATATACTCGCCACACCCAATTTGCGCAGCTCGCCGGCGGAACCAATGGCGATCCGGGATCGTTGTGGCGGGATACGGGCGAGGACGAAGGTGCCAAAGCGGAAATCAAAAAGGGAACCACCGAAGTCCTGGGTTTGACGCTCTTCTCCACATTAGATGGGGACAGCGATTATGAAGATTATAAACAGTGGATCGACTTCACGCTTCAATACAATCCGGACACCTTCGATACCTTTTTCATCATGATTCCCTGGGCAAGCTATGCCAATAATCCGACCTATGCGGAACATCGGGCCAGCCAGGACACAGTAAATGAATACGTCTACGATATCATACAGCAACTGCGAGTCGAGTATCCACAATTGAGCTGTTTGGCCATGCCCGTTGGCGAAGCCATGAGTCGTCTGTGGCGACTCTACGATGAAGGCCAATTGGGCCCGGAAATTTTGGGAGTAAAACTAAATGGTAATCGCGATAACTATCTGCAATACGATAACATCGGGCACGCCGGAAAGATCATGGAGGATACGTTGGGGTTGATTTGGCAGAAAACTCTATATCCCGAAACCGATATCCGAACCGTAGCGGATCCCCCTACATTCCAACACGATTGGACCTACGATATTCGCCAGTTGGCTTATGAAATTTGGCGAGACGATCCTTACGCGCACCGGCCGCCGCCCTTCATTCCCGATATCATGGTCGAGCAACCGGTGAATACCAGCCTTGCCGATGGGGCTGCGACCACTGATTTCGGAAGCGTGGTTGGCGGCTCCAACAGCCAGCGAACCTTTACGATTCGCAACAGCGGAACCGGCACCCTCTCGGGACTGGCCGCGACCATCGATGGCACCCACCAGGCAGAATTCACCACCGGTGCCCTGAGCGCAACGGCCCTTCAGCCGGGCGAGACTGCCACGTTCACGGTCACCTTCACCCCGGCTGCCGAGGGCCTTCGAACGGCGGCGCTTCATGTGGCCAGAAATGACGCCGACGAAAACCCCTTCGATGTTGGGCTCAGTGGAACGGGGACCGTGCCGCCCTTCATTCCCGATTCGCCCACGAATGTCACAGCAACCGATGGATTCTACCAGGGCAAGGTCAGAATTTCCTGGAATGCCTCGAATGGCGCCACTGATTATGAGATCTACCGGGGAACGCTCGAAGACGGAAGCGATACCGTGCTGGTGGGTTCAACCGGCGCGACTGAATTCATCGATGGGACCGGAAATGCCGGCGAAGACTACTACTATTTCGTCAAGGCGAATGCCGGCGCCGAAACCAGCGACCTCAGTGACGGTGAGATGGGTCACGGAACGATCGAGCCCCCCTTTCAGCCGGACGGCCTCATCGGAAAGAAGTCGGCTTCTCTGAAAGGGAACAACATTTACAATACCGGCTCCGGGCAAACGATCACCTTGACCTCGAAAAACCTGAAGACCTTGAAGTGGTATTTCGAGATCCAGAACGACGGCGAAACCGCGGATCAGCTGGCCTGCCGCCTGACCCGCAAAAACAACTACTTCAAGGCGAAGCTCAAAACGGCGACTGGAGCTAATGTGACCGCCGCAGCGTATGCCGGGATTCTGAGGGGAGGTCTCGCCGGTGGCGAAACGGAGCGATACAAGTTGGAGGTCAAGCCCACCCGGAAGGCAAAGGACAAGGCGAAAAAGAGGACCTTCAAATTTTCGACCATCTCCGGCGGCGACGGATCGAAACAGGACATCCTTCAAGCCCTGGCAAAAACGAAAAAATAGGATCTGGAGGATTCGGTTTTCGGGGGCAGGCAGCGTTCCATGACTTTCATGATTAGAATTCCTATTTTTCTGTCGAGGTCTCGCTCCCGTTTCGGATCGTCATTCCTCAGACGTTGCGAAAGAAACTTGCGCCGATAATCAGCGCTGATACTTTTACTCTATGACGAAAGGAGTTTCCATTGATCCCGCTGTGTGCCACGGGAAGCCCGTGATTGAGGGAACACGCGTTCTTCTTTCGACCATTCTAGGTGCGCTTGCAGGCGGAGATACGAGGGAAATGGTCGCTGACGATTACGATCTTACTCAGGAACAGATTTCTTCGGCCCTCCAGTTTGCGTCCGACATGGCTGATTTGCAGGTCTCTGCATATGAGGCCGTTGCATGAACTTCCTTTTCGACGAGAACTTTCCGAAGGCTGCCCGGCCTGTCCTTGAGCAGTTGGGGCACGAAGTTTTAGACTTTCGCCTTTCAGGCGACGAAGGAGCGCCGGATGATGAGGTCACTAGTTTGGCCATCGAGAAACGTGCTGTGATTCTCAGCACAGATCGTGATTTCTTTCATTCTCTGGGGCGACAGCACCCAGAGCACTTCGGCATTGTTGTCATTGCCCTGAAGAGACCGACTCGCGACAAGCTCGTTGGCCGCCTACAATGGTTCCTGGATCACTTCGGAGATTCCGATGTGTCGGGACGGTCTTTTCAGCTCAGGGATTCCGCTTGGATGGTCTACCCGCCGTTCGACAAACCGGATCGCGAACAAGGCACCGCACCGAATCCCTGACCGCCGCGTGTCGAAACTTTCATGGCCACTTTACGATGAACCGCGCTCATCACTGTTGCTGCTCGACGGATGATGTAATCGTGTCATGTCAGGGTTTTAGCAGGCCGAGTGAGTCGAGGAACTCAGCGGTCTTCGAGATGGCATCTTGATAGACTCCCTCGTCCCACATGATGTAGCCGTGGTTGCCTCCTTCATGGATGATCAGTTCACTTCGGTTTCCGGAGGCGAGCATCTCTTCATGGAAGCGTTTTGCCCCGGCGAATGGAGTCGTCTTGTCTCCCGTTCCGTGAAACGTGATGGTCGGAGGAAGCCCGGCACGGACATGATCGACGGGCGAGAGTTCTTTCCAACGCTCGCCGATTTTTGCCTGACCGTAACCGCCGGCGGAAGTGTCGATCACAGGAAAATAGAGCACGAGAGCTTCAGGAATAGATGATACCGAAGTGTCCTCGCCGGCCTCATCTACGGCATCGAACAGAACCGTCGATGTGGCGAGATGTCCGCCTGCTGAGGCTCCTGCGACGATGATTTTTTCCGGATCGATCCCAAACTCGTCCGCATGAGAACGCACATACCTCACGGATGATCGTGCATCAGAGACGCAGTCAAAAACGGTCACCGATTTGTCCGGTTTGTAGAGTCGGTATTCCGGACAGATGCCGACCATCCCGTAGCGCTTCACTAGATCTGCCGCGAAAGGATACATCCGGCTTGGATCCATCCCCTGCCAGCCGCCGCCGTGAATGATGAGGAAACATGGACGGCGATCGGTCGGCTTCCATCCTTCCGGTTCGAAAATGTGGAGGGAGAGTTCGTGATCGTCGATCTTCTTGTAGACGACCTTGCGATCCGGCTGCAGCGACTTGACGCGTTCGCCGACATAGTTGCCGCGCTTCTCCTGCGCGGTGGCGGAGAGAAAGATGATAAAAGGTAGTAAGAGAGTCAGAGTACGAGTCATAGTGGATTACATTTTCTTTGAAATATGCGGTGCCAGCCAGCGGCCCCATTTGCGGTCGTAAGGATGAACGTTCCTTGTCGGGCCGTTTCCGTCGACGATGGGACGGTTCTCGTTGGCCCATTGAAAAATACCCCCGCGCAGGTTTTTCACGTTCTTGAATCCAGCATTCTTCAGCTGTTCGCCGACAAGTTCGCTACGTTTTCCGACGGAGCAGTAGACGACGATGGGTGCGTCGCGGTCGAGATTTTCGAAAGCATCGACATCGAATTTTTGAAAGCCAACCCACCGAGCACCTTGCAGATGACTTGTTTCAAATTCCTCCCGGCTCCGCGAGTCGAGAAGAATGACGCTTTCGATCTCCGGGGCAAGCGATTCGGTGGTTACTTGAGGCACGGTGTTATCGAGCAGATCGTCGAGCATCTCATCAAATTCCGGGTCCGCTGTGTAGATCCGGAAAACGTAAACCGCCGTGATGGAGAGCAGGAGAAAAGAAGTGATTAGTCTCAATTTCATTCCTGTAACTCCGCAGCAAGCTTTGTAGCCGCAGCCTCCCAGTCTTCCAGGTCTGACTCACCAAAAGCGGTTACCATTCTCCAGGTGCCGTTGAATCCTGCGGGAATGGTATCGTTTTGAAAACACTTGAGATAGTATTTTCGATAGGTGGGAGGCACGTTCCAGATCATCGAAATATTTCCTGCTTCGGCCGGTGCTTCAAGGAGACGTGAGACGCCGAATTGTCCGCTGGCTGAATCGTAGACCGCGATCCAGTCGACTGCCTTCTGGATGTAGAATTTTCGCATCGTTTCCTCTGAATCGGTCAGGGCTCCGGAAATGATTTTGTCCGGGGTACCGTCGGATCCCGCCAGGAAGTGCGAAACTGTAGGCACCCAGGCATGCATGAAATGGTAGAGCAGTTTCTGTGGCGTGTCTTCGTCGGTGCTGACGGTGGCAGTCTCGTAAAGTCGATTGCCTTTCAGTTCGATCATGCCTTTCAACGAGAGAGTGCGAATCCGCGATTCGCGTTCGAGGCGAAAGGTCTGTCCATTGAGATTGGTAGAGGCGGGCACTTTTTTTCCGTCGAGAAAGAAAGTTAAACGAGTCAGTTCCTCTGGCTCGTTCTCCAGATGATTCGTCCCGATGAATCCTGTCTCCGGAAATGAGAACACAGTCCCGTACGCACTGCGCTCCGTGGTCATCGGTGTGCTGCGGAAATCGATTCGCCCCGGGGTCCACTGGCTAGCCTGCCGCAAGAGGAGGGTGACATCGCCGCAAGTCACTTCGATGCGTTGGAGATCCGGGCCGAGATTTGGACGGAATCCATCTGCCGCAAGATAGTGGACACATATCAGTGAAAAGGCAGGAAGAAGGCAGCGGGCGGACGGCGACATTCTTGAAAAATAGCGTCGCGGCGTCTGGCCACCAGAGACGGAAACACGGGGCGGGTTTCGCCGTTCACCACTCGCGGCCGTAGTTGAGAATGAGACGGAAGTCATCGCGTTCCCGGTCTAGTGGTCCTTTCTCGTCGACTTGCGCGTAACGGACCCGAAACGCGAGGCCATCCAGAAAGCCTTCGGGCGGGGCCCATTGGAGATTGAGGTCGCCCTCGTCACGGGCGAAGGAGTCGGCGGTGTCCGGATCGGAACCTTGGACCCACAATGCATAAGCGCTGAATCCGGGGATCGTCTCGAAATCATAAGCGACGCGGTAGAGAAATGCCTCTTCGCCCTGGCGGTTGAAATCTCCAGCTTGCACTGCGGTAAACCCGGGATATCCGCTCCATGGGCTGCGGAGACCGGAGTCGCCCCACGCGTTAGTCCACGCTGTCGTGAAAAGCGCCGGCCCTATCGGTAGCTCGGCTTTGATCCCGGCCTGATGTGCATCGAATTCCGAGCCGGTCAGCAAATCGTCGCCGGCGCTGCGCTGATTGGAGTATTGAAATGCCACTCGTGGTCGTAAGTCGTCCGAGATCGGCGCGGTAACCTTCATTTCTGTATAGAAGATATTGATCACATCGGGGCTCAGGTAATTTATCGCACCCAGCGAGAACTCGTCGGTTTCGTAGATCGCGCCGCCGGCGATGACTCCCCGCTCGACCGGAGCACCCGCTGCGACAGACATCGAGATGAAGTCGTCCGAGCTGCGGTCTTTGATGCGGTGAAAATAGCCCCCACCATAGCGGATGGTGCCGCCGCTGGACCCGAATGGTTGAGCACCGAGGACAGTTGCGGCTTCGAAGGTATTGGGAAGCATCCGGCTATCGTTCTCGTTGATGTAAGTAGTGTCGTATTCCTTGCGCCCGACGTTAAAGTAGATTTCATCCGCGACTCTGATGTCGGCGTATGCCTCGCCCAGAACAGTGAAGCCTTCCTGGCCGGTTTCGAGAAGTCCGGTTCCGTCTTCGTCAGGTTCGCCCGTCACCTTTTGCGAAGTGTAGCCCGTAACGCCAAAGGAGATTCGGTCGCCGAGATAGGATGTTTGCGCGCCGATCCAGCCACCCATCGCCCAAGCCTCCTTCCGGGAGCCATCAAAATCGTCCCGCGAAAAGTAGAACGAACGGAACCGGTATTGGAAGTGTGTGGCATCGTCCCCGGAAAGTTGAACGAAATCCTCCGGTTTTGCGGAAAATGATTCGTCCAGGGAAGTCTGTCCCTGTTCCCCGCTACTCGAAGCGCCTTCAGGCGATTCGAGCTGTCCGAATACGCCCATAACGTCCAGGGAAATCATCGCAAAACTCAGCAAGCAAAGGACGTGGAATTGGCTCGGCTTCATTCGGAAGTAGGGATAAGATACTTGCAAGTTTTATCAAGAGTCCGCCGAGCGTCAAGCGCGGCGAGGAGGATGTATCAGTTGGAGGGCTGGTCACCCGAGTCTGGAACATTAGGAATTATTCTGCTCTCCCCGCTCCAGTTCCGAGTAGATGTTTTTTAAAGAACTCCGTGGCACGGAGCGTACTCTTTTCTTCGCCCGCACCCGCCACATCATGCTTCCCGCCTTCTACGATAAAAAGCTCGGAATCTGCACTGATCTCTTCGAGTGCAGCTTGCAATCTCTCGGCATGTTCGACGGGAACAATGCTATCCGCATCACCATGAACGATGAGAATGGGGGGATCGTCTTTCGATGCGAAACTGATCGGCGATACATCTGTCATTTTCTCGCTCGCCATTTCCTCCGCGGGCGTTCCCGGTTCGTAACCAATCAATTGTCGATACGCGGGATGGGCATGCTCAATCTCGCCCAGCAGGCTCCAATCGGTTGGTCCGGCAACCCCGACCGCGCAGGAGACCCGGGAGGATTCCTTTTCCACGGGATCGTCGCTCTTGGGATCGGCGACATTGTCGTGTAGCGCAATCCAGAGGCTAAGGTGCCCGCCGGCCGAACCTCCGGTCACACCGAGTCGAGTCGGGTCGATGTTCCATTCTGAAGCCTGCGACCGCACGAATTGGATCGCCCGCATGCAGTCGTTTACTTGTGCGGGGTGGGTTGCCACATCGGTGAACCGGTATTCCACCGATACGACCGAAAGCCAGCCTTCCTGCACCGCTCTCAAAAGATAGGCGGGAACGCTATTTTTTGATCCCCCTTTCCAGCCTCCACCGTGGATGTGAACGACGACCGGCGTCGTCACTTGCGATTCCGGCTGGTAAAGGTCGAGAACTTGCGCCGGATCCTCTCCGCCGTAAGCGACGTCTTTCAGGGTTGGCTTGAGCCGATCTTTGCCGACCGCGGAACTTGAAAAAATAAAGACGATCAGGCCGATAGGAAAGGTGGCAAGGATGAGATGTTTCATGGGATGTTCCGTTGTGAGAAAAGTAGGGGGGATTGAGAATTGGGCAATGCTTTCAATCGATGGGTTGTTGTAAGGCTTCGCAGTTTCGACCTCACTTTGGCTGCCGCGACCGGACCCGCGCTATAGACGTTTCCGCCGCAGATCGATAGCGTTTCAATAATGGACAGACGCGAATTTTTGGAGAAAGGCACCTTTTCAGCGGCCACCGCTTTTACCGGAATCGCTGCTGCCAAGTCCGTGGTGTCTCTCACGTGGAGCGTCCCGGATGTCTTTGTCTATGGCTCTACTCCCGGCGGAATCGCTGCAGCAATCGAAGCAGCCCGTCGAGGATGCTCGGTCGTTCTCGCGTGTCCGAAAATGCATCCCGGTGGGATGACTGCGAGTGGGCTTTGCACGACCGATGCCGTGCGGCGTGAATTGTTCGGTGGCCTTGTCCTCGAGTTCATCAAAGGAGTGCGCGAGGATTATCTGCGCGAGATGGGAGAGAACTCGCCCGACTGGACGCTGATCCGCGATGGCTGGTTCTACGAGCCGTCCGTCGCCGAGCGAGTCTTCAGACGAATGCTTGAGGGCGAAGCTGAGCTACTCACCTATCTTCCGGGTCGTCATCTTCTAGAAGCGAAAAGCTTCAACGGACAGGTTGAAGCGGCCGAGTTGGAGGAGCCTGATGGTAGACAACACGTCGTCACCGCAAAGACATACATCGACGGCACTTATGAAGGTGATCTTGCAGCTGCTGCAGGAGTGCCCTGCCGCGTCGGTCGCGAGGGTCGCCACGAGCATGGTGAATCGCTCGCCGGGATCCACTACATGAACTGGAAGACCGGTGAGCAGATCATGACGCCCGATACCGGTCAGCCTTCCCCGGCGATTCAAGCCTACTGCGCGCGCTGTATCTTCACCGATGACCCGGAGAAACTGGTTCCGCTTGAGAAGCCCGAAACATACGACCAGCACATCCATGACCTTCTTCCCATGCTCGATGATTTCGAATCCGGTCGGGTCAAACGTCGCAGCCTCGGATCGAAGCTGGCGCGGGGGAAATATCAGCTCAATGGATCCATCGACCGGATGACCAGTCTCAACTGCCCCGGAGTCAGCTGGTCATGGCCGGAAGCTGACCGCCACCACCGCGCAAGGCTTGAACAATTTCACCTCGATCATGCCGCCAGTTACGTCTGGTTTTTGCAGAATGACCCACGTGTGCCGGAACACGTCCGGGCACTATGGAAAACGGCTGGACTTCACCGGGATGAGTTTCCTGACAACGGTCATTGGCCCTGGCAAATCTACGTTCGCCAGGGCCGCCGCATCGAAGGGCGGGACAAAGTGACCCAGCACAACTTCATCGTGAATCCAAAAACCGGACGGACTCCTTTCGTAAAGAATCCCATCGCGATCGGAGAGCATTCCTTCGATGTTCATCCGTGTCACGACCGTCGCTTCGCGGTCGACGGCTGGATGGAAGGCGTCCTCTGGTATCCGAAAAAGGCTAACGGCCCGGCCCAGCCCGGCCAGGTTCCCTACGGCGCGATGCTTCCGGAAAAACTCGACAACCTCCTCGTTCCTGTTGCTCTTTCCAGCACCCACATCGCGATGTCGGTTCTGCGAATGGAGCCACTCTGGATGACGACCGGGCAGATCGCAGGTTATGCCGCGAGCGTGGCGAAGGAATCCGGGACGGACGTGGCGAATCTCGATCCCGGACCGATGCCGGGCGAGTTGGGGATCAAGGTGGATCCTTGGGTTTAATATTCGAGCCGTAACCGAAATCCGCCAGCTTATCCCTCAACCGTCTCCCGCAGCACTTCCATCATTCGCTTCATACGTTCATCGGCGGCGGCTTTCCCTTCGGCGGCTTTGGCGCGGGCGGTTGGCTGGTCATTCGCAATGGCGAGCACGGCGGGCGTGAGCCTTGTCGCGGGCTCGTCAAGATCGTGATTGAAGAGCCATTCCGAGAGGCCGATATCCTTCCACATGAAGCCTTTGCTGGTCTGCTCCTTGTAGCGACAGACGATAGCGGGGATGCCGTGTCCGATGCAGAGAATGGGGCTGTGCTGCTCGTTGCCGAAGAGCCCGGCGCAGCGGGTGTAGACACTCGTGGCGAAATCGGTGAGCCAGTAATCTTCCCGCCAAACGACTTTCTCTTTCACATCTTCCGGGAGTTTGTCATAGATCATTTCTTTGTTGAGCTTCATCTGGGTGGCGTCTTCCGGACAGAGGAGAACCTTCATGCCGGTCTCTTTGACGACGGCGATGACCGCATCCCGGAGCGGGCTGATATCGTGCTCTTTCATTTCCTCGTTCCGGGCATGTTTTACCGGATCGAATTTGTAGCCTTCTTTCACTTCCCAGTAGGGCGTGTTCCGAAGCTTGGGGATGCAGCACATGAACTTCCCCTCTTCCAGACCTACTTCCTCGAGCCAGGCGACGGCAGCTTCATCGTCGGTGAGATCGCAGGCAAAGGTTGCGTCCGGGCCGAACTCCATGATCGGGCAGGTGGCTCCCTTGTCTTTGGCCAGTTGGAGGGAGACAGAATCCCGGAAAAAAGTGAACTCCGATCCGCTGATCACGTCCAGGCCTTCGTCAGAGTATTGCCAGGTGACACCGCCAATCCCATAGGGTTTGCCGTTTTTTTCGCTCCACTCGAGGATGGACTTCTGCCCGACGATGCCGGGGCCGGATCCGTGAAGCAGAAAGTCACACTTTTCGAAGGCTTCCTGCTTCGCTTCGGCCGTTTTCTCCATGATTTTGAGCGTGGGAAAACGCTTCATGAGGATTTCCCCGACCCCGTTGTTCACGTGGCTGGGCCAGAGCGTGATTTCGTAATCGGGGCAATACTTTTCGAGCAGGCTCAGCATGCCCGGGGTGTGGGCGATGTCGCCGATGTTGACCGTCTGCCAGGAGGATCGTAGTAGAATTTGCCTCTTCGGTTTAGCGCCTTGAGCGGCAGCGAAAGGAGTGGCTGCTGAGGCAGCGAGAGCGGTTTTGACGAAATGGCGGCGGTGCATGAGTCCAAAAAGGGGCATATTTTGACGAGTTGAATACTTGAGCTTATTGGCCGCTTCGCTGCAGTTCAAGCGGCAGGAGAGCGTGAACGGAAACCGGCGGAAATCCCGGCAGGCTCGATCTGGGAGTTTCCATAAATGGGGGGGTTGGAGAACATGTCATCCTCCTTTCGTTTCCCTGGGGTCATCCTGCCCAGTCACCCCGTCGTCCGCAATCCGCTGGCGATGGCACTGATCGAGAATATCAGACTGCGGGTAATTTCTTCATCCGATTTTCGCCATTGGCGAAGGAGTTTGATCTGCTGCTGATGGAGAATCTGCAGCGGCTGGTCGCGAAGGTTTAGCGTCTTTGCATAGCGAGGCCGACGGACGTGAATAGGGCGGGGGAAGATCTTCCCAAGATGAGTTCTCGCAAGTTGAAACTCGTTCTCGATTTTGCCCATAAATGTCTTCCGCAGAGACTCGTCTTCCACGAGTTCGGCATAGGCATTCATCAACTCAAGGTTGGCGCTCATCAGATTGGTCTCGACGCTCGTAAAAATGTAGCGGGGGAGGGTAGAGGAGGAAATGGTGTCGGCGAGTCGCTGAAAATTTTCCGGCTCCTCCCGATGAAGCCGATCGAGTGCGGAGCCAACGCCATACCAGCCCGGCAAATAGAACCGGGATTGAGTCCAGCTGAAGACCCAGGGAATCGCGCGGAGATCGTCAAGACTGGCAGTGCCGGTACGTCGTGAAGGGCGTGAACCCATCTGAGTCTGTTCGAGCGCATCGATGGGCGTTGCCTGTCGATAGAAGCTGATGAAGCCGTCGGTTTCGAGGAGATCGCGATAGGCTTCGGTACTCCATTTTGCGAGCGAAGGAATTAGATCGATTCCCGGATCTTCCGCCTGTTCGCCGAGTCGATGTCGCACCGTGGCATGGGTGACACAGGCTTGGAGGCTCTCAAGATGATAGACCGCGCTCTCCGGATAGGCATACTTCCGGGCGATGGTTTCGCCCTGCTCTGTCATGCGGAAGTCGCCGGTGAGAGAGCCGTGCGGCAGGGCGCGCATGAACCAGTTTGTCGGACCTGCTCCGCGGCTGATGGTGCCGCCGCGGCCATGAAAGAATTTCAGTTCGATTCCGTGTTTCCGGCCCACGGCGGAAATGGATTTCTGCGCATCGTGAAGCGCCCACTGACTTGCGAGAATGCCGCCGTCCTTGTTCGAGTCGCTATAGCCGAGCATCACCTGCTGGCTCGTTGTCCCGGCGCCTCCGGAAACTGCGAGACTAGCCTGCACGGCAGGGTGAGAAAGGTAGTCATCGACGATGCCGGCTCCGTTGGCGAGATCGTCGAGTGTTTCAAAAAGGGGGACGATCTGAAGAGGGCAGACAATTACTTTCCCATGGGTTTCGGTCAGCCCGGACTCGCGCGCGAAGAGATGGACGAGAAGAAGATCCGAGAGCTGTCGGGTCATGCTCACGATGAGAGAGCCGACGCCAGGGCCTCGGGTGCGACGGTGATCGGCAAGGACGCGGTAACATTCCCTAACGGTATCGGCCTCCGACCCTGCTGACTGATCGATGTGCAGAAAAGGACGAGGCGATTGCAGTTCCCCGGTCAGATAGGCGACCCGCTCGGTTTCGCTCCAGTCGGCAAAAGAAGATCCGTTTTCGACTCCGGCTGCATCGAGAAGTTGGGCGGCAGCTTTGTCGTGAAAGGAACTGTTCTGACGGATGTCGAGTTCGGCGAGGTGAAAACCGAAGGCCTCGAATTTTCGCTGAATCGGGCGAAGAAAACGCTCGGCGAGCCGGTTCGCCCCGATCGCGAGGAGGGAATCGTGAAAGAGATCGAGATCAGCCCGAAAGCCATCGGGCGTGACATCGAGATCAGCACCGAGTTGGGCTCTTAGCAAATAGCCGAAAGCTCGCCAAGGCTCTTCCGGATTGCGCTCATGAATATATTTCCCTTCTTCTTCCAGAGCCCCGGCGAGCTCGTGCACCCTCTTCAAGAGACTCTCGGGAGCTGGATGAGCCGGAGAGGAAACCGTGAGTTCATAGGCGATGAGGCGGAGCTCGCGGCGGAAGAGTTTCAAGGCCTGGCGGCGGAGTTCGCCCAGAGTATCACGAGTGACGTCGGCGGTGACGAAGGGATGTCCGTCACGGTCTCCTCCGATCCAGAGGCCAAAGCGGATTCGTGGACCTCCTCCCACTTCGCGCAACGTCGCAGGATCGAATCCGGCCTGCTTCCAGGCATACTCAAGATTGCGATCGAGTTGCTCCAGTGTTTCCGGGAAAACCTCCCGGAGATAGAAAAGCGCGTTGCGCAGCTCCCGTTCGATAGTGGGACGTTCCGTGTGGATTTCTCCCGTGCTCCAGAGAGCCTCGAGCGCGGTCAGCATGTCCTCGCGGGCCTCCGATCTCTCACGGGTAGTCTGGCCGGGAGCCTCGAGTCGTAGAAGCTGATCGTAGAGGTCGCGGTGTCTTTCACGAACGCTGGCGCGTTTTGCCTCAGTTGGGTGTGCGGTGAAAACGGGCTCCACACGAACGTGTTGCATCGCCTCGGCAATCGCTTTCTCAGCGAAGCCGGAGTCTTTCAGCGACTTGAGAACGCGTGGCCAGAGACCCTTTTCTGTCTCAGGACCAAAAAGGACCTCTCGCTCCTTCCGGGTTTCGAGCGAGACCTGTTCCTCGATCATGTCGAGAAGCTGAAACGCAATTGAGTAGACCTCCGACGTTTGCTGGGGAGAATCCATCACCGAGCCGCCGCCGTTTTCTGCGAGCCAGGGCAGTTTTTCGGCGAGATGAGATTGCCCGGTCGAATTCAGCACCTCCTGCAGGCAGGTCATGATCTCTCCCACTTCGGAGTCGAGCGTTTCGAGGCCGCTGGCGAGGAGCTTTCCCTGAGGTTCGTTGGCAGATGAAGAGGATGGCATGGTTGAAAGAGTCTACGTCCGAGAGCAGAAAGTTTGCCGAAAAGCAGGTCGCTTTTGATTTCCAGAATCAGGAGTCAGTTGCGAGGGATAGCAACTGGAAGTGTGCTCAACCGGAGCCGCGAACCTCATCAAGGCAGCAAATTTACCTCGGCTGATAAATCTTCGAAGTCTCGATCTGGAAATTTCCACAAAGGGCGTGCATCTTGGCGACTATGTCATCTTCCCTCCGTTCCGACTCCCGCGGCGTCATCCTTCCCTGTCCCGACTGCGGATCCGCCAATCGCATCGCTTTTTCACGCCTTGGTCAGAAAGGGCGCTGCGGCACCTGCAAGGTGGAGTTGCCTCTTCTCTCGCAACCGGTTGATGTCTCCTCTGCGGAAGCCTTCACGAATCTGATGGCCCAGTCCCCGCTACCAGTGATTGTTGATTTCTGGGCCGAGTGGTGCGGGCCCTGCAAAATGATGTCACCCGAATTCGCCAAAGCGGCAGAGCAAGCCGCTGGAGAAACGATCCTCGCCAAGGTCAATACCGAGCAAGTTCCAGAAGTCTCTGCTTCTCAGAGAATTCAGGGCATCCCCGCCTTCATCCTTTTCAAGAATGGAAGCGAAGCCTCACGCACAACGGGGTTTCAACCGGCTGCGAAGTTATTGGCGTGGGCGGGATCGGCCTGACGCCGCCTCACTTTTTCTGAAACCGCACGAAGTAGTTTTCGTTCAGCAGGTCTTTCACTTCTTCCACCTTCTCAAAACCGGCGGCTGTCACCTCGGCCTCGAAGACTTCCTGACCGGCCCGGACGTGCCCCATGACGAAGTCACTGCTTTCGCCGGGGATGCGTTTGAAGTCGATCAACACCAATTGGCCACCGGGTTTCAACGCCTTGTAAAGAGAGGCGAGGCTGGCCTCCGGGTATTCAAAGTGATGATACACATCGCAGATGAAAGCCAGATCGATGCTGTCCTTGGGGAGCTCCACACTCCGATCTGTGCATAGGACCGTCTCCACATTGCCCGCCTTCGCCCTTTCAGCACGGGCTTTGATGTGAGTCAGAAAATTTCTGGCAATATCCACTGCATAAACCGTGCCCGTTTCGCCCACCGCTTTTGAAAAGGGCACGGTGAATAATCCTGTGCCCGCACCGATGTCCGCCATTGTCATGCCGGGCTTCAATCCGATGGCGGCGACGATCTCATCCCGTTGATGAAAAACCTCGCGGCTCTCCACCTCGAACTTCTGCGACCATTCATCCACTTTCAGATCCGGATCGAGAAACTTCTCATTGATGCCCGGCTTTACACTTTCCTCCTGAGCGAGGCCAAGAGTGGAAAGGGCGAGGAGGAAGAAAAATAGATGTTTCATTGTTGATTTGGAAAAGGGAAAATAAGAACAGCTCACCAATTACTCACTCTTCTCCTCGTAACTCTCATCCATCATGATCAGCTCGGTTATTGTGACGAAGCGATAACCTTTGTCGAGGAGTTGATCGAGCGTCGATGGCATCGCATCAACCGTCGGCGCATGTAAATCGTGAACAAGAAGAATGCCGCCGGGTCGGGCACCATTGACGAGTCGACTCGTGACGACAGACGCAC
>Ga0222633_1001001_pt1 | contig 18148 bp, 19 predicted proteins | sample AntAcemetageno48_FD_179816 | JGI IMG/M metagenome (GOLD analysis project Ga0222633, IMG submission 179816) | Saline water microbial communities from Ace Lake, Antarctica - #48 | ecosystem: Environmental > Aquatic > Non-marine Saline and Alkaline > Saline | place: Antarctica: Ace Lake | collected...
AAATTCGAGCTGAGCGATGGCAGACTCACACATGGCGGATGCAGCGCAGTCAACTGGCAGTTTAGCCAAGCGTCTGCAAGAAGATCTGATGACCCTGACGAAAGCCAGGCTCAGTATCCTTGTCGTGATCACAGCGCTGTTCGGGTACTTTCTGGTGACGAAGTCAGTCGGAACATTCCGCTGGGGGATTTTCTTCGATACCTTTTTCGGAACGACTCTGGCCGCATTCGGAGCAGCGGTTTTCAACCAGTTGATGGAAGTCGATGTCGATGCGCGGATGAAAAGGACCTCAAATCGCCCTCTACCGGCGAATCGAATTCCGAGGCCACTCGCTTTCATATTGGGTTTCCTCCTCGCAGCGTTCGGGCTTGTCCATCTCGGGGTGAGAGTAAACGTCCCCGCTGCGGGCATGGCGGCGGCAACGTTGCTGACTTACCTTTTCATTTACACGCCGATGAAACGGGTTTCGTCGTTCAATACCATCGTCGGTGCAGTTTCCGGCGCGATTCCGCCGCTTATCGGGTGGGCTGCTGGAGGCGGATCATTCCTTTCCTACGGGGCGTTATTTCTTTTCGCACTCCTGTTCTTTTGGCAGCTCCCGCACTTCGCCGCGATCAACTGGATGTACCGCGAGGAGTATGCACGGGGAGGGTTCCAGATGTGGTCGAACGACGACGAGACTGGTGAAAAGACTGCTCGCATTGCCCTGGCTTATTCAGTTTGCCTCGTTTTGTTAGGATTGCTCTTTCCGCTGCTGACGCCCGTGATGGCGAAGTGGGGTGCAGTTGTTTGTAGTGTCCCGGGGGTAGTCATGGTCTGGCTCGCTTTCAGGTTTTTGAAAAGCGGGGAACGGAAGGACGCCAGGACACTCTTTTTCTACACCCTGCTCTATTTGCCAATCATGATGCTGGCCTCGTATTTGGCGTGGACCTGAGCAGCACGAAGCAGCGTAACATCCCTCACACAAATGGAGAACGAACAATCCGACATAACACGCAGCAAGCTGATCGCCTGGTGGGGATCCATCATTGGTGTCTGCCTCGTCATCATTTTGGGGTCGATCTTCATCACCCGCGCCTACTTGATGCGCCGGACCTATGAGAGTGAAAACTGGCGTCCGCCGAATCTCTACCGCCTTGAGACCGACCTTTCCGCTGTGAATCGCGATGGCAGGGAAGTCACTCTCGGTGAAATGCGCCACAAAATTTACGTCGCCGGGTATCAATACACCGATTGCCCGGCCGGGTGCCTCGGAATGGCATCGGTCATGTCCCGACTCGAGGAGCAGTTTGGCGCGGATCCCCGCTTCGGCCTCGTCTCCATCAGCGTGAATCCGGAAGGCGATACTCCGGAGAAAATGGATGCCTGGGTGAAGGACAAAGGCGTCGATACAGAAGACTGGTGGTTTCTTACTGGAGACGGGGATGAGATCCGCGACTACATGCTGAGCGAGTTCAAATTCTACTCGACTGAGAAAATAACGGATCCGGCAATTCAGGCTACCCAGGGAGAGTTTGCTCACGACCAGCGACTCGTCCTGGTCGATGGCAATGCAAATATTCGCGGTTTCTATTCAGTGATGGATCTCGAGCGCGGCGATCTCGAATACGAGCGACTCGTCCGTGAAATCAAGATGGTCCTCAATCCGAAGTTGAAGTTGTCAGACTTTCAGTGACCCATGCCAATTCTTGCCGCCATCGATTACAGCGTCTTCCCGCCGATCAATGCAGCGCTTAATTCTCTGAGCTGTGTGCTTTTGATCACAGGGCTGATTTTGATCAAGTCGGGCCGCCCTCGCGCTCACAAAGTGACCATGCTAGCTGCGCTGGTGACTTCAGCGATTTTTCTTGGCTGTTACCTCTTCTATCACTACGGCACAGGGCACACCGAATTTCCGAAAGAATATCCGACCGCGCGGAAGATCTACCTTGCCATCCTGCTGCCTCACATCGTGCTGGCAGTGGTAAATTTGCCATTCATTATTATGCTCGTCGTTGCCGCGTTTCGCGAAAAATTTGAGCGCCATAAGAAGATAGCCCGTATTATTTTTCCCTCGTGGCTGTTTGTTTCTATCACCGGGGTCGTGATCTATTTCATGCTCTACCATTGGTTTCTCCCCGGCGATGCAGCCGCCTCGACAAGCGAATCGTCATCAATCTCTGAGAATGCTCCCGCATCTCAAAAGGTCCTCGAAGAGGAGATGAATCTAGGGGACTTGATCTTTCGTCCTGGATTCCAGTCAGTGAAAGCGAGGGCGGGACAGGAAGCGGTCGAAGTACAGTTTTACGGAACCAACCGGAGCCAGTCTCCGATAAAAATGAAAATGATGGAGAGCGGCTGCGCCTGCCTGTCAGTCACAATCGATCAAGATCCCGTTCCGGCAGGAAAGACCGCCATCCTGACAGGAATCTTCGATACGACGAAAATGCGGGGATCTTCAGATAAAAAGATCCTCGTCTCGACCGAGCAACATCCTCAGGCAAAATTCCTGACTACCCGAATCGAGATCACGCCTGTCTACATGATTGAGCCCTCCATGACATCATGGAAGATAGGGGAGCAACCCGCTTCCAAGACTGTGAAGTTTCGAGTTACTCGAAAAGAGCCGATCCGAATTCTCACTGCTGAAAGCAAACGGATGGAAGTTACTTGTGAGGTAGAAGTTGTTGAGGAGGGGCGCGCCTACAACCTCCATCTGACGCCCAAAGGCACCGAGCAGGCTCTACTGGGAATCGTTCGGATTGAGACAGATTGCGAGCTGGAGCATTACGCCAATCCACTTGCCTACTTCTCGATCAAATGAAGACCTCGACGTTGCGGCAGATTGGGATCATCCTCTCGCTTTCCCTTGCAGCCGCTGTTCTTTCCGCTTTTTTCCATCCGAAGCGTCCCGCCTGGTATTTCGTTGAAAGCTCGGAGAACCTTCTTTGGAAAATTTCATTTGAGGACGCGCAAACACTCGCAGAAACAGAAGACGTTCTCTGGGTTGATGCCCGGCCTCGAGCGAAGTTTGAAGAGGCTCATATGCCGGGTGCAATCCTTCTCAATGACGATGAGTGGGGCGATTTGATGTTTCAGAATATGGATACTCTGCAGTCTGCGATGAGTCGTCCTGTGATCGTTTATTGCGATGGCACCCGATGCGCAAAAAGTAACGACGTTGCCACCCAGTTGAGGGAACTACTCGGCCTGGAGCCTGTCTATGTGCTGAAAGGCGATTGGAAGCTATTGAAATAGCCTCGCCCAGTAGTGCGTCAGTGCTTCTTGCTGGAACCAGTCCAGCGTCCATGTCTCATCCGATAAGACTGAAGCCGCAATTTCCGACGGCACGGTGTATGCGAAGGCAGATTTCAATCCGGAGTCCGTCTCGATTTCAACCGTTTCGCGTACATAGAACGTGTCCTCATAAGCATCCAGTCGAATCATCGCCAGTTCCGGGACATTCAGCAGTACCCGCCCGGGAACGCTCCCGTCTCCTTTTGAAATGCCCGGAAAATCACCGCCTTCCACCCGATAGATCCGATATCCGGACAACATTCCAGATACCGAATTCAGATTGTTCATCCTGGTGACCGCCTCCAGAATTTCCGGGACCAAGAGAGTACCGTAAACAAACAAGTTCATTGTATTTGGAAACCGACTGCCTCCAGGAGGCTTGATTTTTGTACAGCTATCCCTCAATCTCCCCGAGTGCAAGCTGCTGCAAAAATATGCCTCTATTCTGTCGTCGCCCTTTTCGCTTTTGGGTGTAAAACCATTCAAAAAGATACGGATGAGAAGGCCGATCAGGCAACGCAACCGGGCGGAATGAAAATTCCCGTTGGGACGATTCACATGATCGATCCGCAAGGTCGCTTCGTTCTCATCCGGTCCAGTCGCACATTCCGAGTCGATTCCGGAACCCGTATGACCAGCTTTGCGAGTGATGGTACCGAAACTGGTATTTTCGAAGTGAGTCCTGCACGAAAGGGCGCTTTTTTGACTGCCGATATTCTACAAGGGACACCGAAGTCCGGCGAGCAGGTGCTGATGGACTACGCCAATCCTGGCGTGCCGGGAACGGGTGCGGCAGGGATACCGGAAATAGGAGCTGAATCCGATGTCCAGATTCTCGAATAGCAAAACTGAACAGGGGTACGTGATCGATTGAACCCTGTTGAATTTGGATAAGGTGGTTCCGATGAGTGAGAATACAGGGCGAAAAGCAACTGGAACGAGGCGTCCTCTGGAGCGTGTCCTACGCATCCACGAAATGGTGAGTCGAGGGAATTTTCCGAATTGCTCTACTATGGCGCGCTCTCTCGAGGTGAATCGGAAAACCATCCAACGCGATATCAACTTCATGCGCGACGAACTTGAGTTGCCCTTGGAGTATCTCGAGTCATCGCACGGCTATGGCTACACGAGGCCGGTCCAGGATTTCCCGTTTCTCAAGACGACAGCCGAAGATCTGGTTGGACTGATCATGGCGCGCAATGCGCTTGATCCGCTCCGAGGTTCGGCGTTGGAGGCGACTCTGCGCAGCAGTTTTCAGCGGCTCCAATCGACCATGAGCGATCAGATCACGATCCCATGGGGCGACATCGATCAGGCGTTCTCGGTCAAATCGATGGGGATGACGGAGCGCGATGTGTTTGTCTTCAACCGGCTTGCCTCGGCTGTTTTGGAATGTCGGGAACTGCAGTTTGAATATCGCAAGTTAAAGGATCCAAATCCGTCGAAGCGCCGCCTTCAGCCCTATCACCTCATCGAGATCGATGGTGGCTGGTATGTCATCGGGCACGATCTCGAACGCAATGCCCGTCGGACGTTTGCCGTGCAACGAATGCGCAGCGTGCACCTCACAAATCGCCGCTTCCTGCGTCCGAAGGATTTTCGGCTGGAAGATCATTTCGCAGGAAGCTTTGGTGTTTGGTCCGGAGAAGGTGAAGGCAGGAAATCGTGTCGCGTCAGAATTCGATTCCGGAGCTTCGCAGCGCGAATCGTGGCCGAGAGACGATGGCATCCTAGCCAGGAAATCGTTGAACTGGAACCGGACGGCAGCGTGATCGAGATCGCGATGGAGCTCTCAGCATTGGAAGACATCGCCCGGTGGGTAATGGGCTTCGGAGCGCAGGCAGAGGTTTTGGAGCCAGAAGAGCTTCGGGAGACTGTCGGGCGTGAACTGAAGGCAGCGGCAGCGCAGTATTAGTTCTGCCCACAGAGAATCCCGGAGATTCTTTCCGGGGTGGGCTACGGATGTCCCACCCCCGGAGTTAGAGTGATCACATGAGGAAAAAAGCATCGCCTGTCACCACGTATTCTATCACGAGCAGTCGCTCCGTTGACAACGTAGCCTTCGACATTGTCGAGGACACGGATCAGACGCTCAACGAGAGCGAAGGTGCTTCGCTGGGAAAACATCTCTACGAACTGTGTAGCGAGATTGCCGGTGCAGTCATCCGCAGAAATCTATCTGATGACGACTCCACTGTAATTCGTTCAGAGATCCGGTCAGGACTGGTAGAGCATTTGTCCTGTTCGACTGCCCATGCTGACAGTTTGATCGATCTGTCGCTCGAATTGATCCACGTGAATGCCTACGGCAAGTATCGACGCAGTGATCTCGAGCTGACACGATTGATCGCTGAGGCGGGAGGAGAGTTCCGCGATGGACGATTAAATTAGATAGGACGCTGATCAAGGAAGATCACATCGCCTTTTCGTCGTCGCTTGCGGGGGCTTCGTCCTCGGATTCTCCTTCATCGTCGAGAACAATTCCTGATTCGGCGGCGAATTCTGCGAGTGCGAGTTCCTCCATGGCATCGCGCTCAGCTTCCATTTCGGCCAGCTCGGTAGTGTCCATGCTGTCGCGGGCGACGCGGGCACGGCCCCGGGCTTTTTCCTTCTCCTCTGTGACCATTTCTTCGAGTCGGTTCAACGTATCGCCAGCACCGCCGATTTCGTTGATCATCCCCGCTGCCATCTCATTGAGCTCTGCCGTTGCTTTGGCGATCTTCGTTTCATCGATATCACGCTTCAGTGCCTCAATTTTCTCCCGCGCGGCTGTCACTGCGATGTCACGGGCCTTCTTTAGGTCTTCGTAAGTTTTCTCTGCTTCCTCGAGCTGTTCGACGTTGGACTTGTGATCCTCTTTGAGCTTCTGGAGACGCAGAGCGTAGTCGCCGGCGAGTTTACGATTGCCGTTTTTGAGGTGAGCCGTCGCTTTGGCGGTCAGTTCGGTGATCTCTCTGCTCTCCTTTTTGTTCTGCGTCATGAGCCGCTCGCAGAGTGCCGCGTGGGAGGCCAGGCCCTGGTTGTATTCGGAAATCTGCTTGCGAAGATTCTCCTTTTCGACTTCGAGGAGCGCTTCCGGGTTTTTCCTTTCCACCCCCGAAATAAAGCTGCTGAAAAATCCGCGGAATAGGTTGCCGATACGTTGGAACATAGTGGACACAATCTGACACCACCTGCGGGGAAATCCAAAGCGAAAATCGAAGCTCTATTGTAGCGGGCATTCTTTCCGGATTTTGTCGGTGGCTCGAATCCCGGAGACGGTATAGTATCGGTGCAATGGCCGATTCGTCCCCACTCGCGACATCTCTTTCCGCGCTCGCCGACGTTCTCAAGCGCGAACAGCGTCGAGGTATGCCATTTCGTGGGATTCAGCCGGAGTCCGAGGAAATTTTACGCGGCCTGCCTGTGGAGTTCATGAGGCTGAGCCAAGTGGCAGAGCAACCAAAGGCCACACCAATCCCCACTCTCGTAGCCGAATCAACTCCCGCACCTGTCACGGAGTCGACAGAGCGAACCGAAGAGTGGGCGCGCGCCGAACTGAGAAAAATTTGTCGGGACTTGAAATCCAGCGAGAGCCTCAAGGCGCTCGGCACGCTGCGCGACATTGTCGTTTTTCCGGCAGGAAATCCGCTCGCCGATCTCATGTTCGTCGGCGAGGCACCGGGAGTGGAGGAGGAAAAAGAGCGCAAGCCTTTCGTTGGCCCGGCTGGTCAAAAACTGACCCAGATTGTCGAAGCCATGGGGTTGACCCGCGAAAAGGTCTACCTTTCGAACATCTTGAAATTCCGTCCGAAAAAGGGTGACGGGCGTTTTCAGGGAGCCAGCAACCGCTTGCCCAACCCGGACGAGATGGCCGCTTCGATGGAATATGTCCGGCGCGAAATTGCGGTGGTGCAGCCGAAAGTTATTGTCGCGCTTGGCGGAACGGCTGCCGAGGCCTTGCTCGAGGTCGGGGGCTCCATCGCGAGCCTGCGAAGCAAAATTCACAACTTCGAAGGGATCCCTCTTGTCGTTTCTCACCATCCCAGCTACGTGCTGAGGCAGGAAACGGAGCGGGGAAAGGACGAATCCAAAGAAACAAAGCGCTCCGTGTGGGAAGACATGCTCCAGGTGATGGAGTTGGTGGGATTGCCAATTTCGGAAAAGCAACGCGGCTATTTCGCGTAGATCGATGGTAGAGGAAGAAAAGGAAGTTCTGCAAAAGTCGACCAGCCCGTGGGGCAAGGTCTTCTGGTTGTTCGTCATCCTGGTATTCTCAGGGTTGACTGTATTCCTTTCTTTCGTTTGGCTCGGAAAACAAACCATTGAGTCGACAACGAACGCGGCTGTCGAACTGGTGAAAGCCTTCAGGCCTGCTGAGGTTGTCGAGACTTTCGAAGAATGGCGCGATATGGAAGCGACCGCGACCGAGGGGAATATTCTCGAAGTCGCGACTGCCACTGCGAGTGAGAAATTCACCCGTACGACTAACTTCGAGATGTTCGGGAAGACGCTCCCGCTTGGAACGACGGTATCTGAGATCACAGTTCCTGCTACCTATCGTTACCACATCGATTTAAACCACGATTGGTTCGTTACCACCGACGGCACGCGACTGCTAGTTTTGGCGCCGCGGATCCAGCCGTCGTTCCCGGTAGCATTCGACACAGGCGGGATGCAGAAAAAGACGAACGAGGGGTGGGCGAGGTGGGATGGCACGGAGAATCTCGATGAGTTGGAAACCACGATCACCTCAAAGTTGGCTTTGCGAGCGGCTGATCAAGAAGTGATGGAGAACATTCGCGACGAGAGTCGCATCGCTGTCGCCAAGTTCGTCAAGAGCTGGCTGCTCAGTCAGGAAGCGTGGGCAGACGACAAGTTCGAGGAAATTGTGATCGTGTTCGAAGGCGAGAAAGAGGCGAATCTCTCAAATGCAGAGCCGGCTCTGAAATTGGGTCAGGAGAAGGAAGCGCCGCGGCCGTAGTCAGCCTCTCTTACTCGATCGATCTCGTGTCTGAAGAAGCACTCTCGCGCGAGGCAATGAGGCGATCACGTATTTCACGGACCTTGAGAATGCTTTCCGAGGAGTTGCCGTTGTCTGTCAGGCTGGAATTCGCAAAGGGATTGTTCGAACCCCATTTTCTCCACGGACCGTCGGGAACTTCATCGATGTCGACAAAACGCCAATCAACGGTGCCGTAACCGGTACCGAATTCGAGGTAGTCACGTACTGCCGGGGAAACGTCGAGACCGGCTCCTTTGTTACTATTCGTCTTGGGCCGTGAGTCTCCGAAGATATACTGCCAATCATCCGTTTCCCAGGGTCCGACGTCTTCCCACTGCGCATAGCACACTTTGTCACCACGACGGATCGCCATCCAGCGTCCTTTCAGAACGGTGCGGCCGCTGCGATAGAATGTTTTCTTGAACCAGGGAACGACTGCGCGAGCGGACGCTTTTGTGCCGGTGCGGGAAATATCATTGTAGGGCAGAGCGAAGTAGAAAGGGTTCTGATTGGGCGTGAATGCCTTGGGCAGATAGCCGTCGCGGGCAGACGGGCTGGGGTTGTCATATCCGCCGTAATTCGATGTCCAGCGGCGATCCCACGCACTGACGGTGTTGGGTGTGGGATTGTTCGCCGTCGGCGTTTCACCGATCCAGAACACGGTCGAAACGATGTTACGCTTCCAGGGAAAGCGGGTGTAAATGTCGCGCGGCTGAGTCGGAGCGAACACCCGGGGTAGCGAGTTTTGTGGCTTGGAAAAGGGGAGCGCACCCGGAACGAGCTGCTGGGCACCCGTCGCGACGAGGGGGAGAAGCTCGTTCTTTCTCTCCTCGCCAGGAGAAGTCAGAGCCGCCGCCGCACGACTACCGCCGATACTCAACGCTGGAAGATTCTGCGCCGACAGCTTTTCTGAGAGCAATATTCCACTCGCGATTACGAGAGCAAGACTGGACTGTAAAGGCACCTTCACGATTGCTTAAACGGATGAGCTAGTGGGACGATGGAGAAATTTTTTTTGAGATCGTATCAAATATGAAAACGAATAGGAACACTAATTTTGATAAAATCCACAAATTTTTGTAATTTTAATTAAAGTTAACAAGGATAGATGAAGTGCTTAACCCGTTTACGTATAGGGTCTAAATGGGGATGCGCGCGCGACCCTGCGGCGAGGCGCCCGACGGCTGGGACTGGGGAGACCTTGGCTGGCTATTTTTTCAGCACGGTATCGTGCAACCAGTTCTCATCGTCCCTTTCCGGATAATCGAGCGTGTAGTGCAGGCCTCGACTTTCTTTGCGAAGCGCTGCCGAATCGACGATGAGCCCTGCAATCTCCACGAGATTGCGGAGTTCCAGCAATTCCGTCGTGACGCGGAAGTTCCAATAAAATTCCTGCACTTCGCGTTGGAGGTTGTGCAATCGAGTCGCGGCACGCTGGAGACGCTTGGTTGTCCGGACGATAGAGACGTAATCCCACATGAGGCGCCGGATCTCGTCCCAGTTGTGATAAATCACGACGAGTTCATCGACATCGGTAACGTCCCCTGACTCCCACTCCGGCAACTCGACGGCCTCTTGCCGTTGAGCTGGCGGCAATTGTTCGAGACAATCCGCGAGAGCCAGCTTCGAGACAACGGCCCCTTCCAGGAGGGAGTTGCTTGCGAGCCGGTTGGCTCCGTGAAGACCGGTGCATGCGACCTCACCCACCGCCCATAGGCCGGGGAGAGATGTCGCTCCGTTGACGTTGGTTTTGACTCCGCCGCATTGATAGTGGGCTGCCGGGACGACAGGGATAGGCTGTTTTGTGATGTCAATATCAGCAGTGAGGCAAGTCTCGTAAATGTTGGGGAAGCGCGACTTAACAAAATCCGCAGGCTTGTGGGTGATGTCGAGATAGACGCAGGGACCACCGGTTTTCTTGATCTCGCGGTCGATTGCCCGGGCTACGATGTCACGTGGGGCGAGCGATCCTCGTGGGTCGTAGGCGCTCATAAATCTTTTGCCGCTTTTGTCGATCAGCTCAGCACCTTCGCCGCGCATCGCTTCGGTGATGAGGAACGATTTCAGCTCGTGATGGTAGAGGCAGGTTGGGTGGAACTGGACGAATTCCATGTTTGCGATCTCACAGCCGGCTCGCCACGCCATTGCCACGCCGTCACCACTCGCTACGTTGGGATTGGTCGTGTAGAGATAGACACGCCCCGCGCCACCAGTGCAAAGCAGCACCCGATCAGAGCGCAACGTGACCACTTCACCGGACTCCTCATCGAGTACGTAGATGCCGACACAGCGGGGAGGGGAGGCAAGCGCAAGCTTTGCCGTGGTAATGAGATCGACCGCAAAGTGATGCTCGAGAAATGTGATGTTCCCGGTCTTTCGAGCTTCGGAGAGCAGCTCAGTTTCGATCTCACGTCCGGTAGTGTCTTTGTGATGGAGGACGCGCCGCTGAGTGTGCCCGCCTTCCCGACCGAGTGCATATTCGCCTTTGTCGGCGGGTTCGTGTTTGCGGTCGAATTCGACGCCCCAATCGATCAATTCCTGAATGGCATCGGGCCCTTCGCTGATAATTTTGCGAACGACGGGCTCCGGACAGAGGCCGGCTCCGGCGTCCAGGGTGTCGGCTATGTGTTGGTCAAAAGAATCCTCAGGTGCTTGCACGCATGCGATGCCACCCTGCGCCCATGCTGTATTCGTATCGGCCGCCTCGCGTTTGGTTACGATGGCGACGGAGCCGTGCTTGGCAGCACGGAGCGCAAAACTCAACCCTGAGATTCCGCTGCCTACTACGATGAAGTCGAATGTTCTCAAATGCGTTCCCTATTGCCTGTCACTAACATTCTCTGAAATGCCGACATTGTCTATCAGCCTCGTCTTTCCGAAAAATACTGCCACAATGAGCCGAGGGGCGGAATTTCCAAATTCGGCAAGTGGTTCCAGTGTCTCCGAGTCGACGACAGCGACGTAGTCGATTCGGCTTTCCGAAACAGAATCCATCTCTTCAACGAGACTTTCACGGGCGTCGACCGGAGTCTCGCATTCGCTCAGTGCGATCTGCTTAGCAACCCGGCTCAGAGTCCGAAATATGACGGGCGCTTGCTCGCGCTGTTTGACGGAAAGGTAAGCATTGCGTGAGCTGAGGGCTAAACCGTCTTCTTCGCGCACGGTCGGGGCGCCGACGATGTCGATGGGGAAGTCCAGATCGCGAACGAGCCGCCGAATCACAGCGAGTTGTTGGAAATCCTTTTCCCCGAACACCGCTGCGTGCGGTTGCGTCAGGTTGAAAAGCTTCGCCACGACGGTGCAGACTCCGTCGAAGTGTCCGTCCCGGCTCAGACCGCAAAGCCCCTCTGAAATTTCGTCTTCGTGGATCGAGATCGACGCATCAGCCTGATACATCTCGCCCTCAGCCGGAGTAAATACGGCATCGACTCCATGACGATCACATGTGGCCAGGTCTGCTTCCAACTGTCGCGGGTAGGCGTCGAAGTCTTCATTGGGGCCAAACTGCGCTGGATTGACGAAAATGGTTGCGACGACATCGCCGTCGGGTGTTTTCTCCCGGGCCAGATCGAAGAGGCTGGCGTGCCCCCGATGCAGAGCGCCCATCGTCGGGACCAGGGTGCGCGCGCGCGAACGTCGCGATCCAATCCAGTTCCAGAGTTCGCCCTTCGTCTTTAGCACCTCCATTGCGCTCATTTTCCGCGAACGCAGATGAGATGGGTGTCGGTGCGGAGAAATAGCCTGCCGTTGGCGATGGCGGGTGTGGAGTTCATGCCACTATCGAGTTTGCTGCGACCGAGAACTTCGAATTTGTCTCCCGCTTTGATCGCGATCAATTCTCCGTCGCGGCTGCCGCAGTAAATTTTACCATCGGCGACGATGGGGGAACTGAAGAAATTGCCGTTGACCCGCTCGCGCTCGTAGATCGGCTCGCCGGTTATTACGTCGCGGCAGGTGACGAGTCCGCCGTCGCTCCAGAGATAGAGCCGACCTTCGTAAATTAGTGGCGTCGGCACATAGCTGAGTCCGTCGCCCATCCCGAGCGAGTAGAGGACTTCCGGATCACCAGCCTTCTTCGGACGAAGCGCAGTCGATTGCCGACCTGCGCCACCTGAACCGAGAGTTGCGAAAACGATTCCGTCACCGCTCGCGATGGAGCCGACGCTACGCTGGGTGTAGTCGCCCGCGAATTGCCAGAGCACGTCGCCAGTCTTCGGGTCGAGGCCTTTCCAGCCATCGTTGGTCTGAATCACGACGAGAACTTCGCGTCCGCCAACTCTCACACCGACGGGCGTGCTGTATGCGGTGGTATGTTTTTCGTCTTCCCCCGAAGTCGACCGATCCAATTCCCAAATCGTCGCGCCGTCCTTCGGGTTCAGCCCGATGACCATGCTTCTGCGGTTTTCCACCGAATCGGTATGCAGAACGAGCACGCCTTCCATTAAAATAGGCGAAGCGGCGAATCCGTGATCCGAGGAAAATTCCGGCCAGTCGCGGTTCCAGATCAGATTGCCTTTATGGTCGAGCGCGAGCGCTTCCGTTTTTTGCCCTGATCCCCAGACTACGTAAACCGCGTCGGCATCGACCACCGGAGTCGACGAGGCAAAATTGTTGTGCTGGTGCAAATTGTGAGTCTCTATCGGTGCCGTCCACGTCCAAGTCTTCGTGCCGGTGATGCAGTCGTAGCATTCAACCCGTCGCTCTTTCCCGCTGTTTCCGACGATGGTGAGGAAAAGTTTATCCCCCCATAGCACAGGCGAAGAGTGGCCCACTCCGTCGAGTTTTACTGCCCAAGTGTAGTCCGTCTTCTTTATTTCGGCGGGAAGCGCACCAATCTTGCCGATTCCCGAGCCGTTCTCTCCGCGAAATCGTGGCCACTCTTGTGCGCCAAGTTCGACGGCGGAGAATGCTAGAAGTGAAAAAAGGAAGCGAATCATTCTGTGGAATTGCGAGGTTGGAAAAGTTGCAAATGCAACGTGCAGGATTGTGAGAACGCTGCAAGAGGAAACCATGGCGCGAACGCCCGCCACTTGCCAAGCCGGACCAGCGTGCTTACCGATTGGGTGTTACCCTAATGGGTGTTACCTGAATGGGTCTTATCCGATTGGATGCATCCCGTAGGGTGCTGCTGCGATGCACATCGAAACCTTCCAAGTATTTTGCGACCTCGTCGAAACGACCAGTTTCTCCGAGGCGGCCGAACGCAATGGTATCAGTCAGAGTGCAGTCAGTCAGCAAATCGGGGCGCTGGAGAAGCGCTTCGGTGTAACTCTGGTCGAGCGGGGGCGTCGAAATTTTGCAGTCACTCCCGAGGGCGAAGTCTTTTTAAAAGCCGCTCGCAACATCCTCGATTCCTATCAGGGGATCGAGCAGGAACTCGGCGCAATGCGAGATGTCGTGGCGGGCCAGCTCACGATTGCGACGGTTTACAGCATTGGCTTCCACGAGCTCCCGCCCTACGTCGAAATTTTTCGGGAACGTTTTCCTGAAGTCGATTTACAAGTGCGCTACCGGCGCTCCAATCAGGTCTATGCCGACGTCTCGGAGAATCATGCGGATCTCGGACTGGTCGCGTATCCGCAGGAGAAAAAAGGTGTCGAAATCGAGCCTGCCTGGAAAGATCGACTCGTCGTCATCTGCCCGCCGAGCCATGCGCTGGCGAAGAAGAAATCGCTCGATCTCAAAGCAATCGATGGACAGCGCTTTATTTCTTTCGAGCCGGATCTTCCGACCCGCAAAGCGATCGACGGCATGTTCAGCCAAGCTGGTATCACCGTGAAAGAAGTCGTGGAGTTTGATAATATTGAAACGGTGAAGCGAGGTGTTCTCATCGAAAACGCCATCTCCATCGTCCCGAGCGAAAGCGTCCGCTCCGAAGTGAAAGGCGGGACGCTCGTACAAATCCCCATCGATGGGAAATTTGTCTGGAGACCGCTCGGAATCGTTCGGCGCAGGACCAAAGCAATCACCCCCGCAATGCGGGAGATGATTCAAATTCTGAAGGCGAAAAAGACCGCGGTCTGATCACTCGCTGAAAGGGCTCTCTGCGAAAGCCGTGAACGCATCCTTCATCGCCTCGACCGATTTGGTGGGACCGGTCAGCTTGAGAAATACATCACCGCGTTCACTCGGGAAGATCGCCGCAAGCATGGTGTAGTCGGACTTGGCTTCTTTGTTTCCGGAGAAGGGACCTCCGCCCATGGATTCCATGTAGGTGCCCTTTGCGGTCAGGAAAGTCACCTTTTTGTCTCCCATTTCTTTCTCTTCCAATTTTGATTCAGGAGTACCCTCGAACTGGCCGAGCCAGCGATCGATGTTGGCTTGAGTGCCGCCGCCCTGACCCTGGCCAAAGTAATAGATGATGAGGTCAACGTCCTTCAGGCTTTCGTCTTCGTGATCGTAGGTGAGTTGGCCTGCACGCATCGAACTGGTTACCTGCTGGCGGACCCAGGGCTTCCCGTATTCGAATGTGAATTCGCTGACATTGATGGTCTCCATGTCCTCCGAGAAACCCGGAGCGATGGAGAAAATGGCAGCGGCAAGAAAAGTGAGGGTGTATTTCATGGGTAAACGTGGCATGGGTTTGCGAAACGGCAAGTTTGTCACTACGTGATCCTCACGACGTGATATGCCAATTCTGTTTTTAAGACTACGACTCAAAAGGGTTAAGTCGATGACCCAATAAATGAAAAGAATTGAGCTTTTTTGGTTATTGTTGCCTTCGCAATTTTCAGCGCGGCATCAGGGGATGAGAAGGCTCCGGGTGAAGATGACGACGACTGGGTCTTTCTCGACAACGGAAAGATTCGCCTCGGCGTCATCAAAAGTGCGGGCGGGGGGATTGGCTATTTTTCCCGATCGGGATCGAAACGCAATTTGTTGAACCATTATGATCGGGGAAGATTGATCCAACAGTCCTATTACGGTGATGCCGATGGGTCGAAATGGGTTGATAAACCATGGCGCTTGAATCCGGTGCAAGGCGGTAGCTACAAAAACAAAATCCCTGCTCTGCTCGAAATCAAAGTAGAGGACGGCAAGCTGTATTCGAAGTCGATCCCGCTTCATTGGGCGACTGGCGAAGAGCTTGCTGATTTCGAATTAGAACAGTGGATTGAGCTGAAGGATGATGTTGTCCATGCTCGTTTCCGAATGACTTACAAAGGGGAAAAGTTACACGCACCCCGACATCAGGAGATTCCTGCTGTCTTTTTGGATCCGTCTCTTTCCGAGCTTGTCTTGTATCGGGGCGAGGCTCCGTGGACGGGTGACGCAATTTCCCGGGAGCGACCGGGGCAGAAGAACGAATACTTCGATATCCCGGAGAACTGGGCGGCTTTCGTAGGTGATGACGGAATGGGAGTCGGTGTGTATGTGCCTTCGGCAAAACAGATAACGACGTATCGATTTCCGGGAGGGGCGAATTCAAACTGCTCCTACCTGGCTCCAATTACGACGTTCGCAATTCGGCCGGGAATGGTGTTTGATTACAGGGCGTATTTTTTCACGGGAAGCGTAAGTGATATGCGAGCTAGGTTTGATTCTCTTCGTATGCCATAAGTGGATGGAAGGAATCAGAGTAGACATGATTTACCTGGGGAAATGCTTACCTATTACAGATGAATCAGTTCCTCTTGCTTTCGGTTATCGCGTTCGCCGGTTCGGTGATGGCGGCTGAGCCCGGTCCACCTCCAGCTGACGAAGTGGAGCGGCTCGAACTCGATCCATTTTATAAGAAACACTTGAGCTATCAAGGTTTCCCCATTGTCAGCTCGCAAAAAGTCTCCGACTACGCGCTGCTCGAAGCTGCCTTTTTGGTCGATCAAATGATCGGCGATCGACAAGACATTGTTGATGCCCTCGTGGAGAATAAGATTCGTCTCGCGATCATGGCACCGGACGAATTCACCACCACAATCCCTGAGCATTCTACGCTGGATCCTCCTGCGTATTGGGATAAGCGGGCGAGGGGATTAGGCGCTTCACGGGAGCGACCGGCGGTATCAGTCGGGGCGGAAAATCTACTTGGCTATCGAGGCGATCCCTACGGGGCCGAAAGTATTTTTGTCCACGAGTTCGCCCATGCGATTCATCTCCTGGGATTGAACACCGTTGACGAAACGTTTCAGTCGAGATTGGAGAAAACGTTCAACCGCGCCACGATCGCCGGGCTTTGGAGAGGGAAATACGCGGGGACAAATCCGAGCGAATACTGGGCGGAGGGCGTTCAATCCTGGTTCGACACCAACCGGGAGGATGACCACGAGCACAACCATGTCGATACACGGGAGGAACTAAAGGAACACGACCCGGCGTTGGCCGCCCTTGTTGAGTCGGTATTTGGCGATAAAGACTGGCGTTACACCAAACCCGGGACGAGAAGCGAGATGGAGCACCTCGCAGGATTCGATGTGGATACGGCTCCGGAATTTTCCTGGCCGGTGAGTGTTGTGGCCGCCTACGAAGCCCATGAGCGTGGTGATGGGTTGGCGCGAGTCGACTGCCGACCGATCAGCGGACTAGCAAGGAAGGCAAAAACAGTTGGAGGAGGGGAGTCCATCAAATTGCGATTCGAAAATAAGACCGAGAAACGTCTTTCGATTCTCTGGATCGGCCATGATGGGAAACGCCGACTTTATGCTTCAATTGATCCGGGGCGACGCCATGAACTGCAGACCTACGGCGGGCACTTGTGGGTCATTGTTGACGAAGACGGCAGCGATCACTGTTGGTTTCAAGCGCCGGATGAAGATGGCCTGGCGTTGATCAAGTGATTCCGCCGGGAGCGTCTTGATCTCAGGAGATAGAGTGCTGTCGCGAGGAGAGATAATCCGCCCATCACGACAGAAAACGTATCTCCCATCCGCGCATAGATTGTCATCGGTGGATTGAGATCGACTTCGACAGTACCCGGAAGACTGCCCCGTATACGTGTGGAACCAGTCGCTTCGTCACGAAGAATGCGGGGATACGTATCCTGCGAATCGTGCTCGTAGAGACTGCCGCGCGAATCGATGAAGGCGCTGATACCGGAGTTGGCGGCGCGAATCATGGGGCGGCGCAATTCGATGCACCGGAAAATGGCATTGTTGAAATGCTGCTCTACCTCGGCGCTATCGTTGAACCATCCGTCGTTGGTCACATTGACGATGATCTGCGGACCGGGGCGGATGAATTGTCTCGCATGACGGGGAACGGTATCCTCGAAACAGATGAGCGGAACGATGCCGATATCGTGCCCGTCTTTTTCCATCGTGAGTGGCTCGTGGGAGTCGCCGGGAACAAAGTCGGCTTCAATGATTCCCCCTGCGATCCACTCAAAAAAGGGGAGCTTTCCCCTGAACGGAATGTATTCCCCAAGAGGGACAAGATGGACCTTTTTGTGCATTTGATAGGACTCGGTCGAGCCCTTCATCAGCGTGATGGTGTTGTAGATTTCAGTCGCCTGTAGGTTTGTCTCTTCGAGGCCTGCGAGTAGATAGAAGTCGTCACCTTTTAATACCTGATCGTTGAGAAACTCCTGCACCCACTTGAAACTGAAGTGCCCCGGGAGTGAAGTCTCGGGCCAGAGGACGAGGTCGGGCTGTGCCGTTTCGACGAAGACACGGGTCAGGTCCCGGTAGTCGAAGACGATCTTTTGGCGCAGTGCGGTTTCCTCGGACCACTTGTCCTCCAGGGGGATGTTCATCTGCATGATGCGGGCCTTCACATCGATTGATTCTTGGGGGCGGAAATTGACTTTCCCCACGCCGTAGAGAAACAGCCCGATGATCATGGCAACGCCGAGGGCAAAATCGAGATGCGGTTTCAGGCGCTGCCGATCACGAACTTCATGGACGAGGCGCACGATAGTCGCGAAGCCGATCACACCGGCGAACATCATGATGA
>Ga0222633_1001006_pt1 | contig 18076 bp, 10 predicted proteins | sample AntAcemetageno48_FD_179816 | JGI IMG/M metagenome (GOLD analysis project Ga0222633, IMG submission 179816) | Saline water microbial communities from Ace Lake, Antarctica - #48 | ecosystem: Environmental > Aquatic > Non-marine Saline and Alkaline > Saline | place: Antarctica: Ace Lake | collected...
ACACTTTTTCCGATAGCGATATTGTTGCTTCCGGTATTGTTGTAAAGACTTTCGAATCCAACTCCGACGTTGAAACTACCGCCCACGTTTCCGCGCAAGGCTCTTTCTCCAATGGCGGTATTGGCATTCCCTCCCTGGTTTTGAACTAAGGCAGCCCGTCCGAAAGCGGTATTGTCGTTTCCGTCCGTATTGACGAGCAGTGCGCTGACCCCCGCGGCGGTATTGTTGATGCCGGAATCGTTACCTTCCAAAGCGCGAAATCCGAAGGCGGTGTTGTCGTCCCCGTCTGTCAGCGAGTTCAGCGCCCCAACGCCGATCCCGGTGTTTTTTTCCGCTCCCGATTGGGTGAGGTTGCCGGCGGAACGACCGGCGAAGAAACTCGTCGTTCCTCCGAAAGAGTGGATGAGGGTGTCGCTTCCAGATCGGATGATCCCGCTCGAGGACGTGGGGGCGGCGAGTTCGATCACATTCACTTTCACGTCACCGCCGGTGAAGGAAACGTCACCTCCCGAGCTGGACCAGGGGCCAACAGAAGAAAGGTCGGCAGTTCCACCGCCGCTGGTAAGACTAAGTGTATTGTTGGAAATACCGAGGGTCTGAATTTCATTGGTCGGGCTGGCGTCCGCGTCGTTAATATCGTCAGTCCCATCACTGAACGCAGCTGGGATACCGGGGAGATTCCCCCAGTTTTGCAGCTCGTTGGTCGGGCTGGCGTCCGCATCGTCGATATTGTCTATATCATCTGAGAATCCGGCTGGGATACCGGGGAGATTTCCCCAGTCTTGCAACTCGTTAGTCGGGCTGGCGTCCGCGTCGTCGACGTTGTCCACGTCGTCCGAAAATCCAGCGGGGATGCCGGGCAAATTCGACCAGCTTTGCAATTCGTTTTCAGGGTCGGTATCGATCGACCCGCCTGCTGTGCCGAGCTGTCCGTTGGAATCGATCAGAATGGGGACCGCGTTGGCGACTCCCGTTGTCACTCCCCGGATTCCTGCGAGGAATGCACGCGTTTGACCCGTATCCCCAATGCGGATTGTGCTGCCTTCACCTGCGACTCCAGAATGACCGATCGTAATATTGTCATTTCCGCTGGTGAGAGCCAACCCAGCTCCATATCCCAGGGCTATGTTCCTCGATCCTGTGTTGGTGGCTAAAGAATCCGCACCTATGGCCGTGTTCCTGAATGCCGTGGTGTTGAATGCCAATGCGCCCTTACCCAGAGCGGTGTTGAGTCCGCCGGAAGTATTCCAGAATAGTGAATCAGACCCTACTGAAACATTGCCTGTGCCGGAAGTATTAGCACGAAGCGATCCAGCACCGATAGCCACGTTTTCGTTGCCATCTTCGTTTTTCCACAAGGATGACCAGCCTAGCGAAGTGTTGTAGCCACCGGATTGGTTCGACTCCAGAGAGTCGTACCCAATTGCAGTGTTCATTGTGCCAGTGGTGTTGCTGAACAACGAATTCGATCCTGCCGCTGTGTTCTCAAAACCGATGGTATTACTGCGGAGAGAATCAGTGCCGATGGCGGTGTTCTCATTACCGGCCGTATTGCTGTAGAGCGCCTCCTCTCCGAAAGCAACATTGCTGCTTCCCGCGATATTTTGAAACATCGCGAGGCGGCCGGATGCAGTATTGAAATTGCCAACTGTATTGTTGTAGAGGGAGTCATAACCATTTGCCGTGTTCCAACTACCTGAGATGTTCCTGAACATTGCCGCTCGTCCGGTTGCGGTGTTTTCGCTTCCAGTGATATTGTCGCGCAGGGCTTCCTGGCCGGTAGCAGTGTTTCTTTCCCCCGTCGTGTTCTCGCGTAATGCCCAGCGGCCGAAAGCAGAGTTGCGGCTTCCGCTTGTCACATTCTTAAGCGCTCCTTTGCCGATACCAGTGTTTCCAAAGCCAGTATTCGTCAAATTTCCCGCTCCTTCTCCGGCGAAAAAATTGTTTAATCCGTACGAATGTAAAAGGGTGTTTTCGTTTTGGTCGATTCGACCCTCCGTCATCGTTGTGTAGGGAATAACGATATTGCCTCCCGCGATCGTAATTCCTTCTCCCGAGAAGCTGGCTGCGCTTTCCGCTGATATGGCGCTTGCCGCGCTCAGGGCATAGCCAACTGACGATATTCTCCGGTCGGGCGCCAGCTGTTCGAAAATGGTCCCGTCCGTGCTGAACCAAATGCGTAGTGAAACGTTATCATTGTCTGCGAACACATTCGGCATGATCTCATTGTCTGATCCGAGCAGGACACCATAGTGGCCATTCGTGACGGAAACGTTAAGCGCCGAAGCTGGTTCTGCGCTTCCGGTAGAGGTCCCGTCGTGATGCCAGATAATCGATTCAGTTCCTATGCCGACATCTTTCACTAGACTGAACTTAAAAAATCCGGGTCCATCGTGATTAATTCCGTCCACCGCGATTCGTCCCTGGTGATTAACGAGTCCAGGAGGATCGGCTGCCTGCGTTTTAATTACAAAGAGCAATAGACACGTGCTCGCAAATGTGATGATGACGACCAAGCGGTTCATTGTGAAATGATTTGCAGACATTATTTAGGGGGAGTTGAGGAAAAGATCGCGGATGCTAGGGATTTGGGCCGTTCCTGTCAAACCTTCCGGAGAGCATGAATCCCGAACTGGTATCGACCTTCAGCGTCGAACAAAATCATGATTGAAATATCAGTTTGAAACGGAGAGTTTTGGATCGCGATTGTCTGGGGAGATTAGCTCAAGACATTCGGAAGAAAAGTGGAGAAGGGGGGATAAGCTAAGGTAGCCGGAGAAACGAGTGCAGAATTGCGGCGGGCAGTCCCTGATCGTGTCGTGGGATTTCATCTCCTCCATGAGTTACCATGTCCTCGATGTTTCCAGCCGTTTTTCGTTTCCTTCTGGTCCTTTTCTTTGCAGCTGGATTTTCATTTGCAAAGGGAGCTCCCCGCTTTGCCGGGATTTTCAGCGATCACGCTGTTCTGCAACGCGATGGAGAGATCCCTGTGTGGGGATGGGGCGCCGATGCGGATTCTAAGCTGACAGTTCGCCTGGGGGACTTGGAGGAAGTCGCGAAAATCTATGATGACGGAAGGTGGAACGTTTCCCTTCCTCCGCAGAAAGCGAATTCGGAGGGAATGTCGCTCGTGCTGTTGTCTGAACAGAAAGAGACCGACCGTCTGGATGACGTTTTGATTGGGGAAGTCTGGTTGGCCGCTGGGCAGTCCAACATGCAGTTCCAGGTGAAAGGAATGCTCAAAGGAATGCCGGAAACACAGGAATGGGTGGACTCTGCCGATGAGCCTCTGATCCGCTATCGTCGCATTGGGGATTCTGTTTTGTCTGATCGCAAGGCGGAGGCTGTCGATCTTGCTCCGGGTGGGGCGTGGATACCGATGACCCCGGAGAGTGTCCTGGGATTTTCTGCGGTGGCCGCGGGTTTTGCGCGCGAACTTGGGGGCGAACTCGGCGTGCCGATCGGTATCATCGATGTGTCCTGGGGTGGTAAGCCCATTGAACCCTTTATTCCGAGAGAGGCCTTTGATTCAGCGCTGTTGAAGAAGATCAGGGGATTGGCGGATCGCGAGGCGCTGGAGGAGCTTGCTAAGTTGCGTGGTGGCGTTGTTATTCGGAATCCGGAGGGATATCCCGGTGCCATTTTCAACAGTCGAATGGCTCCGATTGTGCCACTCAGACTGCGGGGCTTCCTTTGGTATCAAGCAGAGTCAAACGCAGGTAAAGGGGAAGACCCGCGTGAGTATCGGGAAAAGATGGCAGCGCTCCTTGATGGGTGGCGGGGAAGGTGGGATAACCACAAGATGCCCTGCTACTTTGTCCAGTTGCCCGGCTTCCCTCCTGCAGTTGGCTGGATCCGAGTGCGGGAAGAACAGCGTCGAGCCCTTGTGATTCCCTATACGGGAATGGCAGTGACGATCGACATTCCGGGAGACGACATTCATCCGCCGGACAAGTTACCGGTCTCAGAGCGATTGGCGAGACTGGCGTTGTCGCAAACCTATGGTCGGGAGATTGTGCCGAGCGGGCCGCTTTACCAGTCTCACGAGGTGATGGGAAAAGAAGTACGCGTGCAGTTTTTGCACGCGGAGTCCGGATTGATGATCGACGAAGGGGAGGGTGGTGGAGTTCTGCGCTGGTTCGAGCTTGCCGGTGAGGATGGCATCTGGCACGAAGCCGAAGCCCGTGCCGAAGGGATGAAAATAATCGTATCCAGCGATCAAGTGGAGCGTCCCCGCGAAGTGCGCTACGCCTGCACAACCAAGCCTCTAGGCGGAAATTTATTTAATCGAGCGGGCCTTCCAGCTTCGCCTTTTTGCTCCAAGCTGGAATGGCTACCGTGGGACGACGTCCGGGAATGATCGGCCCGATGCAATGGCTCGAATCGCCGGGCAGAGACAAGGGGCGATTTAGCGGCCAAGTGTCTGAAATGCCTGTTCGATGACAACAATCCCGCGGCTGGCTAGAGCCTGTTTCGCGGTTGCGCTGACAGTTCCCGTAAACACCCATTCATGACCCGAGATTGCAAGATCACTGCTGGAGAATGCGAGGAATGACTGGGAAATCCGGTCCCCTGTTTCCGTCCATGAGCCGTAGTCGAGGAGTGCGGGGAAAACGAGCTTGTTGTCCTTTGTGTAAGCTGCCGGGAAACCAAGGAAATCCACGATGTTCACGATGCTGGATCGATTTTTGTTGTACGTCGCCATCAATTGGGCGTTGCGTTGAAAAAAATGGGCGTCTTCTTCTGAGCGGGCGGCCATGGCAAGGCGAAGGAACTCAGCCTTACCTTGAGCGTTGCTGAGTTGCATCAGCGAATCGGTAATCACTGTCTGATGTTTCGGGTTCAGTGCCGGATGATTGAGAAAGGCTTCAATAGAGGCTTCACCGATGCCCATCTGCTCAAGGCGCCGGCGATTTTCAGCACGGAGATTGTAGGGGCCCTCTTCGATTAGGGTGTCGTTCAGATCCGAACTGGTAGAGACGCCTGAAACGAGAGTCCCGATCCCGCCGGGAATCGCGACTTTCATGAGGGAGAAAGTCAGCCCTCCAGCGCCGGTCGCCTGGGCTAGCGAATCCATCTCTGCACGAAGCACTTCGTTTGAGGTATAAGGATCGACCCCATACTGACCGGCAATTTGACGTCGGGCGGATCCGTATTTCTTCAAATCCGCAGCGGCGTCGCTGCCATCAGTGTTGACGCGCATCCTCTCGCTTGCTCCTTTAAAGAAGCGTGCCGCGCCCTTTCCCGCTCCCTTCACGCTACCGATCGGGTCCTTGACGAGATTTACGGCGCCATTCACCGTGTCTTTGGCTGCGCCGCTGAGAGCCTTTTTGTAGGCGTCAGATTCCTTCGTTTGGCGGATTCCGGCGATGGCATAGATTTCGCGGATCCTTTCGGGGAGCCGATCATTTCCATGAGCATAAAAGGACCCGAAATCGGAGTCGATGATGTAAGTGTTGGTGAATCCGTCCGTTGTGACCGCCTCCCGGACTCTGTGCTGCGGTCCCACGAGTAGATCGGCACTCACCAGATCGCTCGCGCGGAAGACGGGCGGAGTTTCATAGGCAATCGGGGTCTGGTTCTGCGCGAGGCAGGTCGTCGCTGTGACAACTGTCGTGATGAACAAAATTAGAGAAGGGAAGCGATAAGGAATCATGGGTTTTTGGCAAAAGGATTGAAATCAACAGTAGGATATTTCGGCTGGCTGCAGCGGCTTAAAGAATCTGTGCTGCCCCGAGCAACGAATGATACGTCTGGGGCTCCTTTCGATAACTAGTTGTTGTGAATCGGGACAAATCGAAGCCCATAAGTAAGTCCATGTGGGGTTCGAGTTCCAGCGGAATAGTCCCTTTCGCGCTCTTGCCGCCCTTGGGCTCGGTTTTCAGGTATAGCGGCGATCTGACTCCGGTGAGCGAAGACCGGTGCGATAGATGAGGTTTCGCTTTAGCTTGGCGGCCGGATTCTTTCCAGGAGGTGGCGTTGACTTCAATAGGGAGTGTTGAAAGTTCTTGAGGTCTCCTTTCAACATTGTCCCATAGCGGGAACGCTGGTTCTCCATTGTGTTCTCTAAGACGTGGCGATAGAGCTTTTCGTCTTCTTGATTGGCTTCGCGGATACGTTCGAGGTTCTCATCGTTAGCGAGAATGTTTTCTTTTGTGGTGTTGTTAGTAGAGCGATTCACGAATGAGTAACGAATTTCGAGGTCGGGCAGTTCTGTCCAGTGTCGCCATAGCAGGAGCGACTCATCGAAGTGTTCCATCAACCCAACAAAGGCTTCCTTTTTCTCCAGAACGTCGATGGCGGCGTCGGCATGAGCCTCCCCCGCAAGCCGCTTTGTCAAAAAGTTGCGATTTTCCTCCAACCAAATACCAAAAGGGGGAACCGTATGCCCTCCGTTCACAAGGAACTGGTAGTGCGAAATGGTGCGGGAAACGGGTTCCCGAAGAAAGGTATAGAAACGGGCTTCGGGGAAATAGGAATCAAAGAGGGGATCGGTCGGCGTGATGCAGTGTCCGGCGATGCTCTGCATTCGCGGGTAGCAGATTTTCATCCACTTCCAATCCCGGCGGGTGGTCTTTTCGAAGAGGAGCGTATCGCAATGTCGGGCTCCGAAGTTGCGACGAAGAATGTCACGCATCGTTTGCCCCGCCGTTTTCATGAGGTGGACAAAGGCGAGAGGAGTTCTTTTCGCCATGATGTGGCTGGTGATCTGTTCTACTTACTGCCGGGAAATTATTTATTCAACCCTCCCGCGCCTACGCAGCCCTTGGGCAAGGGGTGAGGGGACGGCGAGGAAGGGAGTCATCACGGCTTCGTTTCAGAGGTTGAACCGAAAATCTTCAAGTCGCTAATCGTCCAGTTTTACGGGACAACGTCAGCCTCCCAGATCGAAAGATTTCGAAAGGAGGCGCTTTCTCCTGCGACGATGAATCCGAAGTTCGTCTTCTTGAGTGCGCAGGCCGGATCGGATCCTTGATAGACCGTGCCGTCGAAATAGATCGTCCACGTTTCCCCGATTGACTGAAGAATCACTGGATACCACTTCTCTTCCTCGACTTCATGCTCAGCACTTCCTAGCCACGTCGGCGGAGTCGCATCCGATCGGGTATAGTTTTGACGGGGAATGATCACGCGCCCCTTTTCCCGTTCGATCGAAAACCCGCCAAGGTGACCCTCTTGAGCGTCGAAGCGATAGGAAATCGAGGTGGCACCCGAAAACTTACATTCAGCGGCAACCACGACATTGGTAAACGCGCTATTCCACTTTCCTGCAGCCACGTGATTCTCAGACGGGATCTCCTGACCTTTCAGTTCCCCTTCGGCGACTGACCAGTCTCCCACGCCATGGACCCAACCGTCCTCTCCCGACAGCATTTCGGTGAATTGGTTTTCGTGCAACAGCTCGCCGAGGACGGCTCCCTGAAGCTTAGGCTGAATCTGTCCGCGCAATTGTTCGGCCCGGTGCTGTTTCCAATCGAAATACCCCTGCTCCGAGAGAAAGACAAGGTCGGCGTCGGAAAGGCCCACCATATCGACCTCCACCGCCCCACGCCCCTGAATCACCAGTTGGACTTTTCCATCCTCAACTCCTTCAAGCGACGCGGTGATGGTTCGGCCACTCTCTTTCTCCGTCCATGTCCGGGGTTCTGCCAGTGCCGGAGAGCACAGGAGCAGAATGCTTGAGATCAAGATGATCAGTTTATTCATTTTTCAGTATTTTCAATCAGCCGAAAAACTCGGCAGGGTATTTCGATGCCGGAAAGTCGGCTGCCACTGGTAGTGAATTTTATTGCAGTTTGTATATATTTAATCGATTGAGAAAGCAGCGATGCGATCCCTACACGACTCTTCGGATCGGTTGCGAAAAAATCTGATCAACGATAGGGATTGGGGTTCGCAATTCAGCGGGGTTACCAAAGAAATTCGCGCCGCGTTTGGCATAGCGATCGTGGAGTTGCGAAATTTCGGCAACATCCAGTTTACCTACAATCTCTGCATTCAGGGCTTTTCCTCCCTCATGAGCATCAGGGTAGGCAAACGATTCGACACGGATAAAATCAGGCAAAGGGGAACCACCATTGTCTGAACCAAGGACAAACTCGCCTTCTGCAGCATCGACAATGGAGGCGACTCCTTTTTCCGTGATGAAGCGGATCTGAACGTTCGGACGAAGTGCAGGATCATTTCCTGTTACGGCCACCTCGACCGAAACGGCTCGCCCTCCTCCATCGCGCCGCAGCTGAATCTTCTGGAAACGAAAATCACTCTTATCATAAGGTGGGATCACGTGTCCCTCCTCATTGCTGGCAATCGCCGCAACTGAACCAAAAAAGCTACCTTTCCGGTAAGCGCGCAACAAGGCAACCTCGCGTTCAGTCGTGGAGAGTTCGGCAAGCGGAGGCACGATAAGAACATTTCGCCCCCGGCCGTAGGTGTTGTGGTCTTTTACAAAGAAGCCCCAGCAACGGCGACCGGTCGCAAGGATTTCATCCCACAATTCATAGAAGTGGGATGGCGGGCTCGTCATCGAATGGTAGAACCCTCGATTCGAGCCGAAGCCTGAAGTGAGCTGGTTCCACACTTCGATTCCGAGAACACGGTCGTCAAAATCGAGCATTTCGAGATAGTCGTCAATTTTTCCGGTAGGGTGATTAAGCGTGATCCCACCTCCTTCAGGATGAAGCAGTCCTCCTGATTGGATGCCGCCCTGGCTTTCTCCATCCAATGCAGCTTGGAAAACACCTCGCCACGGTCGATTCGTTCCCTGCATAAGGCGACATTGAGTCACCGCTATTTTCCCGGGATCATAATCAAGTTCGACTCCGATCACATTTGAATGAGCACGCAGATAGATCGTTTGCTTCCCGACTGACATTGCCCGTTTCACCACCGACCCTTCATCAGGAAAATTCTCACGGCGCGAACAGCCGTTGGCTCCGATCATATTCAACAGTGCAACCGTCTCCTCGCCAGCCGATTCATCGACTTTGGTCAACGTAATATCAAACCTGTAGACACCCTCCCACGGTCGCTTTTCATCGAAAACAGTAATCCCCTCGAACTCATGCTTAATCGGCGCACTCTTTCGCTCTGCCGCAGAAAGAACCTTCCCGTATCCGGTAGCGAGCCGACTCCCCAACGAATTGAAATGAAGCCCTGAATCGAGAAATGAATGCTGTTCGGCATTCGGTGCCCACGCGATTTCCGCATTTGCTTCCCGAAATTCATCAGGGAGTATTGTCGGCGCAGACGGGTAGTAATTACTGAAGGCAAGATGGCGGTACCCCATTTCAACAAACAGTTCACGCGACGAATCGGTCGTGCCCTGGTGTTGGTGAGACATCGAGTGAATCACTTCCCAATCGTTCCAGTCAACTTCCTCGTAGGGGCTCTCATAGTCTTTGAGGCTTCGCTTCGAGAGTTGACTACTTCCAAGGCACGGAGCAACCGCGCCGAGAGCCATGATAACTTGTCGACGTTTCATTGATGAATTGAAATGAGGCAGACGAAAATCAGTTCCGATCCTGAACCGCCATCTTGCATAATTATATTTGTTTTTCCGACGGAAAGGAACCGAGATCACGGTATTCTGCCAGGGGGCTTCGAGACAATTATTCATCAATGGAAACAGAGATCCCTGAAGAGAGAGGCAGCCCTGACAAAACCCTTATTTCATCACTATTTCAATGCGCTCCGCCCCGGCCCCAGCCTAAGGGAGGCATAAGCGCATAAGCCTTGTAAAGGGAATTTCCTGATACTACACTCTCCCCTTGCCCCATCGATATTCACCCTGTGGCGGGGCTGCAATCTACTGTCATGAAACCGCTATCTACCATCATGAAACCGCCGTATTCCCTCCTCGCCCTGTCTTTTCTCCTCGGAGCAACCACCTGCCTGACGATAGCCGAGGAAGCCGAAAAGATTTCCTTCCGCAAAACCGTAAAACCAATTCTCCGGGAAAAGTGTGCGCACTGCCACAACAAGAAGACGCTCCCCGGGAAAGTAAGTTTCGAATCCGCGAAGCAGGCCTTCATTCAAACCAGGGAGGGGCAGGCCGTCATCGTTCCGGGCAAGCCGGATCGAAGTCTGATGATCCTCGCGCTGGAGTCATCGGTGATGCATGAAAAAACCATGCCACAGACCGGTCAACGGCCCACCGCAGAGGAAATCAAAACTCTTCGGAAATGGATTGCGCAAGGCGCGGATTGGCCAACCGGTCTGACCGGGCGCATTCGCCCGACTTTCTATCCGACAGAGTAAGAATGGAAATTTAATTTAGAATCAGGCACCAGAGGATTCGGAGCCCATCAAGTCGGACTTTGATACCGGATTCTCGCGATAGCGGGTTGGAGCCTCACCCGCATACTTGAGAAAGCTGCAGTTGAATTACGAGATCGACCGGAAGCCCAACTCGACGGCAACTTCGGTGACGCGGCAGCGGAGATTCCATTGCCCCCTCCAACCCCGGCCCAAGAGCGGCATAAGCGGGGAAAGGTTGAAAAAGGAATTTCCTGACTGTCACTGACAAGCACCGATGAAAATGAACCGACCAATTCATAGCTGGGCCTGCGCTCTGATCGCCGCCACTACATTCTGCTATTCTATCCTGCAAGCCGAAGACCGTTCCTTCCTCGTGTTTTCGGACATCCATTTCAATGTCTACTACGATCTCGACAAGGCTCAGTTCCAGGAACTCGCCGGGCTTGATGTAGACCAGTGGCCTTCGTTTTTCCGAGCGCTCGACCAGCCCGTTGTCGAACTGGGCTCGGACAGCAATTACACCCTGATGGTCTCTGCGCTCGCTGCCGCAGCGAAACGAATGCCCGACTCGCCTTTCGTGATTTTCCCCGGCGACTTCATGGGGCATGACTGGCAGGTGAATTACAACGGCCTGGCGGCTGAGACACTTGAGGAAAATCCCCGGGCCTTTCGCGATTTCACGACGAAAGCCCTCCAGCTGATCGCCAATGAATTTCAGAAAGCCTTCCCGAATTCGGCGATTCTTCCGACGCTGGGTAACGACGATTCCTTTTGTCAGGATTACTGGATCCAGCCCCAAGGAGAATTTCTCGCGGCCTTCGCGAATATCTGGCATCCGCTTCTCAGTACCGCTGCCGATCCCGACGATTTTAGGGAGTCGTTTTCCGCACTCGGCTGTTTCACCGCCGATCTGCCGACACTGCCGAATCATCAACTGATTTCGCTCAACTCAATATTCTGGTCGGACAGCTACTGCGACGCGTATCACGACCCTGTGACCAACAAGACGAACTGCTGCGGCTGCACCAACGCCGGAGACGCCCCCGGCAAAGCCCAGTTTTCCTGGCTGGAGAAACAGCTCAAAGGCGCCGCCGCGGCCGGCAAGAAAGTCTGGCTGTTGATGCATGTGCCGCCCGGCCTCGACAGCTACAAAGAGGAACAAGCCGGCGGCGCCAATGTGGCCGCCCATCTTTGGACGACCGGATTCACTCAGCAATATCTCACCTTGGTTGCCCAATATCGTGACACACTTCAACTGTCGTTCGCGGGGCATACCCACACTGACGACTACCGGGTCGACAAGGTCGATGGCGAACCGGTTCTGTTTCACAAGATCGTCCCCGCCATCAGCCCGATCTACGGCAACAACCCCGCGATCCAGGTTTACCACGTGGACTCGGAATCCGGCGTTCTGAACAACTGGCAGACCCGGTTTCTCAGTCTCAAGCAGGCCAATGGTGGCACGCCCACCAAAGTGTGGACCGACGAATACGATGCTCAAAAAAGCTATGGCCTGAAAATTTTCAACGCGGAAACCGTCGCCGGATTGTTCGAGGGCATCGCCAAAGACCCCGCCGGACCACATTCAGCCGCCTACCGGCTCTTCTACCAGGTCAGCGCGCATGAGATCCCCCAACCGGAGCTGCCGGTTTACACCTGTGCGATTCTCAACGCAACCTTCGTCGCCTACCATACCTGTCTCACCGGACACGGCCTTCCGGCGCCGGTTCAGATGAAAAGCCCGGCGGAACTGCGTCGTCTTGCGGGAGGATTGCCCCCTCCCGGATCGCACTGATTTCGATCAAACCCTTTGAGTCGCCAACGCAACCCTGTCTGTTCAAAACGGCCGCGTCTACCCACGGCGGAAGTCGGGTAGGGTCCCTGCGGCTCGCAGGACCACGAATCAGCAAGGGCGTTCGCCTTCTCGAAGTTATTTTGGATCAGTTCAGGCGCAGCCTTATGCGGGATGTTGTGTCGCCAACGCAACCCTGTCTGTTCAAAACGGCCGGGCCGCCGCTCCGCGCCCCTGGAGCAAGGGGATTAGTTTATTCACTTTTGAGTATCTCCATCTTCCCGAAGAAACTCGGAAGGGTGTTTCCAAACCAGAAAGTGGGGGACCACTGGTAGGACTTCCTTTCATCCATCTTTGGTCGATGGCGAGCCATCTGTAATCCCCATGTCTTGTGTGCGGCCAGATCAGCATCAAGTTCTTTGAGGGGGATCGCCATTTCAACGATCCAGGCATCTTCTTCCTGCGAGGTCGCGACCCGAGCGGTGCTGTTCCATTTTGCGTTGTCCTGACGCGCGTCATAGAGCACTCCTTTGGAATTCACCGCGAAGTGATAAAATGACTTTTTGTCATTGTTAGTATCAAAGGCGATCTCAATGGAATCGTCCTCCAGCACATCCCCGTCCCGCTCGACCACATCACTGAGAACGTCCCGCAGCAATGGCTCGTAACATCGGGCGGCGACATAAAGGAATGAATCATCGTAGCTCAACCACGCTTCTGTTTTCACCGGTGCATAGCCATCCGCCTGTCGGGGGATCAAGCGCGTGATGGTCGGCTTGCTTTTCCATAAGTCGTCGTCCAATTGCCCGTCGATCAAAGGTTGTTTGCCCGCAGCAGAAATTTGAGTCCTCGCGGGATATTTTTTCACGTGGTCGGTCAGGTCCAGCGGAAGAGCGATCGTCCTTTCAAGATGAAACTGTTCCTCTTCTCCGTGAAAATGGGAAGTCATCCGGGGCAGCGGGAAGTAGGTCGAAACATCCCCCCGATGACTCACCGTGAATTGAAGATCCTTTTTCTCCCCGGGGGCCAACTCCACCGAGACCCTTCGAGGACTCACTGTCCAGTGATCGGAAACGGGCAGTATCCACGAAAACCGACCCGAGAGAGTCGTATCGAGAGTGTTTTCCAGGGGCAAAGTCACGACCTTATCCTTGAACGGAAACGTCTCACGGAAGTTCTCGGTAAATTTCAAACTGCGCCAGAATTTTTGATCGGTCTCCGTCGTGATGTCTTCTGCGAGCATCCCGTCGAGAGTCAGGTTCATCATCCGGGGGCCTTCGTCCGTCATCGTGATCCACGTGGCATGATCGAATTCCCCGAAGGCGCTTCCCCGCAAGGCACTGCCCCCGCCTGTCGTTCCGAGCGTGTAGTAGTTTGCATCGTTTCTCTCATACTTGGCGTAGCGATGCACGTGTCCTGCATAGACGGTGTGTCTCCTGCCTGACAAAGCTGCCTCGATTTCAGGCCATCCCGTCTTCGTTTTTTTGAGGACCGGCTTTCCGTTCACGTTACGCTTGATCCCTTCCTCCATGACCCAGAGCGGTTGATGGATAAACACCATCGTCCAGCGAACATCAGTGTGTTTTTTGAGTTCCTCCTTCGCCCACGCAATTTGCTCTTCGCCAAGAAACGGACTCGAGCCTTCGCCATCTTGCGTATTGAGGCAAAGAAACAAGACACCCTTGTAGACGAACGTGTAGTAGCGCACCCCGAACATTTCGTCCCAGATTTGATCCATCAAACCGTTACTGACATCGTGGTTACCCGGTAGATAGAAGAACGGCATTTCGAAGCCTTCCACGAAGCCGTTGAACTCATCCCACTGGCGTCGAATCTCTTTCTCATTTTTCTGCCAGCCACCACCCGGGATCAGGTCGCCCACCGTGATGACGAACTCGGGTTGCAGTTCGTTCACCTTTTTGACCGCACGGGAAAACACCCCGGGCCGCATGCCGCCAGTTCGATCCGTCACGATCGTGAACTGGAAGTCATTCGGATCGTTGAGGAAATCGCGATTGGACCACGGCTTCTTTTCTGTTGTGACGCTGGAAGAAAAGTCCTCGTCAGTCTCGGGGCCCGATTCCGCCTGGAGGTTTAAAGCCAGGCAGGTAATTGACAGGAAAAGAACGGGATGGGGTTTCATAAACAGGCTGTGATGATTCAATCGGATTCTATGGGATCAAACAAGTTACGAGAATCCGGCGCCAGTCAGATCACGAAAAGGTGGACGATGGACCTGCCGATAGCGTAACCGTGTGGAGAAGATGGAGACACAACGAAATGCACGACGTGGAATGTTGATTGTGGGGTTGCTTCTGGGGAGTTCTGTTTTGGCGCAGGAAGAGAAGGACCCTCTTCCCAATGGATACCGTGAAGTGGAATCCGACAAGGTGTTGGCCTTGCAGGAATTGTGTCAGGCGACAGCCGATACGGGCCTTTTCTCCGGAGCGGTCCTGGTGGCTGACAAGGGCAGGATCATTTACAAAGAGGCCTTCGGTTTGGCGAACCGGGAATGGAACATTCCCAACACAACTGACACGAAGTTCCGGCTCGCCTCCGTCAGCAAACAGTTCTGCACCTTGGTCATGCTGCAGTTGGTCCAGGAGGGCAAAGTCGATCTGGACGACAAGATCACCGATCATTTGTCCTATTACCGCAACGATACGGGAGACCGGATTTCGATTCATCACCTGATGTCTCATCAATCCGGCATCACAGACTACACGGCCAGCTATGACTACCGTGGCACGATTTCCCGCTTGCCCTTCGACAAGGATGAGTTCATCAAACTGCATTGCAGTGGTGACCTCCAGCATGAGCCCGGCACGATCTACTCCTACTGTAATGCCGGCTATTCTATCCTTGGCCGCATCATCGAAAAAGTGACCCGAAGGACCTTCGAGCAAACGATTCAGGAACGCATTTTCGAGCCGCTTGGAATGAAAAATAGCGGGTATGACCGCAACCAGTATGTGCTCGAGAAGCGAGCGAGCGGATACACGCGAGGCCCCTTCGAATACTCCAACGCCGATTACATTGACATGGATTCATCCCCGGGTGCAGCCGGCTCGATTTATTCCACGGTGGATGACATGTTCCTCTGGGACCGGGCGCTCTACACCGACCAGTTACTGGATCAAAAATATCGGGATCTCATGTTTACCCCGAACCGGGATGTGCCCGAAGTGACGGCCGCCGGTGGACGACCGCACAGCAACTACGGGTATGGCTGGCAGATCTACAGCCGAACTCACCCCGTGACGAAACGGCGCACCAAGGTCATTAATCACGGAGGCGCTATCAAGGGATTCCGGGCGATGGAAAACCGACTGGTCGAAGATGACGCCTTCATCATCGTCCTCTGCAACCAGGGGGATTCCTTAGGAAGTGCAGACGTCTGGAATACAGTCGTGAATCTGAGCAACGAACTGATCCATGTGGTGACAGGTCAGCCCTACAAGATGCCAGGAAAGCCACGCCTGACTCAGGATCAGCGTATGTATGAAATGGTAAAAGACGAGGGCATCGAAGCGACCATCGCATGGTTCAAGGACAAGGGGAAAAAAGCCGCCTGGGGAGGCACCAACATGGCTCTTGCTGAGCAACTAATTGCAGACGGACGAATTGACGACGGGCTTCAACTCATGGCGCTCGAAATCGAGTTGAGCCCCGGCAAAGTCTGGCTGCTCCGAAAAACCGCCGAGACCTGCTTGAGCAATGGTCGTCCTGAAAAGGCGTTGGCGTTGGTCCAGGACGGATTAAAGCAGAAGCCTGACGATGAGAAACTGACAACGATGAAGGCTGAAATTGAAGGATATCTCAGTGAGAGATGAAGATCGGGATGGGACTTTCTTTCAGCAGTCCTAGAGCGTGTTTTCCGAATCTCTCCATCGTCAGGATCTTCTTGTAGGAAGAACCAATCACGAGAAGACCGGCACCGATTTTCTTCGCTTCGTCGATGAGAAGAGACGTTCGATCTCCGGATTCTTCGAGCGCTGACGTCGTTGTCGAGTATCCATGGGACTCCAGATAGTTGGACGCCTCTTCCAGCAGTTGCTCTGCGGATTCCCCGGATTTTGGCGGGCCTGCCACCACCACGTGAGCGGAAATTTTTCCAAACAAGCCCATCTGGACGAAATGTTTCATGGCCTTGGCACTATCCAGAGATCCGGAAAGCGCGATCATGACTTTCTCAGGAATTTCAGACGCAGCCTGATCAGGCACGGCAATGAGAGGCCGCAGTCCCATCGCGACGAGATGGAGAACGGACGAGATGTCGCCTGAATCCTTGCCGGGACCCCAGGGCTTCGTGGACATCAGGCAAAGATCCTGAAACCTCCATGCGTCAGCCAGTGTCGTGTCACTCCTACCGGAAGCTGATGCGGTCCGGAACTCAATCCCCTCGCTTTTGGCAGTCTCGGCGAAATCACCGATTGCCTGGTTGGCCTTATCTTTTGCCGCCTGAAGATTTTCCTCTCTCAGTTTTATTTGATAGCTGAAAACACCCACCGAAGTGGGCGTCGCTTGCTCGATTTGATCCGCATCGACGGCAGTGAAGCCGGTGATTCTAGCCTCATGAAGCCGGGCTAAATTTAATGCCAGACCTGTCTCCGGGGAAGTAGTGGGAGATTCAGAAATCGAAACAAGGATTCTTTTGATCATGGGCTGAGGGCGTAGTGGAATCGGAAGGGTAACTGCAAAACCATTTATCGCACAAACTGAAGTCCATGACAAATAAAACAGGAAAAAAATGTCATGTTAAGGGGCTGCCAGGAAATTTCTTTTTCAACTGTTCCGCTCGAATGCCGCCTTTGGGCCGGGGTTGGAGTGTGTGCAGCGATGGGTAGAGGGAAGAGTGTGCTCTCTCGCTACCTTTTACGGATGACGAGGCGCTGGGTGGTGGAGACGTTGCCATCGGTGTCGAAGGCGCGAATGAAGACGCGGGTGCGCCTGGTTTTGAGCTTAATCTTTTTCCGCCAGGACGTGGTGCCTCTGGCGCGGCGCCAATTCTTTTTGCCGACCTTGTATTGGACGAGACTGATGGCTTCGTCATCGAAGGCGTTGCCGCGGATGCGGAAGCGGTCTTTGCGGGTCTTGCGTTTGGCTTTGCCGCGGAGGGTTGTCTCGGGGATGCCGAGTTCGACGAGGTAGAGGGAAGCACCGGCTCCGTCGGTGAAGCGAACGCGGACGAGGAGGAGGTTCTTGCCGGAGTAGCCGACGTGCTGATTGCAGGAGAAAGAGTCGACGATACGATTGGGTTGGACACCGGGAGCGATGGGCTGGCCCTCGCGTAGGAGGGGCTTGAAGGCGCCGGAGCCGTCCTGGACGTAGAAGACGCCATCGTTGGATGCGGCGACGCCGGGGCCGTCGATTCGGGCTTCGAAAGCGATGCGTCCGAGGGGGCTGATGACGGGGCGGCGGATGCTGTTGATGGTGATACCAACCGCGAGGCCGGGGGCGGGGGCACCGGATCGGGTAATCGTGGTGATAGACCCCTGGGAATATTGAAACAACCCTACCCTGAAGGTTGCCCCGTCGGTGTAGGTGCCGCGGAAGGCGATAGTGCCTGCGGCGTTTATCGAGGTTTCGTCGAAGCCGTTGAAGGTGTTGCCCGGGAAGGGCGTGGCGTCTCCTTCGAGCGCCACGAGTGAAAGGATGCCTCCGATTCGGCGCCAGATCCCGTCGGTGGCCCCGATGCTGGCGAGGAGTGAAATGGTGTTATTGGGCGCGTTGGCTTGACCGGATTCGGAACCTCCGAATCCACCGAAAGCCATGCCGCCGGTACCGGGGGCAATGGTGCCGCGGCGAGCGACTGTGGCGAGCGATCCGGGGAGTCCGGTGAAGTAACCGCGCTCGAGGGGATCGCCGGGGTCTTCGAGGCTTGCTTCGAAGGCGATGCGTCCGGCGTCGTTGAGGCGGAGAGAGTTGTTTCGGAAATCGCCGTAGGTGACGCCGGGGGAGACGAGGTCGCCTTTGCGGACGGCGAGGGTGAGGGTGCCGTTGTTGAGCATGAAAATGGCTTCG
>Ga0222633_1001007_pt1 | contig 18069 bp, 15 predicted proteins | sample AntAcemetageno48_FD_179816 | JGI IMG/M metagenome (GOLD analysis project Ga0222633, IMG submission 179816) | Saline water microbial communities from Ace Lake, Antarctica - #48 | ecosystem: Environmental > Aquatic > Non-marine Saline and Alkaline > Saline | place: Antarctica: Ace Lake | collected...
AACCCTGATCGACCAGGTGCAATCGACCATGACCTGTTACCACCAGGAGATATTTGGTCCGGTACTGTGTGTGGTGAGAGTTGATAATCTGGATGAAGCGATGCAATTAGTCGATGACCATGAGTACGGGAATGGTACTTGCCTGCTTACGAGAGATGGCGAGTCCGCGCGATATTTTTCCGATCATATCAAGGCAGGTATGGTCGGTATTAATGTTCCACTATCTGTGCCAGTGTCTTATCACAGCTTCGGTGGCTGTAAGCGTTCCCTGTTTGGGGATCTGAGTGCCTACGGCCCTGATGGTGTTCGGTTTTATACCCGGCGGAAGACCATCACCCAGCGATGGCCTTCATCATCCGTCAGGGAATCATCAAGCTTTTCGTTTCCTTCCAGTTAGCACGCCGGAGTTTCTATTTCACGACGTATTCCCGGGCTTCCAGGCACGCGCTCATGGCCCGTTTGTAGACAGCCCGAAGTGAGGGGTCCGCGCTTGAATCCAGCGGATCGAAAGATGTCTCTGAGCTGGCCCATTCATGGCACTCGTACTTGTCCCGGCTCTTCTGTTCGTCGGACTGGCCAGCAGCAGGATAGATGATCAGTTTGTCAGATTCATTCGGGGTGGCTGTTGCAGCCTGCTCCGGCTCCTTGATGACAACATAGCCTGTAGGCACTTGCTGGTAGTAAATGCCCCCGTGCCTGAAGTACCGATTCGAGCCAACGCCGAAAGTCACGTAGCCACCAGGTAGCGCGGGAATAATCGCGCCCAGCGGGGCTGTGATCGACACGTACACGCCATTGTTGCTGCGATAAAATCCGCCATTTGTATAGTAGTAAGGCTTGCCTTTGTGCACGATCCGCTGATGTGACTTCGGTAAAACCTTCAGCTGCTTGTGCTGGTCGGCGTTGCGCTGATCTTTCGGTGCCGCATAAACTGGCAATGATACTGAGAAACAAAGCAGTGCAACCAGCAGAGCGGCTATCGTTACTCGAGACATGACGGTAATTCCTGTGAGTGGTGTCTATATAAACGCTTGAGCGCCGCAATGGTTGACAGTCGATTCAGAGGAATGGGCAAAACTGCTGGTATGATGACCGGGCCGATAAAATGACGCGCATGAGGAAAAACCTATGAACGACTCCAGTAATACGCCGAGGAAGCTCCCACTGATTCGCCTGCTCGCAGGCATGGTGTTCCTTCTGATTGCTATCGCTGTATTTGGCGTACGCCTCCAGCATGCCGGTGCCTATGCGATGCCCGGCACCGGTGCACTCATTGGTAGTTTCCTTCCAACGGTCATCCAGCCATAGGCTGGGAGTGGAATTACCTCCGTTTTAGAAAGAGCAGAACGCGCTGACCGTCAGTGCGTTTGCGGGGTTGAAGAGACTGTCGAATAGCCCGGACAACTATGCCCGGATACCAACAGCGGTTATGGAACAGATTCCCACAAGAAGCGGGAGGGATTGAGGAAGCAGGACCGAAAAAAGCAGACACCGCAGTTTTTGGAAGATGACCCCGGTCATGACCGACCGCTGCGTCAAAGACGGGCCTAACTGACGCGTTCAGTAGTGTCCAAAATAACCAGACGCTACCTACCCCGTTTGCTAACGCAAGGTGGAGTCATCCTTACCACTTTAAGCGCAGTGGCAGCGACAGAATTTGTGCTCTGGGATCCACTATACGAACACGTAATGCGCCCGTCACAGGAAATTCGAGCAAAACCTGTCGCGGTTTATGTCGGCAGGCGGAAATTCTAAACGCTGCTTGCTTTCTGGAAGTCACGTTCGCGCGCCTATATGGCCTCATTTGACCGCGCTTGCCCGTTATTCCTACCCGTTCCAGGGGTGGTCACAGTGTAACCACCCCTGGAATTACGCCGAACCGAAATGCTACTGCGATGGGAGCCGCAGAACGCGCCGCCCACGTCACTACCCGCTGCGCTTGGCAGTGACTTGGGCTTCTGAATCTAAAATCGCGGTACGTTACAGCACGTCCGTGTCGTTTTGAGCATCAGTCGGACAAGCGCGATATCAAGGCTTCGTTTACTTTCTCTGACATAGCGATAAGGTCCCACTCATAGCCCGAAGCCAGCAGTGGCCCGATATCGCTGGCGAAATTCTTATCATTCAGTTTTGCCTCAATATTTTCCTGGAACTGCTTTCTGGTCACTTTGTGTTCGCCGTGCTCCATGTAGGTGTAGAACGCGGCGATAATCTTCTCGGGATCTGCGGCCTCATCATCCAGTGCAAGTGCCAGATCGAAGAGATCGCGCCCCTTTTTGCGCTGATAAAGAGCGCGGAGCTTTGTACCCAGAAGCTCATTCAGTTCGTAACTGAGTATGGAGCATGATCCTTTGTACCAACGAGAGTTCACTGCAAACGGAATTTCTTTGAACCCTTCTACTGCGAAATGCTCGCGCGTGTTGATTTCGACTTTCAAGCGAAGCGTTTGTCCGTCCTCTGACTGAAACCTGTAGGCCAAGGTCACAAGCGCGCTATTCTGTTTCCGTTTGGGTTCCCCAAGCCACGGGTCTAATACCTCCCTCAAGGCATCCATTACTGGACCGGCTGGTTCTGCTTTTACCTGAACAAGGTCGATATCTTCGGAGTATCTTGCTGCAGGCAGGTGTAGCTTGAACAGGGCCGTGCCGCCACGAAACGCTAGTGCATGGCGGAGTGTTTCATGGGAGAAGATATCAATGAGCGCACGGCTGATGACCAGATCCTGTTCTACCTGCGCATCATCCACCCACGGTGCCTGGTCCCGCCATTCCGTGATGTAGTCTCGAGGGATCATATGTCCGGATCCAGGTTTGCGTTAACGACAAGCTTCCAATCCCGCAGGCGTTGTCCCCCCTCGTTGCCACCACTTGGGATGAGCATGGTATATTCGCGGGCGTGTTGGTCGACATATTCCTTCAGGCCTGCAGCGACATTTTCAGCTTCAACGAGTTCCAGGATGTAGCCGAGCCGCTGGACCCAGGTGATTGGGGCCGTTGCGGCTGCTTCCGCCAAAGCTGATGCATCGATCTCACCGGCGAGCTCTGAAAGGATGGTTGCGACCTGATCCAGCCCGCCGACATGTTCCGGATATCCGGCCATGTCGATAGCCGTGGCTTCCGGCGTGGAAACCTTTAAAGCGCCGCGTGAGGTGTTGAATGTTCGTATAGGCACATCGTTGATCTTCTTCCTTGCGATGAACTTGACCCGAATCTTGCCACAGCGGATCGGTCTGCGGTTCTTTTGCACGAAAACCTGGAACTCCTGCGGGCGCTGATGAGCGGCTCCGTAATACTGTGCAGCTGATAGCAGCCCTGCGTAGTAGTCCAGGCCTTTGACTTTCATAAGGTCGGGGATGAATTGCTCGGCAGGCAGACAGTCTAGCGACCGATATTCCGGTGGAATGATAACGTAGAATCCACGGGCTGGTGTGGCAATCAGCCCCTGCTTGGTGAGCCGGTTCAGAGCAAGCTTGCTGGCATCCGGCGAGACTCTCAACCCGTCTCGTGCCTCCTCTGAGGTAAAGCTATAGCGCCCCTTCGAGGCTAGTGTCTCGATCAGGTCTTTTGCTGCTATAGGGTATTTTCCAGATTTCACTTTCATAAAGTATCTATAAGTAATACTTTTAGCAAGTGAAATCGTATTATCGAAAGAGTTAAGCCTTCCAATCACAGCGATATCGATGTTTTGGTGATCCCCCCAAAGCTTTCGGGCGCAGTCCAGTCAACAAGTGCACCGAGGAAAACTACTCTCAACAGGCCGTTTATGTGCCCTATCCATAGATCTCGGGTGTGGCCTCGAGGTAGGCAGTGCGTCACCGTTCCAACTGGAGCCGGAACAGGTGAGTTGCTAGGCGACGATTTCACTTGCCTAAACCTATGTGCTTGCCAGCATCACTAGGCTGACCGTGCTGAATATTAAATTTATCGCTGTGGGCTGGCCATTTCTTAATCTGTTCTAAAGGTTCGTTTTGCTAGATTAGCGGCATCCTAGAAGGAATGCGATATGTGGAATCTGAAGAAACAACGACTGCGACCGCTGATAAGGAAAGGCACCCTGGGGCTCTGCATCAGCTTTCTGAGTGCTTGCGGCACAACTTCAACCATCCATTCCGCCAAAACGGATTTTGATGCGAGCGTACCAAGTGAGTGGCAACAATCGAGCGCAAGCCGGGCGGTGCTTGATACACACGCCCTCAGTCAGTGGTGGCTACGCTTTGGCGATTCGCAGCTGGAGTCGCTTATCAAAGAAGCGCTCGCTAACAATCCGGATATTCGCAGTGCCTTGTCGTCCATTCGAATAGCGCGAGCCGAACGTGGTCTTGAGCAATCTCAACTTTGGCCCACGCTGTCGGCCAATATCTCGGCGGTAGATATACATACCCGGGACCGAGACAGTGATCGCTCGACCAATGAAACCAATTACAACGGCAATATAGACGCCAGTTGGGAAGTGGATTTGTTTGGCAAGCAGCAGCAATACCTGAAAGCGGCAGATGCGGAGCTTGCCGCAGCTACAGATGATTTCCATCAAGTGCAGGTCTCGCTGGCCGCCGAGGTGGCTGGAACCTATCTAAGCCTTTGCTCTTTCGAAGCGCAGCTGAAGATCGTTCAAACGAGCGTGGCTACTCGCGAAATTACGCTACAGATATCCCAGTGGGAGGAACAAGCAGGCGAAGGTGATGCTCTAAACACCCAGCAATCTATTGCATCCGCTGAGCAGGCGCGGGCCCAAATTCCCGACCTGGAACAGAGTATTTTAGAGACCCGCAACAGCCTCGCGGTGCTAACCGGTCGCACGCCGCAATCTTTGCAAGCGCAACTGCAGCAATTCAAACAATTTCCGGCACTACCAGAATCGATTGCGGTTGGTATTCCTGCTGAAACTTTGCGCCAGCGACCCGATGTCCGCGCGGCCGAAAACGCCATTCTGGCAGCGCAATCTCAACTCACCGCTGCCCAGCGGAGTCGCCTGCCGTCGCTAACGCTCAGTGGTTCAATTGGTCTGGATGCACTTTCCGTTGGTGACTTCATCGATCCTCAATTCATTATTTCACAGCTTGCTGCCGGGCTGAGCGCACCCATCCTTAATGCAGGGCAAATCAGCCGCAACATCAAAGTTCAGGCAGAGTTGCTCGAACAGGCCTACATACGCTATGAAAATGCGGTGCTCACGTCCTTGTCAGAGGTCGAAAATGCGCTCAGCGCCATTCAAAAACGCAACCAGCAACTGGCCACGTTAGAGCGTGCATCCGCGGCTGCAAAACAGGCAGCAGAGCTCGCTCAAATGCAGTACGAGGCAGGTGAAGCCGACTTGCTTACGGTGTTGGATGCCCAGAGAACGGAGCTGGGTCTGGACCAGTCACGTATTTCAACTCACGCGCAGGTACTTAACGCACATGTGCAACTTTATAAATCACTCGGTGGTGGTTGGTTCGTGCCCACCACCGTCGCGCAAGGTTAGATCGATCCTATGAAAAATCAGAACACCCAAGCCAATACCAGTCTTGCTGAAGCCATCAATGCAAACGGCACGCCGCATAAATCCAGAAAGCGTCTATACATCATAGGCGGTGTTGTTTTACTTGGACTGCTTGTCTGGATCTATTCCAGCATATCTTCTCAAAACAATAGCGACGCGCCACGCTTTATCACGCAGGCGATTACCAAAGGTGACATTCGTCTGACTGTGACTGCCACCGGTAATCTGGAGCCGACCAACGAAGTTTCCGTGGGTAGTGAGCTTTCCGGCAGGACAACCGAGGTATATGTTGATACCAACGATGTGGTCACCAAAGGTCAGGCGCTGGCCCAACTCGACACCAGAACGCTGGAAAACCAGCTCACAGCCAGCCGTGCCGCTCTTGAGTCGGCCAAAGCGGGCTTAAGTGAGGCCATCGCAACGCTAAAGGAAGCCGAAGCCACTTCTGAGCGACAACAGGAGCTGCAGCGTATTAGTGATGGGCGGATTCCTTCCAGAGCCGACCTTGCCACCACCATGGCCGCTGAAGAACGGGCCCGTGCCAGTGTGCTAAGTGCGCAAGCCGCCATTAGTGAAGCGCAAGCGACAATCGAAACCCGGGAAACCGACTTATCCAGGGCCACCATCCGCTCGCCTACCGACGGTATTGTGCTTAGCCGCAGTATCGAACCGGGGCAAACCGTGGCTGCGAGTTTTAGTACACCAGAGTTATTTGTGATTGCCGAAGACCTGTCAAAAATGAAGTTGGAAGTCGCCGTTGCCGAAGCGGATATCGGTCGTGTTGCCGCACAACAAAATGCACAGTTTGCTGTCGATGCCTGGCCGGATCGCTCTTTTGAAGCTGCTGTGATCAAGGTCGCTTATGGTTCTGCGGTTACCGACAATGTGGTCACCTATCAAACAGAGTTGTCGGTCAGCAACGAAGACCTGAGCTTACGCCCCGGGATGACAGCGACTGCCGATATCGATGTGGCTTATCACCAGGACGTATTGCTGGTGCCGGTTGCCGCGCTGCGTTTTACCCCTGAGGCTGCCGATGGAACCAGGGCTGCCGGAGGCAGGGCCGGTGCCCAGAAAAAATCGTTTATCGATAACTTGCTTCCAAGCCGATCCCGTCCAAGCGCCGGCCAGGCCGGTGATCGTGATGCAGCAGCAAACGAAACCGACCAGGACGCTCCTGTCGTGTGGATCATGGCAGAGGGGCGTCCCAGAGAAGTAGCCGTTAGCCTTGGTCTTAATGACGGGCGCAATCAGGAAGTCAGTGCCGATGAGCTGAGTGAAGGCACATTGATTATTACTGGCAAAACACGGACAGTTCAATGACGGCTACCGCAACAGCCGCGGCGCCAACTTTAATGGAGCTGCATAACCTGACCAAAACCTATGGTACCGGCAGTGCTGCTTTTCAGGCTTTGAAGGGGGTTGACCTCAGCATAGATAAAGGTGAGTTCGTGTCCATTATGGGCCCAAGCGGTTCTGGCAAGTCGACCCTGATGAACCTGTTGGGTTGTCTTGATCGGCCTACCTCAGGTAGCTATTTGTACGAGGGGATTGCGGTGGAAACACTAGATTCTGTTCAACTCTCGCTGTTGCGGCGCTTTGCGTTCGGTTTTGTTTTTCAGGGCTTCAATTTGCTTGCCCGCACCAGTGCTATCGAAAACGTTGAGTTGCCGTTACTCTATCGTGGTATCAAAAACGCTGAGCGCAAAGCCATGGCGCGCGAGGCATTGGCGCAGGTGGGATTGTCGGATAAAGAGCGCAATACACCGGCTGAACTTTCCGGGGGGCAGCAACAACGTGTCGCCATTGCCCGAGCTATCGTGACCAACCCGAATACGCTTTTTGCGGACGAACCTACCGGCAATCTGGATTCACAAACAACCAGCGAAATCATGCAATTTTTGACCCGGCTTAACACCGAGCGTGGTATTACCATTTTGATGGTTACCCATGAAGACGAGGTCGCTAAATATGCGACGCGTTCTGTGCGGGTCATAGATGGTCTCATCGCGCAGGAGTGATGCAATGTTCATAATGCTTACCAATGCCTTGATGATCGCCCTGCGGGAAATTCGGCGCAACTTGACCCGCGCGTTTCTTACCGTGCTCGGTATCATTATCGGTGTATCGGCGGTGGTCACGATGGTCACACTGGGCGAAGGTACGACACAAGCCGTGAAAAACCAGATATCAGACCTCGGTAGCAACCTGGTTATGGTTCGCCCCGGGTCCAGCTTTGGTCCGCGCTCTTCGTCCGCTGGCGTACCCAATTTCACCCAATCGGATATCACTGCAATCCAGGAGCAAATAGCCGGCGTTGCTGCCATTGCGCCTGTACGGAATGCATCGTTGAGTACGATTTATCGGCAGAATGCTCGAAATACCACTATTTCCGGAACCACCACAGCGTATTTTGCTATCAATAGTTGGACTTTGTCTGCCGGGCGGTTCTTCACGGACAGTGAGTCTCACAAAGGTGACGCAGTTGCTGTGATCGGAAATAGCGTCAAAACCGAGCTGTTTGGCAGCGAAGATCCGATTGGCAAAAAGATTCGGGTGGGTCAGGCATCCTTGTTGGTAATCGGTTTGCTAAAGGCCAAGGGACAGGCGGGCATGGGGGATCAGGACGATACCATCATCGTACCCTTGACGACCATGCAGCGTCGGCTTGTCGGGCGTACCTCATCGCGTGATATCAGCCAAATGAGCATTTCCGCTGAAGACAACTACGACAGCGATCAACTGATCAGTGATATTTCATCCCTGTTGCGGCAGCGCAGAAATTTGCAGAGCAACCAGGATGATAACTTCGTTGTTTTCGATACGCGGCAGATTGCAGAAACGCTTAGCTCTTCGACCGAACTCATGACCATGTTATTGTCCGCAGTTGCGGCCGTTTCTCTTTTGGTTGGCGGGATTGGAATCATGAATATCATGCTGGTTTCGGTGACAGAAAGAACACGGGAAATTGGCATTCGCCTCGCGATCGGGGCTACTGCGCGCGAGGTGCTGTGGCAGTTTCTGGTGGAGGCGCTGACGCTTTCTTGCGTGGGAGGCGCCATCGGTATTGGTCTGGCTTTTGCATTTTGTGCGTTGTTGGCACCGGTCATTCAAATTCCGTTTACCTTCAACATCGAAATTAATGTGATTGCATTCGTTTTCTCGGCCGTGGTCGGTATCGTGTTCGGATTCGCGCCCGCCAGACGCGCCTCAATGCTCGATCCTATTGATGCATTACGCCATGAGTAAATGCTGATGCGCATATTGGTAGTAGAGGATGATCCCGGCTTGCGCCGTAGTCTTGGTGCAACACTTCAGGAAGAAGGTTTTGTGGTGGATACTGCGGTGGATGGCGAGGAGGGGCTGTACAAGGCCAGGGAAGGACTTTTCGATGCATTGGTTTTGGACGTTATGATGCCAAAAATGGATGGCTGGCAAGTGTTGGAGCGTCTGCGGGTTGATCATGCGGTGCCGGTACTGATGCTGACTGCACTTGATGCCATTCCAGAGCGAGTAAAAGGCCTTGACTGCGGAGCGGATGACTACCTGACAAAACCTTTTGATAGCGACGAGCTGGTTGCCCGCTTACGCGCTCTGATTCGGCGTGCAGCGGGCAAGACACAATCAAAGATCGACATCAACGGTTTTCAACTGGATATGGCAAGTCGTACTCTAACGCGCGGAGACAGAGTCATTGAACTGACTGCAAGGGAGTATTCGCTGTTGGAGTATCTGTCCATCCATCGGGGTGAAGTGGTTAGTCGTACAACGCTCTATGAGCGTCTGTTCGATGAAACGGACAACAGCTATTCCAATTTGCTGGATGTACATGTCTCGAATTTGCGTAAGAAATTAGGCGCACAGATTATCAAAACCCGTCGCGGCCACGGGTATAGCATCGAATGAAACTGCCTTATCAATCAATCCGTTGGCGCATACAGGCGTGGCACGGGGTTATTCTGCTGATTGCCATCTCGGCTTTTTGTGCAACGGCGTATCAGCTGGCATGGATCCATCAAAAAGGTCGAATTGACCTCGAACTACAAAAACGCGAACGCCAACTTATCCGGCGGATTTCTAGTCAGTACGAAGTCGAGCCCGTTGAAACGGTTCAACATGGCGGCAAGCGCATTCCGATTCCCGAGGGACTGTATCAGAACCTGTTACAGGGAAATAACAACTATGTGGACGTGATTGAAGATTTCTCAGGCGACGCACCGGGATATTACTTTTACGCATTTGCAGATGCCAATGGAAATATTCTCCTGAAATCCGACAACGCGCCGTCCACACTGGACTTTCTGCCGGTACCTGAAGAGGTAGGCATGGGCGAAGAAATGCGTCTTCAGGGCCCATTGCTCAAAAGTCTGCGTAGCTTCGATTTTGGTTTGCGCAGCATAGTTGGCCGCGATATTTCTGCGGATCTCGATGAGCAACACCAACTCGGCTGGTCGCTTGGTGCCAGCGGATTAGCCTTGTGGCTATTTGGGCTGATCGGCGGTTGGTGGTTGGCGGGCAAGGCGATTCGGCCCATTCAATCCATTAGCCAGACAGCGGCGCGCATCGCTGATGGCAACCTCAGTGAACGTATCCGATCTACCGGCGACGATAGCGAACTGGATCAGCTCAGCCATGTTTTGAACCACACTTTTGATCGCCTGAGTGCCACACTCGAACAGCAGCGCCAGTTCACTGCTGACGCTTCGCATGAGCTAAGAACGCCGCTTACTATCCTGCTTTCTGAGAGCCAAAGAATGCGGAAACGACAAATCGTCCGCAGTACGGAGGATTATCAGGCGGCATTTGATTCGGTTCATGAAGCCGCCGAACGGATGCGGAGTCTGGTCGAAAGTTTGTTATTGCTCGCCCGTCAGGATAGCAACCCTGCTGAAGATCAAGCTGTGGTTGATTGTGATCTAGCTAAGCTTATCGACAGTTCGATTTTGCAGAATCGTTCGCTTGCCGAGTCCAGGAATATTAGCGTAACGTTCGATTTGAATGCCGAGACGCTCTCCCGCGCACCCAGCGGTTCACCATTTGGTACCCTTTCTGGCTTGCCTGCGAAGGCGCTTTCTGAGGGAACTTGTTGCTCCATTAAGGCGAACCCCGACCTGCTAATGACTGTACTCAATAATCTGATTGGTAACGCGATTCAACACCATCAGGGAAATGGTTCAGTGCACGTAGATCTTGACCAAGGCGTAGACGAATGGATGATAACTATCGCTGATGACGGCCCGGGTATTTCTGTCGAAGACTTGCCTCGAGTCTTTGATCGTTTCTATCGCGTAGACCGGGCCAGAAGCGACTCTCAAGCAGGCCATGCAGGCCTGGGGTTGGCGCTGGTCAAGACGATTATTGAAAGTATGGGGGGCGTGATTGTCGTGCGTAGCGAACTTGGCAAGGGAAGTGAATTTGTCGTTACCTTCCCATCTGGCGCTTGATGTAAGCCAAGTTCCTTGTCAATTAGGTCGACCAAATGCTTTGACCCCGGTCTTCATCAGCTAAAGCGTCGAAAACCAACCACGCCAACGCCCAGCATGAGCGGCACGAGAGTGGCCATGCGGTACTGGCTCAGCGTCGGGATAACCTCGAAGAGGTTCGTGTTGGTGGGCGCATTAGTGTTGCCGATATCGTAGATATAGGTGGTCGCTGCAATCACGTCGTCTACTTCACAATCAACTGAGTACTCTTCGAACCTGCTACCCGGTCCGTCTTCGGCTACTACACAAGAGGTTGCACTGTTAACCCAACCTGCTTGCGGTTTGCAGTCGTTGCGGTGGATCGGTAAAGGTCATCGTCGATGCGTCGAACCGCTGCATTGAGGGCCAGGACGTCATGCCCGATTAAGCGGGGCAGGTCCGCGATAGAATTTTTGGCTCATCTTGAGAAGAAGGAACAGAACGGCCCCACCCTGCGACACCTGGCTAGAAATTTGCAAATTCCTGTAGTGCAGCAAGTCCAGTCAGCAGGCTCACCGAGGAAACCTGATCTCAACAGGCCGGTTAGATGCCCCATCCATCCGTATCAGGATCGAACTCATAGGAATCTCGCCACTAATCTGGCGCGAGATTCTGGTGCTGGTCCAATGCTCTATCTTGGATCTGCACGCAGCCATCCAGTAGATCGCCGCTGCCGGACTTTTGCCGGGATCAGTCATGCTTTGTTGTGCATTTCGGTGCAACTCGCAACGGGCGTCACCGAAAAAAGTTAAATTAAATCAATTACATGGAAATTGTCTGTCCGACTTTTAACCAATTGGTCCCGCGTTCGAGTCGCGGACGGCCCACCAAAAAAAAGGGTTCAGCTTGCTGAACCCTTTTTTTTTGTGCCTTTTTTTCGTGCTCCTTTTTGTACCCGCTTTTGTACCCGCTATAGCGTCGACATTCAGCGCTTCTTCATCCAGCTACCCTGAGGACGAATATAGGCCCCCGATGAAGATTTCTCCATGGCCTTGCGCCCGGCGAGCAGTTCTACATCAGAAAGGCTAATATCATTGCGTTTTGCAATGCGCTCATACTCAACTTTCCTGGCCTGATTCACGCTGGACAAAAGTGCGCTGACTTCCGGGTCTGGCGCGTTAACCGCTGCAAGATAACCGTTCGCATCTTCACCCACGAGACCTTGCGATTTCGCTGCATCCAGGGACAACATTGATGCTGCCATTGTTGCAGAGGCCATTACGGTAACCATTAGTACTGCCAGCAAAGCCTTAAGACAGGGTTTAACAAGATTCATGAGAATTACTCCTAGAAAATATCACTGTCTTCCGAAAACAGGTCGTCAAGTTGCTTGTCGACCTTGACAAGAATTTCATGTTTGATGTTGACGTTCAGATTGATCGTAATGGGCTCCGAGGTGTCCACTTTGATCGTCGGTGTACAGGCCGTTAACAGAAAGGTCACCAGCAGTGCGCCGACTATAGATATGCTTGGTCCGCTTCTCATCTTAAACATGCCTCTCATTAATCAATACAACCAGCCCGCTACCAACCACCATGCTAACAAATTATTGTTAACCCATGCTGAACAATAAACCCCGTGTCTATTGGGCCAATGACTTACCACCGGTAGCGCGTTCCTGAATTTTTCGTTCAAGCTTCTCGTGTGTTTGCAAAGATTGAAGTAACGCAGGGATGTTTTCGTTGATATTGAGGTTGAAGTGGATCGGCCTGCCTGACTCTATCTCTTCATTTTTACCTTCCAGCCTGATCCCCAGCGTCAGGTTTCCATTTTCATAGCTCGGCGTTGCCTGGAGGTTCTCATACTGAAAATTTTTCAGCGCTGTCAGCGCCAGTTTTAATCCCGCATTGCCGCCATCAGACGCTGAACCAAGATAGCGAATGTACCCACCCGGCGCCCGTGACTGAACCCTGCCCTCTGACACCCGGAGACCATCAGGACCCACAATGACCCTGAGTTCTGCATCAAGCACGCCATCGCCTGACAGGTCATCCCCCTCCAGCGCAAGAACATCCGACAGGGAGATTCCGTCGAGTCGGACCACAAAATCACTGGTATCAGCCACAAGATCGTAATCCAGGGAGCGGATATTGAAGGCGCCTCCAAGCACCTGGCCTTCAAGGTCCACTGCGCGCACGTGATCATCGGTGGCATCGACATTCATCCTTACGTTACGGACCGGCAATCCAGGGTCGGCTATTTCTATGGATACAGGGCCCGGGCCCAGTGTTAATCCTGAATCGGCTATTACAATCGGTAGTGAAAATGCCACGCCCTTCAGCGGGATGTCCTCATAGTAGCCAGCACCATCCTTCAGTTCGCTCCATCCCTCAAGGTGATATTCAGGATTAGCACCGCCAACTGAAAACAAGCCCTCCACCTCGAACGACAGCTTCCCCCGGCTCAGATCGTATTGACTAACCCATCCCGGAATCTCCCGGTTCAGGAATGTTTTGTTCACCCGGTGATCCGCAAAAAGCCTGACGCTGCCCTGCAGGGTCGAAAGCCCCAGCGTCAGTTCCGTTTTGATCACTAAGGCCGCGGGATTATCACGCAACCTGAACCAGCCGGATGTTCTAATTGAATCACCCACTTTGTCGACCGATGCCAGGTGAACAAGTATTGGATTGGTGAACTCAGGCACACTGGCAAGGAGTTCAGTTTCACTTAGCTTCATACTGCCATCCGCAGAAAACTCAGCGTCAGCGCGGGTCGTGAGCGCAAAATGATACTGTTGCCCCAACTGCAGGATGCCTAACTCGCCCCCGTTAGCTATGCTCAGCCGTACTGCACCGTTTTCCTGAACCATGCTGGTGTTCGCATCGATCGTGATGCGGCCAGTCGCCGCATCAGCCACAAAATCAAACTTCCAGTCGCCCTCTATTTCGCCCTGCAGACTCGCCAGGGTTTCCGGAGATTCCATCATGGTTTGTATTGACGGTAGCTGGAACTCACCGGTCAGCAGACCGAGGCTTTCGCCACCCATGGTGTGGTTAACACCGTCAATAATCGCTGAGCTTCCGGTCAGTCGCATTTCGCCCAACGATACCCTGACACCTGCTGGTGTAAGAAAGACATCAAGCATGCTGTTGATCCCAAGGTTCTTCACAGAAAGGTCCGGGGACATGTTGATCGGATCACCAACGAAGACGAGGCCAGTTTTAATAGTGAGTGCCAGGCTAAGCTCGTCTACTGATTGGGTTTGCAGCTTAAAGGGGGCTGACTCGAACCCGATCGTAAACTCGCTCCCAGGCGATAATGAATAATCAATCCCCCTTAGCCGGAAGGGTTTCATTGTGTCCGCGGCCCCTAAAAACAGATCTTTGGAAGAAACCTGGAGCTGCTCGTCGCGCAATTCGAACGCGATCGACCCGTCTATAACGCTACCGTTGTAACCCGGCACCTCTAATCCGACATTAATCTCGAGAAGGCCATTCAGCACAAAGGACGAAAACGCCTCCGGGGTGACGGGCCAGGCCAGCTTTCCGGCTAATTGCCCGCTGATCGAACCTGACAGGTCCTGCAGGCCCAGACTGCGAGACAACAAATCAAACACACCCGTATCGATGGTGAGGTCACCTGCCAGCACCAGGTGGTCGTCGACCTTTGCACCTTCAATTCGAAGAACACGTTCATCCCCTTCTACGTCACCATCCGGGCCGACAATGGCCAGAAAGGTCCCGGCAGGATCAATAGTCACATCGGCAAACAGTGGTGCAGGTAAAAGCGGGCTTTGTGCAGTCATCGAGACCACCAGTTGATCACGGGTCATCCGGACGGAAGCCATCGACACCAGTTCAGGCTCGGCGATCTGAATCTTTATCTGGTGGATAGTCAGGTTGTTCACAGGCAACGCCTGCCAGAGCGATACGGGCGGATAGCTTTCAACCGCTATGACTTCGACGCCCGCGGGTTTCGTCCGTATGCTAATTTCCCGCACCTCCAGCAGGTCGACCCTTGCCTGGCGAAGCGATTTCAGACTGAAGTCGAAGCGGGCTTCTGTCAGCTCCATCGTCCAGCTCTCTGTGGCGACGTAGCCCTTCGAGAGCACAATGCCGGAGAGCGTTGGACGGCCAAATCGTAACCTCGCCTCCAATCCAAGCCCATCGAGGTAGCCCGACGCTGCGCGACCGAGGATCAGGGGTGAGGTCAGATAGGCAATGGCAAACATGGCCAGAGAGGTTACAACGGCGATGCCATAAACTCTGGGTATCATTTAGTCGATGCTCCGAACCTGGGGACCCTCTAAACCGGCGAAGCGTTCAGGTGTCCAGGTGCGTCGTCTAGATCCCGATTCGATTAAGCGTATTGATCACCTCACGCAAAATCTGTTCTGCGACCGGAAAGTTTGCTGCAAAGCGTGTCTCCAGAGCGATCGCATCATCCATAGCGCTGTTCTCGCTGGAATCCGTATCAGGGTCGACGAGATCGTCGATATTAACTTCCAGCTGATCAAGGGATTCCATGACGTCATCGTCAACCCCATCAACACCCTTAAGCTCAGCGCGCAGCTCCCCGAGCAATTCCTTGAGTCTCTTCTCTGGCATCGATGTCCCCGTAAAAATTAATTCAGTAACGACAATTCTAAGTCATGGACACCTATTTGGGGTAACAGTAACTCAGGTATTGCCCCGGGAGTGTGTAACCCGGGCAAAGACATTCACCTGGGCATCCACCTGGACAGGGTCGATGTCACCCCAATCGCTAACACCCAGCGACTTATCAACAAATCCCTGAAGTCACTTAAAGGCTGTGAATTAAACAGAACGGTTGCTGTCTATTTCACTCATGCTGGTCTCCGGACGCTCCCACTATCTCAGTTTCGTAGCCTGCCTTCGTCCAGGCTTCAATACCACCCTCCATGGGATAGACTCTGGAGATTCCGAGTCGTTTTAACTTGAGAGCCACACGGGCACTCGAGGCTTCGCTTGGTCAGCTGCAGTAAAGGACGATATCGCTGTCCTTGGGGATACTCTTATTGTGTCGATCAATGGATTCCATCGGCACACGCAAAGCACCCGGCAGGAGGTGTGGAAACGCATCAAAATCATAGTCGTGTCGAAGATCAAGGATGTGGAAGTCATCACCCGCCGCTATACGCTGCCGGACGTATTCGGGGGTTAGCCTCCTCATCCGCAGTGAACGCAAAAATCGCTGTTGCGTGACCACTTTGTAAGTGAAGTAAGCGGCGATGATTCCCGCGAGAAACAGACCCGCGATCAGGCCGGCCTCCGCCGCCTTTTGTGCTATGAGCTCAAGCTCAGTATGAAAATAGAATCCGACCAGAACGATAGAGCTCACCCAGGCCAGCGTCCCGATCAGGTCGAGGATAAAAAAGACAAGCATGCTCATGCCGGTAAGACCCGACATGGGCGGTGCAAGCGTCTGTAGACCAGGAACAAATTTGGCCAGGACCACAGACAAGGGGCCCAGCTTTTTGAACAGGGCCTCGGTGTCACGCACACAATAATCAGGTTCAAGCGAAAGAATGCAAAGAAGGTGAAGGACACGAACGCCACGGAGTCGCCCCAGCCAAAACCAAAACAGGTCAATGGGCACTGTCGCCAGTGTACAGACCACGAAGATGCCCAGAAGGCTCAGCTCACCAGTTCCGGCAAGCGCCCCGGCGGCCAGCAGCAGCGGTAATGTGGGCAGGGGTAATCCTGCCTGGTCAAGCGCTACCCACGCGAAGATCACCACGTAACCGTGTTCAATCAGGAACTGCAGAAATTCTGTCATAGGTGTAAACCTGGTATTGCTGGCAATGCTACCCTGACTGCCGATGCAATCAAGTCATCAGTGGCCAGATTGCTTCATGATGATAATAGTGACACCCAGGACAAATATTGTTTATCTTTCCCTGGGCCGGCAGAAGCCTCGTGCAGAACCCTCGCCCAGCGCCGTGTCGCTGAATCAGCAATCACTCACTCAAAATGGAGTCACATTCATTGTTCGACCCACACTCTAACGCATTTGCGAAAAACCCGTACAGCTTCTACGCCGATCTTCGGCAGCTGGATGAGCCTTATTTTTATGAAGACGCTGATGCCTACCTGCTATCGCGTTACGTGGATGTCGAGGGCGCGGCCCGAAATCCGGCACTGGTCAGGTCCCTTGAAGCCTTCATGGACCCTGAGACGGTGAAAGCGGCGCAACGAGCACGAAACTGGCACGACATGCCCAATCATGAACGGTTCGTACAATTTAGCCTGCTGGAACGCGACGACGACACCCATTTTCGCCTTAGGGTCATCGTCCTTCGCGCCCTGTCGCGGCGCTTTGTAGAGCAACAGCGCAGCATGATCGAGACCTATGTCGACGAGTTACTCGATAAATTGCTGCAGCAGAAGGAGTTCGATTTTATAGCAGACCTGGCCGCTCACGTCCCTGGTCACATCATCGGTCACCTGTTGGGCGTTCCCGATGAAGACTGCCCTGCCCTTCGAAAATGGTCCGAGGATATCGTGCAGTTTTTTGACGTTGGGCGAACCGAGGAGCACAAACTACTGGCGGAAAAAGCGACCACCGAATTCTATCTCTATCTGTCAGGACTGATTGCTGATCGAAGAAAAAAACCGAAAGAGGACCTTATCAGCTCACTCGTTGCGGCGCAGGATGCTGGCGAAATGAACGAAGCAGAACTTATATCAACGTGCATGCTCATTCTCGCAGCGGGTCATGGGTCAACGATTGACGTTCTCGGCAGCGGCATGCACGCACTGCTATCCCACCGGGACCAAATGCGCCTGCTTCGACAGGAACCCGGCCATATACAGATGGCCGTACAGGAAATGTTCCGTTTTGAATCCCCCCTGCCCTTCTTCCATCGCTATGCCAGTAACGAACTTGTGTTTAATGGGAAAACCTATCCCAGGGGGACGAAATTTGGTTTGTTGTATGGCTCAGCGAACAGGGACCCGGATCAGTTCCCCGATGCAGACAGGTTTGATATCACCCGAGACCCGAACCGCCATGTCGCCTTCGGCCGGGGTGCTCATCTGTGCCTTGGCAACCATCTGTCACGACTTGATATGGAAGTGATCTTCCTCGGCATCCTTGGAAAAACCAGTGATATTGAATTGTCAGGTCCGGAACCCACCTACAAAAAAAGCCTGTCCGCACGCGGGCC
>Ga0222633_1001008_pt1 | contig 18066 bp, 10 predicted proteins | sample AntAcemetageno48_FD_179816 | JGI IMG/M metagenome (GOLD analysis project Ga0222633, IMG submission 179816) | Saline water microbial communities from Ace Lake, Antarctica - #48 | ecosystem: Environmental > Aquatic > Non-marine Saline and Alkaline > Saline | place: Antarctica: Ace Lake | collected...
CGACGGCGATACCGGACTGCTCGATTTGGGCCTCAAATTCGAGGGTGTGCTTGTAGTCGCCGCTGGCGTAGAGGTCGGAAAAGCGACTCAGGATTTCTTCAGGAAAATCGAGCACCTTGCCGATCTCACGCACCGCGCTGCGGCCCCGGTAGGTGATGACATTCGCGGTCATGGCCGCGCCGTGGCGACCGTAGAGTTTGTAGACGTGCTGGATAACCTGCTCGCGCTGATCACCGCTGGGCAGATCGAGATCGATGTCGGGCCACGACTTACAACCTTCGCTGAGGAAACGCTCGAAAAGCAAGTTGCTCCCGACCGGATCGACCGGCGTGATGCCTAGGCTGTAGCAGACCGCGCTGTTCGCTGCACTCCCCCGCCCCTGCACCATGATGTCGTTGTCGCGACAAAAATTCACAAGATCCCAGACGATCAGAAAATACCCGCTGAAACCGAGTTTGAAGATGAGATCGAGTTCGTGTTTGAGTTGCCGCTTCACTTTTCCCGTGAATTTTTTCCCGTAGAGTTTTTCCGCTCCCTTCCTTGTCATCTCCTCCAGAAAGCTATCCATGGAATGACCTGGCGGCACGTCAAAGCGGGGAAACTCATAGCCGAGATTTTCGAGAGAAAATTCAATCTGACCGGCAAGCCGTTGCGTCTCGATAATGGCCTCAGGTATGTCGTGAAAAACACGCTGCATCTCGGCAGCGGACTTGATGTGGCACTCGGAATTGACGGCGAGCTGACGGCCTGCCTCGTCGAGCTTTGCATGAAGACGGAGGCAGGTGAAAACGTCCTGCACCTGGCGATTCTGCGGCTGCGCGTAGGCGACGCCATTGGTGGCGAGCAGCGGCAGATTGTGGGCGGCGGCGAGATCGCGCTTGGCCCGAACGAGTTGTTCCTCGCCACGTACGGAATGGCGTTGCACTTCGACCCATAGATTACGCGCCGGCAGGTGCCGTTTCATTTTTTCCAATGCCTTCTCCATCCCGCGATGAGCATCCTGCCGCCAAGCTGTTTCGAGTGGGCCTTCCGCGTCGCCAGTGAGAACGGCGATGTCCTCGGCGACTTCTTCCAGTTCCGCCCATTGGATCGGGCATTCGCCTTTCTCAGAACGCAACTGGCCACGAGTGATCAGCCTCGAAATATTGCGATAGCCGCGTCGATTGCGAATCAAAACGGGTAGGACCGTGCCGTCGTCCATCGACAACTCCGTGCCGACGATGGAGCGACAGCCCTGTTCCTCCGCCCGCTGGTGAAACCTGACAGAACCATAGAACCCATCCCGGTCGCAGAGTGCCATCGACGGCAATTCCTGCGCCGCCGCAATATCCGCCAGCGTTTCCGGCTGCGAGGCTCCGCGGAGAAAGCTGAACGCACTGCGAGCGTGGAGTTCGTGGTAATGTAGTGAATTGTTAATGGTAAACAGTGAATAGTGAATAGTGAACGGTTATTGGTTTTGGCGTGCGGATCTTAACCACTATTGACTACTCACTACTCACTCGTATCGCCCTTCCACGAGCCATGTCGCCCCATCATCGACCAACCTGAAGACTCCTTTTTTCAGCAACTCAACATCCCATTCCGTGCGTTCCCACTGGCGGCCGCCATGCCACCAGTCGCCCTGGCATTTCCATGGGCCATGACATTTCATTACCACCCCGGTGACGCGGCTCGACTCGACCATCACGGGCACTCCGTCGCGTAGACGCACTGCTGCGCGATAGCCGCTCGGGTAGCGATAAAACACGGGACCGATCATCGGCGGACCGATCATCGGCGGACCAGTCGCTGTTTTCTCCAACACCGCCTGCTCCGGTGCAATCTCGTGCGGCAGCGGAACCAGCTCGAACATTCCCGGTCGATGCGTGTCGAGCGGACGCGGAGAGCCCACTTTGTCGCTGCCGACAAGACGCTGGAGACGCTTCAATGTTTCCTGAAACTGATGGGCATTCCGCAGCCCTGCGCCGAAGAGCATCCGCTGCGACGACACCGGATCGGACGGCTCGAAACGCAGCAGGACGGACTCCACTGCGGTCTTCATTTCGAGATTCTCGATATGGCCCGAGACGAGACGAAACAGCACCTCGTGTTCCAGCGTCGGTTCGGGCAGCGCCAGCCGCTTCGCATGGCAGACGCCGTCGGCGAAAGTAAGCACCAGAACAACTGCGGCCGCTGCCCGGCCCGTCCGCGCCACCCGGGTCGAGAGTCGTTCGATGAGACGGTTCAGGAGAAAAAAAAGCGGCTCCGTGTCGTTGATTTCGTATTCAAATTCGTGGCGCTCTTCGAAGAGATGCTCCAAACGCGCCTGCCGCAATGGTCGCCGCAATCGCCCCGTCAGCCGAAGCCAGAGTTCCACGCCCTCGTCGCCGAGCCGTGCCGCCACAGCCTCGCGGTCGAACCGCGCGAACTCGCCCAACGACCGGACACCCCAGAGATGAAGCCGCTCGTTCAGTTCCCCGCCCGCCTCCGCCACCGTCAGCGGAAGACCATCGAGAGACTCCAACCGCCGCTGCGGGTCCAAATACCAGAGCGCTTTCCCTTCCTGCCGAGCAGCCACCACCGCGATCCGCGCCAGCGAAGGCGTCTCCCCCAACCCGATCGCATGTTCGAATCCCGCCGCCGCCAATTCTTCCCCGATCCGCTCGCCGGAGGCCGGCCATTCTGTCTCCGCCTGTGTCGACAGATCCAGCGTCAGCAGTCCCGGCTCCGTCTCCTCGATTCCCGGCACCCAGCCCAGCGCCGCTTCTAACAGCATACGCGAAGCTGCTTCCTCCGCTGCCGCCGAGGGACGCTCTACCTGCAACCCCGGACAACGCGCCAGCGCCTGCACCGTCGGCATTCCCGCCACCACTCCCCATTCTGATGCGACAGTATTAGCGCAGAGGACGATCGATTGCCGCTTCGAATCGTCGACCAACACCGTCGAGATCGACCGCCGCTTTTCACCCCGCGCCACCGCCTGCAGTCGAAAATCCGGACACCACAAAACAGCGAAGCCCGAAGACGCCGATGCCTTGTTATAAATCCCTCCCTCCCTCTTCATACTATTCGGTTCCTCGACGATTTGCGCGCCGTGACGGTAGAGCCGCGGCCCGGCAACCGCCGTTGTCCGGACGCGCTGCGAACGTCTTTTTGATCATCGCTCCCATCACAAGCGCCAAACGACGTTCGCGGTCGAGTCGGGGCCGCCCAGCCAAGGACGCCCGACCCTACCGATTCACTTTTCACTGATTACTGATTACTGATCACCCCACCCACCGCTCCACCGCCGGAGACACCACCGTTGACGACGGAAACGCCATCGGTTCGAACCGGCATTCGCCGAGCAGCACCGACCGCTCCCGGTCCAGACTATCCGCCGAAAGATTCGCTGTAACCGAAAGCCGGTGCTTCGATGCTGCCGTGACCGCCTTTCTCGCAAAAATAACCGCCATCGCCTCGCGCGGACGCAATTGCCCGAGCACGCGATACCATTGATTCGCCCTGACATTGCTCCAATCAGAAGGCTCGCAGCCGCGTAAATCGAGGAGGAACAGTTGGAAGTTTTCGTCTCGCGACGCGATGTCCAGCGCCTCCACCGCCTGCTGGGCCGACTCGCACCCGACCCACAGAAGTGCCTCCAAATCAGGTTCGGGAAAACTCTCCGGCGTGAACCCGCAGCCCACGTCGAAGAGCATGACATAACGCCGCTCCCGCCGAGCCTGAGCGAGTAACTCCGCGAAGACCAGTCCGGAGCCGCCTAGGCCGGAGCCGCCTAGGCCCGCACCACCACCCTCTCCCGACGACACGATCTCCGTCAACTGCCCGCGTGGCAGACCGCCGCCGAGTTGTTCGTTCAGCCCGCTCAAGCCCGTCGCCGCTCGCGTATCCCGCGTCTCGTGAAGCCGGAGAAATTCGCTACCCGAAACGACACGATTGCCTAGCTGATTGCGAATCGCTTCTATTGCCGCGATCTTGTCCGTGTCCGTTTTGATCATGCGTTCGTTATAACTGTATTTTTGAACAGTATTCTTAAACAAGGCAGAATCAAGCAGGATGCGTGGGGGAAGTCGGATTTTTTTGCCGTAAGACGGGTAGGTTCGTGCGGCCTCGCACGAACCATCGTTCTTAAATTTTCGAGTCAGGGCAGTTCGATGCGCCAGAACGATTGCCAATTGAGGAACATTCGCGCGAGAAATTCAACAGGGACAATCGCTCAACATACCCTGTTGAATCGAAGGCGACGGAAGGAAATAGTAGAGGGGCGCCAGATCCCCGATCTACGCCAAAACATCATTCACGACCTTCCCGTGCACGTCGGTCAGTCGAAACCGCCTTCCCTGATATTTGTAGGTCAGCCGCTCGTGATCGATTCCTAACAAATGCAGAATGGTGGCGTGGAGATCGTGAACATGGACGGGGTTTTCAGTCACGTTGTAGCTGTAGTCGTCAGTAGCACCGTAGGTCATGCCAGGCTTGATTCCACCCCCAGCCATGAAAACGGTGAAGCACGACGGGTGATGGTCGCGCCCGTAATCGGTTTGTGTCAGGGTGCCTTGCGAATACACAGTCCTGCCGAATTCGCCACCCCAGACGACGAGCGTTTCGTCGAGCAGTCCGCGTTCTTTCAAATCTTTGATCAGCGCGGCCGTGGCCTGGTCGGTATCGTAGCACTGTCCGGCGAGTTGCTTCGGCAGGCCCTTGTGCTGATCCCAGCCCATGTGGAAAAGTTGGATCGAACGGACGCCGCGCTCGCAGAGACGCCGGGCGAGAACACAGTTGCTGGCATAAGTGCCACGCTTGCGCGACTCGGGACCGTAGGATTCAAACACGGAATCCGGCTCGCTGGAAAGATCGGTCAGCTCAGGCACCGACGCCTGCATCCGGTAGGCGAGTTCGTATTGGGCGATGCGGGTCGCAATTTCGGGATCGCCGAATTCAGCGAGCTTGCGCTGATTAATCGCGGCGATGTCATCGAGCATCCGACGCCGGGTCGCGCGGTCGATTCCGGCGGGATCGTTCAGGTAGAGCACGGGATCCCCCACCCCGCGGAATTTCACGCCCTGATGAGTGGTCGGAAGGAAACCACTCCCCCAAAGCCTGTCGTAAAGCGGCTGTCCGCCGGGACGACCGGTCCCTGTCGATACCATGGAAACGAAAGCAGGCAGGTCGTTGTTCATGCTGCCAAGCCCATAGCTCAACCAACTGCCGAGACTGGGCCGCCCCGCGATCTGCGAACCGGTTTGGAAAAAGGTGATCGCCGGATCGTGATTGATCGCCTCGGTGTGCATCGATTTGATGAAGCACAACTCGTCAGCCACCCCGGCGATGTGCGGCAGCTTGTCACTGAGCCATGCCCCGGAGTGCCCGTGCTGGGCAAAGGACATGGTGGTAGGGGCGACAGGGAACCGTTTCTGCCCGGCTGTCATCCCGGTGAGGCGTTGCCCTTTGCGGACTGAGTCGGGCAGTTCCTGGTCGAAATGATTTCGCAACCCCGGCTTGTAGTCGAACAAGTCGAGCTGCGAGGGCGCGCCGGATTGGAAGAGGTAAATAATCCGCTTCGCCTTCGGCGCGAAGTTGGGAAAATTGGGCAATCCCGCTTTCCCATCAGCCATTGCGAAATCCCTACCGAGCAATCCTGCCAACGCCGCGCTACCGATGCCGGTCGCGGTTTTCCCGAAAAAGTGGCGCCGGGTCTGGTCGAGTTGCTGTTCCTGGAAAGGGTTCATTATTCCTTGGTTACGGTTTCGTCGAGATTGAGCAGAATACTGGCCACCGCAGTCATGGCCGCGAGCTGAGCCGGGTCGAGATTCTTGTCTACTTCACTTTTACCCACACCAGCAAGACTCGTGGCAGCGTCCGGATCGGCGCGAAAAGTAGCCAGATAGTCGGCGTGTCCATTTGTCAGGATGCGTAAAACATGGTCGTCGGGATGCCGCGCGAGTGCGAGCTGATGGCCGTAGCGGATTCGGTCGGTGACGCTCGTTCCTCCTTCGTTCATCATCCGGGCGGCCATGAGCCGTGCCGCCTCGACATACTGAGGGTCGTTCATCAGATTCATAGCTTGCAGAGGGGTGTTCGTCCGCGTCGCCCCGACGGAGCAATTCTCACGGGTGGAGTTGTCGAAATTCATCATCGACGGTGGAGGAACGGTTCGGCGCCAGAATGTATAGAGACTGCGTCGGTAAAGATCGCTCCCGTCTCCAACAATGTATTTCACTCCCTTGGCGCTAACTTCTTCCCATAGTCCCTCCGGCTGGTAAGGCATCACAGGCGGGCCTCCGAGTCGATCGTCGAGTTGCCCGCTCACAGCGAGGACCTGATCCCGCAGCGCCTGCCCGTAGAGCCGAAACCGCGGGCCGCGCGCGAGCAACCAGTTCGCTGGATCACGCTCAGTCAGTTCCGGAGTGGTGGCGGATCGCTGCCGGTAGGTCGTGCTGGTGACGATGAGTTTTTGCATCGCTTTCACGTCCCAACCGCTTTCGCGGAATTCTACGGCGAGCCAATCGAGCAATGCCGGATGGGTCGGCGCCTGGCCCTGCGAACCGAAGTCCTCCGGCGTGCGAACTAAGCCATTGCCAAAATACATCTGCCAGTACCGGTTCACTGCGACGCGGGCGGTGAGCGGGTGCTCCGGTAGCAACAACCACTGAGCCAGGCCAAGACGGTCGCGGGAGAGTTCGTCCGGCATCGGCAGGAGTGAACTCAAGGTCGCGGGTGGAAGTCCGGTCGTCTCGTCGGGCTGGTCGTAGGCACCACGCTGGAGCAGGAAGGTGTCTCGAGGCTCCGGCATTTCCTCCATGATGGACACGGAGGTGATTTTGTATTTCTCGAATCCTTCCAGCACGGCCTTCGCCGTTGTGAACGCCTTGGCGATCGATTGATAACCAGCGTCATGATCGCGGAAATAGAGGCGCGAAAGGTAGGACTTCTCCCGCTTGTCAGTATCGCTACGACAGGCAAGTAATCCCTCAGTAGATAGCTGGTGGAGCGCTCTAATCTGTACCCCTGTCAACGCGGTATCGTAAACTCGAGCGTCGTCGATGATGGTGTTCCCCAGCAACTCGTCGCGAATGCCTTTGTCCGAGGAACTCTCCGTTTCAGCACCGATGAGCAATTGCTCTTCTGTCGAGAATGTGCCGCTAAAACTGTCGTTTCCGACGGTGACACCCGACTCTTTCCCGTCGATAAATAGGCGAACGCCCGAGGCCTTTCTCGATCCATCGTAGGTCACTGCGATATGGGTCATCTGCTTACGGGGAATAGTCGTCTTCGAGATCACCTCGATTCCTTTTCCCGCCTTCCGGTCGCTGTGAAGACGGAACCCAACCACGAAGGTATCCAGTTCCCGTTCGATCAAGTTGACGTGGTAGCCATTGCGTTTCCCGTCCGGCGAAACCTGACTGAAAACCGGCCCCTCGACTCCGGCAATGTCTCCGTCAATTTGTAACCAAGTGGACCAACTCCGGGGTCGGTCCGGCGCCCAGGGCCCCAACTTCCCGGCATCGAGATAGCCTCCCTGACGAAGCATCACGCCGCTGGAATGCTTCGCCGCCACACCCGCTGTAAACCGGTTCTTCACACCGCGGGCCACGGTCGGTTTGGAGTCCACAGCGAGATTCTGCGTCTGCGTTTTATTGAATTCGTCCAGCGGCAAATGCACCACCGGGGTCGGCAATTCCGCGAACGCCGGATGCGCTTCCGCTTCCGCTGTGGACTTTTTCAACCACGCGGCGAATTCCACAGCATGTGCCGCAGCGTATCCGGATTCTTCTTTTTCCAATTCCACCAATCGTCGGCGCAGAGACTCGTGCTCTTCCTTCGTTCCGCCCGTGTAGACCTGCATGTTCGGCTCGGGAGCCAAATCGCCGTCCTTCCCCTGCTCCGGGACATTGTTGAAAAACGCAAACAATTCGTAGAAATCGCGCTGTGTGATCGGGTCGTATTTGTGATCGTGACAACGCGCGCACCCTACCGTCAGCCCCATCCAAACCGTGCTGGTTGTCTCGACGCGATCGGCCACGTATTCGACGCGGAATTCTTCGGGAATGATCCCGCCCTCGTCGTTGATGCGGTGATTCCGGTTAAACGCCGTCGCAAGACGTTGTTCCTCGGTCGGATCGGAAAGCAAATCGCCAGCAAGTTGTTGAATCGTGAATTGATCGAACGGCAGATTGTCGTTGTAAGCGCCGATAACCCAGTCCCGCCAAGGCCATTGTGTTTTTTGAATATCACCCTGGTATCCGCCGGTATCTGCGTAGCGCGCCGCATCGAGCCAGACAAGGGCCATCCGCTCACCGTAGTGCTTCGACGCCAAAAGACGTTCGACGACTTTTTCATAAGCCGAATCAGATTTATCAGCGAGAAAGGCATCGACGTCCGATGGACTCGGAGGCAGCCCGGTGAGGTCGAGAGTCACCCTTCGAATCAATGTTTCCTTCCCCGCCTCGCGAGAGGGGTGCAGATTTTCCTCCGCCAACCGCTTTCCCACAAAATGGTCGATACCGTTGCGCGGCCAGGATTTCAGATCATCCGGCAATTCCGGAAAATCGGCCCGCTCCGGCACGACGAGCGACCAGAGTTGAGCGTACTCGGCTCCCTCGTCAATCCAACGGCCCAGGAGTGTCTTCTGCGCCTCGGTCAGCTTCAGTTTCGACTTCGGCGGAGGCATGATTTCGTCCGGGTCTATCTCGTGAATTCGCCGATGCAGCTCGCTTTTCTCGACGTCACCCGGAACGAAGGCCTCCGCCTCCAGCGCCGCCGCCCGAACGTCCAGCCGCATGTCGGCTTTCCGCTTCGCCGCATCGGGACCGTGACAGAAATAACAATTCTCCGACAAGATCGGCCGGATATCGCGATTGAAATCAACCGGTTCTTCCGCGCCAATCGCCGAAGCGAACGCGAGCAGCGAGAGCCAATTGAGAAAATTCCGCATCTACACTGCAACAGTAGCGGCTGCGGCATTTCCCACGCAACTCCGGTGCTGCACGCGATAAGGGCGTTCGGACAAGTAGCCTAGCGGAAGCCGGAATCGGGCAAAGCCATTTCGTTTGTGGCAGGAAATTTCAACCCGTCAACAATGCATGCATTCAAAAAAGCTTCGCTACAAGGCCCGCAACTGCTTAGCGAGCTTCTTGGCTTTCTTCTTAAACTTTTTCGCTTTGACTTCCCACTCCCTTTCGCCTTTTCAGCCTTCTTCTTCAGCTTCTTGATCTTGTTGTTCAAAGCGGCTTTCACGACGATATTTTCGGAAACCACGGTGGGCACAACCGGTTCCGGTGGCACAACGGGTGGCACAACACGAGCCGGACCAACTCCCTCGAGCCCCCAGAAAGCCACCTTGGTGTCCTCCATATTGTAGATGCCGTTGGAGTCCGCAGCATTGATGGTGAAGAAATAGAACTCCGGATCGATGCTCATCTCACGGTAGAAATGTGGTGGGTCCGTAATAGGTCGGCCGCAGCATGGATGAGGGACATTTCTGTCCCTCCTGCAGAGCAACAGTCCGTCGAACCGGCAGAGTATTCGCACCGCCACCAATGAAATGGTTCCGTAGCGGGTCCGCTGGAAAAAATTACCGATACTCCTTGCGATAATACAGCGGCGTCATTCCCATGTGCTTTTTGAACTGCCTGGAGAACGCGGCCTGATCGTAGAAACCCAAATCCGTCGCGATGTCGGAGATCGCCTTTTTGCTGCGGCGCAATTCGTCACAGGCAGCGTGGACACGCATTTTAAGGATGTACTGCTGCGGTGGTGTCTTGAGATGCTCCTTAAATTTCCGCTCGAATTGACGTACGGACAGCCCACACATGTCGGCGAGATCAGGAATGGCGATCTCGCGGTTGAAGTTCGCACCGATGTGATCAAGCGCACCCGTCAGATCGGAATCGGCGGGCAGGAGCTCGCGCTGCTGATCATAGTCCTGAATGGTGCCCATCACGCCGATAACGTTGCCATCGCGGGAAATAACGGGGATTTTGTTCGTCAAAAACCATGCCGGGATTCCATGACGACTGATGAATACTTCGACGATCTCAAGCATGGGCAGCCCCGTTTCAACAACATGGAGATCGTCTTTGCGGAACTTTTCGGCAAGGCTGCGCGGGAGCAACTCAAAGTCCGTAACTCCCCAAAACTCCTCCGCATCGTCATAACCATACAGATCTAGCAGGGCACGGTTCGCGGCGAAAAGTCGTCCTTCGCGATCTTTCGCAAAAAACAACACGCCGGGGAGATGATCGAAGAGCAGCTGGAACGCCTGCTCGGGACGGATGGATTCAAGGAACGCATCCCGCATTTCGACTCCGTTTTTCATAAATTTGAAAGAAAGTTACACCCTGCAGCGTTTGTTTCCCCATTGCGAAACAGTTCAACAAGGTAGAATTACACGAGATCCATACTAAATTAGCAACACCATGAGCGAAGAAGAAGAATTCGATGCTGACAGACTCCTTGATGAATACGGTTACGGAAACTCCGGAAAAGGCAAGACGGTCGCCATTGTGGTGCTCGCTATCTTTTTTCTCGTAGCAGCCGGGGGCACATTTTTTGTTGGGAAGCTATGGAGTGAAGAGCAGTCGAAGGTTCTGACTTTGGATGCTCAGGTGAAAACATTCACGGCAAAGTTGAGTCAGCTTGAGAACAAGAATGCGGAGCTGTCGTCCCTGCTGGCAGACAAGCAGGCTGAAATGGAGCGTCACCGCGAAGAGTGGACTACTCAGGTCGAGACGATTGAGGCACAGCACAAAGAGCAACTCCAGCGCACCTACGGTCAGATGAACGAGATCGTCTACGACTCTAAGAAAACGCTCGAGTACATTGGCAATATCGAGAAGCGCCTCCGCGATGGTCAGGCTATCGACAAGGAAGAAGCTGCGAAGCTATCGGGTGTGATCAACGGTCTGGCGTTCCTTCACCAGCAGTATAAAAAGCCGCTCAACGAATTCCGTGAGCTGGATCGCTATTTCGCACAGCAGCTAGCATCGATTCCAACGACAAATGTAGATCCGATCGAGACGACGCCTCTGGGGAAACGCATTTTCAAAAACAGGGAATTTAAAGAAGAGCGCGCGCAGTATTTCCAGAATCAAGGCAAACGCTCTGCTCTGGTCGAGGCAAAATCCCGTGTCAGTGAAGCCTATTCGAGTGCACAACAACAAATGGATAGCGTGTCGCTCGACATCAATACTTACCTGGCGCAGTTGGATAAAATTGTAGCGTCCAATCAGCAAAGCTCGGACGCAGTCGATGACTTTTTCGCTAAGTCGAAAGAGATTCTAAAAATTCATGACCGGGTCATGGAGATTGAGCCTCCCAGAGTCCAGGAGATTCAGCCCTGACATTGAATCCGCGCCTATCGCGGGCGACCCAGACCGATTCTCAGGCGTAGTGTCTCCGCAGACGTTGTCCGACTTTTCACTTGCGTAATTCAAACAAGTGTTTGAAACGTCTGTTCGGACAATTTCTTACTGATGTCGCAATCGTCTCCAAATGCTCTGGAAACCCGTGACCGCATTCTTGATGCGGCTGAAGAGTTGTTCGCTGATCAGGGATTTCGGAATGTTCCCCTCCGGAAAATAACGCAAGAGGCGGGAGTGAATCTGGCAGCAGTCAACTATCACTTTGGCTCGAAAGATGAGCTGGTGCGGGAGGTGCTGACGCGGATTATCAATCCAATCAATGCTCGCCGACTGGAGCTATTGGATGCTGCAGAATCTGAATGCGGAGACGATCCAGTCCCGGTTGAAGGAATTCTGGAGGCAATGCACCGCCCATTGGTGGATCAACTGAAAGGCTCGGGACACGATTCCCCGGTCTATCTAAAACTCGCAGGTCGCTGCCTGTCCGAACCAACGGAAAATTTCTCCGAAGCGATTGGTGAAATCTTTAAGGAAGTTGTCGAGAGATTCATTGCGGCAACAGCCCATTCGCTGCCTCACCTTGAGGAAGAGGATATTTTCTGGAGAATGCACCTGTCGATGGGGGCGATGATCCAGGCATTGACCGGTGAGGAAAAGTTAGCCATGATCTCTCAAGGTCGTGTCCAGGCGACCGACCCGGAAGACACTCTGCAACGACTCATCGAATTTACCGCCGCAGGATTGCGCGCTGAGCGGACCAAGCCGAAGCGAAAAACAAGGAGCGCTGCAAAGGGTATCCTCGCCATGATCGTCATTTCGGTTCTTGTCTTGTCAGGGTGCAAGTCGATCTCTCCTCCCGATGCGAAGTATCTCGCCAGCGTAAAAGCGCCCGCACACTGGATTGCAGGGCCGAGCTATCGTCCGGCTCATTTCCCGGACCGGTTCTGGGTAGAGGATTTCGGTGAACCGAATCTGACAGCCTTTGTGCAATCGGCGCTTGAGAACAACCGGGATCTCAAGGCTGCCCAATCACGCATCGAGATCGCCGGCTCAAATGCGCGCATAGTCGGGGCCGATCTCTATCCTGAACTTGGCGGCAATTTTGGCTCGCAGCGCAGCCAGCAGAATTTCATCGGATTTCCGTTTGGCAACAACCCTCCGGGAACTATCCTTTCGAACCGGAACAACAACTTCGGGCTGTCGCTTGATGTGAGTTGGGAGGTCGATTTATGGGGTCGACTGCGGGCGGCGAAATCAGCATCCGTAGCAGATTTCGAGGCATCTGTATTTGATAGGGCTACGGCAGAACTTTCGATCGCAGGACAGGCGACTAAGGCGTGGATTGCTCTAGCAGAATCTCGCGACCAGGTCAGCCTGGCGGAGTCGACGATCGACACATTCAGTGAAACGGAACAGTTTATCCGGGAACGTTTTGAAGGGGGAATCGACAATCAGGGAACCAGCTTGGCATCGCAGCTATTACTTTCCCAAACCGATGTCGCGAACGCCATTGCAATTCTCGCAACCCGGGAAGAGGTGGTCGGGCGCACGGCGCGCCAGCTTGAAGTGTTGGCTGGAGAATACCCTGCCGGCAAGGCAGGCAGCTCCGCTCGAATGCCCGGGTATCCCGGGAAAGTCCCAACCGGCCTTCCCGCGACGCTGCTGGACCGACGACCTGATCTCGCCGCATCCGAACGCCGTATTGCTGCTGCGGACGAGCGGCTGCTATCGGCAAAAAAAGCACTACTCCCTCGAATTGCATTGAACGGCAGCTATGGAACTTCGAGCGAGGACATTGGCGACATTCTTAATGGTGATTTCACGATCTGGAGCATCGCAGGCAACATGACTCAGCCGATTTTTCAGGGAGGAAGGCTTCGAGCAAATCGAGATAAACGAGGATCAGAAGTAGAACTGGCAGCGGCAGAGTTTGAGCAAACGGCACTGACGGCTTTTTCTGAAGTTGAGAATGCCCTCGCAGCAGAAAAATTCTACAATAGGCGGGTCGACGCCTTAATCAAAGCCACCCGATTGTCCGAGCAAGCGTACGAGCGCTCCATCGAAGAATTCGAAACAGGAACAGGCGACGTGCTTACCCTTCTTGCGGCTCAGGAACGCAGATTTCGAAATCAATCTGAGCTGCTGAATGTACGGCGCATGCGCCTCGATAACCGCGTCGATCTCTACCTCTCACTTGGTGGGAGCTTCCGCCCCTACGAAGCGCCCCTCGAAAAGGAACCTAGGACATGAAGAAACTGCTGAAAGTCATCCTGGGCCTCGGCATTATCCTCGCCGGTGTCGCCCTATCTCTTTTGCTTTGGATTACCCGTCCCGAAGCAGTGAAAGAGGAACGTGTCGAGAAACTCCCCACCGTTGAAGTAATGCCGGTGGAGCTGCGGAAAGTCAGTTTCAAAATCCCCTCTCAAGGTATTGTCGAAGCCGACAGGCGTGTGCGAATGGCAGCAGAAGTGGCAGGGAAAGTCGTCGAAGTCGCTGACGAGTTCGAAGTTGGCAATCGCGTCAACGAGGGAACAGCTCTTCTCACCATCGATAAGACCGATTACGAAACCGCTCTCGCTCAGGCCCACGCCACTTTGGCTGAAGCGCAAGCTGCTCTGGCCAGTGAGGAAGCCCGGGCAATCCAGGCAGTGCGTGACGTCAGCCGCTTGAGTAGCGGTGTCGTGAGTGATCTAGCTCTGCGCAAGCCTCAACTCAAGAGCGCTGAGGGACGGGTCGAGTCTGCACGAGCGTCCATCACCAAGGCGGAGAACGATCTGCGCCGCACGGTGATCACCGCACCTTTCGACGCCATTATTTCTTCGACCATGACAGAAATCGGCAGCTATCTCACTCCCGGGATGGAGGTGGCTGAAGTGTTCGGAACGAGCCCCTATGAAGTGCGCTTACCCTTGTCAGTTGATGAGGTCGCTTTTCTCAACACAGATGCAGAGGGAAACCCAACAGGTTCGGTAGAGGTGAGCACGTCAGCCGCCGGAGAAACAAGAAAATGGACTGCCAATATCGTGCGAACGGAGGGTGAAATTGACCGTGCCACCCGATCCGTCCATGTCATCGCTGAGATCGGTGCAGACGGAAGTGGCAAAGGAATGGCGCCCCGTCCCGGAATGTTTGTTCAAGCTTCGATTCCAAGCCGCGAGATGCCGGATGTAGCCAAAATCCCCTTCTCCGCCTTCCTCGATCTCGACCGTGTCACAGTGGTGGATCCCGATGACCGCATTCGCTTTCGCAGCGTCAAGGTTGTCCATCGCGAAGGGGAGGATGTCTATGTATCCAGCGGACTTGAGAAAGGCGATCGCGTTTGTGTCACTGAACTACCCGATGTCATTGAAGGCACTCGCGTTTCAGCCGTTCTCATTAAAATCGACGAAGCATCCGACGAGGCATTATCCTCTCCAAGACCTTGAGTGACAACGAACCAGATTCCGGGATTATCTATTGGTTTAGCCGCAACCATGTCGCGGCGAACTTTCTGATGCTGTTAATCGTCGTCGTCGGAATTGGAACATGGCCGAAGATCAAGAAAGAGATTTTCCCTACGCTATCGATAGACGCGGTCAACATTGCTGTCCCCTACCCCAACGCCACGCCGGAAGAAGTGGAGAAGGGCATTATCGTGCCGATCGAAGAGGCGATCCAGGACGTTGACGGTATTGACGTCATCCGCTCCACAGCCAGTCAAAGTGCCGGCACTGTATTCGTCGAGGTCGCCACCGGGTATGACGTCCGCAATGTGATGGACGACATCAAGACGAGGGTCGATGCGATTCAAAACATTGCGGAGGAAGCCGAAGAACCGATCCTGGAGGAAGTGCTGCTCAAAGCCCAGGTAATGAGCATTGCCGTGTCGGCAGATATTGACGAGAAAAGGCTCCGGAAAATTGCCGAAGATGTTCGGACGGAGTTACTAACCTACGACGGCGGGAGTTCCCCGGTCACCCAGGCAATCCTCGCTGGCGTGCGGGACTACGAGATCTCGATCGAAGTCTCAGAGCAGACCCTCCGTCAATATGGTATCTCTTTTGACCAGGTCGCAGGTGCTGTCCGACGGGCATCGCTCGACCTTCCCGGCGGATCGGTTCGTACAACGAGTGGCGAAGTCCTACTCCGTACCGAAGGCCGTCGTTATACGGCCGAAGAGTTTGCCCCCATTCCAGTCATCACGCGTCCTGACGGCTCGACAGTAACGCTGGGTCAACTTGCCAAAATTCGCGATGGCTTCGAAGAAGATCGCATCGACACGCGTTTCGACGGATCGCCAACAATTCTGATCAATGTCTATCGCGTCGGCAATGAAGACACCATCAAGATCGCTGATACGGTAAAGGAATTCATTTACGACGTCGCCCCCGCTACCCTCCCCGAAGGAGTAGAACTGGAAATATGGAAAGACGATTCGCTCTATCTCTCCGGCCGTCTCGACCTCTTAGCTAGAAACGGAATTTTCGGTCTCATCCTTGTCACGATTGTGTTGACGTTGTTTCTCCGCCCGAGCCTGGCTCTTCTCGTCGCGATCGGCATTCCGGTCTCTTTCGCAGGAGCGATCGCGATGATGCCCTATACAGGAATCTCGATCAACATGATCTCGCTTTTTGCCTTCATCCTCGTACTCGGGATCGTGGTCGACGATGCGATTGTGGTCGGAGAAAATGTGTATAGTCGAATGCGGAAAGGTGAAGCCCCCCGTGATGCTGCACCCAGAGGCACACGCGAAGTCGGCGTCGTTGTCACCTTTGGTGTTCTGACGACTGCGATGGCCTTCACTCCGATGCTTGGACTGAGTGGGTTCAGTGGGAAAATTTGGCCGAACATTCCACTAGTCGTCATCCCGACCCTGTTCTTTTCACTGATCCAGTCCAAGCTCATCCTTCCCTCTCACCTTGCTCTCCTGAAGCCTGTCGATCTCGAGAAAAAACCCGGACGGATCATCCGGTTCCAACGCGTATTTTCTCGCGGATTGGAAGAGTTTGTCGACCGGGTCTATCGCCCCGCCCTCAACGTTGCTCTCCGGAACCGCTACATCGTTCTTTCAGCCTTCCTCTCGATTCTCATTCTCACTATCGGGGTAGTCGCTTCGGGATGGATCAAATTCGTTTTCTTCCCCGAGGTTGAAACCGATATCGTCACATCAAAATTAAAACTGGCGCAGGGAGTCTCCTATGAGAAAACCGAGGAGGCCATTCGATTGATCGAGCGAAAGGCATTCGAACTCAATGAAGAGCCCGAATTCAGAACGAAGTCTGGTAACGGTGTATTTCAGCACATGCTGGCAAGTATCGGCTCGCAGCCGCTTATTCAGGGCATGGGCTCGAACGGCGGCTCGCCCAAAAGCTCCAGCATCGGCGAAGTCACCCTCGAACTATACCCGTCCGTGGAGCGCGATTTCACGGCGCTGGATGTGGTGTCGAGGTGGCGTGAACTGGTCGGCGAGATTCCCGGCGCAGTGGAGCTGACCTTTGCCAGCGAGTCCGCAGCTGGCGGGAACGCAATCGATTTAGAACTGGTTGGCCAGGATCTGGAAGCCCTCAAAGCCGCTACCGAAGAGGTCAAAGCCCAACTCGCAGAATTCAGCGGTGTCATCGATATTGGCGACTCCGATCTCGAAGGCAAACGCGAGTTGAAACTCGGGATCCTTCCCGAAGGAAAAGCGATGGGCCTTCGTCTCGATGACATTGCACGACAAGTGAGGCAGGGGTTCTACGGCGATGAGATCCAGCGACTTCAGCGCGGAAAGAATGAGGTTGAAGTGTACGTTCGCTATCCTCGCAATGAGCGCGCCTCGATCGCCGATTTACACAATATCAAGATCCGGACGCCGGACAGTGCAGAGGTTCCGTTCAGCGAAGTCGCCATTGCCACGTTCGGTCGTGCTAATGCCAGCATCAAACGGAAGGACCAGCAGCGATCAATCCAGATCACAGCGGACATCGATAAAACCAAGGGTGTAAACGCCAATGAAGTTGTCGCCGCTCTCACCGCAGGCGGGGAAGCCAGAACCTACTCCAAACGCTGGCAGCGGAACCTGCAAAACTGGTTCCGGGAAAAGGCAGGCAAAGCTCCGGTAGTCGATCCGGAGAAAGGAGCCCTCGTCATTCTTGAGGAGAAATACCCCGGTGTTCGCTACAGCTTCGAAGGCGAACAGAAGGACCAGGCCCAGTCCGTACAAGAAATGGGGCAAAAAGCCCTGCTTGCGCTTCTTGGCATGTATATCCTGATGGCGATCCCACTCAAGTCCTACGTGCAACCGATGATCGTCATGTCGGTCATTCCGTTCGGGTTGGTCGGCGCCGTGATCGGCCACCTCATCATGGGATTTAATTTCTCCATCATGAGCATGTGCGGCATCGTCGCTCTCGCCGGAGTGGTGGTGAATGACAGCCTTGTCCTGGTCGACTACGTGAACCGCAAATTACGTGAGGGCCACACCCTGCACGATGCAGCCTGGGAAGCCGGGGCCGCTCGATTCCGCCCGATCCTGCTGACCTCGCTCACGACCTTTGCCGGCTTGACTCCGATGCTTCTCGAAACCGACGTCCAAGCCAGATTTCTCATCCCTATGGCCGTATCGCTCAGCTTCGGGATTCTCTTCGCGACTTTGATCACGCTCTTCCTGGTCCCCTGCGTCTACCTGACGCTCGAAGACCTTGGGAAGTTCTTTGGTGATAACCGGGCTGAGAAGCTGCGCCGACGGGAATTGCGGAAAGCA
>Ga0222633_1001010_pt1 | contig 18003 bp, 15 predicted proteins | sample AntAcemetageno48_FD_179816 | JGI IMG/M metagenome (GOLD analysis project Ga0222633, IMG submission 179816) | Saline water microbial communities from Ace Lake, Antarctica - #48 | ecosystem: Environmental > Aquatic > Non-marine Saline and Alkaline > Saline | place: Antarctica: Ace Lake | collected...
CCAATTTTGGGCGACATTCTGGACAAGTCCTGTATTGCCAGGTTTGCGCGAACTTTATCCACCACCTTTGCCGCCGGTGTCCCTCTTGTCGATGCTTTGGAATCTGTATCCGGTGCTGCTGGTAACGTGGTTTACCTCGAAGCCATTCTTAAAGTCAAAGACGATGTGTCTAGCGGCATACAGCTTAATTACTCAATGAAACAACAAAACGTGTTTCCCAGCATGTTGATCCAGATGGTGTCGATCGGTGAAGAATCTGGGGCTCTAGATGGCATGCTCGATAAGGCTGCTACCTACTACGAAGAAATGGTCGACAACTCAGTCGATGGTCTAACGAGTTTAATGGAGCCGATCATCATGTCCTTTCTCGGTGTCGTGATCGGCGGACTGATCATAGCGATGTATTTGCCTATCTTTTCTATGGGTGACGCCATTGGCGGCAGCCACTAACGGTCGAATCTAATTATGTTTGAGAACTTGTTACTGCTGGATCAGGCTTATCCATTTGTTGGCATTTCGATCGCTCTAGTACTCGGACTGCTGATCGGTAGCTTCCTGAATGTGGTGGTCTATCGGTTGCCCGTCATGATGGAGCGGGATTGGCAAAGTCAGGCAAAGCAGATTCTAGAGATTCAAGACGAGAGCCCAAGCGAAAGAGAAGGCAAAAGCGGCGCCGAAACTTTCAATCTCATCTTACCTAACTCCCGGTGCCCCTCTTGCAGCCGCCCCATACGCCCCTGGGAAAACATTCCGGTTATCAGCTATCTCGTTCTCGGCGGTAACTGTGCCGGATGCAAAGACTCTATTTCCATCCGTTATCCCCTCATCGAGTCGCTGACAGCTCTTCTGACTGTTATTGTGGTGATTCAATACGGACTGACGCCAGCTGCCATTGCCCTGGCTTTTTTGACCTTTGGGCTGATTGCGCTAGCACTTATCGACTATGACACTAAACTCCTGCCCGACGATATTACTCTGCCGCTGCTCTGGCTCGGCCTAATTGCTAACTACTACGAACTGGTGACAAATTTCAGCAGTGCCTTTTGGGGCGCAATCCTTGGATATCTGACCCTATGGTCTGTGTATCATGCATTCAGGCTTGTGACCGGCAAAGAAGGTATGGGCTACGGCGACTTCAAATTACTTGCAGTACTAGGTGCTTGGATGGGTTGGGAGTTGCTGCCGCTCATTATCATATTGTCGTCGCTAACGGGCGCTGTCATTGGCGGTTGTCTCATCGCCTTGGGTCGGGACCGAAACAATTCGATACCATTTGGACCATATCTCGCCATCGCAGGTTGGATCGCACTTATGTGGGGCGAACAAATTACCAGAGCTTATCTTGAGTATGTTGCCTGAAATGGTATACGTGATTGGAGTAACGGGGGGCATCGGTAGCGGCAAAACCGCCGTAACCGATCAATTCTCAGCGCTGGGCGTTGTTATTGCGGATGCCGATGTTGCTGCCAGAACAGTGGTGGAACCGGGAACGCCAGCCTTAAGTAGCATCCAAAATCATTTCGGCACAACAATCCTGGATACTGAAGGTCGATTAGATCGCGCTGCATTGCGACAGATCGTCTTCAAAGATGTTAAACAACGAAAGTGGCTTGAGTCCGTTACGATTCCGGCGATCCTAAATGAGCTCAGACATATCCTGGATACTGCATCATCTGATTACGCCATTTTGATGTTATCAAGCGGCAACGGACAATCTCCCTGGATTCATCGCAATCTAGTGATTGATGTTCCACAAGACATTCAGTTGGCGAGGGTCATGACCAGGGACAGCAATAATCAAGAACAGGTACGGGCTATTATTGCGACTCAACCGAGCAGGGAAGATCGCCTTGCCTATGCCGACGATGTCATTAAAAATGATGGTTCGATTAGCGAACTACAAGGTGCTGTGAAGAAACTTCACCAGCAATATCTGATTCTGGCAGGAGCGCCCTGATGAGCCAAACAATTGTTGATTGCCCAATCTGCAAAAAACCAGTTCGTTGGAATGAAGACAGCGTCTTTCGGCCCTTTTGCTCAGAACGCTGTCGCCTGATTGATCTCGGGGAATGGGCTTCAGGCAATCGCGCCATCCCGTCTGATGCTGAGCATGATGACGTCACAGCATCAGACCTTATACCGAAAGATGATCCAAACTAGGTACGATACTCTGCATTAATTCGAACATATTCGTGCGACAGGTCACTGGTCCAGACACTTGTCTCAAACTCACCTGAGTTTATATCGACTCTAATCAAAATTTCCTCATTGGCCATAACGGCAGCACCAAGCGCCTCGGTATAGCCCTCGTCTTTTTGACCGTTTTTCATGAGCTGTACACCCCCTAAAAATACATCCAGGCGATTAACATCGAGACTTACGCCAGCTTTACCAATCGCCATCACTATTCGACCCCAGTTCGCATCACTGGCGTACAGAGCGGTCTTCATCAAGGGGGAATTGGCAATTGCGTAAGCCACCTTGCTGCAATCTGACAGTAAAGCCCCGCCCTGAACGTGCACCTCAATAAATTTGGTTGCCCCTTCAGCATCTCGAACAATTCCCTGTGCAAGCTCGAGCATTAAAGATTCAAGCTCAACCTGAAACACACCAAGCAGCTGTTCATCGGCCAGGGTTGCATTGGTTTTGCAAGTCGCGGTCAACATACAAGAATCGTTAGTTGATGTGTCACTATCGACGGTTATTCGGTTAAAAGACAAATCAACGGCTTGCTTTAAGCAGGCCTGAAGCACATATTTTTGCGACGTAATATTCGTCGCAACATAGCTCAACATCGTCGCCATATTGGGTTGAATCATGCCAGCACCTTTGGCAATACCGGTGATTACAATCGACTCGCCGTCATACTCAAACAGTCGAGTCGCAATCTTGGGGCGAGTATCCGTCGTCATGATGCCTTTTGCCGCTTCAAGCCAATTATTCTCCGATAACCGGGAGACCAATCGCTCAAGTTGATTCGTGATCTTTTCAACCGGCAATCGCTCACCTATAACGCCGGTCGAGAACGGAATCACTTCTTCAGGGAGAACGCCACCAGATTGAGACAATGCAGTACAGCACAGGCTGGCATCTTCTATCCCAACATCTCCAACCCCAGCGTTCGCATTGCCACTATTGATCAAAAAGAAACGCGGCGAGGTTTTCTCAAGGTGCCTTTTAGCTAGAATTACCGGCGCTGCTGCAAACAAATTTTGAGTAAATACGCCAGCACTGACACTACCTTCAACAAATTCCAACATCACAAGGTCATGACTTCCCGCAGACTTTATGCCAGCTGCAAGAGCGGCCAAGCGCACGCCTGGCACAGAGTTAAAGTCGATACTGTTCTCGCCAACTGCCATGACTAGTCCAATTTTCCGTGGCAAGCTTTGAACTTTTTACCTGATCCACAGGGACAAGGTTCATTACGCCCAACCTTTTTTTCGCGTCGCACAAATGGCGCACTCGGCGCCGCTGCTTGTTGACGTGGTTCGCCAGCGAAGTTACCGGCGTCCGCTTTCTGGAAATTTAATTTGCTTTTGGCTTCCTCCACTCGGCGTCGACGTTCTACTGCTTCCAAATCATCGGAGGGTTGAAACTGAACACGGGCTAAAAACTTGATTACTTCAAACTTGACGCTACCTAAAAGCTCTTCAAACAGCTCAAAGGCTTCTCTCTTATACTCTTGCTTGGGTTGTTTTTGAGCGTAAGCACGGAGATGGATACCCTGACGCAGGTAATCCATTGCTGCCAGATGCTCTTTCCATAATGTATCGAGGATCTGCAGCATGATTTGCTTTTCAAAAGTTCGAATGCCTTCACCAAACTGCTCACTCTTCACCTCATACTCTGCACGAACATTGCTAACAATCAATTCCCTGAGGGATTCCTCATGCAAGTTATCGTCTTCATCTAACCATTTTTGAACCGGTTGTGTCGTACCAAACTCCGTGTGTAGCGCCTGTTCTAAGCCCGTGATATCCCACTGCTCTTCAAGACTCTGGGGCGGAACAAAGCCGTCCACTACTTGATTCACCACATCATCCCAGAGGGCTTGAATGGTCTCCGATACATCCTCAGCGGCCATCAGTTCGTTACGCTGGTTGTAGATAAGCTGACGTTGATCATTGGCCACATCGTCATACTCGAGAAGTTGCTTACGGATATCGAAGTTTCGGCCTTCTACCTTCTTCTGCGCCTTCTCAATGGCGTTAGTGACCATACGGTGTTCGATAGCCTCGCCCTTCTCCATGCCAAGGCTCTTCATCAAACCCTTAACCTTGTCCGACGCAAAGATACGCATCAGATTATCATCCATAGACAAATAGAAACTAGAAACACCCGGGTCCCCTTGACGACCCGCTCGACCACGCAACTGATTGTCGATACGACGACTCTCATGACGCTCGGTGCCGATCACATGGAGACCACCAGACGCCAGCACTGCATCATGGTCAATCTGCCATTGTTGTTTTATCTTGGCGATTTCAGCATCCGATGGGTCCTTCAGTTGGGCCACTTCGGTTTCCCAATTACCACCCAGAACAATGTCTGTACCGCGACCCGCCATATTTGTCGCGATCGTCACCGTACCCGGTCGACCGGCTTGGGCGACAATTTCTGCCTCCTTTTGGTGAAACTTGGCATTCAGAACACTGTGTTTGATCTTCTTCTGCTTCAGTAACTCAGAAAGCAACTCAGACGTCTCAATAGATGCTGTACCGACAAGAACCGGCGCGTTCTTCTTTGAAGAGAGCAGTATTTCTTCAACGATCGCATCAAATTTTTCTGGAATCGTCATATAGATCAAATCGTTTCGATCGTCACGGACCATCGGCAAATTAGTCGGGATCACGACGACATCCAAACCATAGATCTGTTTGAATTCGAATGCTTCGGTATCTGCTGTACCGGTCATACCGGCAAGCTTATTATAGAGTCGGAAATAATTCTGAAACGTAGTGGATGCTAATGTTTGGCTTTCGTTTGTGATGGACACTTTTTCCTTTGCCTCGATCGCCTGATGGATACCTCCAGACCAACGACGCCCGGGCATAGAACGCCCCGTATGCTCATCAATGATGACAATTTCACCATCCTGAACAATGTAGTCCACATCACGGTGAAACAGACTGTGAGCTTTTAGGGCAGAGTGCACGTGGTGCAACAGACTCAAATTGGAGGTGCCATAAAGTGAATCACCCTCTGCCAGCAGCTTTCTCTTCGTCAGCAGTTCTTCAACCTTCTGGTGACCATCTTCTGTGAGTTCGACATCACGTTGTTTTTCGTCAACGTAGTAGTCACCGGGTGTTTCAATTTCGTTGATAATATCCTCGGGAGTTTTAATCTGAGGTATGAGAGACGGTATCATCTGATCAATGGCGTGATAGACCTCCGATGAATTCTCAATACCACCAGAAATAATAAGCGGTGTCCTAGCTTCATCGATCAGAATCGAATCAACCTCGTCGACAATTGCAAAATTCAACGGTCGCTGGGCGCGTTCTTCATCGTTAAAAGCCATATTGTCGCGTAGATAGTCGAACCCAAATTCGTTGTTGGTGCCATAGGTGATGTCGCACTGGTAGGCATTTTGTTTTTCTTCCGCAGACTGACCAGCATAAACAACACCGACCGTCATGCCTAAAGCCGCAAATACAGGGCCCATCCATTCTGCACCCCATTTCGCCAGGTAGTCGTTGACGGTAACCAGATGTACACCGTCACCAGGAATCGCATTAAGATATAGCGCGAGCGTCGCCACCAAGGTTTTACCTTCACCGGTGCGCATTTCAGCAATTCGACCCTCGTGGAGCGTCAAACCACCAATCATCTGGACATCGAACAGTCTTTTATCAAGGGTTCGCATACCGGCGTCTCGCACCGCCGCAAATGCCTCGGGCAATAGGGCATCAAGAGACTCGCCGCCCTCAATACGGCCTCTAAATTCTTCGCGCTTAGCCTTGAGCTCATCAAGGGTGAGTACCGCAAAAGAATCCTCAAGCTCATTAATGCCCTTGACGATCTTGCTCAGGCGCTTTAATTCACGGTCATTTTTACTGCCAAATATTCTTGAAAATACCATTGTGGTCTCACGGGAAAAAGGGGATGTCTGTTCTAAACAAGCACGGACGGCTTTGCAGCCATCAATTTACAGACGATTCACCGGCTGGCGCGGTGAATATAGGAGGATGGGTCGACGATACGACCGTTTTTGTATACTTCGAAGTGGACATGGGGGCCGGTCGAACGACCACTGCTGCCCATTAGGCCAATAGTCTGGCTCTTCTTGACGATATCACCGACCTTCACCTTAAGTTCCTGGTGGTGACCATAGCGAGTAGAAAACCCACCACCGTGATTAATTTCAACCATTCTGCCGTAGCCGTTTCGAGAACCGGCATAGATCACGACCCCTGCAGCAACCGTATTGACTTCAGAGCCTGCCTTACCGGCAAAATCAACCCCGTTGTGCCAGGCTTGACGGCCTGTGATCGGATCAATACGTTTGCCAAATCGAGAGGACATCCAACCTTTACGAACTGGACGACCTGCAATAAAAACGTCGTTTTGAATTTTTCTGTCAACCAGCAGGGTTTCTAAAACACCGAGCTGCTGCTCGCGGTTTGCAATATCTGCAGACAGTCGCTCCAGCTGCTGAAGGTAATTTTCTGGTGTGGTGTCTGACTCGGACTCTGACAATGGGCCCCCAAGCGCAGGCGGTGCGGAAAAATCGAATTCTCCCTCGTCCAGTTTTGCAACGCTCGTAAGCCGCTCACCGAGCGCGTCGAGGCGAACAATTCGAGCTTGTAGCTGAGCGAGCCGAAGCGCAGAAGCTTCGAGATTATTGCGGGCTTCTTCGCTGGCAATTCGAATTTCTTGATCCTGATGCTTTAGCACCTGTCGCCACTTGCTAAAAATTTCTGCGGTTTCAGCAGCTTCACCCGCACCATGAATGTATGAGAGATATCCAATGGCAGCAGGAATACCCAACAAACCTGCGAAGGCAATCCCTATGATTATCCCATTCGCGGCAATGGATCTGGTTTTCCCAGTTCGGTGATCGACAATAATGAATTTCATGAAATTCGGTTATTATTCTCTTTGTTATTCTTCACAGAGGCGCATACTGCCCGCCCCATGCCTAGATTGCCTAAATCTATCACACTCCCAGCTAAGATGTTTCTTCAGCCAAAAGGAGCCTTGCGCAATATTTTTGCAGAAGCCCGCATTCTATTGGACATTCAGGCTGCTGTAAAAGAAGTTATCCGTGCTGATGTTCAGGTAGCTTCACTACATGAAGGCCAACTTCATCTCGTAACCCACTCGGCTGCTATCGCGACTCGTATTAAATATAGTCAAAAGACCATTATTGGCTCACTTAAAACTCGCCGAAGAAGCCAACCCATTGATAGTATTAAGATTTCTGTTCAACCTAGCTTCGAGAAACCGGAACGACAGCTTAGAGAGGCATTGCCGCCCAATGCGGAGAATGCCCGTCAATTAGAGTCAGCTGCAAATTTTGTCACAGACCCAGCGCTTCAGGCGGCACTACGAAAGCTAGCCGCGCGAGGGAAACCGGAGGCTGACTAGGCCATCACTGGGTGAGCGTAAGCCCTCGGCACTTGCTTTTCATCATCGAAGGTCACAATTTCAAAAGCACTTTCTTGAGCTATTAGCGCCTCGCGGAGGGCGTGATTGGCTGCATGGCCAGATTTATGCCCAATGAATTCGCCAATGAGGCTATAACCGAGTAAGTAAAGATCGCCAATAGCATCTAAAATCTTATGCCTAACAAACTCATCTTTATGGCGCAGACCGTCATCATTCAAAACGCGAAAATCATCGACCACAACGGCATTATCAAGACTACCGCCCTGGGCCAGATTGCGCTCCCGCAGATGTTCAAACTCCTGCATCAAGCCGAAGGTTCGAGCGCGACTGACTTCTTTTACAAAGGAGGTTGTTGAAAAGTTTACAGAAGCGCGTTGTTCTTTAATAACGGGGTTATCGTAGACAATCGTGTGACTCACCTTGAAGCCATCAAAAGGCTGCAAAGTTGCACTTTGACCACACCAGCCCACCCCTTCTGGACCTGTCACGCTGACGGTCTCCTTAATTCTCAGGAATTTCTTTAAAGCGTCTTGTTGTTCGATCCCAGCGGACTGGATCAAAAAGACGAAGGTCGCAGCACTGCCGTCCATAATCGGCATTTCAGGGCCGCTCACCTCAACAAACACATTATCGACGCCAAGACCCGAAAGTGCTGCCATCAAATGTTCGATTGTCGAAATTCTCACCTCACCTTTGGTGATGGTGGTCGCCAGGGTTGTATCTCCGACGTACTCGGACCGGGCTGGGATTTCCAGCACGGGATCGAGATCTGAGCGGATAAAAACCACTCCGGTATTGGTCGGTGCAGGTCGCAAAGTCAAATAGACTTTCTCACCGGTATGCAGTCCCACGCCAGTGGCGCGGATAGAGTTCTTTAGCGTTCTTTGATAGACCATTTATTCTTCTTCGTTTGCGACTTATTAAGTGAGTTGCCGGTTGCGGCGCGCATAGTAGCAAAATGCGACCTGCCCGGCTCCCGATTCAGCACCAAAAAACGGACAAATCACTTAAGGAGATGCTCAAACTGCGAACCAGATCCCACTCAAGCTTAATCCACTAGTTCCACACTTCAATTTCAGACCTTCTACTCGGCAATTAGTTGCAGCTTTTGCGGATCAATATCAGAATTAGCTGATATTAGTACCGGTATTAATCTGCCTGCCGGCGCAAAAAAGCCGGAATATCGAGATATTCCATATCTTTTGGCGTGACGGGATCCGAAGCCTTGTCCTCCGAGGCTGCATTCCTCATGACGGTGGGCTTATCAAAATCTCCATAGTCTAAAGCACCATCGCCGGCAATTTTCCTTCGAGTATTGTCAATCACCTTCTTGGGTTTCTCGACCTCTTGATTTCCGAGCCCCGTCGCAACAACAGTGACCCTAAGTTCATCGCCCATTTCAGGATCGATCACGGTCCCAACCACAATAGTTGCATTGTCTGACGCAAACTCCTCAATGGTGGCACCTACTTCAGAGAACTCACCAAGGGAAATATCAACACCTGCGGTGATATTCACCAAAATACCTCGAGCACCATTGAAATCGATATCATCCAACAATGGACTCTTCACAGCTGCCTCGGCAGCTTCTCTAGCGCGGTTACTGCCTGATGCGCGCCCGCTACCCATCATTGCCATACCCATTTCCGACATAACTGTTCTTACATCGGCGAAGTCGACGTTGATCATGCCTGGGCGAATGATCAGATCTGCAATGCCTTGAACGGCGTTAGACAGAACATCGTCCACGGCACCAAAAGCTTTTAGCAAAGGCGTGTCATCACCCATGATACTCAGCAGCTTTTCGTTCGGGATGGTAATCAGGCTATCGACGAACTGAGACAACTCCCTGATACCTTCTTCCGCAAGCATCATTCGCTTTTTGCCTTCAAAGACAAAAGGTTTGGTCACAACGGCGACCGTCAAAATCCCCATACTCTTGGCGACCTCTGCAACGATTGGCGCAGCGCCAGTCCCAGTACCACCACCCATACCGGCAGTGACAAAGACCATATCAGCGCCAAACAGCACCTCGGCGATCCGCTCTTTGTCTTCCAAAGCCGCTTCTTTACCCATTGCTGGATTAGCACCCGCACCAAGTCCTTTGGTGATGGATGTTCCCAACTGAAGCAAGGTCTTTGCAGACAAATTGTGTAACGCCTGAGCGTCTGTATTGGCGCAGATAAAATCCACGCCTTCTATTTCTTGAACAACCATGTGTTCAACAGCATTACCACCACCGCCACCGACTCCGATGACTTTGATGACCGCATGTTCTGGTGCGCTATCAACTAACTCAAACATAACCCAACCCTCCTAAGGCTTAATAATTTCCAAGAAACCAGTTTTTGACTTTACCGACCATGCCGGACACATTTTCCGTCGGTGGCACCACAACCTCTTCTCCAATTTGCTTTGCTCCATATAGCAATAACCCTACCGCTGTTGCATAAATGGGGTTACGCACGATGTCAATAAGTCCTGTTACGTGGGACGGCTTGCCGATACTAACTGGCATATGAAAGATCTCTTCTGCCAGCTCTACCACACCTTCCATCTTTGATGTTCCACCTGTCAGGACAATTCCTGCGGGAATCAAATCTTCAAACCCACTGCGACGAAGCTCCGCCTGGATCAATGTGAACAACTCGTCGTAACGTGGCTCTACAACTTCTGCCAACGCTTGTCTGGATAGATCACGATCTTTTCGATCGCCTACACTTGGCACCTTGATCGTTTCGTTCTCGCCAGCAAGACTTGCGAGAGCACAGGCATATTTTATTTTGATCTCTTCAGCATTCGAAGTAGGCGTTCGAAGCGCCATCGCAATATCGTTGGTTACCTGATCTCCTGCTATGGGAATCACTGCGGTGTGCCGAATAGCACCTTCGGTGAAGACCGCTATATCAGACGTACCACCGCCCATATCGACTATACAAACGCCCAGCTCTTTTTCGTCTTCAGTCAGTACGGCATAGCCAGAAGCAAGTTGCTCCAGGATGATGTCTTCGACCTCAAGCCCACATTTTCGAATGCACTTTTCAATGTTTTGCGCTGCGTTCACAGCACAAGTCACAAGGTGTACTTTCGCCTCTAGTCGAACCCCTGACATTCCAAGCGGCTCTTTGACTCCTTCCTGGCTGTCGATCACATATTCCTGAGGCAAAATGTGGAGTATTTTTTGATCAGCAGGGATAGCAACGGCTTGAGCCGCATCAATGACCCGATCAATGTCCGGTTTGAACACCTCGCGGTCTCTGATTGCCACGATGCCGTGAGAATTCAGACTGCGAATATGGCTGCCTGCTATGCCTGCGTACACCGAATGGATCTGACAGCCAGCCATTAACTCAGCTTCTTCAACTGCCCGCTGAATCGACTGAACCGTTGCCTCAATATTGACCACCACCCCCTTTTTTAGTCCACGTGATGGATGACTCCCGATACCGACAATTTCCACATCGCCTTCCGGAGAAACGTCCCCCACAATGCAAACCACCTTGGACGTGCCGATATCCAACCCAACTATCATTTGATTGCCAACTATCCCAGTCATAATTTTTCTTCTCTCTGCGAGTTATAATTGGTTGCCATATTAGTACCACTTTGATCTTTCCACGCCACAGCCACACCATTGCCATAACGGGTATCAATTTGCTCTATTTGGTCAAGCTTACCGCTCTGATCAATATATGCGGTTACCGCCAGGAGCCTTTGAACCCGCTCCATCAGAGCTGACTTACCCAACAACACTTCAATCCCAGCGTCACTTTGAAAACGCCAGTTATCCCGAGGTCCAAGCGTTAACATCTCGATATGCTGGCCGACTTTAAAAAGCGTGTTATTGAGCTGCTGAAACTGAGTCATTACTATGAATTCTTTCCCGACGGGGCCGTAGAGCTGCGGCAACCGGGCCCGATTGACGAAAGGTGAAATGAACACCTGACCCTTATCATTCAAGTAGGCATCATCGTTCCAAAGGGCGATGGGGTGCTCGGAGGTGACAGTGACGACAACCGTATCTGGCCAGCTTCTCTCAACCGTTGCTGACTCTATCCAGCTTTCCATTTCGAGTTTCTGCTGCAAGTCCGATATTGGCGTATCGAGCGATTGTTGATTGTTAATAAGCCCTAATACCGCATTGCGCTGGTTCACCGAGAGTTCTCCCTTCACAGAGAGACGTTTAACTTCGGTCATAGAACTCGAGTTTACTGCAATCGATAGAGCCGCAGCAGAAGCCATAACCATCAGCAGAGCGAGTACCGGCAACCAACGTTTTAAGCTGACAGTCATGAGATCACCGCCCTTGCCTGCCAATGGGTTCGCAGCGTTCCGGCAAGCTTACTGGTTTCTCCGGCGCCTTGGGTGAGCACGAAATCTCCAGCCTTGAGCATGCTATCGAGCAAACCGGGCACAAGTGCAACATCCTGTACAAACTCAACTTCGGTATCGCTATCCCTTGTAATGGCGTTAAACAGATCTTTCCCGGTGGCACCGGCAATGATTTCTTCACCTGCCGCATAAACATCAAGCAGTACTAGCTGATCCACGGATCCAAGCACATCGACAAATTGATCGAACAGCTCAAGAGTTCTACTGTATCGGTGAGGTTGATATACCATGATCAAGCGTTGACCTGGCCAACCCGTTCGAACGGCTTCGATAGTTGCTTTTAATTCCGTCGGATGATGACCGTAGTCATCGACTAACAGAAACTCTCCATCTTCCGCAGTGAAACGGCCATGAATTTCAAATCGCCGACCCACACCAGAAAAGTCGTTGAGGCCCTTTGCAATGTCTTCATCTCCGACCCCTTCATCAGTTGCTATCGCGACAGCAGCGAGTGCGTTTAAGACATTGTGTTTACCCGGCATGGCAAGCGTAATCGAAAGATTCGGCTGATCTTTTCGCAAAACCGTGAACATCGCTTGGCCGCCATCCTGCACTAGGTCAATCGCCCGCACATCCGCCTCTGGATCAAAGCCATAGGTCACCACAGAGCGTTTAACGAACGGTAGTAGTGATCGCACATCGTGGTCATCCAGACAGGCTACGAGCAGCCCGTAGAATGGCAAGTTGTGGATGAACTCCAAAAAAGCACCTTTCAATTTTTCGAAACTTCCCTCGTAGTTCGAGAGGTGATCTCGATCAATATTCGTCAGCACCGCAACCATTGGTTGTAGATGAAGGAACGAAGCATCACTTTCGTCCGCTTCAGCCACCAGCAATCGGCTAGCACCCAGGCGACCGTTACTCTCGGAACTATTCAGCAAACCGCCGATAACAAAAGTGGGGTCGAACCCAGCTTGCGCTAGCACCGAGGCGATCAAACTGGTTGTCGTGGTTTTACCGTGGGTGCCGGCTACAGCAATGCCATGTCTATAGCGCATCAGTTCACCTAGCATCTCCGCTCGGCGCACCACAGGTATTCGGTTATCTCTGGCGAATGCGATCTCAGGGTTACTCGGGTTTATAGCCGTGGAAACCACCACGACATCAACTCCCTCAACATTCGAAGCGAGATGTTGAGCAAAAACCTGGGCGCCCATCGCTTCTAATCGATCTGTACTCTTACCCCTCGCAAGATCAGAACCAGTAATTTTATAGCCCTGGTTTAGCAGCACCTCAGCTATCCCGCACATACCGGCACCGCCAATCCCAACAAAATGAATCTTGCTGATACGGCGCATTTCAGGCACTTCCGCAAATGAACGAAGAGCGGAACGAGAGGCGGGTCGAGAAGCGTTATCTGCCACGTTTGGCGCCTCCCTTTTTCTGTACCGGTTGTTCAGGAATTTGCCGCGTCTCATACTCGATACGCAGCAACATACCTACCAGCATGCAACTGACAATCAGACTGTTGCCACCAAAGCTCACTAACGGTAGCGTTAAGCCCTTGGTTGGTAGCAAACCGATGTTAACGCCAATATTGATTGCCGCCTGGATACCTAATATCAAACCGATGCCATAGGCGAGATAGCCGTGAAAGTCCATGTTGGCAATCTGAGCGCGTCGCCCAATCACCAAAGCCCTGATCACCATGGCGAAGAACACTATAATTAACAGCCCCGCCCCAAACACACCCAACTCTTCGGCCAATATGGAGAAAAGAAAATCAGTATGAGCTTCAGGAAGAAAGAACAGTTTTTGAATACTATTGCCAAGCCCAAGACCAAACCATTCGCCTCGTCCAAAGGCGATCAGGGCCTGGGTTAACTGATAACCTCCGTCAAATTGGTGAGCCCATGGATCGGCAAAACTGGTGAAACGTTCCAGTCGATACGGTTGCCAACGCGCAATGACAAACGTTACTGCAACAAATCCAGTGATTAGCGGCAAGAAGTGGGCAAAAGGCACTCCGGCAAGGAAAATCATTCCCATTACCGCCGCCATAATCACGACAGAAGCACCAAAGTCGGGTTGTTCTAACAAAAGGAGCACCATCAAACCTATTAGCATTAATGGCTTGATAAAGCCCGTCAGGGTTGCCTGCACATCGTCCTTTCGGCGCACCAAATAACCGGCGATGTATACGATGGAAAATAGTTTTACAAACTCCGACCCCTGAATGGTAAAAAACCCAAGAGAGATCCATCGAGTGCTGCCATTCACAGTGTGGCCGATCCCAGGAATCAGCACCACAATGAGCAAGGCAAAGCTTAGCAGCAAGAGCAACCAATCAATTTTCTGCCACGATCGTGTCGGCAACATCAACGCAAATGCACCAGCACCAAGACTGAGAAAGACATAAGCGCCATGTTTGATCGCCAGATGAAAAGGGGTCCCATAAATGCGATCAGAAACCTCTGTGGAGGCTGATCCCACCATGATCAAGCCGCACAACAACAATAAGACGGCTGACGCGGATACAAGCCGGTCGAGTGGATAATCGGCAGCTAGTGCTGGCAACGTCATGCGAACAACTCCGTTGTCCGCATTTTGAAGTAGTCACCGCGCGCTTCAAAATTCGCGAACTGATCCAGTGACGCACAAGCAGGAGAAAATAAAATTACCGACTTCGATATCGGCAATTTCGAGAATGAACGGGTCGACAGATCTAGCAGACATTCTTCGAGGGTCTCAAACTTCACCATAGGCGACCCTACTTGTTCAGCTATCTGCTCACGATCCCGACCGTAGACATAACAACGTACCACTCGAGACTCAATAGCGTGACTCAACACGGAGAAATCAGCTCCTTTACCCATGCCACCAAGAATCAACGTTATCTCAACGCCTGCATCCGCAAATCCACCAATCGCAGTTAGGGTAGATGAAGGATTGGTGGCTTTTGAATCATTAACGATCAACCCAACTTTCGAAGGCACAATCTCGCAGCGATGGGGCAAACCACTAATGCTCGGGAGAGCCGTTAGAAGGCTAGCTAATTCAGCACCCATCGCCTCCGCAATGGCAAGCGCTGCAAGAACGTTCAACCAGTTGTGGCGCCCCTTGATCGGCAAGTCATCGACAACAACAAGATCGTCTTTGCCACGAGCCAGATAGTACTTGCCATTTGTCTGACGAATTCCGTAGCTCAGACTATCGGCTGGAGCATCCGAACCAAAGGTGATGACTTTTGTATTGGCAGAAATGCCAAGCGGGAAATCAAGATCTCGACTATAGATCGCAGAGCCACAGCCAGAAAACACCTGGGTTTTGGCATGATAGTAGTCATCCAGCGCGGCATAGCGGTCCAAATGATCTGGCGAAAGATTTAGTAGCACCGCGACATCAGCCGCTGCTGAATCAGCAAGTTCTAGCTGGTAGCTCGACACCTCGATGACGTAGGCCGAAAAATCCTCTTTCATAAGGTCAAGAGCGGGAGTGCCAATATTACCGCCAACACCCGTTTTGATATTCAGTTTATTAAGCAACTGGCCAACGATATGGGTCACAGTACTTTTTCCATTCGAGCCTGTGATAAGTGCTAATGGCTTTTGTCTTAATTGGCAAAATATTTTGATATCACTGGTCAGTTCCAAACCAGATTTGACCGCGTCCTGAAGCACTGAATGGGAGAGGGGAACGCCTGGACTCACCACAAGCCGGTCGTTTTTCTCAAACCTAAATTGTTCGAGCGAAGCAAAAGTAATTGGCTTGTTTGGCGCATCGAATTCATTCAGACGAGTTGGTCTGGCAGCATCATCTGCTACAGCAAACAGCATACCGTGCCGTTGGCAATGTTCAGCCACGGAGACGCCTGTTTTGCCAAACCCAACAATCACGCTACGCACCTCTTTGGCCGTGATATTGCTTTTGATAACGTTCAACTTCTTCATAGTCTGAGAAGTTGTGCCGCACCCCCATAATTTCTTGATAAGTTTCGTGGCCTTTACCTGCGATTAGAATCAGGTCACCGGCTTGCACGTTACCTAGCGCCAATTGGATAGCCTTGTGTCGATTTGCTTCAACCTGAACGTCTGCACCAGCAACAACGCCATCCAGAATGTGCTGAATAATCTCACTCGACGCTTCTGTTCTAGGATTATCGTCGGTTACGACGGTCACATCGGCGAGCCTTGATGCTATTTCGCCCATCATGGGTCTCTTTCCAACGTCTCGATCGCCACCACAACCGATTAGGCACCAGAGTTTGCCAGCGCAATGAACTCTGGCCGCTCGCAATGCGTTTTCCAGGGCATTAGGCGTGTGGGCATAATCAATGATGACAACTGCACCCTTCTTGAGGTGGACTTGATCCATGCGACCAACAACATTTTTGATTCTGGCGATTCGCTCGGATATGTCCTGCGAGCCCATTCCATAGCCGCCGAGCACACCGATCACCGCAAGTAAATTGCTCAGGTTAAAATCACCAATGAGAGAAGATCTGAGTTTAACCAGACCCCAGGGCGTAGAAACCTGTGCACTCATCCCCGTTAGCTCGAACATTATTGACCCGCAGTAAATATCAGCGTCGCTATTCTTCGCGCTGTAGGTCAAACAACGGACAGTCGAATCGAGGCCCGCCTTAAGCTGAGCAGAAAACTCATCATCCATGTTCAGCACCGCAATTTGTAACCCAGGCCAGCCAAACAGAATTTGCTTCGCAGCCTTATAAGCATCAAAGGTCTGGTGATAATCCAGATGGTCCCTTGTGATGTTCGTGAATACAGCAGTATGAATAGTCACTCCATTGAGGCGACCTTGCGCCAGCCCGTGGGATGACGCTTCAATGCAGACCGCTTCCGCTCCACTGACTTTGAGTTCTAGTAGAATTTTCTGGAGGGAAATTGCATCTGGGGTCGTTAGGCCAGCGTCTTTCAAATCCGGCAGAATCCCATTACCAAGCGTGCCGACAACACCGCACTTGACGTCCATCGCTGTTGCGATAAATTGGCTACAGGAAGTCTTACCATTGGTGCCTGTCACTGCAGTTACGTTCATGTGATGAGAAGGATCACCATAAAACCGGCTTGCTAGCTCTCCTCTTCTGGCAGCAAGATTTGAGACTTTAAAGAGCAGATGCTGACTCTTAGGCACTCGCTCGAATTCATCACAAAGTACCGCCGCGACTTCGATTTTATCCAAATCGTTGATCATTTGAGTAGCAGAATAATGTTCTCCCGACACCGCTATGAATAGGTCACCTTTTTGCGCCTTTCGGCTATCGTCTGTAATGCCCAAAATTTCAATCGATGAATGCGTTGCCAATTCTGGCAGAAGCGCCGACAACGACATCATGAGGTCACCTCGCCAACCGGAGGGATTTTAAGTAAGCGTAGCGCTTCTTTCATGACTCGGGCAAATACTGGCGCTGCGATTGTACCTCCGCCGTATTCTTTCCCCGTGGGCTCGTTAATTATGACAACACCAACCAGCTTAGGTTGATCTACTGGAGTCATCCCCGCAAAGAATGCCACATGCCGTGTGTCTTCGTAGCCGTCCTCTCCGACCTTGCGAACCGTGCCTGTTTTACCTGCAACCTGATAGTCCGCGATCGATGCTCGACTGCCTGTACCCTCATCCACAACTCTGGCCAACATCACTTTTATTGCATCGGCCGATTCAACTGACATGACTCGGTGCGCTTCTCCAGCCTCTCCTTTAACGAGACTCAACTCTCTCTTAATACCGCCAGAAGCAATCACTTGATAAGCTGCCGCCAACTGAAGTGGAGTGACTTGAAATCCGTAACCATAAGCAAAAGTCGCCCGCTCGATATCCTTCCAGCGACGGCGATTTGGTAAATAGCCTCCGCTCTCGCCGGGAAAACCGATACCGACCGGCTGCCCAAAACCCAGTTCCGAAAACATTGTCCAAACGTCGTATTCATCAAGCGTCAACGCCAGTTTGGTGATGCCGACCTGGCTGGAGTGCGCAATGATGCCACCGAGATCAAGCTCACCGAGGTTTCGAGGATCGGGGATCGTCTTACTACCGACT
>Ga0222633_1001018_pt1 | contig 17840 bp, 16 predicted proteins | sample AntAcemetageno48_FD_179816 | JGI IMG/M metagenome (GOLD analysis project Ga0222633, IMG submission 179816) | Saline water microbial communities from Ace Lake, Antarctica - #48 | ecosystem: Environmental > Aquatic > Non-marine Saline and Alkaline > Saline | place: Antarctica: Ace Lake | collected...
ACGGGTATTTGCTGAAAATAGAAATCGACGCGATCAAGCACAGTGGGGGGGGCGAGGACGAGGACGAGGGGCACGCCGAGGGGTACCGGGGGGAACGGCGGGGCGGCGGCGACGGCGCCGCCGCGGAAGCGGCAGACCCGGATGACGGCCGAGTCCCCATGGTCGTGGGGTCGAAACGAGGACGAGACGAGGACGAGTCCGGGGACGACGACGCGCAGCAGCCGAGGGAAAACGCCCGGTTTCGGGGAGACCAGAGCGAACCGGAGGACTGATCGGGGGAAACGTGAGGGCGACGCCGTTGTAAAGGTGACGATGTGATGAACCGCGGTGTCTTGCCAAAAACTCTCGTGCGTCGGATTGACACTTCCCCCCCGCCTCTCTCGATTCTGAGGACTTATATGCATCCGACTCGTACCACACATGCGGTTACCACCGGCACCGCGGGCACAACGCTTCGACGTCTCGTCACTACGGCGCCGTGAGTTGCGGAGTTAGCCGCGTTTTCTGAGAATAAAAGATCCAGGAGTCACATAAAACTCTTCCTCGCAAACTGCAAACTGGATTTTCGGCACTGACTTTGCCTCTCCCGAGGTTTTTTGGCAATGTCGGCGCCGCACCTGCGGCCACTGCGCGGACGCGCGACGACTGCGGTTTGCCTGACTGGCGCCCCTTTTGCGCACGACACGCGTGGAGACTCGTTCCGGGTGTGACCAGGCGGCGGCGTCGTAACACAAACCTCGCTGACTCGGTCGGACGCGTGGTTACCGCAAAACTCGGTTGGCGGCGGCGGCGGTGAAGGAATCCTTTCCAACTCTCATCAGGTCACTGGGCATTTAGTCCGTGCTCTTGTCCGTGTACTACGTGACCCTGCCGTAACAAGACACACACGCACCACACCCACCACGCAACATGCCCCTTAAACCCATGGTCGTGGAGCTGCGGCAACCCGGTGTTATTACCAAAGAGGTCGTGTCGACTTCGTTTTCGTTTTACGACGCGGATGAGGTGACGCGCATTAGCGTAAAGAAAATAAGCAACCCCGTGTTGTTCGACGCGCTGAACAACCCGGTTATCGACGGGTTGTACGACCCCGCGTTGGGGCCTATTGACCCGCACGGCAGCTGCGGCACCTGCCGCCTATCCGCCCTGCACTGCCCCGGGCACTTCGGGCACATCGACCTGAACGTCCCCGTGTACAACCCCCTAACCTTCACCACGGTGTTGCGGTTGCTGCGGTCGATGTGCGCGCACTGCGGGAGCTTCAAGCTCGCCACGGACCGCGTCGGGGCATTTTCATTGAAGCTGAGTTTGATACGTGACGGGGACCTGGAAGCCGCCGCGAACGTAAGCACACTCGGGGTTTCCAAAAACATCAGAAAAGAACTCGCCGCGATGGCGAAGGAGGTCGGCGATATCGACCTGAGCGACGCCGAAGCGGCGCGGGTCGCGGGCAACGTACGAGCCGCGTCTGATGCGCACACCACTTCACCAAAAGCCCCGACGAAGCCCAAATGGACCGCCCACGCCATGGCTGAAGCCAGGGACTTGGTGAAAGAGTTCCTCGGTTCGATCCCGAACAAGTGCGAGAACTGCGGGTGCGCTAGCCCGAAAATCACCCCCGAAGGCGCCACGCGGTTGTACCGGCACAGCTTGAACGGCAAGCAGAGGGAGGTAAACGCCGCGCTTGGGGTTGACTTGGAGTCGGAACTCGCGGCGCTGGCCAGAAGACGAAGTGGCTCAGGCGCGGACGGCGCGGAGCTGGCGGGACAGGAAGCGGAGGGTGTCGTTCCGGACGACCCGAAGGAGGGGGGCGGGAAGAGTTTGAAAAAAGCAAAAGCTAAAAAGAAAAAGAGCAAGGGCGGCGGTTCCGACCACGACCACGACCACGACGAAAACGATTCCGACTCCGACGCGAACTCTTCTGGGTCTGATTCCGACTCTGGCTCTGGCACCGGCTCCGACGCCGGCTCCGACGCCGGCTCCGACGGATCCGACTCGGATTCCGACGAAGCGCTCGCAAAGCCTACCAAGACCCGCGTTGATTTGACAAACGACGCCGTGCAAGGGACGCCCGAGCCAGTAAAAAAGTACCTCATCACCACCGACGAGGCCCTCGGTTTGCTTGAAAAGCTGTGGGCCAAGGAGTACACGTTCTGCGCGATGGTGTGGGTGGCGTCGCCTGTGCCCACGAAGGCGTGCGGCTTGGGTCCCGACTCCGCGGCCGTCGTGGCGCGGCACTCCGACCCGAATCGGTTCTTCATGCGCAAAGTGCTGGTCACCCCGTGCCGTTTGCGCCCGCCCTCCAAGATGGGCGACATGATGTTCGAGCACCCGCAGAACGTGCACCTCGGGGCTATTATTCAGGCCAACTTGACGTTAGCGGAGCTGTTCCGCAAGCCCCCGACCGTGCCGGAGCCCGAAACCACGCGTACGCAAAGAATGTTACGGGCGTTCATGACCCTTCAGGCCGGTGTGAACCGTTTGATCGACTCCTCCAAGGCGGAGGGCGGTGATGCGAACGGGATCGGAATCCGGCAGCAGCTGGAAAAAAAACAAGGCCTGTTCCGGATGAACATGATGGGCAAACGCGTGAACTACGCGGCGCGCTCGGTGATCATGCCTGATCCGTTTATTCGGACCAGCGAAATAGGCGTCCCGCCCGTGTTCGCGAAAAAACTAACCTTCCCCGAACACGTCACCGTGCACAACGTGGAGTTGATGCGGCAGCTCGTTGAGAACGGCGCAGATATTCACCCCGGCGCGAACGCGATCGAGGACGAGCGAGGGCGGGTGATTCACCTTGAGAGGTTCACGAAGGAGAAACGCGCCGCCATCGCGAAGACGCTGTTGGCCACCCCCGGGGTTTCGGACGATTTCTCATCCGCCAACGCGGCCGGTATACCGGTGGAGGGCGCGCGGGTGACGGCCGGTACGAAGGTTACGTTTGGCGATGACGATGGCGACGGCGTAACTGATCCGTCTAAAGATACCGCCGCCGATTACGTCGCCGCGAGCGTCGCGAAAACCGTGGACGCGCAGTCCACGCGCCCGCTCGCGAAAAAGGTGTACCGCCACCTCCGGGACGGCGACGTGGTTTTAGTGAACCGGCAACCAACGCTGCACAAACCAGGCATCATGGCGCACACCGCGCGAGTGCTGAAAGGCCAAAGGACGATTCGCATGCACTACGCCAACTGCAGTACCTACAACGCCGATTTCGACGGCGACGAGATGAACATGTACGTGTCGCGCGTTTCCCAAACCCGTTTTGTGTTTCCCAAATTCCCACTTCCCAAAACACTTTCCGTTTGCGGGTCTCTGGAGCCCGTAATCACGTAGTTACTACACACGGCACAAGTGCGCTGTTTTATCTCTAACGCTGGTCACGGTTCAGACCGATTACCCCTCCCTGTTGTCCATGCATCGTCGAATACATCGCGATATACATGGCACTTGGTGCCACGCAAGACTGACCCTTTCCGTTCACAAAAACAGGCACTTTCCCCAGGACCACTTGGGCCGGGCGGAGGCGTACGAGATCGTGCGCGCAGATGCGCAGTACACCGTGCCCACGGACGGCAAGCCATTGCGGGGTTTGATTCAAGACCACGTCTGCGCCGGGGTGTTGCTAACCAAACGGGACACGTTTCTGGACAAGGCGTCTTTTCAGCAGCTGCTTTACCTGGCGCTTGTTGATTTCGCCGACGCCACCAGCGGCCGGGGCGGCGGCGCCGTGCGAGGCACGTCGATTGTGATGCCCCCCCCCACTTTAATAAAGCCAGCTAAGCTGTGGACTGGGAAGCAGGTAATTACGTCCGTTTTGGACCACATGACCCGCGGCCGCCCTCCGATCACGCACGACGCGCCCACAAAAACCCCCGCCAACTACTGGGGCGGCGAGGATTCGGGGGAAGGGCGGTTTGTGGTGCGCAGGTAAGTATTTCCCATTTACCACATTCCACTGACTGATTGCCCATACGAAACTGACATTTCTTTTTTTATTTACAGAAACTACGTGTGTTGCGGGATTTTGGACAAAAACCTCTTCGGGACGCACGGGTTGGTGCACGCGGTGGCGGAGCTTCACGGCCGAGTTTTGGCTGGTGATTTTATTTCTGTGCTATCCAGACTGCTCACCGCGCACCTGCAGCACCACGGCATGACCTGCGGGATGGACGACTTGCTGTTGCGCCCGGAGAGCGAGCTGGGCCGCGCGGAACGCCTGGGCGAAGCGAACGCGGCGTGCCGCGGCGCGGCGGCGACGTTCGCGGAGGCAGACGCGAACGCACCGGACCACGCGTTGCGAACGCAGATCGCGAACCGCTTGGCGGAACGCGAAGGCGCGGAAGCCGCCCTAGACATGCGCAGCAGCGGGGCTCTGAACAAAGTCACCAGCGCCACGGTTGGGCAGTGTTTGCCGCACGGCACGAAGAAGCCGTTTCCCAAAAATTGTTTGAGTTTAATGACGCAGAGCGGCGCGAAGGGCAGTATGGTGAACTTTTCGCAAATCGCCGCGTGTCTTGGCCAGCAAGAGCTGGAGGGACGGCGGGTGCCGAGAATGACGAGTGGGAAAACCTTGCCCTGCTTCCAACCCCACGACACCGGCCCGAGGGCGGGGGGGTTTATTCAAGACCGATTCCTCACCGGGTTACGGCCGCAGGTAAGTATTTCCCATTTACCACATTCCGCCTCCCTGATTGCCCATACTCGTACCAGAAGGAACTGACACTTTCTTTTTCGTCGTGCCAGGAGTATTACTTCCACTGCATGGCCGGGCGCGAGGGTTTGGTTGATACCGCGGTGAAGACGTCTCGGAGTGGGTACCTGCAGCGTTGTCTTGTGAAGACCTTGGAGGCGCTGAAGGTGCACTACGACCACACCGTCCGGGACTGCGACGGCAGCGTGGTGCAGTTCCAGTACGGCGACGACGCCGTGGACGGTGCGTGTTGCGCGGTTCCCAAATCCTGACACACTGTTTTATCTCTCAGCCGGTGACTGTTGACCAGGCCATCGCGACGTACTCGTCCTGCGAAGGGACGTGTTACCGGATGCCCTGACTGTTCAGACCGAAGCTGGTGACTGTTGTCCATACATCGTCTAATACACGCGATATACGGGACTGACACTTTCTTTTATTCATCTCAAGTAACCCGAGGCGGGTGTTTGTCAAAGTTTTCGTTTCTGGCGGAGAACCCGGAGTTGGTAAGGCTCTCCGTGGCGGGCGCGGTCGGCGCGGGTTCGAACCCACGCGGTGGGGGGGACAAAACAACCCCCCTGAAATCGTTGACAAAAGAAGAACTTGCTTGTAAACGGCCTGAAGTCCCCCTCACCGCTTCCTACCCGACCGGCACCACCCTAGGGGTGTTGCCCGAGAAGTTCGTGGACGACCTTGAGAAGTTTCTTGTTTCGAAGCACCCGGGGTACTTTTTCGACGACGCCGACGTCACAATTGGAGCCGCCAAAGGCAAAGGCAAGAGCAAGGCTTCTAAGGCTTCCAAGGCTTCTGGAACGAAGAGCAAGGATGAAACAACTGCTGGCTCTTCTTCTATTTCCAAATCCTTGCCCAACGCCGCGGGCATGTCAACGCTGGAGTTCAAGAAACTGATGAACCTGCGGTACCTCAACTCGCTGGCGGTGCCTGGCGAGGCGGTGGGGTGCGTCGCGGCGCAATCGGTGGGCGAGCCGTCGACGCAGATGACCTTGAACACGTTCCACTTCGCGGGCCGGGGGGAGGCGAACGTGACGCTTGGCATTCCGCGGTTACGCGAGTTACTGATGGCGGCATCCAAAAAGCTCGCCACGCCGGTCATGACCCTGCCCCTGCGTGACGAACACCGAGGCGATTTGGAGGCTGCGAAGAACCTGGCCCGACGGCTGCGACGCGTGCGCCTAGCCGAGCTCGTCAAGAAACTCTCCGTGGAGTCATCCGAGTGCGGCAGGAGCCACGGCGGGACTGGTGCGCTGGCGCGCACGTACCAAATCACGGTACAGCTTCGCGGGTCTAGTGACATATCAAAAGAGGGCGACCACGACGTGGCGGAGGATGGCGCGGATTCGGACTCGGACGCGATGGAAACGTCCGACTCGGATTCCGAATCCGCGGAAAAAGAAAAACAAGCGGAAGATTCGGCGGGCCGCGTAACGTTCACGCAGATGGCCAGGGCGTTCAAACGGGAGTTCGCCAAACGGCTGGTTGGCGAGTTGAAGCTTGAGCTACGAAGAAGAGGCGTTTCTTCCGGAAGCAAAATACACGCCGGACGGGAGGAAGGCCAACGCACGGGGAGGGACGGGTCGTCAAAAAACGAGAAAGACGCCGACGCCGACGCAAACGCAAACGACGAAAACGCCGAAACGCGCAAAAGCAACGCGAACGACAAAGGTACGTCCCCGCACTTCCCAAATTAGAGACCACCTGTTTGAGAACTGACGGAGTGATTACTCAGGCCACGTGGCCCGAAAGACGTTTGACCTTTTCTTTTTTCGCGAAACTCCAAAGAGGACGGCGAGGACGGCGACGACGCGGATTCCGATTTGGACGAGGACGAGGAGGGCGCGAAGACTGAGGGGCGGAAACGGGAACGGGGCGATGGCGACGAGGCGTACGGCACGCGGTCCGGGGATGACGAGGAGTCTTTTCCCTTGATAAAGAAGGACAGTTTGGAGAAAACGCGCTCGGTGGCGACGGCGCTGGACGAGTCCGACGACGAGAACAACGAGAACGACTCGTCCGGCGGTTCCGAAAGTGACGAAGCAGCGAAGCAAACGAAACCGAAACCCAAAGCAGCCACTGCCGCTAAAGCAGCCACTGCCGCTAAAGCAGCCACTGCCGCTGGCGGGGTTCTTCTCGAAACCCTGGAGGACGTTTTGAACGGCATCACGATTTGCCGGGTGACGAAGACGTGTTCGTTGTCCCTTTCCCTGCGACTGGTAGGTATTTCCCATTCAACACATTCCGCCGAGTAATTGCCCATACAAGACTGACTTTTCTTTTTACACTCTCAGGGCGCGCCCCGGCTGTTGATGCTTGAGATTTGCGAGCGCGTCGTCGCGAACACGATCGTGCGAAGCGTGCCGGGGATCGACAAGACGTTCGTAATAGGGAAGGTCCATTCAGAGGACCCGGGAGGGCTGGCACCGCTTTGCGTGCAGACGGACGGGGTCAATTTCGCCGCGGCGCACGCGAACGACGATTTAGTCGACGCCGCCAATCTGAAAACAAACGACGTGTACGCGATGTTGAAAACCTACGGCGTGGAGGCGGCGCGGCAGACGCTCGTGGCGGAAGTCCGCGGGGTTTTCGGGGTGTACGGCATCGGGGTGGATTCAAGGCACCTTTCACTGATTGGCGACTTCATGATGCAACAAGGCGATTACCGGCCGTGCTCCAGAGCTGGGATGGAGACGTCGACGAGCCCGTTTTTAAAGATGTCCTTTGAAACCGCCGCGGCGTTCTTGGTAGATGCGACTTTGAAAGGCTCGGTGGATACCTTGGAGTCGCCGTCCGCGAAGATCGTGCTAGGGCAAGTCGTGGAGATGGGCACCGGGGCGTTTGGCGTCCGGTTCGACATGAAGCGAGCCGCGGAGCTACGACAGGCGATGGTGAGGGATAGGAAGACGTTCTAGACGTGACTGTTTTCGATTTATCCCGGGGCGATTTTTGCGCCATCAAAACCCTCAGTGCTGTTTTCCTTCGATCACCACCGATTGCACCGCTTACCTATGCGTAGTGGCACACGTAGTGGAACTGATCAGCCACCTTGATGTCGAACGAGCTGTTCTCCGCGACGTTGAAGGACTCGCCCTCGCCGACTTGAACCCAGGCCTGGGTGTCCTTCAGCTTGTACTCGCAAGACCCGGACACGCACTCCATGATTTCAGCCGCGGCCGTGCCGAACGTAAGCGCGGTGTCCGGCCCCAAAACAACCCCCGCGGACTTGCTCACCCCGTCCGCGGTGACGAACGAGTGCGAAACCGCTTTGCCGTCGAAATACACGTTCGCCTTGGTGGTCAGGGTGACGTTCTGCATGGTGGTGGTGGGCATCGCGGAAGCGTGGGGCTTATGCCTGCGGAAGTGAGGCGAACTCGTGACCGCGGTCGATCGAGGGGATATTTAAAAGTTGTTTTTTCTGCGTGTCAGGCCTGTCATCAGCTCACGTCAAACGCACAGCCCCTAAACCCGACGACCATGTCCGAACTAACCTCCGGTTCCCCCAATGCGAAGCGCGCGAAACACACACCGAGCGAGTCGCACGCCAGCAACGCGGTGGTGAGTCAGGTGTACCGCGTGCGCCTGACGTTGCCGTGGGCCCGAAGTTCGGTAAGCGCGTTTTCGACGTGCACGAAAACGCGGTTTTCACCGCGCTGGACGACGCGATCGCCAAAACGTTCAACCGGGAACCCGGGTCGCACATGTCCGATTTCCGGTATCCCCTCCCGTCCCACGTGTTAAAGCCTGAGGGGTTGAAAAAGCGAGACCTGGAGGACCTGTGCGGTGGGTGCGGTCGGGATGGCAAGCGCTGGATTGAAACTGCCCGAGTTGAAAGCGGAGCTAAAGCGAATCGTGAAACAACTCGACACCGAAGAAGGGCAATTGCAACGCGCGATGATCATGGAGGAGTCTTCCGAGTCTGACTCTGATGAGACGGGCGGCGGCGGTCAAAAAAAAACATTCACGGTACAGAACGACACGCACGGCTACCGCATCGAGGAAGGGTACGAAGTCAAAAACGTGGGGAGCTCGGTGACCAAGCTGAGTGACACTCCGTTAAAGAGCGGCGATTTTTTCTCTTGTACACTTGGGATCTCGGCGCTAATTGGGGCCACGTGGTTTACCTTGAATCAAACCGAAACGCAACCGAGGCGGACAACACACATAAGGTCAAGCTCGTGGAGAGCAACGACGTGAGCGAGCCGAGCGAGGACGAGGATTATTAAGAGTCAGAAGAGTAGACGGCGCGACGCCGGCGATGTGAAAATTTAAAACGGTTTCGCCCCTTTCGCGTCACGAACAGAGGGAAGCGTTTTCTTGGTCCCCCGACAAATCTTTTGTCGCCGAGGACAGACATGCGGTCCGCCTCGCCACTCGCGCCAGCGCGCCGTTCCGCTCTTTCCCGCGGTTTCGGAAGGCGCACGCGTACCGGACCCGGTACCGCCCGCGTTTGGGTTTTGGGAGGTACACGCCCGGGTTGACCATGGCTCGTTCCGCTGTGGGTTTCAAAGACGAGGCGTCGGCGAATGAGATTCAACGATGGCTGTCTCGGCAACAATCCATGGGACGAAGCGTTACGAGGCATCACGAAACGCTCACGATCGCGGGCGCCACGGTGCGAGGCCTCGGTGTTGTCGAGCCAGCAAGAGTCACCAACGCGCCTCGCGTGACTTTCGCGGCGACTCCCACGGGAACGCCCACCGCTGGTGCGTCGAAGCCAAATTACCCAAACTCCAAAGAAGCCACGACTGCGCCGAAACCCGAAATCTCGGCGCGTCCAAACTCGTCCAACCGGATACCCCCGACACACGCGTGTAACGCGGCGCGCGCGCGCATGGGTGTTGACCTGACTACCGGCAAGCCAAACACCGCGATGTACGGCGGCCTCGCGGGGTTCCGGTCCGCGAACACCGAAACGTACGGCGCCGCGCACGACCCCAAAAGCCGCGAGTTGTTAAAGCCGGCGCTCGCGATAGCCAACCCCAAACCCGCGGAGAGCCAGACGCGGTCGCGATACGCGGAGAGTTTGAGGGGCGACGCAGCGCACGAGACGTGGTGGCGTGTGAATTGCTTGCGGTCCACGAAAGTTGTGTTCGACGAGCCGGTGGCGCTTGCCGCGGCGCAACGCCCGGGCGCGGCGGACGATTTGGCGACGGGGCGGCGAAACTTCGTCGCCGCGGCGCTCGGGAACCGGCTGTACTACGGCGACTTGCTTGACGAAACCGGGGTGGCTAACCTTGACAAAGCGCTACGTACGCTTCCCGTGGAGCAGGCGGATCAAATGATAACGACCCTGCGTGAGCTGCACGCGGGGACGGCGGAGGCGAGGCGAAGGACGAAGAGCGCAAGCGCGGCGGCGTACAACCAAGGGTACGTCCCGACCGTTCGCGACACGGCGCGCCGCGCCGAGACGGCCGGGCGGATTACACGGCAGAAGGGGGGGGTCGGCGAAAACGCGGAGGTTGTTCAAGCGCGGGCGAAACGAAAGCTTGCGATGGCGCATGCGGAGACGTTGGCTGTTACGGAGGCGAAACAAAGTTTGGCGCGACGGAAACGCGACGGAAAGGCCGCGTTTGCAGTCGGCGTTTCGTGCGACCCGGGTAAAAAGCGGAAAACGCGTGGGCCCACGTACGGTGAGTTGAAAAGCCTGGGGGGCGAAACCGAATCCGCCGAAGTTCCCCGGTTCGCGAGCTCGTACCAAACAAAGCAGTGCGCGTACATTTCAGAGATCGTCGCCCAGAACCGAGCGGGCGGGGGGCACCGAGTGAAACACGTCGAGCTCTCCACGGCGCCGTTCGGGGAGGGCGCGGGGGTTGGCCGCAAACACGAAACCGACGACACCGTCTCAGGCGACGCCGTGATTGGGATTTCGCGGAACAAAAATAGCTCCAGCTTTGTGGAAGGGAAACGCAACGCACGCACCGGAGGACAACGCGGGCTATACGCCATTCCCGCGTACTTAACAAAACGAACTTTGGATCGAGAACACGGCAAGTTTTGCCAAAGCACGACTTCGCGACGCGCGTTTGCGCCCGCGAGTACGGTACGGAACTTTCCCACTGAACGCGCTCAGGCTCTGCGATTTATCTCTCCGCTGGTGACTGTTGTCCATACATCGCGACGTACTCGTCCTGCGTCCTGGACGGGTTACGACCAGAAAGGCGCATTCCCGGAGGACTGTACCACGACTGTTTACGTACTACCAATCCCGGATACACACGCGCCCGACCGACTGACACTTTCTTTTCGATCGGGCAGGAGTTTTCCGAAACCCGAGCGGCGGAGGTGCGGGCTTTGTCGACGGTAAACAAAACCCTACGCCAAAAATCGACCGTCCCTTTGGGAAACAAAGGAATCGCGGACCACCCAAGGCACCGAATGACCACGTCGTACGTGTCACACTTTGTGGAAACGCACGACCGGCGCGTGGCGAGCGCGAAGGAAAACGAGGGAGCGGAGGATTTATAAAATGAGAATGGTGAAGTTTCGAAAAACAAAAAGAGCGCCGAGCCTCGCGCCGGCGTGCCGCGAGCGGCATCGCGGGCGGGACCGGGCAGTGGGGCGGGGGCGGAAGGTCGTGCATTGATGGCAATGCGTACCGCAAGCGACCTGCGACTCACGAATCTCATTTCCGGTTGACACAACGCCACCCACCGATTGCCGCCGCGCGCCGCGCCGGCGCTATCGCTTTCGGCGCTCTCCACCGCGACATCGCCGTCGCCGTCGCGGCGCGCGTTTACGCGTACCACGATGAGACCGGCCGCACACTCGGGGTGGCGCCCCGGATGTGGCACACCACGCGGGTCGTACACCATATGCTTCTTTCCAGTTTCATCGCTTTGTGAAATTCGGTGACACCGAAAACCGGGTTTGCCCGCGCCGAAAACTGGACTCGTTTGGGTCGGCTCTTGCAGATTTGTAGTGCAGTTCTGCCTTGACAACACAAGGTTGTTTTTCAAACTAACTGCGCCGCCGACCACGACGCCCCATCAAACCCGCCGACGCATCCCCCTCGCGTTTGTCGTCGCACAAAGCCCCGATGTCCGCTTTCGCCGCTCCCGTCGCGCATCGCGCCGGCGTCGTTCCCGTCGTGAGCGTTCGGCGCGCCGTTCCTGTCGCGCGCGCGGTGTCGCGGCTCGCCGGCCGATCGCCGCAACCGCGCGTGTCCACCGTCCCATCCGCGACCGGCGACTTCGCCCCCGAGACGGACCTCGAGCTGTCCGACCTGACCGCGATCTCCCCCGTGGACGGCCGGTACGGCTCTAAAGTCCAGATCTTAAGGGCGTGCTTCTCCGAGTACGCCCTTGTCAGAGCTCGGGTTATCGTGGAGGTGCGGTGGCTACAGAAACTCGCAAGCATTCCGCAAATCGTCGAGGTCCCGCCCTTGTCCGCCTCCGCGAACGAGTTCCTGGAGAAGTACCTCGCCGAGTTCTCCCCAGCGGACGCACAGGAGGTGAAGAAAGTGGAACGCACCACGAACCACGACGTGAAAGCGGTGGAGTACGTGATTAAGGACAAGCTGGTGCAGCACCCTGAGTTAGCGGGCGTGATGGAATTCGTGCACTTCGCGTGCACCAGCGAAGACATCAACAACCTGGCGCACGCGCTGATGCTGAAAAGCGGTGTCAACGCGGTGACGCCTTTCATGGACGAGATCGTGAACGTAATCGCGGAAATGGCGAAAACAGAAGCCAGCACGCCCATGATGTCACGCACGCACGGCCAGCCCGCGTCGCCCACGACGCTTGGGAAGGTGCGTGTTGCGTTTCCCAAATCCAGGCACACTGTTTTATCTCTAAACGCTGGTGACTGTTCGGACCGAAGCTGGTGACTGCTTGTCCATACATCGTCCAATACACGCCCAATAAAAGACTGACACTTTCTTTTATTTATCGTAAAAGGAGTTCGCCAACGTTGCGTACCGCTTGGCGCGGCAAAGGCAACAAATGAGTAAAGTCCCGTTCTACGGCAAAATGGCGGGCGCCGTTGGAAACTACAACGCGCACATCACCGCGTACCCTGACGTTGACTGGCAGAAGACCGCGGAAGAGTTCGTGGAGGAGAGTTTAGGGCTGACGTGGATGCCTTATGTCACGCAGATCGAACCGCACGACTACATCGCCGAGTTGTTTTCCTGCGTCTCGCGGTTCAACACGATCGTGTTGGATTTGGACCGCGACCTCTGGGCGTACATCAGCATCGGGTACTTCAAACAACGCACGGTCGCTGGAGAAGTGGGCAGCAGCACCATGCCTCACAAAGTAAACCCGATCGATTTTGAAAACAGCGAGGGAAACGTGGGGATGGCCAACGCGGTTTTCGAACACCTCAGCGCCAAGCTGCCGGTTTCGCGGTGGCAAAGGGACCTGACGGACAGCACGGTGTTGCGCAACCTCGGAACCGGGTTCGCGTACTCCCTTATTGCGTATCAAAGCACGTTGAAAGGCCTTTCCAAGCTCGAAACCAACTCACAAGCGATGCTCGATGACCTCGACCGGAACTGGGAGGTCCTCGCCGAGCCGATTCAAACCGTGATGCGCCGGCACGCCGTGGAGAAGCCTTATGAAAAACTAAAGGAGCTGACTAGGGGAAGAAGAGTGGACCGAGACGGCATGCGCGCGTTTGTGGAGACGCTGGAAATCCCGGAGGACTCGAAACAACGGCTGATGGAACTCACCCCGGCGACGTACATCGGCAACGCGGTGGCGCAGGCGAACGATATCCTGGCGCGAATCGAAGCCATCAAGAAGTAGACACGAGTCACGTCACGTGTTGACGGTGTTTTTATCGAGCAAACTTATTATTACCTTAAAGTACTTCGTGTGACATCGTCACCGAAACCCCCACCCCAAGGGACTATTATCTCTGTTCATACGCTCCGTTATTACACGAACTGCGACACCGAGTCGTAGGTTACGAACGAACTCACCATCCGCGTGAAGGTTTTGCGTTCCACGTCGAACACGCGCTCGGGCGCGACCAGCACGAACGCGAAGAGCCGTCCCGTGTTGTCAATCGTGATTTTTATCAAAAACTCCCCGGGGGTGGTGCTTTGCTTCACCGAAAACGTGGTGTACGTCTGCCCGTCCGTCGCGCTTTGTGTGGAGGTTACTGTTTTTGTACAAGAAAAAGGTCAGTCTTGTAAGGCCATGTGTACATCCGGGATTGGAAAGGGGTCCGGCCCTGTACTCCGCACGGCGCAGGAAACAGCGTGTGGCGGATGTGGGAAAGATGAGCGCAACACGTACTTTTTCCCGTGGTCACCGCTTCTTGAAGCTTCGCGTCCGCGCCCGCTATCGCGTTCAGGGCTTTGTCTGTTAACCCGAACGCGGCGCCGTCCTCGCCCGCGCGGTTCAGGGTCAAACAATACGCCTTCGTCGCGCCCCTGCCACCCACCAACACCCACCGGCTGTCCTGCCCCCCCGCGCCTTTCTCAACCTTCGTAGGCGCCTCCTCTGTCCAGTTGTTAGGCACGTCGTACGAATACTTGGCTTTGTCTTTCGACGTACCTCCCAAGGTTCCGTACGTCGCGGGAGGTGAGGCGGCGCCGTAGAACGTGGAGAAGGTGACTTCCGTGGACGTCGCGGTGTCCTTCCCGGCATCCGCGCCGTACGCGGCGAGCGCGGGGGCGGGTTGTTTTGGGTTCAGAGCAGCCACCGCGAGCGACGCAGAGATCAAAATGTTTCGCCGCGACGAGGGATGTTCGAGAGACACCAAGTCGGCATCTCCCGACCTCCGCGTGGCGTGGGTCACCACGCGCGCGCGCGATTTCACCGATTTGGGATTCTTGGTCGACGCATTGGAATCGGGACGGACAAACACGGGGGGGGCGGCGAGGCAGAACATCGCGCGTGCACGCGACGACGTGCGGTCGCGTATCAGTTGCGAACGAGAATGCTGACGGGGCAAAAACAAAGGCAAGGTTTGCGTAGGTTTGCTTTTCGGACGTTGCCCTCGTCTCGCGTGTCGCGGTGTCAGTGTCGATGTCGGCGCTCGGCGCGCCGGGTTGCACACTTGTGCATACGGCGGCGCCACGTGCGGGGGGACCGCGGCGTTTCCGCGGTCTGCGAAGTAGGGCTGTGCGGGCACACGGTCAGGACGACAGAGAGACGGCACCTGCGAATTCGGGCGACGGGCATCGGGTCGCAACACGGCGGCACGTCGTGGTGCTGTGCCACGACGTCAGCAAGGAGACGTGGGCGGGTTTGTTCACGGTGTCGAACCTGCTGCAAGGAAGGGTTGATTTGTGGTGCAGGTGCGTCACCGCGAGTTTGTACTTGAGCGACGCGTTGCGGCGAGACGTGGTGGTGTCCCTGGTGCTTTCGCGTTCGTGGGATGGCCAAACAGGGCACGAAGGGACCGAATTTTCGTCGCGTTCGTCTCGCCGGGTGATTCAAATCCGGGGCGACGAAATCCAAGGCCTGGCCCCGGCGGAAAGCAGGGTCGCGCTACTGTTGCAAAGAGCCGCGCAGCACGCATCGATTGACACGCTCGACACGGTGTTACAACGGAAAGCGACGTCATCCGCGGAGACGACGTCTGATTCAGAATCAGAATCAGAAAACATTGTTGACGTCGTAAAAAACGTCAAAAAAAGCAAAAGAAACGCGGAGCAGCGCGCCGCCGGGTGGCTCTTGAAACAACCGGGAAGTCGCGGCCGGGTTCCTGGAATTTACGTCCACGACTACGCGAATTTCGAGACGTGTTTGGGTGCGTTGCTTTCGCTGGGGGGAGACAAAAAAGAGGGAGGATCTCCTTTTTTTCTCCTCGACGTTTGCGGCGATTCATTCGGCTCGGCGCTGAACGAGTTGAAGGAAAAAAAACGTAGCGATCCAACCTCCGACGTTGGTTGCGCGACGTTGGTCCTTGGCGACGCCCTCGGCATCACAACCGACGAGCGCCAAGTGCTGTCACACGCGAACGCGACCCCTGTGACGCTGGGGAAAAAAACCCTACTCGCCAGCCACTGCGTCGTCCTGGCGCACGCCGTTTTGGATGCTGCGGCGGATGAATGAACGAATCGAATAGCCTGCGTCGAACGATTGTGGAGGTGTAATAGACTAGAAATGAAACGAGCGAACAAAAGACTAGCGCTAGAATAAAGTACGACGAGAAAACTAATACAACCGCGCGCGCGCCTTCACAACGAACCTTCTCTTCCCTTTTCTGTTCCGCCGCACTTCGTGTAACTCAATACCTGTACCGGGCACTGTTTGCAGCCTTGTCAAAACGCGTTGTTCGCCTTGAAGCTTTGGTCTCGCGAGTCCCCTTGCACGCACGGCTCGACGTGCGCGACGTCTCGCACGCCTTGCAGAAACAGTTTTTTGCGAATCAAAGGCCAGTCATCGGGCGCGACGCCAAGGTCGTCCTCCAGGGTTATTATCTCTTGCGGCTTTTTGTTATCTTCGAAGGTCACCACGACTCGCATGTTGGTTGTGTTTTCGTTGTTGGACGCACTGGCACCTCCGTCGCCGCCCGCGATGTGCCACGTGTTCCGCATCATGAGCTCGAACGTGGCGTCCGACTTGATGGACGCGCCTGGCACAATAAAAAATAAGTAACGTGTCAGTCTTGAGTGTTGAGTACGGGCGTACTTCGTAATGTGTATGAGTAAGCAGTCAGGGTAATCGGGCCGATCAGGGAGGCTGAACGTGTTAAATGGAGAAAAACCTTACCCAGGTCCTTGTAGTACTCCACGAACTCCTCAAAGACGACGACGCCGTTGCCGTCGTGGTCCCACAGTTTCGCGACCCTTCGTATGGCTTGCATGTGCGTCATCTTGCCGTCCAGCACCTCTTTCACATTTGAGACGTCGTAGATGTCTAGTAAATCTTCTAGGGTTACTTCGCCGTCGTTGTGTTTGTCAAGCCTCAGCCAGGCTTTGCGCACGAGCTCCGCCCTGCGAGGGTTCAACTTTCCCCTTACGGTGCTCAGAAACTCGTGAAAGTTAACGTTGCCATCCTTGTTCCGGTCGAACAAATCAACCACGATGTGCGCCTCTCTTTTGTCAATCGTAATACCCATTTCCCGTAACCCGATCAGGAACTCTTCTTGCGTCAAGTCGCCGTCCCCAGAGGCGTCCAGAATCTTAAACACGCGCTGCAGCGACCGAACGCCGTTAGCGCCGCCTTGTTTTGTACGGGTGAGTACACAGTCATCGGGAAGTGGGAGGGGTGGTTAGTTCTTGTTGTTGCGGAGTGGTTAGTCGGAGTACGAGTGTCATGTAGGTCCTCGGTTCGAAGCTAGGTAGTGGTAGTTCCAGGACGGACTTTGTCGTGACTGCACTCCACACAACACGACAACCAAACGTACCTCGTTTCGCGAGCTGTTCCCGGATGTTTTCCAGCATGGCTCGGTTTTCCCGTTTCGCCAGCGGATGCGGTTTCAGGTTGAACACCCCGTCTTTCAGTTCCTTCAAATTAACCGCCCCATCAAGGTTGTCGTCGTACCGGTCGAAAAGCGCGCGCTGCGCACCAGCCCTGGCGTGGTTGCACTTGATCTCTACTAGCACCTTTTCGAACTCGTCGAAGTTGAGACACCCCGACCCGTCCAAGTCGAACTTACGGAACACTTTCGTGAGCTCGTGTGACTGGCGGTCCAGGTCCGCGAAGTTGGTCATGATTTCGAACCGCTCGCGGATCAGCTTCTGCAGGTGGTCCGCTTGGTCATCGGGGGTCGCGATTTTGGGGGACAGCGCGGACATCGGGGTGGGGGGACACGCGGGGCGAAGTGATGGCGTTCGATTCCGAGATGGATGGGATGACCCATATTCGGCCCAAAATTCGTCATCCATCTCACACGTCAAGAGTGAAAGAATCGGCGCGCTTCGTGCTGTCCCAAGACTGGCGGCACGCTCCACTTCAAATTTGCCGATCTCATCGCGGGACGCGCACCGCACACACCAGAGGGGTTGCCACCATGTCAGGCGCGATGTCCCGCGAGGAGCGAAGAAGGGCGTCGGAACTAGAGGAGGCTCGAAAGGTACGGCAAGGAGCAGTCACGACCCCCACTTGTTGTGGTCGCCAATCCCTACACGCCATTCATTTTTCACCCTCCCGCCGCGTTTCGTTACCCCCGCCCCCGATGCACCTCTCCGATGCGCGTTCCCACGCAGCACCGAGACTGACACCCG
>Ga0222633_1001019_pt1 | contig 17825 bp, 15 predicted proteins | sample AntAcemetageno48_FD_179816 | JGI IMG/M metagenome (GOLD analysis project Ga0222633, IMG submission 179816) | Saline water microbial communities from Ace Lake, Antarctica - #48 | ecosystem: Environmental > Aquatic > Non-marine Saline and Alkaline > Saline | place: Antarctica: Ace Lake | collected...
CCTGAAGTTTTTCCCCAACATTGTCGCAAAGCTAAACTTCAACATCAGCGGGATTCTGGGAGAACGTCTCGCCGATGTGCTGGCCGCAAAGTGACTCGCCAGTTTTTACTGGTCAGTAACTGATACCCTTTCCAGACAATGTCTCGAACACGGGGGCTAAATGATCACCAAAGTGTTTCCATCTATTTACCGCACTGGAATAAAGTGGTTCCCTCACCTGCATGGCACTCGCTGTGGATACTGCTGATTTGCTGTTATAAAACTCCAGGCATGCTGGCTCAAAATCCACACCAAGAAATGAACTTAGTTCGCGCACAGTCGATTCAGGGCTCGCAACAACAGCCTCATAGTCCAGCTCAAAGAACCTGTCAGGAAACACGGCTTTCCAATGTGCCATCAGCTCATCAAACAGGCAGTAATAGTCCGCCGTATCCTTCAGGTCATAATGATAGTTATAAAAGGAAAAGTTCACTGCAAACAATTGCCGATAGTTGGACAGACAGGTATCTACCGGGTGGCGCCTGAGACAGACAATTTTTGCTCCCGGCAGGGCTTTTAGGATGAAGCCCACGTAGAGAAAGTTCAGCGGCATTTTATCGAGCGAGAATTCCCTGAGCCCGGCCCTCATGCCAACCTGATACAGGTAGCGTCTGCCTACCTCCGGAAAATTGACATCCCGGCTTCCCGCAACCAGCTCACTATCGAGCATTGCCCGGGATTTTGAACCTGAAACTTCTTTCATGGCCCTGGCGAAATACTGAACCTCTCCCATTGAAACTATCCTGGAATGGCTGCTCAGTATTCGATCAACCAGCGTCGTTCCACTTCTGGGCATTCCCAGGACGAAAATATTCTGGTTGCCAAGATCACCTCGCTCATAGTCGCCGTCGACAGGGAACGCCTGCCTGATAGATTCGAACAATCTCCTGTCGTCCGCAATTCGATAACCGACATTCGCCCGCATCCCTTGCTTTCCTGAACTCAGGGCCTGGAACGCACTGTCATAATCGCCGGTCTTTTCAAATTCGCGCGAGATCGCATGACCGAGGTACAACCTGTCTTCCGGTGACAGGTCGCTGCGCCTTAAAAGTTCCTCAAGGGATGACATGCGTCCTGAGGGGCCCAGATTCTTTTCCAGTTCCGATAGCGCCCAGTAAGCACGATAGAAGTCTGGCTTCACGCGGATCGCGTTCCGGTAACCTTCCTCCGCACCGACCGCATTTCCAAGGAACTGTTCGACTGACGCCAGGTTAAACTGAAACTGGGCATTGTCCGGCGATACCGAGACACTCCGCTTCAACACCTCCCTTGCCCGTTCGTGCATCTCAAACCGGCTGTAGACCACACCCAGCGTATCCAGTACAAGCGGCTTATCCGGCTCAAGCGTCATCGCATAGTCAGCGGCAGCTATGGCGTCTGTCTTCTCACCTGCCATCGTGTGCAGGCGCGCTTTGTGAGCCACATATTCTGCGTCGCGGGGTGAAAGCCGAAGCGCACTGTTCACAAGCTCAATCGCGACCGACACCTTGCGTCTTTCAGCTGCTGCCAATGAGAGAAAAAACCAGGCATCTGCATAGCTGGCATCCAGCGCCAGGATTTGTTTCGCGCAGCTCTCCAACTCTGAAAACGCACCTTTGTTAAGTGCAGTTGCGGCTTTCGTTGTGAGTTTTTTTAGAGCTTCAGACATGACCTAAGCGAGCAGTGACGGTGTCCCCGGGGCCGGGGACACCTGAGATAGTTTAGAACAGATAACTTACCCTGACACCTGCATTTCTGGGCGCTCCGATATACTGACCATAACTGCGGTCCGAAAACCCATTGTAGGTCACGCCAGGTCCTGTCTGCTCATTCTGGAGGAACCTTCTGGAGGTTCGAGTACCGACAACGTAATACTCGTCGGTCAGGTTATCGATATAGGCCTGCACCCGCCATGCTTCCTTCGAGAAGGTGGCAGACAGGTGATGAATATCATAGCTGGGAATCTCTTCACCACCGCGATCTCCCTGCAAGCCGGTATCCGGATCGACCAGGGGATCTTTGTCGCCACCCACAAGATTGTAAACATCACCCATGTAGACAACACCGTAATTTATTGCCAGCCGGATACCATTCCAGACAGACGTGTTATAGGTGATATTAAACGTTGCCTGATGTTCGGGAGAACCCGGCAGCCGCGCTCCATCAAGCGCATCGAATGGACCCACCAGACCCGGCGCGTCTTTGGTCAACTCTGCCCTGGTATAGGCATACGTCATTGAGGCATCCCAGTTTTCGTTGATCAACCAGCGTCCCTGAAACTCAAACCCCTTACTTTCTGCCTTACTTCCGTTCCCGGTAATCGGCAGGTTGCCGTTGTTCGTCACCGTGGCAACTTGCAGGTTATCCCAGTCAATGAAGAATGCGGCCGCGTTGATGGAGATCGTTCGATCCATCAGGAAGCCTTTGTAGCCGACTTCATAGTTGTCGGTTTCATCGGGGGCAATGAATACTTCGCCCGGCTCGGCACACAACTGCTGGGCATCACTCGCAATCTGGTCCGAGGTACACTCGGGCACCGAGTTCACTCCGCCATTTCGATAGCCCTCGGAGTAAGTGAAATACAGCAGCGTATCTTCATTAACATCCCAGGCCGTGTTGAACTTAAACAGGTCACCATCGTCCTTGCCATTATTTGTTCCAATATCAACGTTGATCGCGTCCTGGGGTGCCCCGTCATACACCGTGTCGGAAAGGGGTATACCAAACCCGCCCGAGGCATCAACTTCAAACTCATAGTTACGATAACCGACGGTAAAGCTCAGGTTGTCTGTGGCCTGGTATGATAGCTCACCATAGAAAGCCGTTTCTTTTTCATACTGATCCAGGATCTCGATATATTCCAGCGAATCCGGGCGAAGCTGCACGCCAACACCAATATCAACCAGGAACTGGTCATAGCCAGGCGTGAATTCCTCACTGGTTTCGTAACGGTCACTCTCGTTCTCGAAATACCCGAGGGTCCACGAGAATTTACTTTCGTACTGCGAAGTCAAACGTACTTCTATTGTTTCGGCATCTTCATCGGCAATCTCCCGTGTAAATGCGGTAAAGGTGGGGAAAAATTCATAGCCATACTCAAAACTTAACAGCAGGTCTGTCTGGTCACGCTGACCTTTTTCTTCATAGTTTGAATCACCATAGACAAAGGTGGCTTCTGCCCAACCCATATCCCATGACACGTCAACGCTTACAAGTTCATTTTGAAAGTTACTGGGTTCTTCTACACGCAAACCCGCCTGATATTTACCCGTGCCGAAGGCTAGCCGATTGGCAATCTGCCTGCCTTCCGCTTCGGTTTCCTGATTGTAATACCAGAGATTCACATCGACAGTGTCAGTCGCTAACCAGCGAAGATTAACGCGATAAGCTTCCTGGTCTGCACCGTTGGCATCTTCAACCTGACGCAGGTTAGCAGCCACATCAGCAGGATCAGAAAAATCAGGCTCGGGGTTGGAAACCCCTGCCTCTTTAACCACAAAGTCGTAGTCGATAAAACCAGGATCATCCTGGAAGTCCGCATTAACCCTTAATGCGAGCTTGTCCTCGAGTATCGGCACATTGACCGTTAAGCCATATTCCATCCCAAGGTCATCAGACTCACTGCCGGAATTCAGGTCGGCACGAATATCGACTTCAAATTCATTCAGGTCGGCTTCTGTGGGGATATAACGGATGGCGCCACCCATGGTGCCCTGCCCATACAATGTACCCTGCGGCCCAATCAACACTTCCACGCGCTCCAGGTCCACAGGCATCAGGTCGACCTGCAAAGGAATCTCACCAAGATAAGTCGCCACGGTGTCACTCACAAAGCCAGGACCAAGTGATGTCGTGTTCAACCCACGCACCAAAATATTCGGCGTTTCATTCCGCGGACCAGCATCGATAACTGTCAGTCCAGGCACATAATGAGCAATGTCAGAGATATTGCGGAGGCGAAGCTCCTTGATCTGCTCACCGCCTACCGCGGTGATATTAATAGGGATATCCTGGACGTTTTCAGCCCGTCGGGAAGCGGTTACGACGACTTCCTCTATAAGGGCCTTGTCTGCGGCCAGCGCAAATCCCGGAACCGTTGCCGCGACCGGTATGGAAGCCAGCGAAATTGCCTGCGCCAGCCTGTTCTTGTTGAGTGTTGAATACGTCGATTCGTTCATAGGGTCCCCCGACCTGTTAAACTGAATAATGTTGCAGTGAACAATAGCCGGAAACCATCACTTCAACACACTAAAATTGAAAGAAATTCGCGCGCTGACACCTTGACCATTTAGTGAACAAAGCTCAAGGAATCCCGGTGTAAATGGCTACACGTTCTATCCACTATCAGCCTGCTTGAAGACGTGAGCTTTGGCATGAAAGCTATCGCTATATTAAAAGGCACCGCAAATGATTCGCCATCTGCTTGTTCTTACCGGGTTAATTTTCATGACCCTTTTTATCAATCTCGACTGCGAGGCCGCCCCAATGACTGCCGCTGAAATACAAAAACAGTTCGCTTCCGGCGCATCCGCGTCAGTCGCAACACAACATGCGATTGAAATAATCAATGAGACAGATGATGACTACCATGCAGTCATCGTTTCAGGGGGTTCAGCCGTTACGGAAAACACCTCGAGACTGGATCGTCTGTCCCCTGCCGAACGGGCAGCACTGCCGCTGGGAAGCGTCCCCATACTGATCAAAGACAATATAGAAACCGTTGAATGGCCAACAACAGCAGGATCGCTGGCGTTGGCAGACAATCTGACGGGGCGCGATGCAGACCTGATTTCAAGATTACGGACGGCGGGCGCAGTGATCCTGGGAAAAGCCAACCTGAGCGAATGGGCCAACTTCAGGTCTGAAAAGTCCATTTCAGGCTGGAGTGGTGTTCGCGGCCAGACACGCAATGCCTTTGATGTCACACGCTCTCCCTGCGGGTCAAGTTCCGGGTCTGCAGTCTCTGTCGCATTGGGGTACGTACCTGTTGCCATCGGCAGCGAAACCGATGGCTCAATCGTATGCCCGGCCTCCCTTAACGGGGTCGTTGGCTTCAAGCCTACCCACGGACTGGTATCAGGCTTTGGGATAGTGCCGCTGGCTGCAACACAGGACACCGCGGGGCCCATCGCAACAACCGTCATTGACGCCGCCATTACACTCGGCGCAATGATTGACCTCAGCGGAGATTCAGCGCAAAAAAACAGAGCAATCAGCAATGACTTACTGACGCTCAACACGCCAACAGATCTCAAGGGAGTCCGCATAGGTGTACTTTCAGAGGTACAGGGTTTTGACGCGCGTCGCGATGCATTACTTGACGCCGCTATCGCCAAACTTAAATCCTTGGGCGCAGACATCGTGCCTGGGCTGATGGCAAAGCCATACGACGGCTTTGAGCAGGATGAATACGAAGTACTGCTCTATGAATTCAAGCACCAGCTTAACGAGTACCTCGCGGGGCTGCCAAAAAAATCTAACCGGTTTACCCTCACCAGTCTGATCGAGTTCAACGGTCAATCGGATATAGAACTCTCACTGTTTGACCAGAGTATTTTCATCAAGGCCAATGAACTCCCATTGACGGAAGCGCAATACAAACAAAAACTCAGCGCCATCAAAAAGGCCGCACGTGAAGACGGCCTTGATCACCTGATCGGCGCGAACAAACTGGATGTGCTTATCGGCACCACTGTCGGGCCTGCGTGGACGATCGACGATGTAAACGGAGATGCATTTCATGGCCCCTCAATTTCAAGCTTCCCGGCCGTTGGAGGACATCCACACCTGACAGTCCCTATGGGAGACATTCGCGGCCTACCTATTGGCCTGTCATTTATAGGGAGTCGCCTCGACGATGCGAAAATAGCGACAATAGCCGCAGCCTACGAGGCGAATCGTAAAAAATAGCGCATTATAGTGAGATGGCTGGTCCGCTTTCCATGGAATGGGTAAATCTGGAAGACCAGGCCACCTGTCACGCCACTTAACCAGGAGTTAAATGCCAGGACATGAACTCATGAAGACATACCCGGAAGTATTGATAGCAATAGTGTGCTGGCCGTTTGTTTGGGCATTCGGATTTCAGGTTCTGATATCGTTGAGCCCGCATGAGCAAGCTCCTGGCGTCTTTGTTTTCTATGGTGTGATTCTGGGTGCACTCGCGATCATCGTTTCAATCGGTATCTCGATGGTCAAGTTAGCCAAAAGAAATACATCGGGCCTGATAGGCGTCGTCGTCAACCTGGCTGGTCTGATATTGACTACCTTGTTTCCTGGGGGGATATCCGGCATCTGACATCCGGCTAAACAACGCCATCTATCGATGATTCGGCGCGGCGGCTAGGAGTCGCCTTATGTTCACCGGCAACTCCGATCTGCATGGGCTTTAACGCTCGATGATCTCAGGGTAATTATGGCGAAAAGGAACAGGGCTGACTCAGGCTAAAAGGTTACAGATAAGACAGGAAACCCAATGCATTTCGGGTTAACGCAACACTGACCATAAAGGCAAAGGTTGTGACTGCTGCAATCAGGTAGATCACCCGAGCAGTCTTCGTCCTGCCCCGCTTGAGCGCGAACACGCCCAAAACGATGTAGGCAACCAGCGCCAGCACCTTCACGGTTAACCATGGATGCGTTATCGGGTACTGCTCACTCAGCACGACAAGCGCAATGGCCGCCACCAGAAGAACGGTATCGATGATATGCGGGGCAATTCGAACGAGCTTTTTCTGAAGGAGCTCGCTTTCCTGAAGCATCCATATCCCTCGCAGCAAAAAGAAACTGCCGGAAAGACAAACTGAAGCAATATGTGTGTAGTAGGCAATAAGGTAGGCGTTCAAATTTTTCTCACTGACGTCAGATAGGTAATCGTTGTCTCATCATACAGGGTCATCACCTCTGAGGCTGCATAACCGTTGGTCATTTGATACTCAGCAAGAAGCGGGTCAACCTTCATACGGACGACAAAGGGCGACAACGGAGATCGCCGGGGGAATCTTGCAATGATAAATTCCTGCTCAGGAATGATTTGTACGCGGGTGCCATTTGACAGCGCCAGGTCAAGCTGGACGTCTTCTACCTGGAAACCGATTTGCGCAGAGCCATCCGGAAAATAGATATGCAGCGGAGCGCGACGCTCAACATCAATCGACGCCAGCATCAGGTCCATCTCTGATGAGATGTGAGCAACTTCCTGGTGGTTAATCGAGGACACGGGCCGATACACAAACTGAAACGGACCGAGGGATTGTTCTGATAGGGCAACCCTGGAAAAGGCGCCGTGGTATCCAGCGAGCCCGACTGTACTTATTACAAGTACAGCCAGGACACGGAGGACAATTCTCAAACTACTTTCTTGAACTATTGTTAAACCTTGTCTCTTGGAGCCAGACCCTTCGCGGCACGTGCTTTGTTCATGCGCTCTTTGTCCACTGCCATTGGTTCACCCAACTCGCTTTCATCGATTGCGCCAGCCATGTGTTTTCCGGCTTTTGTGCCGTTGTACATGATTTTCTTGGTGGGAGTAACGGCAAGAATCGTTCGCAGAGGTGAGTCAAGCAGGTTGTAAAAGAAATCTGCACCGTCTTTGTTGTCGGGGTTCAGTTTTTGTGACAACGCGCCATAAAACCACTTCTTGGTGTCTTCGTCATCGAAGAACTCACCAGTGCCTTTAAACGTAATTGCACCGCCGGGCAGGTCTGCTGTCGCGTTTGGTCCATAACCCATGGCACTGACATTTACGGATACGCGTGGATCACGCTTAATCGCAACAGCACGATGTCTGTGCTCTGAGAATGTGATCCAGATTTTTCCATCGTGCCAGACAAAAGCATGCGTAACCCCTACAGGCCATCCATCTTTGGTTGCCCACATGAGGACGCACTCAACCGAGTTATTCATTAATTGATCTACTTCCTCATCGGTAAAAGGATAGATCGATACCATTTCGTGATCGTGGGTCTGAGCCATTGAGTTTTCCCTGTTTCGAAAATTATTGTTGTCTAAAAAACCTGTATTCGTAACCAGTTTCTGTGATCAAGCATATCAAAGTCAATCGGCGCAGGTCCTGATAGGCAGGCATACAGCTTCTTTATTGGTTTCGGGATATAACTGTATTTATATACAGTAGTTGTGCTAGCCTTCTACCATGACCCACGAGACCCCGGATAGCGTAACCCTCTCTCGCCACACGGCTTTGAAAGGTCGTGGCGCACTGTCCAATCCATCCAATCGCTTTGACCCACGAACGATAGAAACCATCCACGACGGCTGGGACTCTGGCGAAGAAGATGGACCAGCACCACTGAAGACCACCGTCATCACAGAAACATCAAAAACCATTATCACCAGCAACAAATCACCGGATATCCCGTTTGATTTTTCAATCAACCCTTACCGGGGTTGCGAACACGGCTGCATCTATTGCTATGCCAGGCCTACACACGCCTATTGGGACCTGTCTCCGGGACTGGATTTTGAAACCAGAATTATGACCAAACCTGATGCCGCCATCCTGCTGCGTGAAAAGTTAACCCGGCCTGGATACAAACCAAAAACACTGTGTATTGGAGCCAACACCGACCCCTACCAGCCGCTGGAATCAGAACTCAAGATAACGCGCAGCATCATCGAGGTTCTCAGCGAGTTCAGGCACCCTTTCTCGATCATTACCAAGGGTGCGTTAGTTCAACGTGACCTGGACCTGCTGGCGCCATTAGCAGAGAAGAACCTGTGCAGCGTTGCGATCAGTGTCACCACCCTCGATAACTCACTCAAAAGAATTCTTGAACCTCGCACACCAGCCGGTGGCGTGCGTATCCAGACCATCAAAACTCTCAGCGAGGCAGGAATCCCGGTCACACTTCTCGCAGCACCCATGATCCCTTACATCAATGACCAGGAACTTGAATCGATCCTGGCTGCCGGGAAGGAAGCAGGCGCCAGTGCTGCCAGGTACATATTGATAAGACTTCCCCTTGAGGTTAGCCCAATGTTCCAGGACTGGTTACAGGCGCACTTCCCGGACCGCGCAAAGAAAGTGATGAGTATCATCCGCCAGAGCCGAGGCGGTAGTGACTATCGAAGTGTTTTTGGTGAACGGATGAGAGGCACAGGCCATTTTGCAGACCTGCTCAATGCCAGATGGCAGGTTTCAAGCAGAAAGCTGGGATACACAAACGATGACAGATACGAACTGGATTATTCCCAGTTCAAAACATCCAATGAACAATTAGCGTTGTTTTGAGCCCTCAGCGTTACTCGCCAAGACACCTGATGGGACCTGTTCAGACCAGCGGGATATCAACGCCTGGTAGACGACCATCAAGAGCCATCAGCGTTACTCGCCAAGCCCTGGTGGGACCTGTTCAGACCAGCGGGATATCAACGCCTGATAGACGACCATCAAGAGCCATCAGCGTTACTCGCCAAGCCCTGGTGGGACCTGTTCAGACCAGCGGGATATCAACGCCTGGTAGAAAACAATTAAAGCACCGGCGTCTTCCAACCATCGGGTTTCACCACCAGTACGCTGCAATCAACCTGACTCACAATACGCTCGGCTGTGTTGCCTACAAGCAAGCCGGGCAATCCTGACCTCGCCACACTACCCATCACCAGCAAGTCGATATCGTTTTTCGCTACGAACTTTGCAATGGCAGAATCAGGTTTACCTTTAAGCACGTGATCCACCACCTTAAGATTTGATATATCTTCAGCCAACTTCTCAAGCCGCCGTTCCAGATCAGCCTTGAGAGATTTTCCCAGCTTCATGTAAGCGTCCTTGTTTGCAGACTTCTCTTCCTCCAGCGGGTGTTCCAGGACATGTAATAGATGAAGTTCCGCTCCCTCGGCCTCTGAGACATATACCCCTGTTTCCAGTAACCGACTGTTGAGATTCGCCACCTCCACAGATTCCATCGTGGGATCAACTGCCACCGCCACTGACTTCATGGATCCGCGCCGGGACGGCTTTAGTACCATGACCGGACACGGGGAGAAATGCATCAGTCGAATATCCGTATTGCCGAAAATAGCATTGCTAATCGCAGTTTTGGAATTCACAGACTTTATGATGAGATCAGTTTTCCCGCTGGTCGCCTGACGAATCACTTCCAGATAATCCTTTCCCGGGACCACCAGCTTTTTAATCGATACCCTTTTGGCCTTGTCCGCTTTAATCCCTGCAATCAGGCCATCCAACTCTATTCCACGATCATGAATAAGTGTCTTTTGTATCTGGCTAATACTTTTGCGAAGTCTGACATCAGAAGTTGAAACCTCCTGAACTACGCCCATCACAAGAAGCTCGGCCCCGACGGTTCCAGCGAAGGTATGTGCGCGGTTAAGCGCATTCAACTCACCTCTGGCACCGTCGCAATAGAAAAGAATTTTCCTGATCTTACTCGCCATCACTTTCTCCCGTATCCGTATCCGGCATCTGTATATCAGATAGCATTCCCCTGAAACTCTCTAGCAGTGCTATGGAAGCTCTGCCTGTATGCATGTAATCACCGGGCACTACTGTATGCATCCTTTGTAGACTACCTAACCGAATCGTGCTGCCAGTATTTTTGATCGTCAGGTCAGCCACCACTCGAGCGACAAACCGGAGATCTCCACCCTGCTCGATCTGCTCATCAAAAGCATCGCGTAACCGTTCCTGACTGATATCGTCCTGTTCAAATCTCAGGGTCACCACTGCATCACCATTCTCGCCGACCGGCTGAAACCCTCGCTCTGCCATTGCCACACTGAAGTTACTCGCAACAATTGGCCCAAGGAACGCTGGCATATTGACAGCATTCACTTCAAACGTACGAACGCCCGCCAGCGATGATTCATCCCCTGATCCCACGGTGATTCCCTGATTGACCGTCGTGCATCCGGCCAGAACCAATATTGCCACCATGTAAAAATATTTCGACACCACAACTCCGGTTAGTGAACTACAGAGGGCATTATCCCCCCCTCACAGCAAGCCCACAATGATCGTGGTCAACAAATACAACCTCATCTTTACAGACATGAACACGGTTAACTTGACAGAGATCAACCCATGAATCAGAGTCCAGAACTAAACTTACATTATGATTCTTAATCGGAAGACCCCCGTGACAAAAATACTTGCTGTAATAGACCCTCGTGAATCCAGACACCATGCGCTGGAACGCTGCAAGCAACAGCCAGCGGAGCTGGATCTGGACATCCATGCCGTCCTGTTCGTGGAACATGAGTCTGCAGAGAAATTCGCGACCATATTCAAAGAAAGGACTGCATGGTTAGCAGAACAGGTAACGCCCTATATTGCTGACGGGTTTACAATCACTTGTGAAGTCGTTCCTTTCACAAGCCTCTACAAGAGTGTTATTGAAGTTGCAGGCAAACATGGCGTTGATTTTGTGATCAAACCCATGCGCCAACATTCGCTTTTCCAAACAGTTATTCGAACGTCAACCGACTGGAACCTGATCCGACATTGTCCGTTCCCGCTTCTCCTGGTCAGTGAACTGGACAGCACCAGGGGTAAACCGATCCTGGCGGCGATTGACGTTCGTTCAGGTGATGATAACCACGACACGCTAAATACGGTCGTTCTAAAGCAGGCTCTCAGATTGTCCGAGGTGCTGGACAGTGAAACCCACATAACAACAGCCTTCAACATGCCAACGCCAATGGCTGCCGTAGGTTCCGTCGACGCGACTCCTTACCCAACCGCTTCCGACATTATGAAGGACCACTCGAAAGGTGTGGCCGAAATTCTGGGTGACACAAAGGTTGCCGAGGTCCACGTTGAAGAAGGTTCACCTGCTTACGCCATCAACACCGTGGCCAATCGTATTGGCGCTGGCGTTATCGTCATCGGAACCGTCGCGAGGAAAGGTATCAAGGGTGCAGTAATAGGAAATACCGCCGAAGGTGTCCTCGAAGCTGCGAAGTGTGACGTTCTGGTCGTAAAGCTGCCTGAATGATAGCGTCGACTGCTTAAGGGTCGGGATTCTCCCGATCCGGCTCTTTTCAGAGCTTTCTCAACATACTCAATCGTACGGTAGCCGCTAGTGCGGACTACCGTTTACCTTACTTGCCTTTAAACTCAGGCTTTCTCCGGGTCACAAAGGACTGAACGCCTTCCTTGAAATCCTCGCTTTTAAATAGATTCAACACCGACATCAGTACGTGGTGAGAGTGGCTCTCGAAATCCTGGGTTAATCCATGCCTGAACAACCTTTTCATTTCCTGAATCGCCAGCGGCGCATTGGCAGCAATCCTGTTCGCCCAGTCTTCGACAACGGCTTCAAACTCTTCATGGGGCACAGCTTTATTTACAAGGCCGTAACCTTCAGACTGTTCCGCACTCAGGTTCTCACCTAACATTGAAACCTCGCAGGCTTTAGCCCAGCCCAGTAACCGTGGCAGGTACCATGTGCCGCCACTTTCGGGAATGACACCCATTTTTGCGAAGCCCGGCATCAACACCGCAGCGTCTGACATTATTCGGATATCACACCCCAGAGACAGGTCCAGACCGTAACCAGCCGCCGGCCCATTGATCGCGGCAATCACAGGCTTGTCCATCCGCTGCAGGGTGACGGTACATATTTCCCTGGTGGAATAGTGCCTCGCGCCGGCATTCGCCAACCCGGATCCACCTATGCCCTCACCAGCGGCTGCCTGCTTAAGGTCCAGCCCTGTACAAAAACCTCTGCCAGCGCCTGTGATGACAAGAACCCTGACATCTCTGTCGTCATCGGCCTTCTTCAACTCTGTATTGAGTAAGTCCAGCATCTCGCTGGTAATGGCATTCATGACCTCGGGTCGATTCAGTGTTAACCAACGTACAGGACCGCGATCTTCGATTGTAATTTCGGGCATTTAGGTGTCCTTTTGATTCGATTTAATGAGCATAGCATATGGGTAACTTCACAAAACACGACGAGGTACTTCCTGAAATACCCCGCCAAATGCTAGAGTCGCCCTCCTGATTAACAGGTAGTAGTTGGATTCAATATGCGAAGACTCTGGATCAAGATCCATCTCTATGTTGCTGCATTCTTTCTCCCGATGTTGCTGGCGATGGCATCTTCTGGTGGTCTTTATTTACTCGGCATCAAAGGCTCAGTCGATTCGACAACTGTCACTCTGTCGACTAACCAGTTGCTTTCCGCCGATTCAGGCACCCTCGAGAATGATGTCCGCGAACTATTGAACTCGAATGGGATCGACTTTGATTTCGAATACATCAAAGTCTCGGGCAGTACGTTCATTACCCGGCCAACTTCTTCTGACTACTACGAGATCACTACTGACGAAAACGGCGCGCAGGCGACACTGAATCGACCAGACCTGATTAAGACCCTGGTAGAACTGCATAAGGGTCATGGGCCTCTGCTCTTCAAGGACCTGCAGAAACTGATGGCGCTCGGTCTGCTGATCATATTGCTGAGCGGTTTCTGGCTGGGTGCCTCTTCTCCCACACTCCGGGTACCCACCCTGCTCACCGCGGCCGCAGGACTATTGGTGTTCCTCGGGCTGGGTTTTATGACCTGATTCGTTAATGAGAATAATTCGCATTATCTTCTTGATAATGATTCTCATTTAGGATAATTTGCTGGCCTGTTTATTACTCAAGGTCACCCGAGTGAAATCCGCAGTATTACTAGCGCCTATCGCACTTCTATCCTTGCAGGCTGCCTTTTCCGGTGACAGATCGTTCCTGGAAGAAATCACCATCGTGGGTGAGCGAACGGACTCGCACCAGATTACAGGGGCGGCCCAATACATTGGAGAAGCCCAGCTAAGGGAACAATCCTACTCCGACATCCAGAGAATTCTCAGGCAGGCACCCGGCGTTTCCCTTCAGATAGAAGATGGCTATGGTCTTCGACCGAACATCAGCATCCGGGGTGTCGCGACAGAAAGAAGCGGCCGCATTACCCTGCTGGAAGATAATGTACTCATCGCGCCAGCGCCCTACTCTGCGCCATCTGCTTATTATTTCCCAACGGCGGGACGCATGCACGCTGTCGAGATTTTGAAAGGTCCGGCGGCGATCAAACAGGGGCCGTATACCATCGGCGGGGCAATGAATATGATTTCGACCCCGATACCGTCAGCCAAAAGTGGATCCCTGAAAGCGGAAGCAGGTGAAGACCAGACTTATCGCGTTCACGCCACCTACGGTGGCACCAGCAGCAACGGGTTTGGGTTTATGGTGGAAACCCACCAATGGGAATCTGATGGATTCCAACGGATTGATCGCAGTAAAGAAGGCACTGGCCTGGATGTAGAGGACTACACCGTGAAACTCGGTTACGTGAACGATAAGCACACGGTGGAACTCAAACTCCAGTATGCAAAACAGGCGTCAAATCAAAGTTATCTCGGCCTGACGGACGACAACTTCAACGATGATGCTTTTCGTCGCTACGGTCTGTCTGCCCTTGATAATATCGAGACCAAACACGATCAGCAGATTCTCAGGTATCGCTTTGACCTCAGCGATTCAGTCTCATTATCTGCGATCGCCTACAACAACGAACACGAACGTGACTGGTTCAAAACCGAAGGCATTGATTTCGATGGCAGCACCTCTGCGGAATCATTCAGCCGAACGAGTTGGTCAAACGTCGTCACTGCGATTAATGAAAACAGCAGTCTGAGCGGATACAGCCCTGGGGAGCTGCAGGGGATCCTTGATGGAACAGACACCCCGATCGGCAGTGTTCAGCTTCGCTCGAACTCCAGAGAGTACTTTTCACGAGGTATCCAGCTCGGCCTGAACTGGCAGTTCACCTATGGTGATGTGACTCATGACCTTGAACTGGGTGCCCGTCACCACGAAGACGAAGAGGACCGGCTACAACGCAACAGCAACTACCACCAGGAAAACGGACAACTGACCCTTGATGACCTGGGATTATTAGGCAACGCAGGCAACAGGGTCCAGGAAGCCACAGCGCTGGCGCTGCACATACAGGACACCATTGAATTCGGCAACTGGGTGTTAACACCAGGTCTGCGCTATGAAGATATCAAGCAAAAACGCACTCGTTGGGAAATTCGCGATGGGCGCACAACAGATCCCTCATCGCGCGCGGATTCGAATCTTCGCGATACCAGAAGCAACGACACCAGGGTATGGCTGCCAGGGTTAGGCATTCTTTATAGCCTGTCTGACACCACAACCCTGGTGGCTGGAATTCATAAAGGATTCACAGCGCCCAGCAATTCCCCAAACGTGGATGAAGAGGAAGCGATTAACTACGAATTGGGATTCAGGTACGGCGGTGAGCGGTTTTCTACCGAAGCGATCTATTTCCTGAGTGACTACGACAACCTGCTGGGTGAATGTACAGCGTCATCCGGCTCAGATTGCACCATTGGCGATGCGTTCAACGGTGATGCCGCGACCGTGCAGGGCATTGAGTTATTGGTTACCACTGACCTCAGCAGAAGTGGCAGTCACACTATTCCGGTCTCGTTCAACTACACCTATATCAACAGCGAGTTTGATTCCAACGTCGCGGATACTGCCTTCTTTGGCGATGTCTCAGAGGGTGATCCCATTCCCTACATCCCGGAACATCAGTTCAACCTGAGCGTTGGCTTCCTCAAAAACCAATGGTCAAGCTACATCAATGTTAACTTCGTCGATGAAGTTTGCGTCAGGGCTTCCTGCAATGCATTCGAGAAAACTGACGATACGCTGACGGTCGACCTCAGCGCCCATTACGCGCTTTCCGAGAAAGTAGACCTTTACGGCAAAGTCGAAAATATCACCGGTGAAGAAGACATCCTCGGTCGCCACCCTTACGGCGCTCGCCCAAACAAAGATCGAACTGGTACACTCGGTATTCGAATCGATTTCTAAAAGGTAGCCATGACGCTCAAAGTAGTTGGTACAGGTTTCGGGAGAACCGGAACCCTTTCGCTGAAAACGGCACTGGAGCAACTGGGCTTCAACAAGTGCTACCACATGATGGAGGTGGGTCAGCATCCGGAGCATCAACGACTATGGGCAGAAGCTCACCGCGGTGAAAAGGTTGACTGGGATCATCTGTTTGACGGATACCAGGCAAGCGTCGACTGGCCTTCATGTAACCTTTGGCGCGAACAGGCAGCACATTTTCCTGACTCAAAAATCCTGCTGTCCCTAAGGGACCCGGATAGCTGGTACGACAGTGTCATGAACACCATCTACCCCAGTTCCAGTGCGCTGGTAGATTCCGAGGACGAAAACCTTCGGGCGTTTGGCAACTGGGCAATGGAGATTATCTGGAACCCAATCTTCGATAACCGGATGGCAGATCGCGCCCACGTCATCGACATCTTTAACAGACACAACCAGTCAGTGATTGACGAGGTACCCGCTGACAGGCTCCTGGTATTCGAGGCCAAAAATGGCTGGAAGCCGCTCTGCGATTTCCTTGAGGTACCCGTACCGGAAACTGACTATCCAAGGGTTAACACGACTGAAGAGTTTCAAAACCGCAATCAATAGGCTTATCTTTCCAGACCTCTGTCTAGGCCACCGTTCTTTCTTCCTGACAAGCTTCTTCACCCGGCGCAGCAGCACCTGATCCAATGACCGGGTTTGAAAACTTCAACGCTGGATCTGCAATGGGTGCTTTACGCACCATCTTCTTGTCCGCTGCAAAGTCCTGGGTATTTCGCCAGGGACCTTCACCCTGACGCGGGAACAGGTGCATTGAGCGTGTCATATAACCTGAAGGGAAATCATCAATCCAGGGACGCACTTCCATACCCGCATCTTCAGGGCGCAGTGTTGGCGTCACCTGCTTCATGCCAATCTCATCCATGTAGTTCAACAGACGACAAATATACTCAGAGGTCAGGTCTGCACGCAGGGTCCATGAGGCATTGATGTAGCCAAAAGTCTGCACCATATTCGGGACGCCGGAAAGCATCATTCCCTTGTAGGAAAAAGTCTCAGGTACGTTCACGGGCTGCCCATCCACCAAAAACTCAACGCCGGAAAGCACAATCAATTTGAGGCCCGTTGCCGTCACAATAATATCGGCAGGCAGCACCTCACCGGTTTGTAATTTCAGCCCGTCCTTCGTAAAGGTATCGATCTGCTCTGTCACAACCTCGACATGACCCTTGTTAATCTCTTTAAACAGATCCGCATTGGGTATCAGGCAAAGCCGCTGGTCCCAGGGGTTATAGCTCGGCGTGAAATGCTTTTTGGTTAACTCCTCTCCCAGGTGAGCTCTGACACCATCGAGGATTTTTTTCTTGATAAATGCCGGCGACACCCGGGTTTGTCTGTAAACATATCCCTGCATTAATGTGTTCTTCCATCGGGTTATTGCATAGGCCCAGGTCTCCGGCAGGAACTTGCGCAAAACATTCGCGACTTTATCCTCATCCGGGCGCGATACAACATAGGTGGGTGAACGCTGCACCATTGTCACGTGCGCACCTTTCGCCGCCATAGATGGCACCAGCGTCATCGCCGTCGCGCCACTGCCAATCACAACGACTTTTTTGCCCTTGTAATCCATATCCTCCGGCCAGAACTGCGGATGAACGATTCTGCCCTGAAAACTCTCCATATCGGTAAAGCCTGGATCATGCGGCTGCTCATAGTTGTAGTACCCGCCACACATACTGATAAAACCACAAGTCAGGATGGCTGTTTCGCCACCTGATTTCTCCACCGTCACTTCCCATCTGGCTTCCTCGGTTGACCATTCGGCTTTTCTGACTTTGGTGCCAAGCTGGATGGAATCCCGGAGCCCAAACTCGTCCGTGGTCTGATTGACGTACTTAAGAATTGA
>Ga0222633_1001024_pt1 | contig 17744 bp, 11 predicted proteins | sample AntAcemetageno48_FD_179816 | JGI IMG/M metagenome (GOLD analysis project Ga0222633, IMG submission 179816) | Saline water microbial communities from Ace Lake, Antarctica - #48 | ecosystem: Environmental > Aquatic > Non-marine Saline and Alkaline > Saline | place: Antarctica: Ace Lake | collected...
TACGAACGCGCAGTTCTTTTCCAACTGCTTAATCACGTCGGCAAGATCGGCATCGCCGCAGTGACCGGCGATGTCGACGAAGAAGAAATACTCCCAGGCGCGACGCTTCGAGGGGCGGCTCTCGATTTTTGACATGTTGATGGACAATTTCTCGAACGGCTCAAGCGCGCGGTGCAGCGATCCGGGTTCGTCCCGAACCGAGAACATGACGGAGGTCCGATCGTTGCCGGTGGGCGGGCAGGTTTTGTGGCTGATCACGAGAAACCGCGTCGTGTTGTGTGCCATATCCTGGATGGATTGATCAAGAAGATTGAGCCCGTAGAGATCGGCCAGCAACGAGCTTCCGAGCACAGCGGCCCCCGGCTCATTTGCGGCTATTTCGGCGGCGGCAGCTGAGCTGGATTTCTCAGTCGGCTGGATGTCGCGGAAATTATCGCCCAGCCATTTGCGGCACTGGGCAATGATTTGCGGGTGGCTGTAAATCTGAGTGATCTCCTCGCGCGGGCAGTTTGCCATCAGATTGTTCTCAATCGTCAGCATGACCTGACCGTAGATTTTCAGCGGAGAATCCGCGAAGAGATCGAGTGTGTGAGTCACAGCGCCCTCGGTCGAGTTTTCGATCGGGACGACGCCATAATCCGCGATCTTGCGGTTAACCTGATCGAACACATCGGCAAAGCTCGGTTGGGGGAGGTACTTTACGCTGTGCCCGAATTTCCCTATCGCGGCCTGGTGTGTCCAGGTTCCGGCCGGACCGAGATAGGCGATCTTAAGATCTTCTTCCAGGGCCAAAGCTGCCGACATGATCTCGCGGTAGATGGCGCGGATCGAATCTTCAGGTAGACGTCCGCCTTCGCCCTTGGAGACCAGTTTTCGAAGAAGCATCTCCTCTCGCTCGGGAGCATAGATTTCGAGCCCCTCGCGCTTTTTGATTACGCCGATTTCATGAACAATGTCGGCGCGTTCGTTCAGTAGCCTGATGAGTTCGGAATCGATCGCATCGATTTTGTCGCGGTGGTTTTCGAGGCTCATGGGGGAAATGTTCAGGCTTCGGCCTCTTGAGGCTCGGTCTCTTCTTCGGAAGTGTCTTCCGATTCTTTTTCGGTAGATTCCTCGGGCTCCTCTTCGTCCTCGACTGGAATGGAGACCGACTCAGCTTCAGGATCAGCTTCAGAATCAGTTTCAGTTTCAGGTAGTTCTTCAGTCCCGGCAGTTTCTGCTTCGGGACTGCTTTCAGTATCCGCAGTATCCGCGCTAGCTTCGGTTTCGCCTTCCACGGTTTCCTGCGCTTCTTCTTCTTCTTCCGCAGTTGGCAATTCTACGATTCGCAGTTCCGATGCATTCGGCAGATCGTCGAGATCTTTCACGCCGAAGTGCTCCATAAACTCTTCGGTCGTTTCGTAAAGCATGGGCCTTCCCGGCAGATCAGCACGGCCGCCGATGCGGACAAGATTGCGTTCGATCAGCTTCTGCAGTGTCCCGTCTACCGAAACGCCCCGGACTGCTTCGATGTCGGCCTTTGTGATCGGCTGCCGGTAGGCAATCAAAGCAAGGGACTCGAGAGCGGCCGGGCTCAGTTTTTCGGGGCGCATCTCGGGTAACAGTGCCCGAATCCACTGCGCGTAGTCCGCCCGCGTCACAAAGCGCCAACCTTTCGCACCCTCGCGCAATTCGATGGCGCGTCCGGCCTCGCCAAGATGCTCGCCAAGCTCGGCGATGGCGGTCTCGACCTTTTGCACGCTGATGTTTTCCCAATGCTGCATCTCGGCCAGTCCGCTTTCGCCCGAGGCGCGGCGGATCGCTTTCGAAAGCTCGGCGGTAGTGACAGGTTCCGGCGCGGCGAAAATCAAGGCCTCGATTATTTGATTAAGTTCCATCTAGTGCTGACAAGCGGGTCGCGGTGGGCGTAACCGGCAAGCACGTAAGCTGAACCGATCTCCCCGTTTTTAAAGCGGATTTTCTAAGAACTAGGCTTCGTTTCTCTGGAGTTCGATCTCGCCCAACTGAACTTCCTGGCGGACGCGGAAGTAGTTTAGCTTCATCAGTTCCAATACTGCGAGAAAGGTAACGATCATCTCGCTCTTGCTGGCCGCATCTTCGAACAGCGACAGGAACGGGATGGATCCGCCAGGCTCGACCGATGACAGAATGTGATCGATCTTCTCGCTGACGGTAAATTTGTCGTCGACGATCTCGCCGAGGCCCTCGTCCTGAAAGCGATCGAGAATGTTCTGAAACGCCCGGATCAGATCGAAAATGCCCACTTTCTCTGAAAGAGGGCGCGTTTCGTCCTTGTCGGTTTCGATCTTTTCCGGTTTGTGCCGAAAATGGTCCTGTTCTTCCGATTCTTTTTTTCCCAGTTGATTGGCAACTTCCTTGAATTTTTTGTATTCGATCAGCTGGCGGATCAGATCCCACCGTGGATCCTCTTCGTCGGCGTCCTCTTCGGGTGGCTGGACATGCTTGGGCAGCATCATCCGGCTTTTGATGTAGCAAAGGTTGGCAGCCATCACGAGGAACTCGCCGGCCAGGCCGATGTTCAGTATTTTGAACGTTTCGAGGTAGGCCATATAGTCCTTCGTGATCTTCTCAATGGGGATATCGTAAATATCGATCTCGTCGCGTTTGATCAAATAGAGCAGCAGATCCATCGGCCCCTCGAAGATCTCAAGCGCGACCTTGTAGGCGCGATCATCTCCGGCTGACGGAAGATCGTCGAGCGAGAGTTCCTCCGCCGAATCTTTGGCCTGCTGTTCTGTTTCGGGATTTGTCACTGGGTTCGTATCTGCCATCAAAGCCCCGCGCTCGTCCGATTGCAAGGAGCGAGGCGGCTAGGCCGGGAAAAAGACAGCGACGGTGATGTCGTCTTCCAACATCGGGGAATTGTATGCGCAACCTCCGTAGCTGGACCCTGCGAGGCCGCAGGGTCCTACCCGCGTTCGATTTTCCGAATGCGTTTGATTGGCGGGGGGAGCGACTTGCGGCCTCTCAAGTCGTTCTGTCTTTGTCGCCCAAACATTCAAAGCCGCTTTCTCCTGCCAGCAAACCTTTAGAGCCATCATTTCACTCGCGTCATCCCGCCCCCTTTACCGCGCGGTGATTCCGTTGTTTAGTTACCTCATGATCCGACAGACCACGGCAGCCCTCCTTTTCTTCGCCGTCGTTTTCCCCCCTGCGGATGCTTTCGCGCAGGCCGACTACAAACGCTACTTTGACGAGGACAATCTCCCGGGTGTTCGTGAAATGTTCCGGGACGGCTATTTTGAGCAAGTCATCCGGGTCTGCGATTACGCGCTCGAGCGCGGGCAGCCCTCGTGGGAATGGCGAACATTGCATTTTGAAGCCCTCGCAAACGTGGGGCGATACGAGGATGCGATCGAGAAAGCGGTCGCGACGACCGAGACCTTTCGCGCAGAACTCGGAGCCCTGCTTCGGGCGCATGAATTCCTTGCAGCCGTAGGTCAGGAGGACGAGGCAGCCCGTATTCTATCCGACATCAACGAGGCCGCCAGTGCTGTTCCGAAGCGGGAACGCACTTCGATGGACCTCGTTCTACTGGGCGAAGCGGCCATCGTTCTCGGAGCCGACCCGTCAAAGGTCTTAGAGCAGTATTTTGCCCCTGCCAAGGCAACTGAATTCAAAGGCAAGGACGCACCTCCCGGTGTAGTTGCTGCTTACGTCTCGTCGGGGGAGTTGGCTTTGGAAAAAGACGATTACCAGCGTGCGGCGGAAGAATTCCAGGGAGCCCTCAAGCTCGATCCGTCGAATCCGACCATCCTCTTCGGCCTGGCAAGAGCCTTCCTGCCCGACGACCGCAAGACAGGGATGGAGTATCTTGAAAGAGTCCTCGAAGAGTCCCCGACCCATTTCGGTGCGCTGCTGCTGCGAACAGAGTCTGCGATCAATTTTGAGCAGTTTGAAGGAGCGGCCCAGATTCTCGAATTTATTGAATCGGTAAATCCCCGGCATCCCGAAGCCCTGGCCTATCGTGCTGTGTTGGCTGAGTTGGAGCGCAACGACACTGTTGCTTTTAACGCCGCGAGAGAGGCTGCGCTTGCCATTTGGAAGAATAATCCGGAGATCGACTATCTCATCGGTCGGGTTCTTTCACGGAAATACCGTCATCAGGAAGGCGCGGACAGTCAGTTGCGCGCCATCGCGATGGATCCGGAGTTCCTTCCCGCCAAGCTCCAGCTCGCTCTCGACTATCTCCGCCTCGGTCGACTCGAAGAAGCCTGGCCCTTGGCTGAGGAAGTTGGCGAGGCAGATCAGTACAACGCTCTCGCCTACAATCTTGAGATCCTGCAGAAAGAAATCGAAAGCTTCGCTTCTGTCGAAACCGAGGATTTCATCATCCGAATGCCGCCGGAAGAAGCCGAGATCTACGGCGACCGCGTTGTCGAAATTCTGACAGATGCCAAGCAAGTTCTCGGGGAGAAATACGGAATCGACATCAAAGAGCGAACGCTTGTCGAGTTCTATCCCAATCAGCAGGATTTCGCGATCCGGTCCTTCGGATCCCTCGGAGGGGAAGGCCTGCTCGGAGTCTGTTTCGGCTCCGTCGTCACCATGAACAGCCCCGGCAGCGTCACTGCGGGGCGGAACAACTGGGAGGCCACTCTCTGGCATGAGTATTGTCACGTCATCACCCTGACAGCTACGAAAAACAAGATGCCCCGATGGCTCAGTGAAGGCATCTCCGTCTACGAAGAGATTCAGCGGCAGGAAAACTGGGGCCAGGAGATGACGCCTGCCTATCGCAAAAGAGTTCTCGAACCAAGTGAGGACATGACCGGCCTCACGCCCATCAGCCAGATGAGCCAGGCCTTCTTTCAAGCCAAGAGCGGAGAGGACACGATGTTCGCCTACTACCAGTCCATGCTCGTGGTCGATTTCATCGTGAGAAGGTTTGGGATCGAGGCGTTGCAGGGAATCCTCGCCGATCTCGGCAACGGCGTTCTGATCAACGACGCCATCAGCAATCACACCCTCCCCATCAAACAGCTGGAATCGGACTTCGCCGCCGACACCCTCATTCTCGCGGCGAGCTACGGCCCCAACGTCGACTGGACCGAGCCCGAACCGGAGGAAGTCAATCCACTGAGCGCGCTAGCCGTTGCAGCCTACCTCAAGAAAAATCCGACCAACTTCTGGGCGAGGCAGAGACAGACCGTGGAATTTCTCAGTCAGGAAAATTGGGATCAGGCGGTCGAGTCAGCTGATGCGCTTATTGCGTTACTTCCTGAATACTCCGGAGCCAACAATGGCTACACGCTCAAAGCGGCCGCCTTTCGTGAGAAAGGCGATGCCGAAGCCGAGGCCGTCGTGCTGGCTCAACTGTCTGAGCTCTCCGCCGAGGCCGCCGCCGCCTATAAGCGCCTCATCGAAGTCGATTTCGATCGAAAGGACTGGAAGGGCGTTCTCACCAACGGCGACCGCAGTCTGGCGATCAATCCATTTTCCGAGCGGGTCCACTATTGCCGGGGCTGCGCTTTTGAGGAACTCAGTCAGAGCGACGCAGCTGTCTCGTCGTTTGAGAAAGCGTTGCTGCTCGACCCAGTCAACCCGTCCGAGCTGAAGTTCCGAATGGCGCGTCTGTTGCGGAAAGGAGAGGGTGAGAGAGCGAAGAGATTGTTGCTCGATGCGCTTGCCGAATCGCTGCGGTATCGCGAGGCGCATGCGTTGTTGTTGGAGTTCGCCGAGGAAAAGAGTATCCCTGATTTATAGGGCCGCTCGAAACTCAATAAGCGAATGGAATTTCGTAGTGGGCTACTCTCAGGAGTTGAGGGACTGCGAGGCTGCACCCAGCAGTTCGTCATGAAGGCGGGTGAGCCTTTTTCTGTGCTTTGAGTTCCGAAGATTTTTGACCCCCCTGTTGTAGACGTCTTGTCCGACTTCGGTATTGCCAAGATTCTTCACGGCAATTTCAAGCATTTCCAAATAGGGCGATAGCTCTTGAGGGTATTCCCGCGAAAGCTCATTGAATGCTTCAAACGCCTTTCCGTAATTCTTTCTGGCTCTGAAGGCTCTAGGACGACTATATATAGGTAGCGGGTATTTCCATCTACTGCTTGGAAGGAACAAGTTGCCTGCAGGCTCCGCAATCAATCGTGCGACGGGAATCGCTATGATCGTAGCCCCGAGTACAAGAAGGGATGCTCCCATCAAGCCGAATCCAAACCCTTCGACAATATTGCCATCAGGCCGCAGAAATAGAGAAAACGCTCCGTAAAAGCACGGTCCAGCGAACAACATGTATTTCGCAATGCCTGTCCAGCTGTCGAGTAAACATTTCATCGGAATTTCCTGTCAGACTCCCCCAAATGATAGCATGTCGAATTAATTCAACGAGCGGGCCGACTTCAAAACTCGATCTTCAGCCCTTCACTCCGCCAGGCGTCGGCAATGTCTTTCTCCAGCGCTTCGTAGCTTCTTCCACGAAGTAGAAATTCCTCCTGCGCGACTTTTGCCGCTTCCGGATCGCCGGAGGTAAGAGTCTTCAAATACTCGACCAGATTGGCACCGTCACCATTGCCGTCCAGCTTGAGGAAGTAGTAGGCTAAGACGTTGGCACTGTTGTAATTGCCGCCACCCATTCCCGATGACATTTCATTGGACCACTCCTCTCTCGAGATAGTCATCAATTTCTCGGCCCCGACCATGCGGAAGTCGCGTCCCTGTCCGCGGGTTACTTCGTCAGCAATAGAGCGGTCCATCGAATTAAGTTTGAAACGCCCGTTGTCGTAGTCCTGGGAGGAGACGACTTCAGCGAGTCCCTCTGACAGCCAGATCGGTATCGGGGTGGCGAACCAACGCATCATCACCTGGTGGGTTATCTCGTGGGTGAGGGTGGTGCTGCGTTTGTTGTGGTCGACGATGAATCGGGTGCCTGTGTATTCAACGCCGAGATTGGAGAGGGGGACCTTGATAATACCGCTCATTTCATTCCCTCGCTGACGCCATGAGAACATTCCCGCGCTTCCCTCTACGCCTCCATCGGCGAAGTAGTCTCCTCTAGTCATGTAGAGCTTGGTCACATAGTAGCCGTTGGCACTCGGTTTGGGTGCGAGCCCGATTGGCATTTGGTCGACGAAGTTGTAGGTCGCCTCAAAAATTCGCGCGAACTCACGTACCACACTGTTGGAGAGGCGGTCAGGTGCCTGAAACTCGAAATGCGGAGTGCGGTAAATGTAGTCATTTTCTCCGTCAGTCTTGATCTCTTCGATCTGATCGACCTCCAGTTCGGCAGTGACGTATTGCGGCCAAATACCGACCTCCAGATCTTCAAAGTTACCTAGAGCCGGTGCGGTATTCCCGGCAGTTCCGCCTTCCGTTTTCCCCGCCGCCATCGAGGCTGCATTCTTCACCCACTCGCGGGCGAATTGCTGATCTTCGTTTGAAAAGCGGGATAGAGGCACTTCGAATACGCCGCGTTCCGTTTCCAGTTTTAGTAGATCTCCGTCGAGCCCCTTGATGGTCCCTTCGATCGATTTTCCATCGGAGCTCGTCCATTGGCGAGTGGACTCGACGGCGACGAGTGTTCCGGCAAAGAGGAGTGCGAGACAGGTAGGGATGAATTTCATCAAGAGGGAAGTTATCGCGTTGTTCAAGATGAGACAAGACACATCGAAGCCTCGTGCCTGATCTTCCCTGGTTTTAGGATTGCGGAGAAAGCGCCGACTCTGCCATGGTTCAGCCAATGCTGAGGGTGCCCATCACGTTAAAGGTTTCAATTTGTCTGCTGGCCCTCACCGGTTGCGGCAAAGACGAGCCGGTAGAGCCCAAGAGCTATCCTGTGCTCGATGCGCCGATGCCGCCTCCGCCAGCAGGGGCGGAGACTTCGGTGTCCATCATGGTGGAAATGATCGAGGCCGACGGAGGAATGTTTTCGGATTGGCAGTTGGACAGTACACTGGAACCGACCCGGGCAACTCCGCTACGACGTGTCGTGCAGGAATGGTTGCACGAAGGAAGTGCGGCGCTGCTCGAGACGATGGTGGTGCATGGGAAAAGTGGCAATCGAGCGGAAAGCAAATCCGTTCGCGAGATCGTTTATCCGAGTGAGTATCTCTACCCGATCAAGCGGACAACGGTGACCACGACGGATCCCAAAAAGAAGCCGACGGACATCGACCGTACCGTGACGGAGACGACCGGGGAAAGGATTCGTGGGGTTGCCCCGACTGGTCATGTCTTCGCCACTCGCGAGGCGGGGACTGTTCTGCAGGTAGATAGCACGGTGGATCCTATCGCGCGGACAGTGCAGATCGATTTGGCGACCGAGCTGGTTCACTACTTTGAGAATCTCGATTGGCAGGCGACCGGGCATGGTGAAACCGGGCAGTTTACGGCTCCGGTTTTCGACACGAACTCTTTCCGGACAAGCCTCACGTTGCAAAGTGGTGTCTACGGCATCATCGGCAGCGGGACGCTGCCGCCGGACATTCAATCACAGAATTTCTCCAACCCCATCCTGCTCGTGTTTATCCGGGCCGATCTCAACCAAGTGAATCCATGAAATTATACCTTAAAACCTATCTCGCCATCGCGCTCTGCGGAGGCCTTGGCAGTCTCGTTGCGCAAGATGCTCCTAAGCAGCCAAAGCTGAAAAAGGAAGCGGCGGCGCCTGAGTTGTTCACAGTCGTCTACAATGTTCCACCGACCTTGTTGAGCTTTCCTATTGAAAATGATTCCGGCCCTGCGGAAGCGGCCGATCCCTTTGCAGAACCGGTACGTAGTTCAGATTCAAATTCCTCTATAAAAACTGTTCAGAAGATTCTTGAATTCGTGGGAGTCACCTTTCCCAAGGGAGCGTCTGCCATATTCAATCCGTCGAACAGCTCCCTGATCGTCCGAAACACGCGTGATCAACTCGATCTTATCGAGGTCTTCCTCGAAAACATCGTGGAGGATTCGGAGAAACAAATTCTCGTGATCTTCGAAATGATCGAAGTGGATCATCTCGATTTCAGTGACTGGTTCCTCTCGAATACGATGGATCACGATGGGACCGAACTTCGAAAGGCTGCCCAGGAGTGGGTGCGTGAAGGACGCGGCACAATTTTAAGCACGACTACCGTCATGGCGAGGTCAGGGCAGCGTGCAAAAAACGAGTCGATCAGCGAGCACATCTATCCAACCGAATTCGATCCGCCGGAGATTCCCAACGAAGTGACACTGTCTGATCGCGCTGAGGCACCGATAACGGGAGTGACACCGACCGCTTTCGAGACTCGGAATTTGGGAGTGACGATTGAGGTCGATCCAGTGATCGGTGCAGATGGAGTAACAATAGATCTCAATCTTGCTCCCGAGCGTGTCGAGCTGGAGGGCCACACGATCTGGAGCAGCGAAGATGCGGATGAGATGTTCCAGACTAGACTCCCCACATTCTATGCGATGAAGATCACCACTCAGGTGACGTTGCACACTGGCCGCTATTGTCTGCTCGGGAGCACAAAGCCTCTTGCGCCCGCCACCGCAGGATTGGACAACGTTGTCGTTTTGAACTTCGTCCGTGCCGACGTTGGAAGGGTGGCAGACTGGTCAGTAGAGGAGGCCAAAGAGTGACGTGCCCCGACTTTGATTAGAATAAAATCCACCGGTAAGTCTCCACCACCGACTCGTAGAGCCGCGAGAATAACGTCCCTCCATTGTGCCACAGCGACAGCCCGAAGCTCTGGAATGTCGCAGTCGGTGAAGCGACAATGAGCATCGCACAGATGATGAGGACGTTGACCAGAAAGATGAGAGTGAAGGAAAAGAGCCGTCCGTTTTGATCCACGTCGGGTTGGTCGCGGCGGATCATCCAGACGGTGAAAGTGAGGTGAAACATCCACGTGAATCCAATGCTGCCGTAGAGCCAGACAGGATCGAGATCTCCCGTATCGCGTACCACCCAGCCAATTGCCGCCCAGACCAGAATAGCGATAGCAGTGTAGAACGGGAAAAAATAGGGCGAAAGAGAGATCACGAAATTGTTCCGGTTCGTGAGGACATGCCCACCATCGGCAGAGATGTGGACTTTCGCGACTTTGCCTCGACAGAGAAAAACAAAGAGCGCGTGGGTCAGTTCGTGGCCCGTCACGTAGAGCCACATCATGAGGCGGTTCCGGAAGCCGAAAAACAGAACGGCCCAGAGAAAACAGCCGAGGCCGAAAGAAACAAACTCCCGCGATTTCCAATAACTTCCCGCGAGGGTATCAGCCTTCAGTAAAATCAGAAACGTTTCCAGCAGCGCCCAGCAGACCGGGAGCAGCAGCAGGCCGAAGACGAACTTGAGCGACTTCACACCGGGAGTGTCAAAGGCGAGAATCGGTGGTGCGCCCGCCTCAGGCAAAAATGCCGCGAGACCCTGACGGGGAGGCTTTTTCCCCCGACCGGTCCGTTTGTTGGTCGTTCTGTTGCGGGGCACGGGGCTTTACCTTTGCTAAGAAGTCTCAGACGCGACCGGCGTACTTTTTGTCTTCGCTGCTGACTTTGATTTTGTCACCGGGACTGATAAAAAGCGGAACTTGAACAATGAGGCCGGTTTCCAGAACGGCTTCTTTCGTCGCCGCAGTAGCCGTGTCGCCTTTCACGCCGGGAGCGGACTCTTTCACTTCCAGTTCGACGTTCGCGGGCAGTTCAATGGTGACTGCCTTGCCGTCGACGAAGAGCACATCAACCTCAAGCGCATCAGTGAGGAGGTCCTTGGAATCCTTCATGAACTCTTCGTGAAATGTGATCGTGTCGTAGGTCGTCGTATCCATGAAGTGGTAGCCGGTCTGATCCTTGTAGGAAAATTCGAGCTTCTGACGATCTGACTGCACCACCTCCACCTTGTCGCTGGAAGCAAAACGAATGTCTTTGGTCTTGCCCGAATTGAACGACCGGATCGTCGCCATGATCAGCGCGTTGCCCTTTCCCGGAGTGCGGTGCTCAAGACCGAGAACGATGCCGGTCTCGCCCTTGTAGTTGATGCACTGTCCGCGTTTCAAGTTGGTTGCAACGGTGGCCATAATAGAGGAGGGGATTTTGTTAAGAAAGCTTAAGCTTAAGAGTGGGAACGATCATTTTGCCATCGATTGAATCAATAACAAGATTGGAAATACCGATTTGAAGACACCCATCGCGGCGGCAAGTTGAGCGAGTGAAAGAAAATTCAGCATCCACTCCCGCCGATCTGCATGATCCGAAGCGCCGTCTCCGCGCAGCTCTCGTCTTCCCGGCTCTCGTCATTCCGTTCGCGGCATCGTTTTTTTACTTTGTCCTGTTTCCGGGAACTGCCTTCGGAAATGCGTTCTATTCGGGCATCAAAGTCTTCCTGTTACTTTGGCCTGTCATCGCGGTCCGGTTTCTTCTCCGCGAGCCGATCAAGAATCCGTATCCCCGCAGACAGCATCTGAAATCTGTTTTACCGGGGGCGCTGTTCGGGCTCGTGACGGTTGGGGTCATGGTGTTTTTGCTGAAAGCGACGGCACTGTCCTCTTTGATCGATGAGAATGGACCGCGCATTGCTCAGCGAATCGGCGATCTCGGTGTCGCCGATCATTTCCTGATCTTCGCGCTATTTATTTCGTTCGCCCACGCGGCCCTCGAAGAATTCTACTGGCGCTGGTTCGCCTTCGGCCAACTCCGGGTGTTGTTGCCTCGCGTATGGATGGCACATCTGTTGGCGGCGCTCGGCTTCGCCTCGCATCACGTCGTGATCATGAGTCAGTTCTTCCCGATGGGGTGGGCACTCTTTCTCGGAGTCTGCGTCGCGATCGGCGGAGCCGTCTGGAGCATCCTTTACAATCGCTACGGCAGTCTGCTCGGCGCATGGACCAGTCACATGATCGTCGACCTCGGCCTGATGTGGGTCGGATGGGAAGTGCTGAGCGCCGCGAATTGATCTGCACGCGACATGACCCAACGGGGACGAGGTCCAAGCCACATGGGTAGGTTTGCGCGGCCTCGCGCGATCCAACGTTCTCCGTGAAAGAATCATGTTCGATCCGGCGCGCCAGAGCGGTCAGCGACTTCAGAACACTTGCGCGACCGAGCCGCCGGGGCCGCCGCTGCGGTCGCGGCTACCCGCGCCGAACTTACCGAATTAAAACATCGGCTCTAAATGACTTAAGAATGTATGACTCAACCGGGTTTGGTCGATGAAAACTGAAACCTGTTGGCTCCGTCCTGATCAAGTTCGCATTCTATTTCGAAAGCGGTTTCGGATTTTCGACAAAGGCAGCCGGACGGTTGTTTTCGGCACTTTTCAGCACCTCCGCGATGGTGATCTCGTCAGGATTGAGCCCCTTGGTATCATCCGCCAAAAGAACCCCCCAAATTGGATCCCGTCGCCATGTTGACCCGCTTCGGATAACACCCCGTCATCAATGCCGCGCGGGATGGCGTGCAGACCGGAGCAGCCACGTAAAAGCTCGTCAGCCGGGATCCTTCGGCCGCCATCTGGTTGATTCGCGGAGTGCTGACATGTTCTCCTCCGAAACAACTGAGGTCACCGTAACCTTGGTCATCCGTGAAAATTACGACGATATTGGGATACTCGGATTTCTCCTGTGCACACAGAAATTCTGAACAAGCAACGAGCAGCGCAAAGGTTCGGATGCAGGGATTCATTAGAACATTGTATCGTTCTATCGCCTCAGACAGTCCATGGTCGAAATCCACATGGAGATTCGGAGATTCGATTCAACAGGGGAGGGGAGGCAGATTAGAAACTGTGAGCTTTCTTTCGAGCTGCACTTCCAAGCTGGTTTTCTAATGCAAAATATTGCTGAGATATTACGATCTGGAAAGTGACGATTGCATCAAAATTATTTTTATTGGCTGGGTTAATTGGCTGCATGGGCACAGCGCATGCAGAAAAAAAGAACATCCGTATTTTGGGGTATCAAAAGTGCGGCGTTACCGGAAGAGGAAACTAAACGTCCTTTCAGGATGCTGTCCTTTCGTCTTCTGGCTGCGTTGCCCCTCAGTCACGGGGGAAACCGCGCTCCTTCGTCGCGCCTTACTTGATTCCAAACAGGCAACATGTTCTACTTTTGGAACATGAACAACATCAGCACAATCACCTGTTAGGGTGACTCTTGCTAAATGCGCTTCCATGACCGCTCAAAAACTCGAATTAAAAATTGCGAAACTAGAAGAATGCCTCGCGTTGGTTGTCGTTCCGAGAATCCAGCCCGGCCTGAAAATGCGTTCGATTTTCTCCCTTCTGATTCTGGTCCTGTTTTCTCCCTGCATCCGCTCCACAGCTCAGGAGTGGACTCGGTTTCGCGGGCCAAACGGGTCAGGCATCAGCACGATCACCGGATTCCCCGTCACCTGGACTGAGGATAACTACAACTGGCAGATCGACCTTCCCGTTCAAGGGAGCAGCTCACCGGTCTTGTGGGGCAAACAACTGTTTCTCACCGGGGATGACGCCGAAGAGGGCAAGCGCAGTATTCTCTGCCTCGATGCGGACAGTGGTCGTTTGCTATGGCGCCGCGACTACGATTTCGATTCTCACTATCTGCATCGGGACAACGACTTCGCCTCTGCCACACCTTGTGTCGATCAGGACGGTGTCATCGTCGTTTGGTCAACGCCGGAGCAGGTCCTCATGATCGCGCTGACTCTCGACGGTGAGGAGAGGTGGCGCCGCGATCTTGGGCCCTACAAGGGACTACACGGCTCGGCCAGTTCTCCGATCATCGCCGACGGACTGGTCCTCCTTGCGAATGACCAGATGGATCCCAAGCGTTTTTCGTTTTACCTCCCGGAGGGCACGAACATGGATCCCGGAAAGAGCTTTCTGATTGCGCTCGACAGAAAGACCGGCGCCACGCGTTGGAAGATCGATCGTAAATCTGAGCTGGCCGGGTATGCGACTCCCTGTATCCGCCGCGTTGGTGATCGGGCGGAAGCGGTCTTTACCAGCACGCCTCACGGCATCACCGCAGTCGATCTGCAAAGTGGAAAAATCAGCTGGGAGATCGACCAACTGTGGGACAATCGGACGGTCACCTCACCGCAGTTGCACAACGACCTGGTGTTCGGCAGCTTCGGCAAGGGTTTGTCCGGGCAGCGCTTCGTCGCTGTTCGCCCCGAAAAAATCGGCAGTAGCAAAGGCGAGCTTGTCTACGATATCACGAAAAGCGTACCGTTGGTTCCCTGTTTCGTGGTCAAAGATGACCTCGTCTACCTGTGGACGGATGGCGGTGTCGTTACTTGCCTTGAGGCCTCAACCGGCAAATTACATTGGCGAGAGCGAATTGGCGGCGATTTTTACAGTTCCCCTCTCTGGATCGAAGGGCGCCTCTATGGCATCAGCAAGCGAGGCGAAGTTGTCGTCCTTGCCGCCAGCCGGGAGTTTGAAGAGTTAGGCAGAGTGGATCTCGGTGAAAAGACCTTCGCGACTCCAGCCATCGCCAATGGCGTCATGTATCTGCGCACCCAATCTCGTTTGTATTCACTGGGAAAAGCGAAGTGATCAGGCAAAGTTTTTCCCGCCCCGTTATTCTACTTTGATACATCGTAGGATGGGTATCCCACTCGAGAGTCTCTCCCGGGATGTCGGCTTTCATAACAAATTTTCTCACACGAAGTTGGGATCAAGAAAGGAGTTCCAGACGAAATTATTTTATTTCGAAAGAGGTTTAGGATTTTCGACAAACGCAGCCGGACGGTTGTTTTCGGCAATATCCTTAGCGAAATCCGCCATGTATTTCGAAAGTCTCGTCACCACAGTGGGATTCCTTTTGATCACGTTGCTTGTCTCTCCAATGTCGGCTTGGAGATCGTAAAGCTCAGTCGCTTTCCCCTTACTTGCATGAAGCTTCCATTTTCCCGATCGCACCGCCATGAGTTGCTCCCCCTTGTGATAGAAAAATGATTCATGCGGCGTTTCTCTCTCACCAGTGAGCACCGGCCAGATGTCTTTGCCGTCGATCACTCGATCACTCGGGACTTCCGCCCCCGCCAGCGCGGCAAAGGTCGGGAGTAGGTCCATCGTCGTCATGAGTTCGTCATTCGGCTTGCCGGCGGGAATTTTCCCAGGCCAGCGAATCACGGTAGGCTCCCGCATGCCACCTTCGTTGGTGCTGCCTTTCCGTCCTTTGAGACCGCCCGCGCTTCCGATCGCAGGGCCATTGTCGGAGGTGAAAATCACGAGCGTGTTCTCGTCGAGACCTTGCGCTTTCAACGTATCGAGAATTTGCCCGACGGACCAATCAACTTCGGCGATTGCTTGATGGAATAACCTGTCTCGCGTTTTGTAGTCGATGGTTTCTTCGCCTTCATTTTTGAGCGCTTCAAGAATCTCAGGATCGACATCTTTCATGAACGGCGGCGACACGTGGAGTGGCTTGTGAGGAATCGGATGCGGGACGTAAAGGAAGAACGGCTCGTTCTTGTTCTTCTCGATAAACTCCACCGCACGCTCCGTGAATCGTTTTGTGAGGTAGTCGGCGTCCGGATCCATCTCGATGACCTCTTCTCCTTCGATAAGTGCCAGACGAGGAAATTGAAATTTTTTCTGACCTGGATGAAACGGATGAATATCGTGACTGAACGGAATCCCGAAATATTCATCAAACCCCTGCCTCGTCGGAAGAAACTCCGGCTGATCGCCAAGGTGCCATTTGCCGAACATCCCGGTTTTGTAGCCGGCACCTTTCAGTACCTCAGCGATGGTGATCTCGTCAGGATTGAGCCCCTTGGTATCACCTGCCAAAAGAACGCCGAAATTGGATCCCGTCGCCATGTTGACCCGCTTAGGATAGGAACCGGTCATCAATGCCGCGCGGGAAGGCGTGCAGACCGGAGCAGCCACATAAAAGCTCGTGAGCCGGGATCCTTCAGCCGCCATCTGATCGATTCGGGGTGTGCTGACATGCTCTCCGCCGAAGCAACTGAGATCACCGTAGCCCTGGTCGTCGGTGAAAATAATAACGAAGTTGGGCCTGCCCTCCGACATGTCCGCCGAAGCTTTAGCGGAGGCGGAAGCCTTGGCATAGGGGGGCTTCTTGCCATCGATGAGAACCGGTTTGGTTTTAGCCGCCTGAGGCTTTGATGTTGGTTTTTGTTTTGCTTTTTCTGCACCAGTTCCCTTCTTCTTTCCCTTGGCTGGATTCTTAGGAATCTTACTCCGGTAGCCATCAACGATGTTCTTGAGTTTCCCTGCGACTTCCGGATTCTCCCGGATCACATTGGTCGTCTGACTCGGATCCGTTTCCAAATCATAGAGCTGGGCATTCGGCGCATCCGCTTTGTATTCCCGGCCTTCAACGTCGCTGTTCTTGCTGCCTGCAAATTCGATGGCAGGCAGACCACCCCACGCATGATCCGTTGGTTTCCCTCCGGAAAAACCACCACTTCCCCGAGCTCCGATATACATCCATTTGCCTTGGCGAATTGCGAGATTCGTAGATGCCTTCGGAGCTAGAAGAAGCTCGTTGCGCAATGGTTTCCTGGGATTCCCCAGCAAAGCAGGCAGCACATTGACGCTGTCCTTGTTCTGCAACGCAGCCGAATCCTGCCCTAACAGTTCCATAAAAGTCGCGAGCATATCAACATTGCAAATCAGTTGATCCGACTCCGATCCCGCTTCGATTTCCCCTGGCCAACGCGCGATAAAAGGAATGCGGTGTCCCCCTTCCCAGGCTCCGAATTTAAAGCCCAGCAAATCCCCATTCATCTTGTGACCGGCCTCCATTGCAATCCGCCCTCCATAATTCAGCATGCCGCCATTATCACTCGTGAAGATCACGAGGGTGTTTTCACTGAGACCATTTTGTTCGAGACAACTGAGAAGCTCGCCGACCATCCAGTCGAGCTCATGAACGTAGTCGCCATACAGTCCGGCGCCGCTAGTCCCCTTGAAGCGCGGCGCCGGGGTAAACGGATGGTGAATGTGAGTCGTTGGGAAATAGAGAAAGAAGGGCTTTTCTTTATTTCCCGTAATCCAGTCGGTCGCTTTCTTCGTCAGCAACTCACCGGTCTTTTCATCGTCGTAAATTTCGTGTGCCTTGAGGGCACCGCCAAATCGGTTGGGACTTTTTCTTGATGCCTCGATCGGAAAAGTTGGCGTCGGTGAGATTGGCTTTTTCCCTAAGACGAGGGGATCCGCCGGATCGTGACCGACGATGGTGTCGTTCTCGACATAGACATACGGACTGCCACTGTTGACTAGCGGAACTCCAAAATAGTAATCGAACCCGACCTCATTCGGCCCCGGTTTGAGCGGGACGCTCCAGTCATTTTTCTCTTCTCCGAAACCAAGGTGCCACTTACCAATCGCTGCGGTTTCGTAGCCCTGGGCTTGAAACGCCTTTCCGATGGTCGGCGTATCGGTATCGATAATGAGCCCTGAAGTCGAAGGCAACGGTCCCCAGACTCCTTTTCCTTCGTGTGCCCGAATCGGATATTCTCCGGTGATCAGGGCATAACGTGACGGGGTGCAAACGGCCGAGGCTGAGTGCGCATCGGTAAACTTTCGCCCATCACGGGCGAGCCCATCGATGTTCGGGGTCTTCACCTTGGTCGCCCCGTAGCACCCCAAGTCGCCGTAGCCGAGGTCATCGGCAAAGATAAAAATGACGTTGGGAGGGGGCGTTTCGGTCTGCCCTTTTTTTATAGGCATCGCCGCTTGTTCAGGTTTGCTTGCGGTCGCCGCGACAAGCGTGCCTTTCACCGAGAAGTCGTCCACGTTCAAATGTCCCCAGCCACTGGGCGCTCGATCCACCACCTGAAAGCGAACGTTTCGCCCTTTCCAT
>Ga0222633_1001029_pt1 | contig 17647 bp, 11 predicted proteins | sample AntAcemetageno48_FD_179816 | JGI IMG/M metagenome (GOLD analysis project Ga0222633, IMG submission 179816) | Saline water microbial communities from Ace Lake, Antarctica - #48 | ecosystem: Environmental > Aquatic > Non-marine Saline and Alkaline > Saline | place: Antarctica: Ace Lake | collected...
ACATTCATGTTTATCCCCATGGCGATCTCTCTCGCATACGGTGTACTGTTCGCGACCGTGATTACTCTATTCCTGGTGCCAAGCCTCTACCTGATGCTGGAGGATTGGCTACATTTCTGGGGGCTAGACAGCTCCATTGATCCGGCATTGCTCACACAAAACGACCAGGACACCAAAATTTCAACCCTACAGGGGACTGATTTCAATCGATGAAGCTTCTCAACTCTGCCAGCAACTTCAGCGGTTGATCGTAGTGCAGCATATGTCCGGCATCAGGAATCGTTACGTGCCGGGCATCGCTAAATAGCTTCGTTCTGCGAGCCAGCTCAGCCTCGTAGTAGGCTTGATCATTGAGGTGAGGCCTCATCGCAGCCCAATAATTGAGACTATGTTCACCAGTGACCACCAGTACCGGACACCGGATTGTCACAAACAAGGACTCAGATTCTGCCTGAGAGAATGTGTGCCAGATCATGTTTACCGCGCTCTCCCAGCGCCAGCGAACACCTCCTTCTGGATGGGGCTCGGTGCCTTCATGCACGACTAATTGCGCCAATGAACCAGACATCTTTGGATTATTGTGTCGCAGCCGGCTCACAGCATCTAAAATATTAGGAATTTTCCGCCGTTCTCCGGTAATACCCAGCACCATATCGACCCCTTCGCGCATTCGCTGAGCTAATTGAACAGGGTCTTCCTGTTGGCCGGGCGGGCCTAGACCATCGAGCAACACAAGTTTATTGATCAATTCTGGAAAGGTCGCGGTAAATCGAAGCGCAATGTGCCCACCCAGGCTATGGCCAACCACAACCGCATGACTAATGTCGAAATGACTGAACACAGCTTTCACGTCAGCGACAAACTGCACCATCGTATAGGTGCCAATTTTTTCGCTGTGACCATGACCGCGAAGGTCCGGTGCTATCACAAAATAATCCGTCCCAAGACTTTCTATCACCTCGAATAGTCCCAGAGCGTGGTCACGCATACCGTGGATGATCACCAAAGGTGGTAAATGGGGGTCGCCGAACGTCACGCCTGATAGTTCTGCATTAGCGCCTTTAAGATAAAATCGCTTCAATATTAATCCCTTACAATCAATCGTGAGTCACACGACAACTCGTATGGCATGTGCGTTATTATAGTCAGTCAGTCGTGGCAGTGCGCCACAATAATCGAGGTCGATATGAGACAACCAGCAATTCTATTCATTCTTTTTGCGACAATGACTTGCCTCTCTCCTATCGCCAACGCAGATAGAGCGGAGGAAAAACGGCAGAAAATACTGGATATGCGCACAGAAGTATTAGAACGCCTGTATCGTGAAAAACCATCAACCAAAGCTGAGATACAAAAAGCTGACGGCTATGCAGTGTTTTCTAATCTCGGCATTAATCTTGTTTTATTCTCAGCCGGCGGCGGCCAGGGCGTTGTTCATGACAATAACACCGGAGATAACATCTACATGAATATGGGCTCTGCTGGCATTGGATTTGGTCTGGGGATTAAGGATTTTCGCGGCGTTTTCGTGTTTCACAACAAAGATGCCATGAACACCTTCGTTGAATATGGATGGGATTTTTCTGGGCAAGCAGACGCTGCAGCTAAGTCCGGTGACAAGGGAAAGGAAGGCAGCTTGTCTACCACTGTTGTCAATGGTGTTTCTCTGTATCAGTTGACCGAGAATGGTCTTGCTCTAAAAGCTACGTTGCAAGGGACCAAGTACTGGAAGTCAAAAAGTCTTAACTATCGCACCACGCCTTCAGGTGGCCCTATTTAGACTCAGTTAAACCCGACTACTAATTACACTAGCCTCATCGATTATTCCTCAATCGGCGTACAAGAATTTTTTTTAACAGGCTCTACAGAAAAGGCGCCAACCATGAAAATCTCTGTTCTACCAAGACTATGGCTACTCAGCTTTAGTTTAGTCCTGCCTCACGCGGCCGTTGCAGCAAATGATCCCTTCGACCTTAACGTCGATATACCTTACGAAGTCTTCAAACTCGATAACGGCCTAACGCTGATTGTTCACGAAGATCACAAGGCGCCGATCGTTGCCGTCAATATCTGGTATCACGTCGGCTCAAAAGACGAGGTTCGTGGCAAGACAGGCTTTGCTCACCTATTTGAACACCTGATGTTTAACGGCAGCGAAAACTTCGACGACGACTACTTTCAGGCGACCGAACGTCTGGGTGCGACCACAATCAACGGCACAACGAACAAAGATCGAACCAACTATTTTCAAAATGTACCCAAAAATGCTCTCGATAGTATTTTGTGGCTCGAGTCAGATCGAATGGGCAATCTACTCGGCGCGATCACTCAGGAGAAACTCGACGAACAACGCGACGTGGTCAAGAACGAAAAACGCCAGGGAGAAAATGCTCCCTACGGGCGCGCTGCAGAAATTCAATACAGCAGTATCTACCCTTATGAGCACCCCTATTCCTGGACCACTATTGGTTCGATGGACGACCTTGAAGCCGCAACCGTCGCCGACGTACACGAATGGTTTAAACGCTACTACGGTGCCAACAACACTGTACTAGTGGTCGCCGGAGACGTTAATGCTAAAGAAGTTAAGGAAAAGGTTGAGTACTATTTCGGCGGGATACAATCAGGGCCTCCCCTGACCAAACATCAGCAATGGGTCTCTAAGCTCACTGGCACCCAAAAAGAAATTAGCTACGACCGGGTAGCTGAAACCATGATGATGAAGTCCTGGAACATCGAAGGAAACAGCACCATGGATACCACTTATCTGGACCTCGCAGCTGCCGTACTCAGCTCTGGTAAAAGCTCAAGGCTTTACAAGCGCATGGTCTACGATGAGCAGCTCGTATCATCTGTTAGCGCGTATACCTCAGCCGGAGAAATCGCTGGTACTTTTGAGATTTCCGCCACGATCAACCCCGGTGTCTCGGAAGCATTGATAGATCAAATCATCACCGAAGAGCTGAACAAGTTTCTTGAGAAAGGTCCTACTCGAGAAGAGCTCGAGCGAGTGAAAATTCAAACTATTAGCGGCTTTGTGCGAGGCATGGAATCTATCGGTGGGTTCGGCGGCAAGTCAGACATTCTTGCTTCCAACTATATCTACACAGGTGACCCTGCACACTACAAGCGCGAACTCGATTGGATCAAAAATGCGACGCGCAGTCAGCTCCGCGACAGCGCAAGAAAATGGTTATCAAACGGTCTCTATCAACTCGAAGTCCGACCCTTTCCTAAACTGGCAACCCAACACACAAATGTAGATCGCAGCGCTATTCCCGAGCCAGGTCCTGCACCAGACGTGAGCTTTGAAAAATTCCAAAGAGCTACCTTGAGCAATGGCTTAAAGGTGATTGTCGCCCAAAGGTCTGCAGTGCCCGTTGTTCGAATGATGCTCTCCATAGATGCTGGCTACTCTGCCGATCAATTCGCTACCCCAGGTGTCGCTCGATTGGCAATGAATATGCTGGATGAGGGTACCAAAGAGAGGAGCGCCATCGAGATCAGTGAGGAGTTAACACTACTCGGTGCTAGCGTGAGTGCTGGATCGAATCTTGATACTTCGGTAGTGAATTTCTCAGCCTTAACCACAACCCTTGAAGATTCTCTCGATGTATTTTCAGACGTAGTCCTAAATCCTGCCTTTCCAGAAAAAGAATTGGTTCGCTTAAAAACACAACAGATTAACTCTATCGGTCGTGAACAATTCAGTCCCCAGGGTATGGCGCTACGGATTTTCCCGCGTCTCATCTATGGCGAGGGTCACGCTTACAGCAATCCCTTCTCTGGATCCGGCACGGTCCAATCGGTGACCGACATTCAGGTCGGAGATCTCAAGCGATTCCATGAAACTTGGTTTAAACCCAACAATGCAACTCTGCTGGTCGTTGGCGACATCACGTTGGATAAAGTGCTGCCGTTGTTAGAAGCCAAATTTTCTAGCTGGAAAGCTGACAAGGTACCGCTCAAAAATATTTCTCCTGTCGAACGTTCAAAAACACCAACCATTTACCTGATGGATCGTCCTGAAGCTGTTCAATCACTCATCATTGGCGGGCATGTCACAACGCCTAAAGCCAACGATTTTGAATTGCCCACCATCCTAATGAACGACGTGCTCGGCGGATCTTCAACCTCAAGAATAAACATGAATCTGCGAGAAGATAAAGGTTGGTCCTATGGTGCTGGCACCGGCATATTTAACGCCCGTGGGCAGCGTTTTTTCTACGCATTGGCCAATGTTCAGTCCGATAAAACAGCAGCATCTCTCGAAGAGTTGATGAAGGAGATCACCGCCTTTCTGGATAAATCTCCGATCAACGAGGAAGAACTCGCTAAGGCGAAACAGAACAATACTTTATCGTTACCTGGCCAATGGGAAACCGGCGGTGCTGTCCTAGGTTCTCTAGCTCAGATTGTTCAGTACGATTTGGCAGAAAATTACTTCGACACCTACGCCAACAACATTAGATCAGTCACTCAAGGACAGGCTGAAAATGCTGCACAAAAGGTTATCTTTCCTAACAGTCTGGTCTGGATTGTTGTGGGAGATAAAGACAAGGTTCAGTCAAATCTAGACGCCCTTGGATATGGCAAGGCGATCCTGATTGATAGTGAGGGTAACCGACTCTAAGTTTAAGCGGCTTATCAACGAGCACCTATGAGGGATCTCCTAATAGGTGCCGTCTGACTAGTTGAGGGTGATATTTCCAGAACCTGATGAGGCAATAACTTCACCCTTACCGCTGCCAACAGTAAAACGAAGTGTTTCATCCCGGATATATTTGGATTTCTTCGGCTTGTCCGAGGTAATGCGATTGCGAATTCGGCCTGAACCGGTTTCTACATCAAATCGAGCATCTATCTTTCCACCCAGTACCAGGCGAAGGTCGCCGGTCATGGCATCACATTCAATCGATGCGCCTTCGGTCATTTCCGCTGCGAGTTTGACATCGCCTGAGACCGAGGTGGCACGTATTGCCCGCACGGTACTGCTTGTCACGTCGATATCACCAGAAACGGATTCCAGAACTAACTCATCATTGGCATTGGACACATCGATCGAACCACTGACAGAGCTAAATGCACCAGGGCCCTTAATGTCGGAGACGTTGATGTCACCACTGATGGTTTTAACTCGCACTCGGCCATCAGCCTTGCGCAGGGTTACCTCGCCACTAATGTTAGTGATACGAACTCGATCCGAAACGTTTTCGATTTCCAACTCACCACTGACGCCCCCTAGCTCCAGTCCGCCATGAATGTTATTGACGGTAACTGTGGCAGATACCAACGAAATTGCCACATTGCTTTTCTTTGGTAACTTAATCACAAGGTCGGTTTCTCTCTCGCAACACCAACTGCTGGTCCGATGAGGGAGTTTTACAGCGATGACAGTTTCATTACCTTTCACTTCAAAAATAAATTCTTCAATAGACTCATCTAATGGACCGACCACACTGACTTCGTTTTTATCCCAACCTTCAACACTGATCTCGCCGCGCACGACATTAATGCGTACATATCCATCTAACTTGGCATTTTTTGTCTCGTGCACAGACTCTTGTGCGTAACCAGAAACACACCCCAGACTGAGTAATAAAGAGAAGGACGCTGCCACTAATTTCTTCATAATTTTTATACCTTAGTCCCGCATTTACCTGATCACATCGACTCTCTAATCACATCGATCGGGAGGGCTGTGAGAAATCCTGTTTTAGAAGTTCTATTTCCCGTTCGTGTATTCGCATGAGTTGTTCAACCAAGCGTCGATTGGTGGGGTCTTTCTTTACCTGGGATTCAATGTCGAGCCGAGCCTGCGCCACAATTTCGATGTTCCGATAAAGCTCCTCCAACGTGTCTGGAGCCAAATCCCGATTGGTCTCAGTAAATTGTGCGACCAGTGGATCTCGAGTTTTTAGGTACTCTACCTGCATGGTTTCCAACGTGCCGGGGCGAGATTGATTAAACACCAGGGCTGCAGCACCGTCATCGACGCGGAAATCTGTAACACTCAAGACCAGTGCCGAGAATGCCATTAATACGCTGGCCGCCATGCCAAACCGCATCCAGCTAACTGAGAAACCGGTCTTTTTTGACTCGGGAAAATCCTCGATCTTGCGCTCGATACCGGGCCAAAGATTACGGTCCGGCTGAATTTCCATATCAAGTGCCCGCACGTCACGGGCCAATTGCATTTCCCACTCCGGGCTAATGCTGGTGTCTACCTTGTGATCGCTCTTATCGTTCATAGTCATTTGGACGCAATGTTCGTAATAAGGGTTTAATTGGTTTCATCAGTCGTAAGCTTTGCCTGCAATAGTTGTCTGGCCCTATGCAATTGAGCTTTGCTGCTACCCTGGGCGATACCTAGCAAGCCTGCGATTTCATCGTGGGTGTAGCCCTCGAGGGAATACAATACAAAGACCGCTCTGGCGCCGTTGGGCAGTTCAGCAATCGCGTCGTTGAGGCTCATTCGCAGTCCAATGTCTTCTTTCTGGCTCGGCTCCTCAATGTCATCAATATCCAACATATTCCGAAAGGGTTTTTGTTTGCGAAGATAGCTAAGCACCGTGTTAGTTGTGATGCGATAAAGCCAGCTGCCAAAGGCTGAATCGCCGCGAAAACTGTCCAACTTACGCCAGGCGAGTACAAATGCTTCCTGAGTAAGATCTTCCGCCATATCCCGGTCGTTACAAAGCCGCACGCAAAGCGCAAATACCCGACCAACGTGCATCTCATACAAACGCTCATAAGCAAGGGTGTCATTCTGACGAGCACGCTCAACCAGCGCCCGTTCCCGCGCTCGCTCGAGTTCTTTTTCATCGGCCATCGATTCGGCCAATATCGCTTCTGTCACCGGGTACCTGGACAACTGGTTTGGGAGTTAGACGGAAGTTTAAGGGAATTGGTTTAAACTGGGGGGCTTTTTGCCAAAAAAAAGGGTTTTGCGAGCTATGGCTGTGATGTCGAGGGCTCTGATATTAATGGCTTTGATATGAGTAATACGGCGCGATGCTGGCCTTTGGCGTTATCGAGGGGCGGCGGAATCCGAATCAGCAAATCCTCAAGCCCATCTTGATTAATTTCAGTCACTTCTATTAGATCGGGTTCTTTAGGCATCGGCACTTCGATTTCTTGGGGATCCCGCGAAAATAGGCCCTTCCTGGGCTCACCAGCAAATACATTGATTTGGCTGTCGCTCTCCTGCACTAGGAGGTCGTCTCGTCCATCCCCATCGGAATCTTGTATTAGCACTGCTGGGAGCCAGAACTCACCACTAGAGAGGCTGAAGGTTGCCGTAATCTCGCGCGTTGTCACAGGCTTTTGAGGGTAGAGACCCTGGTCCATTGTATAAAAACCCAACTCGATTTTGACGGAGCTGGTGAGTAATGCGGCGATGATTTTCCCGACGCCCAGTTCCACCGAAGAAACCACGAGATCCAGATCTTGGTCACCATCTAGATCTTGAACTTGCATTTCATATTGAACACCACTCGATTCGATTTTGGAGGTCGGCTCAGCGGCAAATACAATCTGTTTTTGATCTGTCGCAACACCAGGATGCAGAGAAAAGGTTGTGGTCTTGCGAAACACTCCCTCGCTTTTTACCCGCATTGTCATGAGATCAGGCAAACCATCGGCATCATAGTCATCGATACTGTGGACCACAGTGATCGTTTGATCGGATTGGTCTCTGTTGGATAGTCGAACCGACATGCCATCAACACTGTCGAAATCCAGCGGCACCAGCGACGCAATGCTAAATGGCGATGCAGACACGTTCCCAGAGGGCAGTTGGGGATAAACAATAAATTGATCCTGATCCCAAAGTACCAAATCTTTACGCTCATCAAGGTCCATATCCGCAAGGAACAGGCTTTTTGCCTGATACCAGGGATGACTGTTATAGGACATATCCATGATGGGCGTCGCTGCTAGCGTAACGGGCGGTGTAAAGGTCCCGTCCGCTCGCTGAACTGATAGGAAATAGCCCAGAAATGAAGGAACCAAAAAATCATCTAGGCCATCGTTATTGATATCTCGAAATGCATGATAGCGAGGTAAAGAATCAACAACTGGAACGTTATAAATACTCTCAAAGTTTAACAGTCGCTTGCCATTATCCAGACGGCGGACCTCACCGGGAAAGATAAGCACCACGATCGGACCGGTAGGCGCGGTCAATGTATCAACAAAAATCGCATCCTCAGCAATTGGCACTGACTCTTTACTGGGCACGTAACCATCGGCGGCCTTACCAATCCGATAGGAGCGATGACCATCCTCGTCAACATTAAAAATATACAGTCGCTGATTAGCTGCCAGTAGTGTTTGACTGAGCCCGGTGCCAGTTTCTAACACGATGGACTCAAACTTTGCGTTTACGCCAATCGAATGCAGCAAGAGAGAGCAAACAACACTGAGGCGGCAGAAATGTCGCATCACGCCCGGCGTACAATTTCAAATTGATGATTGTGATAACTGGCAATCGCCAGCCCAGCAGCAACGCTGGTGAAGGGGTCGTGCTCAGTCACTCGACCAGGAAAACGGTTTTCCAACTGATCTCGCACCGCTGCTATTAAGGAAGAGCCGCCAGTTCGAATCACTACATTGATGTCTGACTCTACTAGACCGGCAGACGCTAAGACCTCATCGGTGACAGCCAAGAGCTCTGCCAACATAGGCGCCAGCATGGACTCAAATTGTGGGCGTGAAAATGGTACCGACACATCTAGTTCTGGAATGTCGAGCACCGATTCCTCATTCTCAGACAGATCGGCTTTGGCTTGTTTGATCGCCTGAAATACCCGATAGCTCTGATTGTGTGTAATTAAGTCATCGAGCCGGCGAAACTTTTCAGCAGCGTCGCCACCCTGCTTTATACAATCAGCGATTTTACTTCGATAGTGATTTTGGTTGAGGGTGTAGGTCACCGCCCAATTAAGCAACTTGTCTTCAAATTCATCGAAAGGAAAATGATTCCGCACCAGCTGTCCATCGCGCATTCTTGACCAAATTTCTCCCTTACCCAGCAGCGGAAACAGCAACTCTCGAAACATCATCTGATCAATATGATCGCCACCAATTGGCCGTCCAGCAGTTGAGAGCACATCGAACTCAAGACCCTTGAAACGGACAATGCTTAAGTCTAGAGTACCGCCCCCGTAATCAACCGTCAGCACTACACCCTCATGCGCACCTCGCTCTTCATGCAAATAACTTAAGGTTGCTGCAACGGGTTCGGGGTAAAAGGAAATATTTTTGTACCCAGCATACTCGCTGGCCTCGGTAAGTCGCGACAAACCCAAATCATTCTTGTGGTCACCGTGACCTTCAAATTGAACAGGGTGGCCAAAGTGTACGTCGAAGCCTACCTCGGGTACGGCCTTGAGTAATGCCTGACGAATGTGCACAAGTACCGGTGTGATCAGCGCGACTAAACGAAAAGGATGGTCAAATACCATCAAACGCTTGATCGATGGATTACCGAGCAGGCGCTTAACGCCTTGAAAGAGTCGACCCTGCATACCCCGGTCAATCACTGCCTTGCCATAAACGTCACTGGTCGACACTTCATGTTCGGACGAGGAATCGTTGGGATTAGCCTCCTCCGTCAGCATCTGAGCTTTCGCAACCACTTCTGGTGTGAGCTCCACCATGCGGTCTCGATTTTCCTCAATGTACTGAGTCACGGCCGCTCTACCAGTTCGAGTGATCAGCTCTCGATTCAGGTGAGTTGCCGTTGGCATGATTTCAAATGGGGGTTCTAACTGCACCATATGCAGCGTCTCGCCATCAAACCAGGCGGCAGCAGAGTTTGAGGTTCCGAAGTCTAGTCCTACACCAATCATATCTATTTGATTTCTATACGTTTTTGTCAGATGGGTTAAAAAAGAAGCTGGCCATTAAACCCTATCTAAACGGGGAATTCCAAATCATTTTCATGACGAACTGATGAGCCGTCGATCTCGTGTATTGCAACAGGCTAAAAACTTTCAATTGGTATAGTCAACGCTCGCAATTGGCGAACAACGTTTGCATTCATAAAGGCGAGGCAATGGGGACTTCCCAGGAATTGGTTGGCAGCGGGAAGCAGAAAGCGTGCGAGTCAATCAACTCCGAACAACGCTTGGTTTGTAACCTGGTGCTTGGATCGACACTTCCATCTCATCTGGGCAAGTTGCTATGCATCTCACCGCATCTTAGCCGTGCTCAGAGAGCGTGATCTGATAGCCGACAGCATAGATTCGTAGTCAAATGTAATCTGAACGGACAGTGTTTCCTGCTGGTGAGTAAATCGGCGCGAGTACTCCAGAACATCCCGGCGGCCGCACCCTCTGACAAAACTAAACCACTTTGTGGCACATTGCCTGAAAAACAGACTGCTCTGGCGGTAACTCCAGCTCAAACGTCGCAGATAACGTTGAGCATCGGTGACGTTTGCTCGAGAAAAACCGGAGCTGCTTTTAAATCCAGGCTCCTGATAAAAGAAAACATCATCATATACAGGGTTTGAATCGGGGACGGCGCTGGTATTAACCTGCAAGTGGACCCTAAGAACACCGGAATCAGAGTCAAAGAGGCCCTTCAGACGTGTGACCGCCGATTCTCGCACTTCGGAATCGTCCATATCCAACAAGGCAACCACCTCGTCGAGGGACTGACCGTATATGGCTTCCACCGTTTCATGATTAAGATGCTCTGGGATATCATTGCCCGGAAGGAAGAACCGAAAAGTTGCAACCATCAATAAGATTACGAGAACAGGCACTGTAAAGGTGATCAATTTTGACTGGGGTTTAGTTGTGTCTGTGTGCTGCCAACCCATCGTTACCAATCCAAACATAACAGCTGTAATGGCAAAAGAGGGGAAAACGTACTGGGGCACTTGAGCGTAGTATCCAATGAGCTCAGTTGACATCAACATTAATAAGCCGTGTGGCACCCAGCCGGTCATGATGGTCGCAACCGGTATTAACATTGGCGCGAGTATTATCGTACCGAGCGATACAAAAAGCGTGCGACGGACGGCCAACGATAGATTCAACAGTCGAACCAATCGCCAGATAGACCAGAAGGCAACTAGACCTAGGGCTGTCGGGATGCAAAATAGCAAAATAAGGACATCCATAGTTTAACTGTTTATCTGAGCAATCAATTGCATAGGTAGGCTACTCTAGCTCAATGGCACTAAACTTTCGAATTAGTGCAACGAGCATCCAAACCTTTCGCACGTCCCAATGGTCTATCAACGCTTCAGTGAATCTTCCCACCGACCCGTTCAACAAATTCAGTAAACTCACGAACCTGTTTGGATTCCCCAAGTTCTGCTTCTATCTGGCGCAGCGCTTTGACTTCACTAAGACCCGACTAAAAGTACAGCCGATGAGCATCAGAGATTACCGTTATTTCACGCCGAGTTGAGCTGCAGGGTCAACCAAACAAGATGGGGGTATGTGATTCATTCGAGGTCCAATATCCAATTGAATTTTTTTGGATGTTGGAGGCGTCACAGAGTTTAATAAACTTAGAAACCGGCTAACAGATTCAGGCCAGTTAGAAAGCAGTTAAGCTTGGTTAAGCAAACTGATGATAAGGAGCCGATCGGGGGACTGGTCCCCCCAGGTGATTTGCCTATCTACCCTCTGCCGAGAGACCCATGCTGTCTAGCAGTCTGCCGGTGCTGGCGAGGACCCGATAGCGGGCTAGTCTCGCGGTATATTGCCCAGTTAAATAGGCAATGTTGGCTCGAAGGAGTTCGTTCTGCACGTCTAGAAGGTCAAGCAAAGTTCGCTTGCCGAGACTGAGTTGCTCGTTATAAACCGTCAGAACCTCTTCTGTGGATTTGACGTGTACTTCTAGATACTCAAGCCGCACAAGGATGTCTTCGAGTTCATTCCAAACCAATGTGACGTCTTCCGCAACGCTGCGCTCGACACTACGGACAGTTTCCCGGGCCGCGAACTCCCTGGATTGAGTTTCATTGATTCTCGCTTTGTCAGCGCCACCGCGATAGAGGTTATAAGTCATGCGAATAACAGCAGTTTCATCGTCATTGCCACCGATGCTGCCATCAGTATCATCATTTCGGGTCGCACCAACCTCTAGATCAAAGCGAGGGTGCAAGCTAGAGCGAGCTTGTTTATGCGCCGCAACCGCGGCTTCAAGGTCGGACTTGGATGCTTGCAAACCGGGGTTATTCAGCATTGCCGTTTGGATGGCTTCTTCTAGTGTTGATGGTAGCCCGGTGATGACGGCCGGAAGGCTGAGTGCCGATGGGTTTTCACCCACAACGCGAAAAAACTCTGCAATTCCATTCCTAGTATCACGCTCCGCAAGCAGGACGTTACCTTTTGATTGTGCTCGTCGACCTTGAGTCTGTACAACATCTACTCGGGTACCAACACCATTCTCAAAGCGTTCACTAATCTTACCGAGTGTTCCATCATGGTGCGCAAGGTTCCTATTTGTCAGCTGAACCACAGCTACACGACGCATTAATTCGAGATAAACCTGAATCGCGCGAACGCCAATACTCTCCTCGACACTCGCCAGACGAGCCATCGCAGAATCGATCAATGCAGTTTGTTGTGCTAGCAGGCTTCGAGTAGAGAACCCATCATAAAGCAGTTGGGTAATCTTTAGGCTTCGTTCTTGACGGGTTAATCGTAGGTCATCGGTACTAATCGCTCGAGTAGTCGTATTGTTTGAGCTTTCTCGACCACCGGACAACACCAGATCAACAGACGGCAGGTAAGCAGCTTTCGCCTGACGAGCGACATACTCAGCCGCATATACATTGTAGCGGCCTGCCAAAATATCTGGATTGGTTCGAAGGGTAGTGCGTACGGCATCTTCCAAAGTCTGACCTACTGCTGCCGACACTGACAAGATCGCGATCATTCCTAACGTTAAGCGTGCTGACACTAAAACAGCCTCCTGCGCTGATTGGAGGAGAATTGTAGTTGTTTCAACAACAAAATGCCCCCCCTACATCTAATAACTCTTACTTTCAGTAGAGCCGGACCTTAGCTTTCTGGCAATGTGATTACTCTGCGTATCTCAGCGGCTCTAAATCCGAGCGCCATGGGCCTCTTTACTTGCTGCAATAATACAACATCGCCGTGTTCCTCAACAATCTCGCCGAGACGAATTCCATCCACAACATCTATACAGAACATCACCGGCATCAAGGTCTATGATCTGAATGACACACCTGCCCTCGGCAGTTGAGGTGTTGCTTTTATTTCTATCTCATCAGCAGTTAGTTGACAGCAAATCCCGCAGATTCATAACTTCCAACAATCATAAACGCTGACCAGACATATGGATAACCCCACTGGGTCGAATTAATCATGTCCAACTGGGTGTTCCTTAGTGCTTCTCGCGCAGGCTCGCCTGCCAGCAGTCGATCATAAAAGTCTGTCATCAATGCCTGGGTGCCGGCATCGGAGACTTCCCAAAGAGAGCTCACTACCTCCGCTACACCGGCTTCCTGGAAGGCGCGCCGCAATCCATAAACACCCTCTCCCTCATGAATTTCACCGAGTCCAGTTTCACAGGCAGAAAGTACAACCAACTTCGTGCCGGACAAATTCAAATCCAATACTTCCAGTGCCGTCAAGACGCCATCGTTGGTTGTTTCGATTTCCCCAAGAAATGGAGCATTGGTATTAATCCCAGCAAAGGCAAGACCAGCCCGCAACATGGGATTATCCCCTGGAGGCGGAATATGTGTCTCCGTGCCTCGCTGAGCTTTCAAAAGCCGCTTTTTTAAGTTTTCGTCTGCTTTCAGGAAAAATCCATGGGTCGCCACATGAAGCACTTCTGGTGGCGTCTTCATACCGACAAGCACCTGCTCCTGAGCGTTATCAGCGAAGAAATTTTCACTCTCGACCCTATCAACAATGATCTTGCCTTCTTGTGCTGCACCAGGCAGAGGCGCAAAATTAAGACCGCGCAAGCCGGTACCGGCACCTCGAATCCCAAGTTGCAAAGCCGCAGATCGACGCCCAGCAGCCACTTGAATTTCCTCTTTGCTCACCACTTCGTCGGAGTCATAGTTCGGACCGGCCACCACAAGGTATTCGCCTTCTGCCAGGCGATACTCGCTGGGCAAAAGATCTCGGCCGGACGTCAGGATCTGAAGATCGTGGGTCTGAATCAGGTATTCTTCATCGGGACTCATCAGCGCGCCGAAGGGGGCGATGTTGAGCAGTCCGTCTGGAATGAGGTAGACGTGCGCTATATCCCCGAGTACCTCCATAAGGGGACTCCAGATATAGTCGTATGCCTCAATGCCAACTTCTACCAGCTCGTCTTCGTCGACTTGATCGTCTTGAATCAACTCTCTATAAAGAACAAGCGATTTTTCGAGTCCGACACGATCATTAAAATGTACGAGATGGAATGTCACCTTGCCACCTTCTTTGGTGATGACGCTGGCTAACAATTTGGCTTCATCGTTATCTGTGTAAGCCATAAAATCCACCAAAGCAGAATCTTCGAGCATCGAGTCCGTTAGTCTCTTTGCACTACTGCTCGCAACTGAAGTACGAAACCGCACACTTGCTCGACCGAGTTTTCCCTGGACCTCGTTAACTATTTGTTCCAAGTCATACAGCACCTGGACATGATTGCCCTTGGTTTCAACCGTGGGTCCCGATAGAGTTTTAGCTGCCAGCTCCTTACGGGCATCCGACAGCTCCGTTGCTAAACCTTTTAGCTCAGGGTCAGTCGCCATGGTCGCTATCTGTTGAATTTCTGAAGTGACTTTGAGTAGCAAGCCTTTACGTTGCAGGCTGGCATCAATCATTCGGCGGGCAGATTCTTCATCACCAATTCTGGCAAGAAGGCTCATGTAGGCACTAAATTCTGGGCGATGTAAACGTATATACCCTTCTCGAGCATTTTCACCTGTGGTCCATAACATCGTGTCGAGAAAATCGCTACGTCGGTCAAAGCCCTTTTCCCTGAGTTCGACTGATGCCTGCAGATCGTTCATATCTTCCATCGCCTGGGCGAGATAATTAAGCGCGTCGAATGTATAAGGGTGCAGCTTACCTAGCTCGCTATCGGCCAAAGCGAGGGCGTCGGTGAGTATTTTTTTCGCTTCCTCGAGACGTTTCTGGTCGATATAAACACCACCCAGGTCAATCATCGAACGAATTGCATCGATATGATCCTCACCAAGGGCTTTCTGACGTAGAGACAGGGCTTCACTAATTCTTGCTTCAGCCAGGTCTAATTTACCTTCGCGTTGATAAACCCGACCCAGGTTGTTAGTCGCTTTCAAGGTGTTTGCGTGGCTCTCGCCAAAGAGCGTTTGCCACCGAACTCTAACATCCTCAAAAATTGCCGCGGATTGCTCGTAGTCTTCCATCAGCATATACAGATAGGCGAGGTTGTTTTTTACGGCGCTCGTGTTGGTGTGATCTTCGCCGTAGAATTCAATCATCATGTCACGGGACTTAATATAAAGCGGTTCAGCTTCACGGAAGTTGCCCTGACTTTCATAGAGAAGGGCTAAATTATTTCGGCTATTGAGTGTATTGACGTGGTCTTCGCCGAGAATCCTCTCCATTTTTTTCAAGGTCTCTTTTAGAATAGGCTCCGCCAGATCGTAAAGTCCGCTCTGTTCATAAATCTGACCAAGGTTATTGCTCGCCACGAGGCTCGAAGGATGAGCATCGCCAAACAGTTCCACTAGACCCTGAAGCGCTTCTTCATAGGTTGCTTCAGCGTCAGCAAGCTTACCCTGTGCTTGATAGATGGAGCCAAGCTCAAGCAACGTGTTGTAGACATTCAATGGAATCGCTTGCCAGGCAGTTGTTCCGTAATCAAGTACTTCCTGCGTCAAAAGTTCTGCATTTTCATAATCACCCTCATTGTTCAGAACCCGGCCCAGGTATGATTTTGCTGTGTAGCTACGTTCCACGTCACCCACCAGCAGTGCTGTATGAATAATTCCGGATAACAAATCTTTACTTTGTTGATATCTGCCCAGAACTCGATAGATTTCTGCAACTTCGAGAAGCGCGTTCAACACATAGACATCAACATCTTTTTTAACAGCGCCCATCCGATCAATCACTTGACCATAGGTAGTTTCAGCCTCAGCAAGTTGACTCATAACCGTCAGGATTCCCGCCGTTGTTTGAAGACAGTAGATAGCCTGAGGGTGATAACTGCCGTAAGCGGACTCGATTGAAGAACACAACTCGCCGACGGTCACCAACGCGTCGTCAAATTGATTGGTCGCTTGCAACTGATTGATGACACCAAACCTGGCATCAAGTGTCAGGGGGTGGTTGGCTCCGAGAGATTCGCTATAACCCGCAACAACAAGCAGGGCCAACTGGTCGGATTCTTTGGCCATACCCATTGCGCCATACAATTCGGCAATCAAGGATTGAATTTTCAGAGTGTCCGTGTGATTAGCGCCCAATGCTGCTTCTGCTGCAATTAACGCATCTGTGTAGAAGGTTCCAGCTTCTTCAGCCATGCCGATCTGGCGATAGATAAACCCTAGGTCTCGGTTAACCGCAATTGTGATGCCATTCGCGTTGCCGAACACACCTCCGGCAAGCATGAGAGCACTTTCCTGGGCAGCAATCGCGTTTTCAAAATCACCCAGATCCAAGGCGTTTTGCGCCTCGGCAGTCATTTCGTCAATCATGACCAATACCTCGTCTTGCTCATCGTTATAGGTACCGGCCTTCACAGAGGCAGCCTGAATCCAGTCTGGCGTGGTTTCATAGATCGCACTAATCACCTCATTACCGAGCTGGGCAGTTTCTTTATCTCCTTGGGCCACGGCTAGACCAACTCTTTTTACCCAAAACTCAGCGGCCAAATCCGGCATGTCTAACATCATCGCCTGGTTGCCTGCCCCCTCAAGGGCTTCTGGATTGCCTGGGGTTTCGGCCAGGATCTCAATGTATTGATCTAAAGCAACGGCGCTAGCACCGCTCTCAGCAGCTAGTCGAGCAGAAGCAAGGTCTGCACCATAGAGGGCAAACGATGCGCAATAGAGGATCAGGGTAGACAGTATTTTGCTGGGCATAGCAATTCTCTTAATCAGTTAGTCTTATCCGAGCACAATTATGCACGTTAACGAGTCGTACGTAAGTATAAGCCTCGAAGACGACCACCGGCACACCATTTCCGACCGCCTGTCTGCTTAGATTGCATCTGACATCCCTGACAGGTTTGGGTAACATGCTGAACCGATATTTCAAGCTACCCATTCATGATCGATAATGAAGACTTTCCAGCGCCCAAGTGCAACGCCTTCGCTCATTGGTTAGGCAAGACCATTATCCGAGTGTCTGGCTGGCGAGTCGCTGGAGGAGTCCCGAACAGCAAAAGTATGCTGATCATCGCCGCCCCCCACACTAGCAACTGGGATCTGTTCTTTCTGCTGGGTGCTGCCTATAGTTTTCGCCTGTCGGTTCAATGGCTGGTGAAAGACAGTTTGTTTTTACCCATTATGGGTAGCATCCTCAGTTTTCTCGGCGGCATTCCCGTGGATCGATCGAAAAATAACAACCTGGTAGCAGATCTCGCCGCCAGAATCCAGAATTCAGAAGGTCTGGCGCTGGTAGTACCTCCAGCGGGAACACGTCGCTACACCGAATATTGG
>Ga0222633_1001030_pt1 | contig 17641 bp, 17 predicted proteins | sample AntAcemetageno48_FD_179816 | JGI IMG/M metagenome (GOLD analysis project Ga0222633, IMG submission 179816) | Saline water microbial communities from Ace Lake, Antarctica - #48 | ecosystem: Environmental > Aquatic > Non-marine Saline and Alkaline > Saline | place: Antarctica: Ace Lake | collected...
CTGGTCATCAATCCACTGCTCTGCTTTTTGGGCCACCTCATCCACCAGGTCTTCAATGGATTTATCCATGTCCTTCTCACGACCAGGGCGACGATTCACCCTTTCAGCCAGCCGCTCTGCACGCTCCGCTGCCCGATCGGCCTGCCTCTCCTTTCGGCTCGCCCGCTCTTCGGCCCGCTCAGCCAATCGTCTGGCTCTTCTGGCCGCTCGCTCTGCATCCCGCTTGTCTTTACTCACCCTATCGCCCTCTGCTTCTGACCGAATTGCTCATATCATTGTTCATCACAGGGTAGCCACTCAGGCCTCCTGTTTTTCTCTCCATTCCGGGCTTTCAACATCCAGGATGGATTCCAATGTTTCAATTCTCGCAGCCATCTTGTTGGCAACTTCTATCATCTCATTCAGTTCAGCTCGTTCACCAGAGGATAGCCCGTTAACCACATTAGCCTTCGACTTGTAGTGGACAATAATCCAGATCGGTGCCACGACCACCAGGAAGACGACTACGGGTACGAAAAATGCCACAACAATACCTTCCATTGTTTACCCCAATTCAGGTTATTCGGACTCGGTTTGAGCGCCAGGCTGGGCCATTTTAGCTTTCAGCTTGGCTAACTCTGCGTCTACCCTCTCATCATTTTCAAGCTCACCGATCTCATCCAGCAGTGTTTTCTGCCCGAGGTCGTAGGCTTCAATCTCACCTTCGAGATCGTCGATTCTGCGTTCGTAGCGATCGAATCGGCTCATCGCCTCATCAATATTGACATCATGCAGCTGGCGTTTAACGCCCATTCTGCTCTTCGCCGTGCGGCCCCTGACGATCAGCGCCTTTTGCCGGGATTTGGCATCACCCAGTTTTTGCTGCAACAGGCCTATGTCGCCGGACAACTTCTCGAGGTTACTGTCGATCACCTCAAGATCAGTCTCCAGGGCGATGGTGGCCTCTTCGGCGCCCGATTTCTCTTTAAGGGCCGCCCGCGCCAGGTCTTCCCTGTCTTTGCTCAGCGCGATTTCGGCTTTGCTCTCCCAGTCCTCGACTTCACGATGCAGTTTCTCTACGCGCCGGTTCAGCTCCTTCTTGTCGGCAATAAGTTTGGCCGACTGGGTGCGAACCTCCACCAGTGTTTCTTCCATCTCCTGGATGATCAGACGAACCATCTTTTCAGGATCTTCTGCCTTATCAAGGATTGAAGTGATGTTCGAGTTAATGATATCGGTGAATCTCGAAAATATGCCCATTTTGTCTTACCTCTTGTTGATCTGTTAAGAATCTTGTCCTGGCATAACTATTCCAACATTCGTGCCAACTTTGAAAGCTATCTCAACCTACTGATTCTATTGTCTTTTTTACCTGGTGACCCAATCTGTTTCGATTTTTAGCCTTGTAATGTAGTGAATCTGGCCAACAATTAGTGAAAATTTCGCTGCATACGCCATAATCCGCCATCGAATCGAAGCTTTGCCGCTATGACTTTTCCCCAATGAACAGCCGACAACACGCCGAACGCCTGCTTGGCGAAGCGCCAGCATTTCTGGAGGTGCTGGATCATGTCTCCCAGGTTGCGCCGCTGGACAAACCTATCCTGATAGTGGGTGAACGGGGAACCGGCAAGGAACTGATCGCGGCCCGTCTGCATTACCTGTCCGGTCGCTGGGATCAGGAATACGTGAAAATGAACTGTGCAGCGATCAGCGAATCGCTACTCGAGACTGAACTGTTTGGTCACGAGGCCGGCGCTTTCACCGGCGCCACCAAAATGCACCAGGGCAGATTCGAGCGAGCAGACAAGGGTTCACTGTTCCTTGATGAACTCGCGACAACGTCTGCCTTGGTCCAGGAAAAACTGCTGCGAATCATTGAATACGGTGAGTACGAACGTGTTGGCGGCAGCAAAACGCTGAACGTTGATGTTCGCCTGATCGCCGCCACCAATGAAGATCTCCCGAGCCTTGCCAATGAAGGAAAGTTTCGTGAGGACCTGCTGGACAGGCTTGCTTTTGATGTCATAACGCTACCACCGCTGCGAGCGCGCCCTGAGGATATTATTCTTCTGGCTGAACAATTCGCAGTCACTATGGCAAGTGATCTTGGTATGGAGTTCTTCCCCGGGTTTTCAGAGAAGGCCATTGAAACATTGCTTGACCACCAATGGCCCGGCAACGTTCGCGAACTAAAGAACGTGGTAGAGCGAAGCGTCTATCGCGCTCCAGACGACGGCACCCCCGTCGACATGATCACGCTGGATCCATTTGACTCGATTTTCAGGCCTGCCCGCCCAGGTGAAAAATCAAACGCAACAACGACGAGCGCAGCGGAACCTAATCGACACAGCTTCCCCCTGGACTTTAAACAGACAGTTCAGGATTATGAAATCAACCTCCTCCAGAAAGCCCTGGCGGCGTCACAGTTCAACCAGAAAAAGACGGCCGAAACGTTAGGCGTCACTTACCACCAGTTGCGCGGCTATATGAAAAAGTACGACCTGTTTGAAAGCGATTAATCCGTGACACGTCTGCTTTTGTGCCTGTTGCTGCTCGCGCCCGCCTCTCTCCTTGCGGACGAAGCGCTGTACCGCCTGATCAACGAGCGCCTGTCGCTAATGGAACAGGTAGCTGCTCATAAATGGATAAACGCCCTACCGATCACCGCACCTGAAAGGGAAGCCTTTGTCATCAGCAAAGCGGTAGACGACGGCCTGCAATACGGCATAACCACCGACTCCAGCCGTGCGTTCTTTGAGGCACAGATTGAGGCCGCAAAAGACATCCAGCAATGCTGGTTCAATCGCTGGGAGACCGGGGTTGAACCTGAAACGGCCGACGATCTTGTTGTGGTGGTCAGACCCATGCTCATCGTCCTCGGTAGCGAAATCACCGCTCGACTGACGCAAAACACTAACGATAAAACATTATTCAACGGGTCCTTCAGCAAGGACCGCTCTATTGACTGTCTCTCAAATGGCGCGCGCCAGCGGGTTTTTAGTGCCCTTGAAAACATCACAACATATCCCGACCGGCTCACACAGATTACAGAGAGCGGCCGGTTGCGGGTAGGAACAACCGGCGACTACGCGCCGTTCTCCTACTCCTCAGACAGCGCAGTATTTTCGGGGATCGACATTGATCTTGCGCGCAACCTGGCGGATAGCCTGGGGGTTGAATTGACGCTGGTTAAAACCAGCTGGCCCACGCTGATGGAAGACCTTGACGCTGGATTATTTGATGTGGCGATGAGCGGCGTTTCCATCATTGCTGCTCGCCAGCAGCACGCCTACTTCTCCGCGCCGTACCATATCGGCGGGAAATCACCGATCACCTTATGCTCACGCGTTGACGAATTCAGCTCTCTTGAGACAATTGACCAACCCGGTGTGCGGGCAATCGTCAACCCGGGTGGCACGAATGAAAGATTCCTCGATGGAAAGCTGAAACGCGCGACAAAGATCCTTCACCAGGATAACCGAACGATCTTTAACGAGATTATCACCGGGAACGCCGACCTCATGATCACGGACAGTATTGAAGTCAGACTTCAGGCGAACCTCCACCCTGAACTCTGTGGCTCAATGCCTGGCGAGACACTGACCTACCAGGAAAAAGGCTACATGATGCCGAAAGACCCCAGGCTTCTGCTCACAGTCAATCAGTGGCTGGAGGGGGTGCGCTCACAGAACCTCCTGGAACTCACCTTCGAGCACTATCTGCGTTAATCCGGGTCAACCAGCTTCGCTTCCCACTTCATATAGGGAACCGGGTCACCGTTAATAAACGCCGTGATCATTGCGTTCACTTCAACAGGTGCATCCTGCTGTACCCAGTGCGAGATTCGGGGCAGATACCGGATCGTGAAATCCCGAACCCATTTGTCGGTCCCGTAGGTTGTTTCCTTGGTTAACGCCATATCATCTTCGCCCCAGCACATGAGGGTGGGGGTCTCGATAATAGGGAAACCCTGGTCCTGCTGACGTTTTGCGCCGCCGCCGAACAGCAGTTCACGGTAGTAGTTGATCATGGCGGTCAGACCGCCGGGACGCGCTGCATTTTCAGAATAAAGGCGTATCACTTCATCCGAATACATCTCTGGTCTTGCGCTTGATTGCTTGATCATCTGGCCCATGGCATTACCGCGCAAACCAATTAACCATTCGGGTAACCAGGGGATCTGGAAGAAAAAGATATACCAGGATTTTTTCAGCTGCGCCCAGCCTGCCGACTCTCGACCTGCCGCCGGATGCGGCACATTACAGATCACCAGTTTCGACAGTGGCCTGACCTCGCGAATCGCAAAATACCAGGCAATCACTGCGCCCCAGTCATGAGCGAGCAACACGGTTTCTTCACACTCGGCTGCATCAATCAGGGCGCCGACATCCGCCATCAGGTTTTCTATGGAATAGTCCTGCCTATCCGGGGGAATGGAGGAATTACCGTAACCTCTCAGATTCGGCGCCCAGACCTTATAGCCAAGATCTGCAAGCATCGGCAACTGGTTTCGCCATGACACCGAGTGCTCAGGAAAACCATGCAGGCAAATCGCCAGCTTCTTGCTGGACTGATCCCCACACATATCAACCTCAAACCTGAGCCCGTTGGCCGTTACAAATTCTGTACTGATGCGCTCGTCAATCGCACTGGTTGTGGACATAACACTCATTGAATTTCATCCTGTTGCATTAACCCTCTCATGATTGACAGTAAGACCCCTGCCTACCAGACTGATGGATCCTGTCAAACCGCCAGTATCTCATGACCCGACCCAATCTGAAATTCGGTATCTTCCTCGCACCCTTTCATGGCCTGAAGGAAAACCCAACCCAGGCTCTGGAACGTGATCTGCAGTTGGTCAGCTACCTGGACGATCTTGGGTATGACTATGCCTGGATCGGCGAACACCATTCCGGCGGCATGGAAATCATTGCTTCACCCGAAGTGTTCATTGCACAGGCAGCAACACAGACCAAACATATTCGGTTTGGCACAGGCGTTTCTTCACTGACCTTCCATCATCCGCTGATCCTGGCTGATCGGATGATGCAACTGGATCATATGACCCGAGGCCGCGTCGCGTTCGGCATGGGACCGGGCGCACTCCCTTCGGATGCCCAGATGATGGGCATCGATACCCTCACGCAACGAGACAAGATGCTGGAGGCCATAGAGGTGCTGGTTCCCCTTTTACGTGGTGAAACAGTGACCCGGAAAACTGACTGGTTCGAATTGAACGAAGCACGGCTGCAGTTGCAGAGCTACTCGAAACCCTGGATCGAAATGGCCGTCGCGTCACAGGTATCACCCAGTGGCGCACGGGCTGCAGGTATACATGGTCTGGGGCTCCTGTCTGTCGGCGCAACCACCACCGGCGGGTTTAATGCACTCGCCGCCAATTGGGAAATCTACGAGCGCAAGGCGACCGAACACTCACAACCGGTCAACCGGAACGCGTGGTCACTGGTTGGCCCGATGCACATCGCTGAAACCAGGGAGCAAGCCATGATTAATGTTCGCTTTGGGCTGGACGAGTGGATTACCTACTTCAGGGATGTTGCAGCGCTGCCTATCGCACCTGACGGTGAAGATCCTGCAGAAGCGCTGGTTGCCAGCGGGTTGGCTGTGATTGGAACACCCGATGATGCGATCGAGCAGATACGGAGACTCGAGGAGGCATCAGGGGGCTTCGGGACATTCCTGCATATGGCCCATAACTGGGCCGACTGGGCTGAAACCAGGCGCAGCTATGAGTTGTTCGCGCGCTACGTGGCACCGGAATTTCAGAACAGGAATGACAATCGGCATGCCAGCTACGCGTGGGCCGCAAAGAACCACGAACATTATATGCCCAGGGTAGAACAGGCCATTGGAAAGGAAATCGCCAGGGACGAGGCCGAGAAAGCGGCCAAATAGTCACGTGATAATTTTCACTGATCTTTATTCAGTTTTCTCACAAAGCTGATACTGTGCGCCACATGAATTCAACCACTCAAGCAAACCCTGAACATCCACGTCGCTTCGTCAATGTAGAAGGCAGTATTAACCTTCGGGATTTTGGCGGCTACACCACCCAGCAAGGTAAAACCATCAAGGAAGGCCTGCTCTTTCGCTGCGGAAGTATGAACGATATCCCGGAGCACGCTTTTGATGATTTCGCGGCGTTGGATATTGGTGTGATCTGCGACCTGAGAAGCCAGGAAGAAGCCGAGAGTTCACCGACACCTGCAGGTGGTCCGTTCGCCTGCCGGGTCCATATCCCAATCTGGCCTGGTAGTTCTACACAGTTTCAGGACACCATCAGTAAGCAGAACCGAGGTCCATCAACCGAGCAGTTTGCTGATTTCATGGAAAACGTTACGCGTGAAATCGCCCGTGACCATGTGGAAGCTTACAAACAGCTGCTCAGGGAACTGGTATCAACGGACAAGGGGTTTCTGCTTCACTGTTCAGCTGGCAAGGACCGAACCGGGTTTGGCGCGGCCATTATCCTGACCCTACTGGGTGTTGATCATGCAACGGTCATGCATGACTACCTGGTAAGCAACGAGTCCATCGAGCTTTTTCACCGCATGCGGGATCGAATGGTCCAGAACCTCAAAGACCAGGGAAAGAACGTGAAGATCGACGACGAAATCATCAAGGTGATGTCAGGTGTCCGCGCCGAATACTTAATGGGTGCATTTGAAGAAATCGACAACCACTATGGTGGCATGTCGGGTTATCTTGAAGAAATTGGTATTAGCGCTGCCGATGAAAAACACTTGCTGGAAAGATTGCTCGCCTGAGAATGCAGAGCCAACCAGGTAGAACTAGAACCACCGGGTATTGAACACCTCGGTAATCAGGATGGCAGGTTTCGAATCCAGGACAACCGTATAGGTTCTCGCCATACGCGCATCATCAACCGTCCGTACGTCCAGTATTTCCCTGTAACTGCCTCTCGCTGAGTTACGCAATACGTCCCCCATGCCTACATCTTCTTTGATCAACGCCGCAAACAGCTCAGGCTTCAGTGCGGCAGGATTGAGCACGCTGGTTGCCTGCGCATAAACGTGACCGGTTTGGCTTCCGGTCAATTCAACCTGGCGAAAGAAAGCATCGTCCCCCGTCGCTAATCCCAGATGCGGTAATTCGCCCTCAACGACAAAGCCGGATTGACCGGTCGTTTCCACAAGAACGTCTTCATCGAAATAAGCTCGCAGCAATAACGTCACGGTACCGTCAGCCACAAGGAGTGCCCGCAGAAACGGTTTCAATTCGTTCAGGGATGCGATGAACGAAGTGGCGTCCCGTTCCACGCCAGGGTCGATAGTGTTCAGGTAATCAAGATGGGATCGAATGAACTGCAACAGAGAGTCCGGTACGAATGCGGCGCAAATTTGAACATGCACAACGGGAAAAATCAAAGACGCTTTTAGCACGGGGTCCTGCTGGTTTTTGTAGTGCAATACAGTTAGTCTAAATTCATGTCGAGGGAAGAACCTGCCCGCCCACTGAGGCGATCAACACTCATGCTATTCGCACTGCCGGAGTATGCCGTATACCTCGGTTCTATTCCCGTGGGCCTGTATCTGCCACTCGTCTATTCCAAGGATTTTGGTCTCTCACTAACGGAAGTCGGCCTGATCCTGATGCTGGCAAGAATCTCGGATGTAGTGACCGACCCACTGATCGGCTATCTGAGTGACAGAACACCCGGGAGGTTTGGACGGCGAAAGCCCTGGATGGCAGGTGGCGCATTCCTGATGATGATCTCTGCGTTCCAGTTGTTTAATCCAACCGTGCTCAACGAACTACCTATTGGCGCGATGCATCTGTTGGTCTGGTCCGTGCTGCTCTGGCTGGGATGGACCATGATCAATATCCCCTACTACGCCTGGGGCGCAGAACTTTCCGATGACTACAACGAGCGAACCCAAATCACCGGCTGGCGTCAGGCCTTCGGTTTCCTTGGCAACGTCAGCGTTCTCACCGTGCCGGTGGTTGCAGGTGAAATCACCGGCTATGGCAGCCTGCCCAAAGAAGGATTGACCATCATTGGATCGATGGCCCTGGTCGCCTTACCCGTTTTAATCACCATTACGCTCTGGAAAATCCCGGAACGAGAAGCCTACCCCAGACCCAAAGCCCCCATACTCAAGCATGCAAAAGACATGTTCTCCAACGGTTCCTTTATGTTGCTGTTTTTCGGTTTCATGTTGATGTCGCTGGGTACCGGCTGGGGTTCTGCAACATTTATGCTATTTGCCACCTTTGTCGTCCAGGCCGAAGGCCAGACCCAGGCTATTCTGCTGGGCTACTATGGTGCGAATGTTCTTTCCCTGCCGCTCTGGGTACTGATCGCCGAGAAAATAGGCAAAAAAAACACCTGGATAATTGGTGGTGTGCTCTTCGTGATTGTGACGCCTTCTTTTCTGCTGGTGGGTCCAGGCGACTTATGGGGATTTTTTATCTGCCTGGCCCTGTACGGTATTGCCGGAGGCAACTTTGGCGCGCTCTCCATGTCGATGAAGGCAGATGTGATTGAGGTCGCCGCTCGACGAAGCAGGGAAAACATTGCGGGTTCCTATATTGCTATATGGTCACTGGGCCAAAAAATGGTCGGCGCCCTCGCCCTTGGACTTGCCCTGCCGTTTCTGCAATATATGGGGTTTAACCCAAATGGAAATAATGGACCGGATCAGTTGGAGGCGCTGGCGCTGGTCTATGTGATTCCACCCTGGATTTTTTATGCGTTGGCAATCCTCGTTATCTGGCGTTACCCAATCTCATCTGCGCGATTGTCAAAAATACGAGCAGCGTTTGATCGACGTGACAGGCGCCTGGAAACCCAGACTTGAACTAAATACTTGAACTCAACACCTATATAAATCACTTACTTCACTTACTATTTATATTAGACAAGGAGGCTCTGATGCCCAAGACACAGGTTCTGATCGTCAGCAAAGGTCATGCATACAACCACGACGCATTTCTTGCCATGTTTGCAGAAGACGAGGACATTGAAACGACGCTTGTCGAACAACCGGCGGCGCAGGTTTTACTGCGGCCGGAAAACGTCGCGCAGTACGATGCGGTTTTGTTCTATGACATGTCAGGCATCCCTGACATAGGACTGCTTCATGACGGCGCCAATGATACCGGCGTACCCCCCGCCGACTATGTGAAGTCGATGGAGGCACTTCTCGACAGCGGCAAAGGCATCGTGCTGCTGAATCATGGAACGGTCTCATGGCCTGACTGGCCATTGTGGCGAGAGATTCATGGTTCATCTTTTATGTTAAGTGGCGGAGAAGTGTTCGGGGATTCCGTGCAAGGTTCTGGCTACCGGGGTGGTCATGGCCCACATCCAAACCCGACATTCACCTTGACGCCGGTTGACGCCAGTCACCCTGTAACAGCGGGACTGGAAAAAGGCTTCACCGTAACAGATGAAATCTACATCAAGTCACCGAACTTCGAAGCTGGCGTGCTTCCCCTGATGCGAAGCGACTACGAGTATGTGGCAGGCAACTTCACCCCACCACCACTGGCTCCACCTGAAGAGCAGGAGAACTGGGATCATCCACCGGGAAGTAACCTCGTCGTATGGGCAAACGCCGCCCGAAATTCACCTGTGGTGGCCTCAGACATAGGTGATAGCCCTGAAGCCTATGGAAATGAGGGTTTCAAGAGATTATTGAAAAATGCACTCCTGTGGGTTGCATCTGACGACGCCAAAAAGTGGGCGGCAAGTCAGTAGCCAGACTGTTAACCCGTTCACAGTTCCGAACATTGAATAACCGGCTATCTGGATTAGTCTTCCGTTTCCTCAGGGGAGTCTCTACATTGACTCCCCATGAAACGTTCAACTCTACTACTCATTACTTTTGTCGCCTTCGGCACCTACAGCGGAACCACCTGGGCGGCCGATTCAGTTTATCAGTGTGTCGGGGTCAAGGGGGAAGCTTCTTTTTCTGAGCGTCATTGCGATCCCGCTAATGCGAAGATCTCTTCAACAGACGCTTATTCCACAGACTCTTATTCCACAAAAAAGGCACAATATGCAGCCCATGATGTTCGACTGGAACAGCTAAAGTCAGAAAAAGTCGAACTCAGGCGAAAACTGATGGACCTGAAGCGTGAGTATTACTACATGATTGCTCATGTGGCCGCGGAATCAGAACCGGCACTCACGCAACAGTATGAGAGACAAGTACTCTCCCTTAATGCCGAGATAACGCTGCTCGAAAAGAAGCAGACACTGCTGGTAGGTCAATCTTTCGACGAACTGCTGCAGGCGAACGCCGAAAACTGATCAGTCCGCCGCCGGTAATTTCAACAGCATTTTGCCAAGATTCTTTCCTTCGTATAACTGCTGAAAAGCCTCCGGGAAGATATCAACGTCACCGACCACTTCGTAAGAAGGAATTTTCAGTCTACCGTCTTTGATCCACTTCGCCATCCTGGCTCGCGCCTCAGGGTATCGATGGGCGTAATCAAAAATCACAAAGCCCTGCATTCTGGCTCGCATGGTTCCAAGCCAGATGTAGTTACTTGGCCCGGTCATTTCCTCTTCGGTATATTGGGAAGTGGAACCGCAAAGCAACACCACGCCGTGCATACCAATCAACCTCATACTCTCATCAAGAATACTTCCACCGACGTTATCAAAAATAACATCGAGCCGTTCTGGCGCCGCATCAGCCAGCTGTTCGTACCAGTTGTCATCCTTGTAGTTGATGGCAATGTCATAGCCCAGTTCTTCAACCAGCCACAGACACTTTTCGGCTGACCCGGTAAGACCAATCACCGTTGCGCCCGCAAGCTTACACAGCTGTCCGGCAATCGAACCCACCGCACCCGCTGCACCGTTTATTAGGACGGTCTGGCCCGGCTGCGGCTTACATTCCTCGGTCACCGCGAAGTAGGCAGTTAACCCCGAAACACCAAAACCTCCAAGCCATGCACCCAGTGGAGCCTGAGTCACATCAACCGTTTCCATGCCGTCTCCATTGCTGACAATGAAGTTCTGAACACCACCGGATGCCAGCACATGATCACCCACGCTGAACATTGGGTTATTGGATTCGACAACCCGGCCTGCGGCAGAGCCACGAACAATGTCACCGGGCCTGACCCGAAACAGGAACTCATCGCTGTCCCGCACAATCAAACGAAGCGCGGCGTCAACGCCAAAATAGTGGGACTCGACCAGCACCTCGCCATCGCCAAGCGGCGCCAGCACGGATTCTTTCACTTCAAAATCATCAGGGCCTGAGATACCCGTAGGTACTTTTTTCAGCAGCACCTGTCTGTTGACGCGCTCATTTTGTCCTGTCGACATAAATCACCTCCAAAAATATGCAAAAAAAAAGCGGATGCTCAAGGCATCCGCTTTTTCATTTTCTTTTCTCACCTCATGGTGAGAATTTCCAGTCTAGAAACGTGCACCAAGTCGAACACCTAACTGCCTGGGTGGTGTGAAGAATGACATTACCCAGAGGTTAGCCACTGAGTTGGCACCCGTTCTGGTGTTTTCATCCGTCAGGTTCTGACCGAACGCAGTGATGTAGAACTTATCGCTTTGTGGTCGATACGTAATGCTGGCGTTAACCATCGTTATTTCTTCGACCTGAGAATTGGTTGGATGCCTGATCACAGCTGGAATCAGAACGGCAGCATTGGTATCAAAAGGTGACCCTTCTGCTTCATCCTGGAAGCTCACATTTCCGTTCAGCGCTACCGTTCCACCATTGCTCAGTGGCCATTCATAAGTAGCGTCAACGTTGAACTGAACAGGCGATGAAAACGGTACATCCAGACTACTGAAATCGGTGAGGCCGGTGGCCGGGTTATTCGGCTGTGGATCCCACGCAAATTTGTCATATTCCGCTTCCAGCAACCCAAGTCCTGCACGCAGTGTCAGGTTATCACTCGCAAGCCACGTAGCCTCAATTTCAAGACCGTAGTGAGTTGACTCACCCGCATTCACCGTCAGCGTTTCCTGCGCTGCGTTACCTGATGCATCGGTGAATGGAACGACCTGGTTACGTTGCAGGTTCTCGTACTGAGTGTAGAAAACCGCACTGTTAATACGCAGTGTGTTGTCGAAGAAATCACCTTTGTGACCAAACTCGTAGTTAATGTTTTCTTCAGGCGCATAAGCGACACAGGTCACCAGCGTAGAACAGGTTTCTGTGAACCCACCGGAGATAAACCCGGTCGAAACAGAACCATAAACCATCTGGTTATCAGCAAACTTGTAGTCAACGACCAATCTCCAGGTAGTGTCTTTCCATTCGTCCTTAACCCCGCCAATGTTTACAGAGAAGTTTTCCGGAGGAAGCGGATTTTGCCGTGGATCATATCCTGTGCCTGTTAGCCCGGCCCGACTGATCGCAGACGATCGATTGTCTGCCGCACAGTTAGCCAATGAGAATGGCTGGGAAGGATCGACAAGCACTGCATCTCTTGCCTGCGTGTACTGGTTACAAACACCGCCGCCGCCACTCAGGCGAGAAAACTCTTTCTTGTCCTGCGTATAACGTACACCGGCGCTGACGGTAATCTGGTCTGTTACGTTCCAGTTACCATCGAGGTAAAACGCAAAAGACTCACGCTCCTGGCTAGTTGAACCCACGCCTGGATCGTTGAGCGAGTCCAGATTGAGATTGATGAATCCGCGCTCATCATAGAAAGAACCCGTTGTGGTATTAAACGAAGGGATGATAGACGCGAGCCCCTGAGTTGCGATCGACCGGAAGTCGACATCGTCTGAGGTGTAAGCCACACCACTCACAAAGTTAATGTCACCGTCAAAGTCGCTGACGACCCTGAGTTCAAACTGTTCCTGGGTCCTCTCGAGGTTCCGGGAAGCATCAAACAGGTTATTGAACGCTTCACCGGTATACGTACTGGCGAGTGTCTCTGTCGTCTCCCTGTGACCTATCAAGGCTTTGATCGTAAAGCTTTCAAGCTTCAGGGTCTGGGTCAGGTAATAGCCATCAACATCGACCTGGTGGCCCTGATGAACATTAACGCCATTTCCCTGGTTACTCTGTCCGGTCTGGTAAACGTCGTTGAAACCAGTCGTAGGCGTTCCGGGGAAACCCAGAGCATCCCACAGGAAGCCTTCGCCCTTTGGTGTCTCATTGACGGCCGGTGGTGCATCGGAATCATCCCTTGAATATTCCCAGGTCAGCAGCGCTTCATAGTTATCAACGGGCTTCCAGAGCAGCTTGGTTTTGAAGGCGATCACTTCTTTTGCGTTCAGTTCTCCGCCATCGCCTTTCGTCGTGGTGTCAAGTTCAGGAGGAAGTGGTGGATTCACACTCGGCAAGCCAAACGCAGCATAGAGCGGAATGTTGTTGGGAAACGTTGCTGTGTCCTTGCTGTTGGTTATCCAGCCCTCGTTTGAGTCACTGACACCGGCGAACCGCAATCCCAATACGTTTTCAATCAGGGGGATATCCATAGACGCTGTAATCTTGATTGCGTCAGCTGTGCGTGCCCCATCGTATTGGCCGTACGTAAACTCGACGTCGCCCCCTGCTTCCTGCAGGTCAGGCAGTTTAGTGGTAATCGCAATCACGCCACCAGTACTGTTCTTACCAAACAGTGTGCCCTGTGGACCCCGATAGATTTCAACCTGCTGAACATCGAACAGTTCAACGAACTGTGACTGAACTGAGCTGATACCAAAGTCGTCTACCGTAATACCGACGCTGGTGTCCTGGGTGACAAGAATAGACGTCGATCCCGTTCCCCGAATACCGCCTGCGATGGCGTTAAAACCTGGCTGCTTGGATAACAATACGTTTGGCGCAAGACTGCCAACGGCAGTAATGTCGTTGACGAACGTATTTGAGATCATATCCTCAGTTAAAGTGGAAACAGCAAGCGGTGTATCCTGCATGCTGGTCGTACGTTTCGTACCCGTTACAATTATTTCTTCAAGTACTTTTTCAGCAGCAAATGCTGATGAACCTGCTATTAATGTGGCCCCCAATAATCCAGAAACCAGTGTTCGAGATATTTTGCTCGACATCCTTCCCTCTCCCTTTTATTTTTTATACCAGCTACCCCACTCGTTCTGGAGCGATAGCGTGTACAACTTTAACCGAAGAATTACCTCCTGCCTAGTTTTTTGTAGTACACCACACTTTTGCATATTATCGGCCAAAGCTGGCTATACTCTGGCCTGAAAGCAATAAGGAGAAAACATGACTGACTTTAATGACGACGAAATTCAAGAACTACGCGAACTGCTTGAGAAAGAAAAAATCCGCAAACTCAAACAGCTTTACTCCCACCTGATGGACAGTGGACAGATTGATGCACTCGGGGATATCTTCACGGAAGATGCAGTCTGTGAATTCGGTCCTGAGTACGGCAACTGGGAAGGCAGGGAAACCATCCGGACCAATTACCATGGCGTGTTTGATGGTCAGGCCCCGTTTAGTGCAATGCACCATATCACCAACCACTACGTGGAGATTACCGGGTCCGATACTGCAAAGGGCCGCTCCTATCTTCTGGATGTCGTCACGACCGCAGAAGCGGAAGGACAACCCATTGTCTGGTTCGGTCTTTACGACGAGGAGTATCGCAAGGTTGACGGCCAGTGGTTGATCAGCAAGTGCAGCCTTCAGTTCCTCTGGCCACAGAGAATGACGATGCCTGCATTTGAAACCCCTTATCCGAACGTCAACTAACCCATGAATCTGGTTGACGCACTTCGTAAGTGGGCGAACCTGGCACCTGACAGAACGGTGGTCGTCGATTCCACAACGGATCGACGCATCACCTTTGCAGAACTGTTAGACAGGACCGCACGTCTGTCCAATGGGTTCGCCTCATTGGGTCTGGCTAAGGGCGACAGGGTGGCAGTGCTTTCGACAAACAGCATCGAATACTTTGAAGTGTATTACGCCTGCGCCATGTCCGGGCTTATTGCCCAGCCGATTAACTGGCGCCTGTCGGCTGAAGAGATTGCGCGAATCATTGAAGACGGCGAACCCTCGGTATTCATCTGCCAGGAAGACTTCCTGGGCCTCATGAATGAAGTCCGCGCCCGCGTGCCATCGGACATCACTTATCTCGAGTATGGACCGGGAACCGATGGTTCCTACGAAAAACTCGTCACCAGTGCGTCTTCGGTAGATCCCGAGCTGGATATTGGAGGTTCCGATCCGGTACTGATTCTCTACACAGGCGGTACAACAGGATTATCCAAAGGTGCCCTGCATACCCACCACAGTCTTTATATGGGCATGATCAACCAGACGGTTGCCGAGCGGGTTGTACCCAGTGACGTCTATATGCTGACCGGCCAGATGTTTCATATCCCGGTCGCACTTGCCATGAACTACATTGCCCATGGCTGCCCCTGCGTGCTGATGAACTTTGACGCAAAACTTGCACTCGAGCTTATCCAGGAAGAAAGAGTGTCAGCATTCCTGGGTATTACCACCATGCTGAACTGGATGATGGCAGTAGAGGGATTTGAACACTACGATATTTCAAGTCTTCGAAACATCCAGTACGGTGGCGGTCCTATGCCTGAAACCGTGGTTAAAGCGGCACTCAAGGCTTTCCCCTGCACGATCATCCAGGGATACGGCCAGACGGAAGGCATGACAATGACCTTCCTCTCCCAGGAGGATCATCAAAAGGCTATTGATGGCGAGCACGCCGAGCGCCTGAACGCCTGCGGTCGAGAAGGATTTGTGACTCGTATCCGCGTGGTGGATACCGAGGGTGTTGACGTTCCTAAAGACAGCGCCACCTCAGGTGAGATCATCGTTCAGTCAGAAGCCAATATGGTGGGTTACTGGCGAAAACCGGGACTGACAGCAGACATCATGAAGGACGGCTGGATGTGGACCGGTGATATTGCCACCTGGGATAAGGATGGCTACGTCTTTATCGTCGATCGCTCCAAGGACATGATTATTTCAGGGGGTGAGAACATCTACTCCACCCAGGTTGAATCCGCCATCCACAAACACGAGGGCGTGCTGGAATGTGCGGTCATTGGCGTACCTGACGATGAGTGGGGTGAGGCTGTTAAGGCCGTTGTTGTGATGAAGCCCGGCGAGTCCGCAACCGAAGCAGACATTATTAATACCGCCCGGGAACATCTCGCCTCTTACCAGAAGCCAAAGTCTGTTGATTTTGTAGACAGTCTGCCCAAAGCACCGACCGGCAAGATCCTGAAGCGGGAACTGCGCGACCCTTACTGGAACCGTCAGGAGCGAAAGGTCTGAACGTTAAGTTCTTTATTGGTCAACAGATTGAACACAAGCGTTTTAACTATCGTGGCCTGATTTATGATGTGGACCCGGCGTTTCAGGGAACGGAAGAGTGGTATCGCCAGATGGCCACTTCCCTGCCACCGAAGGATGAACCCTGGTATCACGTACTGGTTCACGGCGCTGATCATACAACCTATGTCGCAGAACAAAACCTGACACCCCACGCGGGAAAAGCGTTCATTGATCACCCTCTCCTGCCAACTTATTTCAACGGGTTTTCAGGTGGTGTCTACTCACCCATTAACCAGCAGTAAGGATTTAGTATGGCTATTGCACTAACCCTTCTGGGCGTCTCAATTCTCCTTCTCGCTGGCACTGCTATATGGCTGGCAAGAACGATGAAGTGGATCAACGAGAAGACCATAGACGACACTTTCTTCAGGCTGCCACTGGCCGAACGCATCGCGCTGCGAAGTGACATCGAGAAAAAGGCTCGCATCATCTCGGTCATCATGCTGCCGCTGTCAAAACTGGGCGTACGTATCCCTGTGACAGATTTTGAGGGAACAAAAGTTCCCGGCGTCTGCACGCCTGACGCCATGCAATTTGCAAAAGATTACCATCCCGGACCGGAGGATGTGTTTGTCGCCACCCAGATGAAATGTGGCACAACGTGGATGCAGCAGATTGTCCACCAGATCCTGACGAAAGGTGAAGGAGAGTTAACCGACGAGGGTCACCCGCATCTGTATGCGATTTCACCCTGGATCGAATCACGCGGTGCGGTGCGACTGGAAAACGCACCCCTCATTAGTGGCCGCCGGATCGTTAAAACTCATTTGGGTACCAATCTGTGCCCCTACTCGCCTGAGGCAAAATTTATCTACGTTGTTCGCCATCCTGCTGCCTGCCTTGCCAGTGCCGTTGATTTCGTTTCAATGCTGGCGGGGGTCATGGCACCGCAGGACAATTTTTGTGACTGGTTTTGCAGTGATGATATGTGGTGGCGATCCTGGCCTGAACATGTAGAAGGCTGGTGGCAATGGAGCCAGGAGCGTGACAATGTTCTGTTCATTCACTATGAGGCAATGCTTGAGTCACCCGCGGAAAAACTGGCGGAAATAGCGAAGTTTCTGGAAGTAGAACTTAACGAACAGGAACTGGCAAACGCGGTCGAGAAATCCAGTTACCAGTACATGAAAGACAATGAAAACCTGTTTGAAATGAGCCCGCCCACACCGATGAATGCGGGCAGCAAAAGTTATTTCGTCAGCGGCAAGAAAGACCGCGGCAAGGACATCAGCCCGCAAGATCACGAGCGGGTGATCGAGTTTTGTAAAAAACGTCTGGAAGGCGCCACCTACCCGGTGGCGCAGTTCTATCCAGATGTCGTTTAGGGATTAACTAGTCTGCAG
>Ga0222633_1001032_pt1 | contig 17607 bp, 12 predicted proteins | sample AntAcemetageno48_FD_179816 | JGI IMG/M metagenome (GOLD analysis project Ga0222633, IMG submission 179816) | Saline water microbial communities from Ace Lake, Antarctica - #48 | ecosystem: Environmental > Aquatic > Non-marine Saline and Alkaline > Saline | place: Antarctica: Ace Lake | collected...
ATACTCTCGTGATCTGGGGCGGGGAATTCGGGCGCACGCCTATGTTTCAGGGAAAAGGCGGAGCCGGACGTGATCATCATATCAAAGGTTTTTCCATGTGGATGGCCGGCGGCGGAATCAAAGGAGGCATCAGTCACGGTGCTACCGACGCGCTGGGCTACCATGCAGTCGATGATGTAGTGAATGTCCGCGATTTGCATGCGACGATGCTCCATCAACTCGGTATCCAGTCCGACCGGTTTACTTTCCCGTATCAGGGGTTGGACATGAAGCTGACAGGAGTGGAGAAGGCGCGGGTGGTGAAAAACTTGATCGCCTGAGAAGGACTTTACGACTGCCTGCATTACGCAGAAACGAGCTTGGATTTTCACCCGGAAAAGTTCATGATAGGGAGATATGAAATTACCCGTTACTTTCTCCGCTATCACGATTGCAATGCTCTTGATTCAAGGGTGCGATTCTCCTTCCAAAGAGACTGTCGTCGTCACTGAGAGCGCAAGCGGAGTCGACTTCGTTGCCGATGTGAAGCCCGTTCTGGAAAAACACTGTATCCGCTGCCACAATGACGAGCAGCTGCTGGGTGGACTCAATTTGATGAACCGTACAGCCATGATGCGGGGATCGAAGAGCGGCCCGGTTCTGGTTTCCGGTGATCCTGAAAAGAGTCTGCTCTTCAATGCCACCGGTTTGGAGCACGGGAAAGATGCTAAAGCGATGCCTGCGACAGGCCCGGTCCTGACGCCGGAAGAAAAAGAGGCGCTTCGGATCTGGATCGAGACGGGTGCAGAGTGGCCCGAGGGTAACGACGGAATGATAGTTCCGATCAAGGCGAATCCCGCAGCTGTATAGAAGCACTCCGCCGTGAACCCGCGCCGGGAGATCAAATCTCCTCACAGGAAAGCCCCTTGCGGAGGAGCTTCATCGCTAAAGACTTCGCCAAATTGATGAGGACCTTCGAAGCGAGTTTCGACTCGCTTGAAATCAGGCGCTGCAGGTTTGTCTCGCTCAGGCTCAGAACCACGGCGCGCTTGCCGTGCACGATGACATCTGCGGTGCGGGGTATATTATGAAGTAGTGACAGTTCCCCAAAGCACTCGCCGGCCATCATGATACCGATGGTTTTGTTATCGATCTTTACCTCTAACTCCCCCTCGATAATCGAAAATACGGTATTCGTGACCGTTCCTTCCCTGATAACATAGTCCCCCTTTTTGCAGGAGATGACGTGACTTCTCGCCAGTACGGCATCCGTTTCGGCCTCGCTGAGCCCGTCGAATAATCCGGAGGTGGCTTCTCCCAAAGATTCGGCTAATGCTCGTATCTTGTCGCGGGTTCCGCCGACTTTCGACTCCTGCACTTCGTGGACGGACGGTACAACGGGAATCAGAGATCGAATGTCCTCCAGGTTGGCGGGAGGGTCCCATCCGGAGAGGATCTTGGCCAGGGGGGAGTGGACAGTGGCCAGGTGTTCGAAGTCCGGTCCTATACTGAGCAAGGGTACCATGATCCCATAAGACGGATCATTATACGGCGGAGCGTAGGGACGAAATCCGAGACTCTCGTAGAGCCGCAGCAGATGCGGCTGACAGTCACAAAACGTCAAATACGCATTGTGCTCCTTTGCAAAGGTGGCGCAGAAACGCATCAACAGAAGGGGCAGCCTGCCTCCCCTCGAACCCTTTTCGACCGCGAGCCGGGTTACAACGATAATACTCTCTGGAGGCGCAGCGTCTTCAAACCGGCGGAGGCGATAGGTTTCCTGAAACTCGCGCGATAAAGGGGCGTCACCTCCCCAGTTGATACGAAAAGTACCAATGATTCCGGAATCATCCTTCGCATAGATCAAGTGAGCAGTCCGGTCATTTTCATCGGAAAATGAGCCTTCATCGTGATCGGCGGATTCTTGAAATAGATTGAGCTCCTGAACGAACACATCATAACGGAAGCGATACACGGCAGATCGTTCCTCTTCGCTACTCGCGATGCATATTTCAATACTCATTCTCGAAAAATACCGTGGATTTCTGCGTCTGGATTGGCTGGATGATTCCGCCCGGTTACGATCTTTTCTAATGGGCGATATTCCTGATTGCCCGCGAGCCGAAGGATAAAATTTTGGACCTTGGGTGTCAAGGTTCATACGGAGGTTCCGGCAACCGTCCCCCGGGAATGGACGTTCAAGGTGCAGTGTCCTCCCGGCTTGCTAATCAAGCGAGGGGCGGAAGCTCCGCCTAATCCTCTTCGAGGTGTTGATGGAGGATACGCTTCACCTCAGCCATACCCTGGGGATCAAGGATCGTCCAATGCCCGCTCGGAATGATCAACTCGCTTTCGGCGCCGTCCATCTGGCTGCTCCAGTAGGGCACGACGCCATCGGTGCTCACCGGCTTGGTCTGGTCGAGGCTCCCCCCCTTACCTCGATCCCCGATGATGGAGTGGTAGGGGATTCCCCGCTTCGGTTTCAGGGTATTTACCGCCTCCAAAAAGGGGTTTCCAGGGTCAAGAACGTCGATGCTGTTCGGTAAATGATTGCCCTTGCGGCCACCTGAGTCGGGCCGCACTGCCGCCAAAGCCTCTTTGGTGACGGTGCCTTCCTCCAGGGAGCTTCCCATCAGCCCGGAACCCAGTCTGGCTGTGAAATTGGTGGCCTTCTTGCTGCCGCGGTGCGAGGCGGAGGAGTAGATTACCCGGGAGACATCAGGACGGGCTTTGAATATAAGGGTCTCAGTCAACGCCTGCCGGGTCGGGTCGCTGAAACCCATTTTCGCTGGCGGCTTGTCGTAGAGTTGATCCCAGAGGGTCATGCCGCTGTCGGTGATCAGCATGTTGGCGATTTGCCCACCCATACTATGACCGACGACGACGATGTCCTTGTGCTCTGGATAGCGATGATCGATTTGATCCAGTAGACGGCGCAGAGTGGCGGCAGGAACCGGGAATGGTTGTCCCGAGGGATAACTGAAGGCCCAAAACTGGTAGTGATTTCGGATTGTCTCATCATTCCTCAGGTATTCGATCATGGGCATCCAGGTGGCTGGAGAATTACTCAAACCGTGGATGAAGAGCACCGGAATCTTCCGCGGGTCGTAGATTTGTAACCGGGCAAGCCGCGACTTACCTTTGTAGTTTTTGGCCCTGAACATCTCATCGATCTCGCCCTTACGCGGGTTCAGTTCTGCCATTGAAAGGGCCAGGGGTGCCTGGAAATCGGCGGCCAGCGAGTAGACTTGGTCGTCAAAGGTCACTGTTTCTTCCGTCAGCGGATTGATGAGCACCATTTCACACTCGCGCCCATTGAAACGGATCACCAAGGTCATTCCGTAGTAGACTTGTTTCCCCAGTGCGAACTCGTCGAACTCGGTAAAATCCAGATCTTTTCCGGTCACTACCACTGGCGCGCCTAACCCCGGTTTGACCTCGCTCTCTCTCACCAGCTTGCCCCTGAACTTATACCGGTCCGCCGACACAGCTTCAAAATTGGAGGGGTGGTATTCCGGCCGCGGATCCGGTGGAGTCAGGCTCAGGCTCCATTCGCCTCCGTCCTCGGAGCGACAGGAAACGGGGGCCTCCCAAGGTGCCAGACCTTCGCTGTCGACGATCTCGAGGATGCGGGAGACGGCAAAGTTGTAGTCGGCTTGAGCAAGGGTGTCAGTTGGTTCAGCTTTCAGCTTTACGCGCGCCGCGTTTGCCGCGTCGAGGTAGAAACCCAATCGCACCCTGGGCTGCTTGGCAAACGGCTTCAGCGAATTGGTTAGGGCCGCCTGCTCCTTCGTGATGGCGACAGCCGACACAGGTCGCTTCACCACTTTGGAATAGTTATTGCAGCCACTTAGAAACAGAGCCATCCCCAGCAGGTACAAAATGGGATGTGATGCTTGCATAAAGCTAACTGCATCACTGACTAAAAGTCTCTTCCGGTCAAGCGCCAAAAGGTGACATTCACTCACACTGGAGGGGTAACTGCAAATTCCGCAGATTTTTTTCAGGCATCGGCTCATAAAAGTTGCCTCGATAGAATTACTGGTAGGAATTCGCTTTTCAAGAATTTTTATCGGGGCGTCGATCCGGCTGAACTTGAGGGGGTGCAGGATCACCCGCCCAATCCGTCTTTCTGCGGGATACGCATCACTTCTCCCCGCAAATCTTGCAATACACACAAGCCGCACGAGTCCGCCTCCCGCATTTCGCGGGCGCTAATTGTCTTTGCTGACGGGGATCGTGAACTGTTCGTCAAAACCCCGGGCGAACATGCGGGAGACGACGGTGTCGAGGGAGTGGATCTCAGAGCGGGTGAATTTGAAATCAGCAGCCAATTGCAGTCAGCCAATCAGACGACTCGCAAAGGTCCCGGTGAAGAATCTTCCCCAAAGAAATACGAAGCTGGAAAGGGGCGGGGAATGTTGACTGGCGCGCAGGCTGTGATGGGGCATGACGGTGCTTCCCGGTGGGTTCGGGGGGGGCGGAGCGGCATTTTGCTGGTTAGTTCGACGCGTTGGGGCGCGCAGTGGATATACAATTTCTAAATTTGTCGACTGACTCGAATGGCACGGTTTTAAGGGGGGCGTCGATGGTGGGACGTCGTCGGAAGATTTCGAATATTCCGCTACAAGCCGCTCACGAAGCGGAACTTGCAAAAAGTTCCGACGATTGAAATTTGAAGATCCGAATCGCTTAAAACCGTGCCATCCTCGACTTACCCCAATCCAAAATCTTTCCCGGAGCTACCACTGGGGACGGTAGACTCGAAACTTCTCGACGGGAACTTCCCCGCCTTTTTCCATGGGGACAAGGGTGAGCGTGTGAGGGCCATTTTCCAGTCCCTGGGCAAGGGTGATGGTTCGGGTGGATTCGCGGGCGGGATCCGTTTTCGCGGGAGCAACCCAGGTATCGACAAAGAGTGGTTTGGTTTCCCACGTCACCGAGTAATCGGAGGGCAGGGTTTGCTTTTGGTATCGCAGGGACCAGTTCACCATCCACATTCGGGGCTCGATGACGACTCTTCCGGAATTGGATACGAACCGTTCCCTGTGTTCCCCCGTTCCATCAGGACCGGTTTTCGATCCGGTGATTTCGTATCGGAGAATGTCCTGCTCGAGGTCGCACTCGAGAATTCGCGCCGTCCACTTTTCAACAAGCAGCGGAGACTCATGGTCAATCCGATTGAAGGCGGGACGTCCGGCAACGGGAGTGGGGCCGGGCCGGGTGTGGTAGTAGAGTTCGGGAAACCCGGAAGGAGCCTTGCCGTCGATGAGAACACGAGTCTCCGCCCCGGCGCCATCAGGCGATGAGATGACATCGATCCGGTTGCCCGTGAAGCTGAAACTGAGTGATCCATCGTCGTTTTGGATCACCTCCTTGTCACCGCGTAGAACGTCTTTGACGAGGCCCTGCCAATCTTCAGTCGAAAGATCCGGATCGTAGCGGAGGTGCGGCTTGACGAATTCAGCGATGAGGAAGTTGCCGAGTTCGTTGGGGTGGACGGTATCGCGAAGAGTGTCTTTCACGACCAGCTTGTGCTGCTTCAGGTAGTTCTGCATTCCGGTCCGAACATCGGCGACTTCGCAGTGAAGCTCTTTGCCGAGAAGGAAATAGAGGTCCGAAATTGCCTGATCCTGATCGTCCTTGGCGAGTACGTCAGGGTGTTGAGGATCTCCTTCGGGCGGCACGGAACCGGGCCAACGCAGATTGCTGGTCCAGAGAAGAACCTCCGCCGTGGTGCGCTCGCGAATTCGCCGGATGATCTTTTCCTGATGGCCCGTCTCGACACCGCTCCAGACATGGAAGATGACGAGATCCGGGTAGAAGGGGTAGAGATCGAATTCGGCGGTGTTGATCAATACCGGTCCGCCGTAGCCGCCAATGGCGCGATTTTCGATTTCGAGTTCGGCATGGGGGAATCGTGTGCGGAGGTCGTCGGCAACATCCTGCCACCACGGATTCCGAGTGACGGACTGACCGTAAAAAAGGATTCTTACATGATTTCGGTTCTCCGGTGTACTGGTCGCGAGCCGGGTCATCGTCCGCTGAATCTTCGAGCCGAAGGTGGCGGCATCGCCCGCAGGAATGGGAGGTGGGTGGTGTGATGGATCCTCAGCACGAAGTAGGGAGGCTGAAAATGCCAGCGTCAGGTAGACTGCGATAGAATAGAACCGATTCGGGCGCATGATGGGAAACGTCCGCATGGGAACGAGTTGGTTCCTTTGTAGGGAGGCGCGTCTGTTGAGGCAATCACGCAAATCAGTTCGAGTTCAACTGACTCCAGTTGTTGATGTCACGTGACCTCTCGATCACTCTCAGTGCTACTGCCCTCCTGTCGCCGGAATGATCGTCCACTGCGACCGGGGCAGCCAATACGGAAGCTGTGTCTACCGCCGATCCGCCATTGTTGTGATTAATCCGGAGCTCTAGTCTTTCCTTGAGTGGTGCGCAGGTTTACAGTTTTAATCGGGATTATGCTCCTGCCTTTCGGCAGTATCGCAGGAGAAACGAAGCTTCCGTGGGCTTTTCTCCCGTTGGCGGAAACGGACTCGCTTCCATCGGTTCAGAACACCGCATGGCCGAAAACCCGGATTGACTATTTTATTCTGAGCAAACTCGAAGCGGCTGAGAGGCATCCGGCCCCGCAAGCCGATGCCCGGATGCTGGCGCGTCGACTCAGCTTCGACCTGACCGGACTCCCCCCGGAAACCGATGCCCGTTTTCAAAAGCTGATCGGCGGCAAAGTCTCCATGGAAGATGAGGTCGAACGACTGCTGGCCAGCCCCCACTATGGTGAACGCTGGGCACGGCACTGGCTTGACCTCGCCCGCTACACCGATACGACCGCTTCATGGCTGAAATCGACGGCCGGTGCGTGGCGCTACCGGGACTGGGTAGTGGAGGCACTGAACGATGATATGCCTTATCCGGATTTCGTGAAACGCCAGCTCGCTGCTGATTTGATGCCCGGGACCAGGCCCGAAGATTCGGTGGCGCTTGGATTCCTGGGACTCAGCCCGACTTACTGGAAAGAATTGCAGCTTCCGCCCGAGATCATCAAGACCACCGTTGCCGACGAATGGGAAGAACGTGTCGACGCACTCGGGCGCACTTTTTTGGGCCTGACTCTCGCGTGTGCCCGATGTCACGACCACAAGACAGACCCGGTCTCTGCAGCCGACTACTACGCACTCGCCGGTGTATTCGCGAGCGTGAAGCTCTCGGATCGACCTCTGATGAAAGATGAACTCTGGCAGCCAGTGAAAGCGGCCAGAGAGAAAGTGACTGGAATGGAAAGCAAGATCGCTGCCCTCAAAAAAAAGAAACCGAAGGATCTCGATACGCAGACTGCAGCGCTTGGCGCAGAAATAGCGGCAATCAAAAGGGCGACTCCCCACTACGATATGCCCATGGCGAATGGAGTGGTGGAGGCTGCTTTGTTTGTGAAGCCGAAGGAGAAGGGCCACGGTACTAACCTTGAATTTCAGGAAGGAAAAGGGCGTGACCTCGAACTGCAAAAGCGCGGTAATCCAAACGACCCGGGCGAGGTGGTGCCCCGTCGCTTTCTTTCCGCCTTCCCTGCGGCAAACGGTGAGCCAAGACGCTTCACTCGCGGAAGCGGCAGACTCGAACTGGCCGAAGCACTGATCGAGGACAGCGAGCCGCTCTTTGCCCGCGTCATTGTGAACCGCATTTGGAAGCAGCACTTCGGTCGCGGACTTGTTGATACGCCGAGTGATTTCGGAAATATGGGAGGGAAGCCGACGCACCCCGGGTTGTTGGACGATCTCTCCTCGCGCTTTATTGCTCACGGCTGGTCTATCAAATGGCTGCACAGAGAGATTTTAAATTCTGCAACGTGGCAGCAAACCTCCGCCGCCCCGGAATCAGAGAAGGCCGATCCCGACAACCATCTCTACTCGCGGATGATCCGCAAGAAACTGGATATTGAATCTTGGCGCGACTCCATTCTGGCAGTGTCAGGAACACTCGATCAAACGATCGGCGGCGCCCCCGGGGATCTGGATGATGTAAGCAACAACCGGAGGACGATCTACGGGGAAATCAACCGGAGAGACTTGAATAAGATGCTTCAGGTCCATGATTTCCCGGACCCCGCAGCTCACAATCCCAAACGGACCGAAACGATATCACCGTTGCAGTCTCTGTATGCGATCAACGGACCACTGGTGCAAAAGCGGGCGGCCGAACTCGCCAAAGTCATCGAAGACGAGAGTGACGCCATTGCGAGCGCCTATTCACTGCTTTTTCAGCGGAAGCCATCCGGTCCGGAACGGGAAGCGGCCACAGCATTCCTGAAAGAAGCGAGCCTCGTCGAATACGCGAGGGTCCTCCTCGCCAGCAACGAATTTCTGTTTATCGACTGATACCATGTTTACCCCGCAACCATTAACACGGCGTAACGCTCTCGCTGCCATCGGCGGTGGACTGGGCTCGCTGGGTATGATCTCCGCGCTCGGTGAGAATGGCGGATTTCTGAAAAGCCCGCATCTCCGTCCCCGGGCAAAACGCGTCATCCACCTTTTTATGAACGGTGGCCCATTCGGTCCCGATTTTTTCGATCCCAAACCTGCCCTCACCAAGTATGCCGGAAGCCGGCCGGCAGGAGCTGATCTGCGAACCGAGCGACCCACCGGCGGCCTCATGGAAGTGCCGTATCAATACAGCAACCATGGGAAGAGCGGCCTTCCTGTCAGCGAACTTCTACCGATGACCGCGAAACACGCGGACGACCTTTGCATTCTTCGTTCGTGCCACACCGACAATCCAAATCACGGACCCGCGCTGCTCCTGATGAACAACGGCACGATGACCCCCCGCGTTCCGAGCATGGGAGCGTGGACATCCTACGGGCTTGGAAATGAAAATTCCGACCTCCCCGGCTATGTCGTCCTCTGCCCCGGAAAGCCGGTTCGTTTTTCCATTCTCTGGAACAACGCATTTCTCCCCGCGAAGCACGCCGGCCTTTACATTAATCACTCGAATCTGGATCCAGAGTCGATGGTTCCCTGGCTTCGCAATCCCGATGAAAATCCGGGCACGCAAAGGAAGCGACTCGATCTGCTGCAACTGCTGAACAGGGAGCACAATCAAACCCGCGGCGGGATTGATCCCCGCCTCGAAGGCAGAATCGAAGCGATGGAAACGGCCTACCGAATGCAGGCATCCGCCCACGATGCGTTCGACCTGGAACAGGAAGACCAGCAAACCCGTGATGCCTACGGGGAAGGCCACTTTGCCAATGGCTGTCTTCTCGCGCGGCGCATGGCCGAACGCGGGGTACGGTTCACTCAGGTCTACTACGGAAACGGGCAACCGTGGGATACGCACAGCGGTCACGATAAGAAAACACGGGCTCTGGCAAAGGATATTGACCGCCCCATTGCCGCGCTGCTCGAAGATTTAAAGCAACGCGGCATGCTCGAGGACACACTCGTAGTCTGGGGGGGAGAGTTCGGACGCACTCCGGTGAGTGAGAACGCCGATGGTCGTGACCACAATCCTCATGGCTTTTGCATGTGGATGGCGGGAGGAGGTGTGAAAGGAGGCTATGCTCACGGGGCAAGCGATGAATTTGGATTCAAGGCAGTTGACAAGCCCATGCACATTCACGACTTGCACGCCACAATTCTACACCTGTTAGGAATCGATCACGAGCAGCTCACGTTTCAACACGCAGGGCGTGACTACCGGCTCACCGACGTCTACGGAAAAGTCGCAACCGACATTCTTGCCTGACCCGACTTGCCGCCATCTGAGGGAGCCCTGCTACTCTTTACTCTCCAACTTCCCTCATCAGCGGAGGATCACCGGGCGTTTCAACCCTTACTCCCTCCGACTGCTGGATGGCATGGGGGTGGCGGCTTTCACTCCGCTGATCTTGAGATTGCGGACTTGGACGGATTTTCCCGCAGCAAGCCAGCTGCGGGACTTTGGGGTCGCGAGATAATCATGCTGAGCGCTCAGTTCCTTGCCATCGAGATTGGCCGCCATTCGATCTCCTTTCCACTCCACTCGCAGATGATGCCACTGGCCTGATTTCACGACGAGCGGCAGCGTGGCGATGGTGTGTGAAGGTTTCACCGAATCCTCCGCAATACTCATTCCCTTTCCGTTGATGACAACGCGACCGATGTGTTTGTTTGAATCACAGCCAACGAGGAAGGAGCCGGGTCCATCGAAGAAGAATTCCACTTCAATGACCGCATCGGACAAGCCAACCTGGTGATGCAGGACCGGGATATGTTTTTCCTCCGGCAGATCGAGAACAGCGAGCACGCCATCCTTCGGGATCCAGCTTCCCCTGGCGATCTTAAAGGTGCCATCGAGTGGTTCCGTAAAGCTGGGGCTGGCGAGCAGCGGAAGCGGTTGATCGTGGAGAAGTGGCTTGGTTTCTTCGGCAAAGGAAAGGAAAGTGACTGCGAGAATTGCGATGAATCCGTGGAAATGTTTCATAACAGAAGTCTTTCGGATTGGCTGCCCGTTGGCAAGACGCGGATGTCATTACATACCGGTTACGCCTGAGGTGGCAACATGTGGAAATGCGCCTTGTTGGTAATCCTTTGTGCGAGGCGGATCCGCCAGTGGCAGGGGAACCGGTCTCAAGCGGCAGAAGGCACCTCTCACGAACCCCGCTGTTAGTGCTAGGAAATTCCTTTTTCTAACAACTCCGATCCTTGCGCGATCATGCCGCCCTTGGGCAGGGGTGCAGGGGGAGGAGGGCGGCCATCACCGCTGCTTTCATAGATCGAATCGAAAATCGGGCTGATGGTCAACGGCTTTACCCCTCAATTTCTAGAATCCGAAGCCGAGAGAGAAGGGGAGCGGCAAACTGTTTTGACAGGTGAAATCAGGGGGGTGGACACAGGCTTCAGTGGACTGGGCGATCATACGGGAGGCGACGGTGTCGATGGAGTGGATCCCGGAGCGGGTGATTTGAAATCAGCAGCCAATTGCCGTCAGCAAATCAGACGATTCGCAAAGGTCCCGGTGAAGAAGCTTCCCCAAGGAATTACCTGGGAATGTCGATGGACGTGAAGGCTTGTGATGGGGCTTGACGGTGCTTCCTCGTGGCTTCGGGGGGCGGCGAATCGGAGCGGTATTTTACTGCCCAATTCGACGGGTTGGGGCGCGCAGTGGATTTACAATTGCCTCATTTGTCGCCCGCTATCCGATTATGACTCCTATCCGACCTCAGGTTAACTTGAGAATTGTCGAAACTGTGGGTTTCCGCTATGATTTTTTGATGAAGTTATGTAGGGCCGTCTTTGTTTTCTGGTGCGTGGTGGTGGGCTTCGTCTATTCACAGAACGACGATAATTCTATGGTGGAAGGACCCAGCGATGAGTTCCAATATCATCTCAGTATTGGGTTTCCCCTTCCAAATGTAGAGCTTCCCGCTCACATCGAAGCTGAAGATGGGAAACTGACTTTCTACGCGGACTTCGACCATTCAGATGAGCACGGGATTCCGATCTACCTGATCAATCGAACAAAAGAGACGAAGGCATTGTCAGCTCAGGACAGGGATATCTATGTGAGACTCGAATTTCAATCAGAAGAGGGGCAATGGGTTCGGGCTCAGACCCATCGCGACAGTTGGTGTGGAAATAGCTATAACTCTGTAAATCTACCGCCCGGGCAGCATTTTCGATTCACTGGATACCGACCGAAGGATGGGAAAAAAGTAAAAGTTCGCTACGTTTCCCGGTTCCACGAACTGGTTTCCGAAGTTGGGGAAGGATTCATCCTGAACGCTGATGTCGAAGCTTCCGCATTCGATGATATGGCGGCCAGAGAAATTGGCGGATTGTTTGGATCCTTGTTGAGAGTGGGAAATCAGCTGCCTTTCGGATTTGAAAGGACCCCATTGGATTATGTCAGCGCCCTGAGGCTTCTGTCCGAATATACGGAGAGCAAGTATTACCGGAAAGAAGCTGAAGAGATGATGCGCGAGTTGGGGCGGGAATCTGAAGAAGCGAAGCAGATTCAAGACCTATTGAACAAGAAGTGGCCGAGTCCAAGAATTTCGGAAGAGGAATTCCTGTCTCTTTGCCTGGAAAATATTGAATCGGGCGATCATCCCCATCTGGCTTGGATGATTCTTTCAAGGAGAGGCCGTTATGGAAATAGGGAGGATGGCAATGTGTCCGGTCCGTTGATGAAGCGACTCGCGAACCTTCTGCCTGAATCGCTTCAGAGCAAAGATGAGCTTGTGACGAAGAATGCGGTAGAGATGCTCGAGATCCCGGGATTGGTGGATGAGCATTTTTCAACGGAGACTTTGACCGGGTGGCTGGATTTCGATAGTCAGGCTGTTTTCGCTGCCGCAGCAAGAAAGCTCGCATTGCGATTGCAGTTTGGGCCACTGGTGAAGAAAGGGCTGGAGTTGAAAGACAAGGAGAGGCGATACGTTCTTCTAGGTGTCCTTGCCTCCGGGGGCAAGACGAACGATCCCCGTTTGTATCCGAGGGGCCCTGAAACTAAGGAAGAGCGGGAATTTTGGAACCGATGTCTCACGGAAGATCCTGTGAGAGCAGTGTCCAGCCTGCCCGGAACCCGCGGAGAGTGGAATCTCTACAACAGAATCGTTCAGGGACCCTTGAAGGACTATCTAGAAAACTTGGGAGAGAACATGAGCGATAAACCGGTTAAAGTTGAGCAGCAGGATTTATTCGGACTGTCACATCTGGTGGAGTTTTTCGGAACATGGAAAATGAAGGAGAATGTCCCTGTGCTCCAAGCGCTCCTGGCGCATCCCGAGTATAGCGAAGGCGAAGTCTACAGCTCAAAGGACGGGCGTTACCTGCACCGGGATTATCGGATTCGAAGGGTTGCTCGCGATGCTTTGTTCAAGATGATGATTCCTGTGGACCCCGATTTGGTTTATGAAGAGAAAATTTCTCTTCCTGACAAGCCGGCAGAACCCGCAAAGTCGGCCGGGGACGATCCCTTTGGATTTTAGTTCGCTACGTTTCGAAGTGAGTCGCCATGCATAGCACGCAATCCTTTCGTTCAAAATCCCTCACTGCCTTCCTTGCACTAAGGCGCGGTGTGTGGGTTCAAAAATAGCCGGAAGTAGGCAGGGTGATCCGGATGGCGCCAGGTTTGCAAAACTGGAGAGTCTTCCGACTCCCCGCTCTACCTCTCCGCCGACGTCAGATCCGTCGAATCAGTTTTGCTATCCAGCAGTTCCCGTAGATTGTATTTTGTGTAGCGGGTATGGCTGGCGACATTCTCGGAATCCGCATTGGCGACCCAGAAATCGAGAGTATCCGGCGCGAACAAAACGGACTGAATATTCGAAGTCATACAAACCGGTCGTGACATCAGTTCCCGGGCGGATTCGGGATTAAAATTTCCCCAGTCGCCTTTGACCCGTTTCACTAATTCCGTGTAACGATCGCCGGCCGACATCAGGACCGTGTCCTCGACCGGGTCAGATAATTGCGGGTGCGACTCGCCACTCCAGATCGTCTCGAAAGTGTCCGGCGTCGCCTTGATGCCGACCGCTTTCATCGATTTGGCGTCGGAGATCACGTAGTAATATTCGCAGGTCCTCGGTCCTTCTTTCATGATTGCGACCGCTTCTTCGATGGTGTCGGCGCGCTCCATCACCTCGCGCATCACCTGCGCCATAGGCTTGCCGTCCCAGTTTCCTTCGCCGCGCCCGCCCATTTCACCGATCGCGAGTTGTTTCTCGTTCATTGCCGTGACCGAGCCGACGAATCCGGCGTAGCCAACATTGACCCAGGAGTTGCCTTGATCAGGTTGGACGATCATGACGACGGCGTTCTGCTCCAGTCCCAGTCCCCGGAGATAATCAAGAACCCGACCGTGAAACATTCGTCCGCCTGCCGTTGCCTTTCCGTGCAGAGCAAAACCGGTACAGTGAAACAGTTCCGGAAAGAAATTTGAAAGGCGGGCTTCCCTGCACCCCCTCAATCCCGGGAGGACCGACGCACTGATAAGAACTCCTTGAAAAAGCAATTTCCTGTTAGTACGTAATAGTCAGCTTGACCACATTCGGTGTGGGACAAGCGGATATTGACTCCCCTCCTCCATGAACTCCTCCATGAACTCCTTCAAAACCTCCTATCTATCCCGACTCCTTGCGGTTGCGGTGACTCTGCAACTATTGGTGCCGATCAGCAATGCCGATCCATTTCCGAACTGGGTCTTCTCGAAAAAAGCAACGGCGTCTGACGAGGCAGAAAATGATTGGTTCGGCCGTGCTGTCGCGGTGGAGGGCGACATCGGTCTGGTCGGCGCTACGGGTAAAGACGGCATTGGCTCAGACAGCGGCGCAGTCTACGTGATCAACACCAAAACCGAAGAAGAGTTGTTCAAGCTGACGGCATCGAACGCGGCTACTGAAAATTTTTTTGGTACGAGTGTCGCCATCTCCGAAACTAAGGCAATCGTCACTGCAACAGGTTCGAATGATTTCGCAGGCTCAGCGTATCTGTTCGACATCACCACAGGAATCGAGTTGGATATTCTAGTTCCGTCGGTGGTCGAGGCGGATGCGTTCTTCGGAAATTCCTGCGATATGGAAGGAAACTACGTCATCGTTGGGGCCCCGTTCGAAGATAACGGCGGGACGGACCGCGGCGTAGCCTATGTTTTTGATGTCACGACCGGCAATGAGCTGCTCCGACTTATCGCGCCGGACGGTAGCAATTCCGATTTATTTGGAAGGTCGGTCGCAATTTCCGGAAATTACGCCATTGTCGGCGCTCCCAATGCCACGACCGATGATGAGTTCACCGGAAAGGTTTACGTATTCGATCTTTCTGCCGGCGGGGCTTTTTTGTACAGCCCGATTCCCTCGGTGCTTGAAGATTTAGCCGAGTTCGGTATTTCGGTCGCAGCTCGCGGAGATCGGCTCGTCGTGGGGGCCGAAGACGAAAATGCAGGAGGAAACGACTACGGGGCCGCCTACTTGTTTGAGCTATCGACCCGTACGGAGTTGAAGCGGCTCGTGTCGAACGAACCGACTGACAATGGTAAATTCGGAGACAGTGTCGCAATGTCCGGCGATCTGATCGTTGTAGGAGCGCGGGATGAAAATGCGGGTGGCAATGACCGGGGGGCTGCGCACATCTACAGCGCCTCCGATGGGAGCTTTCTGCAACGAGTCACCGCACCTGACGGCGAGGATCGTGACGATTTCGGAGTTAGCGTGGCAGCCACCAACGACTACGTCATTGTGGGTGCGAGATTCGAGGACAGTGACTTGCTGTTCGAGCGCGGTGCCGTCTACGTTTTCAAAGGAACGACGCTTCCCCCTGCCGCGATTAGCAGATGCAACACAGTGTTGAAGACAAAGTTTCTCAAGAAGGCCAAGAAGCTGAAAAAGAAAGCCAAAGCGGCCAAGAAAAACGGCAAAGTTGCGAAGGCGGAAAAGTTGAAGAAGAAGGCAAAGAAGCTGATCAAGCGGGCCAACGCTTTGTGTTGAAAAATAGCGGCCCCGACAATGCGTTGAATGGCTACCCGCCCTTTCCTTTGCGGATTTGAAGGGAAATCTTAAGAATCCTCAAAAAATCTTAAGGGACAGTAACTGATCGTCTTTGAAAAAAATGTTCAACCGCGAATTACTTTCTTTCATGAGACAAGCACGCTTGCGGGAAGAAGGACTGAGCTATTACCACTGCATTTCACGGGTGGTCGACCGGCAATACATCTTTCAGGAAGAGGAGAAAGAACTCTTTTTCGGCATCCTGCCTTAGCTCGAAGCTTTCCCCGGGCTTCGTGTCGTCGCCCATTGGAACCCGGGCAGAAGCCTCGCCCGACTACCCTGCGGGCTTGGCTGCCGCCAGTCATCTCGACGCCTCCCCATCGGCGTCTCGGTGAGCTTCATGTCCAACCACTTCCACTTGCTGGTGGAGGAACCGGATGCGGAAGAGGCCCGGAAACTCGACCGGGACACTCTGCTCGAACGCGCCGTCCACCTCTGCGATGCCGCGACAGTCCGTGACATTCAGGCCTGCCCTTATTCGCAGTCCCTATTCGCAACTCGGTGTCCGTTTTTATGAGGCAACGCGCATCGTGGAAAGTCCGACCTTTCTCCTGTTATTTACGACGTCGGTCCAATAGAATGTTCGTCGACGAAAATAATATGCTCCTAAAACTCATGGTTTCATTGTCGATCCTTGTGGGCTTCGTTCTTACTATTGCAACAGGGCGCGCGGTGGAACCGGATGGCGTGGTCGTGCAATTCGAGAAATACGCGGGTCCAGCAAGTATCGCAGCGCGATCGATAGGAAAGCACAAGCTGGCGGTAGACATTGCCCCTGCAACCGAAACCGAAAAGCTGGAGGTCCGTATCGAACTGCCGATCACTGGGCGCAGCACGTGGCCAGTAGCGGACGTCGAGGTTCGCGGCGCTGACGGTAAGGCTATCGTTGTGCGGCGCAGTGGCATCGAATGGCACAAGCTATCTATTACAGTGCCTGCAAAGCCTGCTACCTACTTCGTCCAAGCTGTCGAGCCGCCCGGAGGTTGGCCGGATCTGCCGTCCGATAAAGGACGGCTGATAACTGACCCGAAGTCGGAGCTGAGCTTCTCCATCGCTCGCTGGTATGACGGACGGAAAGCGGCGCTCAGCCTGCGCTTTGATGATTCCCATCCGACTCATTTGTCCAAGGCTGTGCCCATTCTGCGTGATTACGGATTCCGCGGTACCTTCATGATCAATCCCGGCCAGCAGGAACCTAACAGTCGTCGACGATCCAACTTCGAAGAGCAAAGGGAGGCGTGGGAAGCGGTTGCCCGCCGGGGGGACCAGGAGATTGCTAATCACTCGGCGCATCATCGAGGCGCAGCCAGTGACGCAGACATGGAAGCCGAGATCAGTGAGGCGGCACAAGCCATCTGGAATCTATCGCCAGAGAAAAGTAAACTCACGGCTCTGAATCTCGGCGGAGGGACCCTGTGGGAAACGACTCGCACGCTGCGCTATTATCTTCACAAGTACCACCAGTTCGATGCATCAACCAACTCGACCGGAATGGATGACACCTACGGAAACCGCGTCGAGAACTTCCGTCGCATGCTTGAACAGCACCTCAAGCGCGAACTTTGGATTCGGGTGCATTACCACTACATCGGTGAAAACCTGAGCAGTAGTGAGGCAAACTTCCGGGCCGCACTGGACATCGTGAGAGAGCATGAAGAAATGCTGTGGGTTGCCGGCATGGCTGATATTCACAAATACCAGATCGAGCGCAGTCATTCGTCCCTGTCGCTCAGGGAATCGAAAGACGGTCAGCTCGTGTTTCGAGTGACGTGTCGAACCGACCCGTCACTCTATGACCAGCCCATGACGATCGAAGTGGCCCCGCCTGAGTCATGGCCATCAGATCAGATAGTCATTATGGACTCGCAAGGCACGGTTATTGCAGTTCGAAAAGCGGAGCGAGACGGGCAACCTCTGTTGCGATTCGATGTTGTCCCACAATCTGCAGAATACAGTGTCGAATTGACACCCTGAAAAACCGAACGCATTTCGAGTCGGGCGGGAATTATACCGGTCTCTCCATTCGGCCTCCGAACCCGTGCGAAGGTGCGAAGGTGCGAAGGTGCGAAGGTGCGAAGGTGCGAAGG
>Ga0222633_1001035_pt1 | contig 17569 bp, 14 predicted proteins | sample AntAcemetageno48_FD_179816 | JGI IMG/M metagenome (GOLD analysis project Ga0222633, IMG submission 179816) | Saline water microbial communities from Ace Lake, Antarctica - #48 | ecosystem: Environmental > Aquatic > Non-marine Saline and Alkaline > Saline | place: Antarctica: Ace Lake | collected...
CGGCGTGGCTCCAGTATCAATATCTTTTTCTGGCCCAGCCAGGTTTCACCGGCCAGCGCCAGCGGCACCAGGGTTGTCTTTCCGGCGCCGGGTGGCGCCTGCAGAATTGCCTCGTGGTGCCGGCAGAGCGTTGACTTCAACTCTTCGAGAATTTCGGTAACCGGTAATTGAATGTCAGGGGGAAGCAAAGGCGTAGTCTTGATACGGAGGGCAGGTTTGGCCGCTAGTATAGCGCGGAAAGCACCCCGCCGACTCCCGCGGTTACATAAGAGTCGATGGGTGATCAGGGCGCCGGTTTTGTCAGCGCTCCAGGACGTAGTTCAGGTCGAGCCCCCCGCCTTCCACCGATGACTCACTGGATACTCGCCAGCGGCTTGACAGCAGGTATTCGATCTTAAGCGTGCTTACGGCGTCAAGAACGCCGATTCCGTAACTGACAAACAGCTTGGGCGATAAGTATTTGCCGACGACCAGCGCAGCCTCTTCATTGTTACCAGCGGTCTCGATGCCGATCTTGTCTACACGCAGCTTGCTGCCAAACTGTTCGGTCAGGTAGTTTCCGCCCTTAATACCCATCGCCAGTGCTGCGCGGCTGAGGACAGAGGATTCTCCGGATGAACTGGTCGACAGCGGCCGGCCCAACACCAGGTAGGCGAGCTGGTCTGATTGATTCATCGTTGGTTCCGAAAATATCGAGAATTCCGGTGCGCGCAGATTCCCCCGCGCCAGTGCGCCAACCTTGATATCCGGCGTCACCTGCCGAACGGCCCGGACATTAATGCCCGGCTGGTCAATGGGGCCACCAACGAACAGTAACTTGCCGGTCTCGATGGTCAGGTTCTGGCCATAAGCTCGATAGGAGCCTTCCTGCACGTTGATATCCCCGTTCGCAGTTGTTGGCTTACCCGGCAAATCCACCAGGCTTATGTCGCCACCAAAAGTGGCATCAAGTCCAAATCCGCTGAAACTGACCGCATCATTCAACAACAGCCGAAGCCGCGTAGTGACATCAAAACGACCACCGGTGTCCTGGCCGGCGTCTTCCGCCACCACGATAATCTGGTCGCTGCTAACGGCCGCCGCGGTCTGGGGTAACGAAGCCAGCTGTATAGTTGCCTCATCGATACTGACTTCACCCGCCAGATTGAGGTGCCTCTGTTGAAGATCGGCATTAATCGTGGGTGAGGCATAAATTTCGGCTTCTGGCGTGTTGAGTATCAGCACACGCTTGCCGGTAAATGACATCTTTCCTGTCATAGCGGATCCGATATCCCTGACATGCCCCTCTAACGACAAGAGTCCGCCACCAGACTTGACCGACCCGGTCAGGGTGAGCCCCTCGTTTCCAGCGCCAATAATTGCGACGTCAAGTTCGCGCAACGTCAGACCCGGACCCGGTAAAACCGCTTTGCCATTTTTCAGTGAAAGAGTACCTAGAAGGTTCGGTGTTGAAAGGGTGCCGTCAATTTTCAGATTGCTCTCCAGCTTGCCGCTCAGCTGCGTGACGCCCTGCAGGAAATCGGCCATCCAGTCCAGGTCGTCGAAGCTGGCGATCACGTTTGCCTCGATGGCGCGACTCGAGAATTCGCCACCTTGCCCGGGTGCCACACTAGCGGTCGCCTTAAGGCCTGCCGAGTCGGTCAGCGGGAGTTCGATGACGGCTGACAATGCATCATTGGTCCAGTTTGCGTTGAGCTGGCCTGGTTCGAAATGCAACAGGGTTTTTATCTCCCCCTGACTGTTCGTTGACTGCAGGTCTGCGGCACTCGTATCGAGTAAAATTGTGGCACGAGGCGTGCTGGTTGCGACGTTCCAGCCTAATGAAATGCTTCCTCCAAGACTGCCGGTCAAGCCGGTAGTCGCTGGGAGTAAAGGATTGATCACCATCAGTGGGATGTTGTTAAACGTAATATTGCCGCTGAATTCGTCAGCATAGTTGCCGGCGACCTGTGCACAGACACGCTGGGCATCGACCGGGATCCCGGATCGTCCGCCGGTACCTGACACGGTGAAGCAGGTATCGTCGATCGCGAGGCTTTCACCGTCTATTTTACCCATGTATCCAGACTTTCCTTCCCGGATGAGATCTATCGCCACCTCGCCTTCATTGATATCCAATGCATCAAACGAAAATTGCCATGTGGCACTGCTCCATTCCTCGATCGGGGCCGCTGCGCCTTCGACTGGCAGATCAGAAAGTGAACCCGATAGCGCGAGCTGGTTGGCTCCCGAGTCGCTCACGGACCGCAGACCCAGTACATGCCGGGCCAGCGTTCCGGACACATCAAGTTCCACTTTGCCAACCTGTGTTTCACCCAACTGCAAACCCTCCAGGTCGGCGTTGAACATGACGGGCGATGTGCCTAGACCCAGATCAGTGGTCACGACCGCGTGGTCAATCTGCAGTTGCGCGACGGAGACATTCGCAGCAGTCAATGACGCCTTGATTCGCGGATCCTTCACGGTACCCGTCAGCCGCCCTTGTGCCTGGACATTGCCGGTCATGCCTGGTGTCCAGAAACCCAGGTCGTTCATCGCGAATCGCCATTGAAAGTCCATGGGTTGCGAGGCCTTTGTCGAGATGTTCCCTTCTGCATTCAGTGTTGTTCCCAGGACGTTCACTACCAGCGAGGGCACCGTCAGCCCGCTTTCATCCAGGTGGCCAGTCATGGTTGCGCTGATGGGTTTCCCGCGTAGTTCACCCTTCATCGTCAGGTCTCCCTGCAGGGAGGTCAGGGTCCCGTCTTCATTCATTGCGGCGTCGGCCCGTGACGTGAAGCTCAGGACACCAGGCCAGTTTGTATACAGGCCCGCAGGATCAATATTGTTGCCTGCGAGATTGAACGTCGCCTTTATCCCTGTGTGCCAGTCTATGTTTGCATGTCCCTGAATGTTGCCGCCGAGCACGGACAGTGCCAGTTGCTCGATAGCAAAGCCATTTGGGGTTCCTGCACCGGTCGTATCAATAGTACCGGTAGGGTATGCCGGGACGGCCACTTGCGCATTGACCGTTGCGCGATAAGCGTCCAGGACACCGGAAACGTGCGCCTTTCCTCTATCGCTGGCGACGAGGTAGTTGTCCCTGGAATCCAATGGCCATATCAGCTTTTGCCAGGTGAACTTGAGATCAACCTCCGGGGAGTCAATGGACGGCCCGCTGAATAAAATCTTGCCGGATATCTGCACTGCAGACTGCTCCACCTGCAAGTCCGCATTGAGACTTGCCTGGGTAGTATCTCCTTCTGCTGATAGTTGAGCGATCAGGTCGACCGCTGGCAGGTCCTTATACAGTTCGGCGAGCCGTGTTTTCTCTGCCCTGACACTGGCCTGCCAGCTTGGTGCCAACAGGGCATCACTCACGCTCACATCAATGCGAAGAGAGTACGGTGAGTCGACTGTTTGCATGATTTCCAGCTGTGCAAGGGAGCCAGACAGAGCGATCGTTCCGCTCGCAGTGGGTAGCTGTTGCGCCTGCAGGTTCAGGGAATAGCTCGCATCGGCACCCAGGGGCCAGTCACCCTCGGGCTTTATAAGGGCACTCGCCGTGACATCGATTTGCGGGGACTTGATTCTCACATACGGAACTTCAATACCCCCCGTGCGCCATGAGAGATCTGTTGCATGAACACTTCGCAACGAGATCAGTTCGTCTGACTTGCCTTTGCCACGGGTGACGGCGGCCTCGTTTAGCGTAAAGTTTTTGATATGGACCGCGAGAGGCAAACGGAGGTCTTCCGGCAGACCCGGCGGTGAATTTTCATCTGTCGATGATCCACTGTCAGCCAGTATGACCTGTAATCCCTGAATCTTGAGGTCTTCGATATCGAACAGGGAACGTGAAAACAGAGCGCCGGGTAACCAGGCAAGTTCGACCCGCTCAATCCTGAGCTTCATACCCGCAGCATTGTATTGCAGCCCCCGAATACCCAGCGGACCTGCTATGGTGCCGTGAACCTCGCCGATCACCAGTTGGTGGCCCAGCTGATTCTCAACCTGCAGGAAAAGGAATCGGGTACCCATAGTGGTGCCCACGGCAAACCCTATCAACAAGACAAGCAGCGTGATAATCCCCAGCAGGATGCCACTCGTCCACGTTAACACTCGGGCAGGGCGCATCAAATGTCTGGCCCGACAGTCAAATGCAGGCGGATGTTCGTATCGTCATCATCCAACGGATGCGCAAGATCGATCCGAATCATCCCAATCTGCGTTCGATACCGAAGCCCAATACCGATAGCGGTTTTAAAATCAGCCTGCAGGTCGCTGGTCGCGTTACCCATATCGTAAAAAGCAGCGAGGCCAAGATCGCCCTTGACGAGATAGTCCACTTCTATGCTGCCATTAGAGAGATAACGACCTCCAACTTCGTTGCCGTTATCGTCTATCGGTGTCAGCGACTCATAGGCGTAGCCGCGCACTGAGCGGTCTCCGCCGGTGTAGAACCGTTCAGAGGGAGGAAGTTCATCAAAGTTGCTGGTATTGGTGGCGCCGATTTCGCCGCGAAGCAGCAGGCGAGTCCGGGAGGCCATCGGTAGCACCGCCCTTGCTGAGAGCCGGGACTGCAAAAATGTCGTATCGGTCACCAGGCTTTTTATGCCGCCATGTACGTCCAGGCTGGCGGAAAAACCTTTCCTGGTGTAAGTCAGGTCATCGGCTGTTTGATAACTCAGCTGGAAACCCGGTGTCAGCAACGTCGCACGCTCCGATGGTTCATTGCCAAAGCTGAACGATTCTCTGCGCAACCGAACATATAACTGTCGTCTGAAGATCCACCAGCTGTTTTCCAGTCGGGCACCGATGCTGATTTCACTGGTATCCGCGTCCGCGACTTCATCGTCTTCAATGTTGACGAAAAATGCGAGGTGGTCCGCATCCACTTCGTAGATTGGCAGACGATACTCGGCACCAAATGCCGTTTGCCTGCTTGAACCCTGCAGGTTTGTCTCGAACTGGTGACCAAGTCGATTGAGCCGTCGCACTTCTAATCCCACACCGGCACGCACACCGGTGTCGGTCCCAAAACCAAGAGAGGTGGTGTATCGCCTGGCTTTACCGGGTTCTGGGCGTAGTACCACCGGGATGTGATAGTCGATAGCTTCTTCACGAAGGACGTCGATGGCTATGCCCGCAAAGTAGGCACTCTCTGACAGGCTGAGTTGGAGGTCAATCAACCGCTCGGTGTTGAACGGCTCTCCGGAGTGAATTTTTACATAGCGATCAACAAATGCAGGGTCAAGGATGTCCTGCTCTATTGTCACCGGACCAAAGAAATACGGCTCGCCACCATCCAGAACGAGCCTCACATCGGCTACATCGATATCCGTGTAGACCTTGAGCTCTGCGGTAGAAAAGCCCGCGTCCAGATAACCTGCGCGGTACAAAAGCTTCAGCATTTGAGCCTTCAGATCGTCGTAAGCCGCATGCGAAAGAGGCTGTCCCGATGCGATACCCTGCACCTTCCGGATACTCTTGATCTCTGGTAATTCCGCTGCTGAGCCCAGTACGTCAAAGCTGACCTGACGAAAGTGCGTTTGTGGACCCGGATCAATACTGAAATGTGCGAGGAAATCCGGGTTTCCATCAGGGGCGGTTCCTGGCAGTTCCTCGAGCCGACCTTTGATTACTGAATTGTAGTACCCGAAGGGTTGCAATGAGAGTTTGATCTCTTCGGTTGCCCGGGCGTAGAGGCGCCGTACGGTAGAGGCTGATATTCGTTCGTCATCTTCTGTGATGCGACGTGCTCGCTCAATCAACGTCAGGTAGGCGCGGGCATTGGCTTCGAGCCTGGCAGGCAGCCCTTCAATTTCGACGCGAATCGCAGCACTCGCGCCGGCGCAGAAAAGCGTCAGACACAGCACCAGAGCTGCAGCCGATGATCGGCGCAAGTTAGATCCAGTTATTATCTGCAAGCTTGGGTGTGTCAGTTGGTAAGGACCCTGAATGATACGCCAAAGACACAAGCGTAAATACAGCTTCCCTGTTTGGAGCGCCAGGAACATTCTTTTACAGTCTTAAACGGTGAATACTTTAAATCATCCGGTCTGATGGTTATATTCATGAGTGATAACCAACAAGTTACCTGGTATCGCGACTAAGAGGACGAATTTCGGCAGCCCGTTGAAGCCGCGGTCTTTCAACACTTCCAGCTCAATGTTGCCAGGGTTCAGTTTTTTAAGGTTCAATTTTTAAGGCTCAATTTGAAACGGCTCACCATTCTCCTCCTCGCGATGCACCTGTCCCTTACTGCCAAAGCCGACCTGCTTGCTCCCTTTGCCACGTCAAACATTAACCCCTTTGTCCTGGTACACGGTTTACCCGATGCGCGTCCGGCGCAACTGGTTCCGCACAGGGTTTTGGCATGGAAAATCCAGGCTGACGTTGCCAACAATTTCACCAGTGACACGAAACCATTTGATTCAATCCTTATCGATGGTGAAACCTATAGAGCTAACCTTTCTCTGAGTTATGGTTTCAGCGATGGGTGGGAAGTGGGCGTCGTCGTGCCCTACATTCGTCACGAACCCGGGCAGCTGGACAGCTTCATTGAAGGATTTCATGACATTCTCGGCCTAAGCGAAGCGGGTCGTGATCAGGTACCTCGAAATTTGCTTAATTACGACTATAGGTCAGGTGCCAGCAACCAGAGCCTGGATAAGTCAGTCAATGGTATAGGCGACATACGCCTGAACCTGGGTTATAGAATACGCGAGCACGATAATCGGGTCTGGAGTATCCGTGGTGGTATCAAGCTGCCTACCGGCGATGCTGACGATTTTACCGGGTCCGAAGGAACAGATGTCTCGGTCGGGTTGCATCTTAGTGAGGGCGCCTTCCTGGGGAAGGAATCCCTGACTTTTCACGGTAGTCTGGGGGTTCTCGTGCTTGGCGATGGAGAGTTTGTCGAAGACCAGGTTGAAGACTGGGCTGTCTACGGGTCAAGCACGTTGGCATGGCGGCTTTCCCCGCGTTTTAGCCTTAAAGCACAATTTGATTTTCATTCTGCACTTTACGACACGGGTTTTGATGAGATCGGCAGCTTTGCAGGCCAGCTTGTTCTTGGCGGTTCCGTCATCCTGGGTAAAAAGGTGCAGCTGGACGTGTCTGTCAGCGAAGATATTATCGTGAACACCGCTCCTGATGTGGTGTTCAACATCGCCCTGCGATCACGTTTCTAGGTATCTTGTTTAAGTACCCTGTTTAGGTACCCTGTTTAGGTACCCTGTTTAAGTAACCTGCCTAATTGCTCCGGCACAGGTGGATCCTGAGTGGCCCCTGTACAGATGTTTGCCCTGACTCAAGCCTCTAGCGCGCTTTTAAATAGAGCCAGTCCAGCTTCGGTAAATGCCAGCATGTTATGGCGCCGGTTATCGTCGTTTGTCTTTACTGTGCAACTGATCGAGTGCGGACCGGAGATCGCGATAACGCTGACGCCGGGGCCATGCCCATAGGGTGTGCCGGCAGGTCCCGCTGCACCAAGTTCGGCAATGCCCCAGGTCGTATCCAGTTTTTCCCGGGCGGCCAGCGCAAACTCGGCAACCATTTCTTCACTCAGGGGCTTAAGTTTGCGAACACGATCGCGGTTCAGGTCAAGGAATGCCCGCCTGGAAGCCAGGGTATAAACCACGCTGCCGCCCTGGAAGTAGGCCGAGGCACCGGCTACCGACAACAGATTCGCGGCAATCAGGCCGCCAGTCGAAGATTCCGCGACAGAAACCGTTTCACCTCTTTTGATTAACAGGGCTGCGATATCGATAGCTGTATCTGAAAACATGGGGCGCTGATCCTTTAGGGCAGGCTAAACATTAAAAAGCACTAGTTTGCGGCAAGTTCCAGTGCTGCTTCCTGTTCTATTCTTGTGCCCTTAAAAAAGTCAGGGTTTGGTCCTCCATACAACTGCACGGAATGGCCGAAACCGAATTTCCGGAAATCCTCTGCATCAACCAACCCGTCTTCAAGTTGCTCGTAGGCTTCAGCGGCGGCTTCGGACATATCGGACACATCCCAGTGTCCCAGATCAAAACTCATGATGGCGCGAACCTGTTCCTGCAACGGATTGATTTTCCTGTCGAACGCAATGCAGGCGAGGGTATCGTCTGCTTCACATCCAAAATAGAAGTGCGGGATGAAGCGATCGCGCAAATCCTCTTTTGATTCGACACCCATCGCAGCGAAATCGTCACGAAATTCTGTCGGTACTTCATAGGGACCGATTTTCAAGCTACGTTCGAGGTCTGCCAACTTGCTGGCGGTGCGGTTGTCGCCGTATTTCTGGAAGAGCATTTTTGCTTGCTCAAGGTCGATGTTTGCCGGGTTCAGGTTGTCCAGCGCCACGGGTCGGCGTTTCTTCCAACGACTGAATATGTCGGCGTAAAGGCGCACCCCATTTTGGACACCCCCCTCCAGCAGAACGAGGCGAAGCTTTGGAAAGCGGTGCGTAACACCGCCCATGAGTAATGACTTGGCCAGTACCTCGCCTGCGGCCGCAAAATGGCCCATGTGATTGTACATATAGTTACTCATGGACTTTCGGTCATCCATGCCCATCCCGCCCGAATGCGCGGCTACCGCCATGCCCAGTTCCTCGCATCGCTTCCAGAAGGGATCGTAGTCATACTCGGAATCGATACCGAAGCTGTCCAGCCAGGTGATCTTTCTTGCTGACTCAGGATTCTGTTCAAGCGCTTGCGGCACAGGACGCCGAATGTAGGACGGAATCAACGCAACTTTCAAACCGAGCGCGTGTGCGTGTTCCAATTCCCTGATACCCTCCGCCGGCGTATGAAGAGGAACAATCGCCGCTGGCGCCATCCGGTCAGAGAACTCGTCGTAACAGGCTGCAGCGTATTCGTTGTAGGCGTGGCACGCGATCTGCCGAAATTCGTCATTCTGTATACCGACATAAAAAAGTCCGGCGGTCGGGTAGAGCACCATGAAGTCCAACCCGAAGTCGTCCATGCGTTCATAGTAGAGGCGTGGCAGCATCGCGGTGCATCGGTCTAGCGTGTTTTTGGTTGGGAGTGCCCACCAGGGGCCTCGCATCGGACGACGATGTCTTCTCTCTTCCCAGGTCATCTGGTACCAGGGGTCACCCGAGCCACTTTGTTTCAGTTCGTTGCCGCCGGCCGCAACAATGAAATCCGAAAGCACCGGGGTGTATTCAATGATGTGGGAATCACCGTCAATGAGCGGGTGACCAATTTTCTCTCGAATAAGTGCAGAGGGTGACCTGGTTTGAGCCGGCATAGTGTGACCTCGTTAACATTGAGTCGCTTATTGCGGTGCAATCAAACTTACACGTATTGTTGACCCTGTACAACGTGAGCCAGCCGGTACGCTAACCAATCTATTGAGGTGTGATATCTGGTGTCCCCCAATGTCTGCGCGGCACCGTAGAGTTCATGCTTAATCCGGATTGTCAGACTGTTTGGGTTTCCTTTCTTTATTCAACCGGAAAAGCGAAGTCTGATCTATCTTCGAGGACATCGCGTATAAACCTTCAGCGTCATTGATCCAGCCACTATCATCCGCCTCGCAAGGGAGAAGGCTTTATGAGCAATCTGACCAAATTGACCAGTTTTACCGTTGTTCTTACGCTCAGCCTCATCGGTTCAGCTTACGGCGCAGTCCAGCATTCCCTGGGCGTCGCGCGAGGCGCTGACTCGTCCGTCAGCTACATCGAACATCACCAGTACTTTGAGTCGGGAGAACACCTGATTCGCTATTACGACAATGACCGTCGTTTGCTGCTAACGAAAGAGCTGAGTTACCCGGATCTTCCCCAGCATCCCAACCTGAAGCAGACGGATCTGCTCGGGCAGACGGAAATCACCATTGAGACTGAGCAAACGACCGCCTTTATGACGAATAAGTCTCTTGGGAAAATTCCCGATCAAGGGGAGATATTTGAATTTGAGCTAACGGAAGATATCATCATTGATGCAGGTTTTGATGCCTACATTCGCGCAAATTGGGGCTCCTTTGAGCTCCAGCCTGACCAGCGATTTCGGTTTGCGATTGCAGGACAGCCAAGGCTGATTCAGATGGAGGTCAGTAGAGTTGAATCTGATGCTGAGGGCGCCTCGTTCACAGTAACGCCAAGCAACTGGGTAATTCGATTGCTCCTGCCGTCTATCAGTCTACGATACGACGCGTCGCGCCAACTAACCCGATACCAGGGTTTTTCGAATTTAAAGCGGTCGGGTGAAAGCAGAAACGTGGAGATCAGTTTTGAGCATTACCAGTTGGATACTTCGCTCTCGATGCCTTTGGTTGAGTGGTTGCCGGCAGTGTCAGGGTCGTGACCACGATGATCCGATGCGTTCTTTTTTTACTGGTAATACTCCCCCTGGAGTCATTCGCTATCTATAAGCCCGAGTACGTTGTGCTGGAAAAAAAAGGTGAGCTTGAACTTCGCCAGTACCCCGAATTGATAGTGGCGCGCACCCGTGTTGAAGCAAGTTTCGAGGACGTCGGCAATGTAGCGTTCAGGCGGCTTGCCGGATATATTTTTGGGAATAATTCAGGGAATGAGAAACTTTCTATGACCGCGCCCGTGACCATGTCCCCTGAGTCGGCTGGCAATGGTGCTTACTGGGTCAGCTTCTTTATGCCCGCAGAGTACCAGTTGGCCGATTTGCCGGTGCCCTCGGATGGTCTGGTGGAGGTTATGCGGCTGCCTGCTGCAACGATGGCGGTACTGGCCTATAAAGGCGGTTGGAGTAAAGAAAAATACGACTTGCACAAGGCGCGGCTGATGTCTCTGTTAATGGATACTCGATGGGAGATAAGTGGCGAGCCGATATGGGCAAGATACAACTCTCCCTTCAGGCCAGCGTTTATGCGCTCAAACGAGGTGATGGTACCTGTGATGGTGCCAGCCGAATAAATCCCCGGCAGGGCGGGTTACCAGCCGGAACTGCCGGGCTCACCCTTAATCGGTCCCACCAGGTCAGCACTTACCCAGCCGCCATAATACCCCCCTGGTTGCGATGAGACGCGTTCATCTCCCAGATAACAATCTATTTTTGCCGGGTAAAACGCGACCCAGCGGTGCAGTGCCAGAAATTCCGGGAACATTTCGACATAGCGCCAGGCGACATCGGCAACCCCAGGTATAGACAATGATTCAGCAACGCCCTTCCACTCGCACATCGAGCGGGACCCGTCCGCCGTTACTGGCACCAGCACATCTTGCGGTGGGAAGTAATAGGTAGGTGCGCCGGCCGTTTCCAGGACACGTCTACCGCGGTCCGTCTTCGCGATGACCTGATCCTGAACACGAACAATCATCGTTTGGGGTACATCCTCCGTAACCGGGGGCCTTGGAAAATCCCAGACAGAAGATTCACCTTCCTTTGGTTTCGCCGCAAACGGTGGACGAGCCTGGCCGCGAAACTGCCAGTGGGATCTGGCCTTTTCGATTTCTGGTGTCTGTCGAAGTAAAGGTACGCTCATAATGTGTCACGCTGGTTCAAAATAGTTGCTCCTTGGCCATAGCAGGCGGGCGATAATCAATGCGTGCCTGTAAAAATAAGCGCTTATTATCAATGATTACAGAGAATTAGGTAATTTGGACAGATTCTCAGGGATCATCGCAATCTGTTGATCTGCCTCATGGCATTTGAATGATCCTCTCTGGCAATCTGTACGTAACAACGTCATTAAATAAAAGAAGGAAGTTCCATGGTATCCCGAAGACAGTTCGTCAAGCTCACCGCAGTTTCTGCGTCAATACCCCTGCTCAGCCAGGTCAATCTGATTTCGTCAGCCTCCGCTGCCGCGATGGGCAAGGTGCCTACCGATGACCCTGCAGCGCTGGCATTGAAGTATGTAGAGATCGCTTCCACTGCGACCAGAACGGACAAGATGGGCGTCCCCGGATCCGATCAGATATGTGGCAACTGCAGATTCTATAAAGATAGCGAAACGCCGGAGTGGGGCGGGTGTATGTTATTCCAGAACCGCCTGGTCGCGAGAGAAGGCTGGTGCATGGGCTGGGTTCCGGCCGCATAGCATCATGGAAAAGGAACGATCATTGCTGGACGTCAGGCAGGTGATGGACCGAATCGAGAGGGATCTGGATTCGGGAACCTATCAGGTGGGTGACTGGCAGAAGTGTCTCGCTGATCTAAAGGGTCTGGACGAGCGAGCAAGTGCAATGCTTGGCCAGGACCTTACCCGGATCAGTAACAAGCTCCACCGGCGCAATCGGTTCCTTGAGGCGCCGGCCTGGGTGGGGTTTGTTTTTGAGTATCTGTTACTGGCGACAAGCATCCTGATGATGACGGCAGAAAGCACGCTGGTGCGTCTTGCCTCAATTATTATGCTGGCGTTATGCCTTCAGCCATTGATCAAAATCTCAGTAGGAATACTTCTTGGTGTTCGCTACGCCTACGTCTACCTCTGGTACTTTGAGCCCCGGTTCAAGATGCGATTCGGGTCTTACCATACGCTTGAAAGATGGAAGAAATTGGCCTTGCAGCTCTCGGGCAGTGTTGGAACACCGATAGCGCTTCTTGTTGGGTGGCGAGTTCTGGGTGATGAACCTCTGCTTTCGGCATTGTGCCTGGCAGGTGCAATTGGGGCGGCGTTAATGCAGGTGGCCGCTTTTGCCGCTGTGTGGCTTGGGGTGCGGAAGCTGGGACCCTTCCTTCTGACAAATCTGACGACACCGGCGCTTCTGGCAAAAGAATGGAAGGAAAGATAACTGTGAACCAAAACCAGGGCATCGCATGGATTTTCAGGAGATAGTTTATAACGAACTCACGTTGCCGATTTTGGCGTTGTGTGAGGTCATGGTGGAAGAAGGGCAGATGGACCAGCACGCCTTCTTTGCCAGCTTGTTACCGCTGCTGGCAGAACCGGAGCGGGAGGAAATGGTGCTGGCGGCAGTGATCGAACTGTCTAAATGCGCGTTCCTGGGTTTTCAGTACAGCCCCTTGGTCGCCCTGCAGATAGACCAGCTTCTGGAGCGATCCATCGACCTTGCCCACACGATGTCTGCGAATGAGATCAATTAGCATCCGGTAGCCTTATGTTGAAAACAAGAACGATTGCATCGCTCAGGGAACACGATGAGCAGATTGATGAGCTTGTACTGATGAGTCATGACCCGGGCATTTACCTGGTGCAGGTAAAAATCAGAGGCTCCTGCTATCGAGTCCTTGGTCCGGACGGGGTGAATCTGGTCTTTCGCAGCCAGATGGCTGCGAGAAAGACGCTTGAGGGTCTCAACGTCCTGCGAGCGGTGCTTGAACACCAGAGCAGCTACGACGAGATGATCGGTCAGGATCTTCGCCATCAGCCAAACAGGCTTCAGGTACCGATTTCATTGTTCTTGAACGACTAACCCGTATTGATTGCCCCGCGTACCCGATGATCCGTTCTAGCCCCGTCGTCGTATATACCTTCTTTTAATCCACTATCTTGGCTGCTGGTCGAGAGGTCTGCGTATCGCACTTCACACAAATAGGGTGCGCTACCGTTTTGCCGCAATGTGGTAACTAATATTTTGGAACCGACAGCACGAGAGAAAGTCGTGTGGTTCCTGGAGCGCCCGTGAGTAACAAACATTTGGTCGTCAGCTTTATTGTCGTGGTAATGACGTTGTGGGTTTTTTCGGGGGAATGGAGCAATAGCATTGTTGAAGCCGATGAGTTGTCTCTCGAGGACCCTCAGTCTGTTAGCAATACGGCACTCGTCCGGGCAGTTCAGAGCGAGGCGGAGACCAGGACGCTATTCCTCGACGTGAGAGGACAGACCGCCGCGAACCGAATGGTCCAGGTAAAGTCCGAAGTTGCTGGCAAGATAATCGATCTGCCGGGTGAAAAGGGCTTTTTCGTGAACAAGGGTGATCTGCTTTGCAGGGTAGCCGAAGACTCGCGAAGGGCTGAATATACGCAGGCGCTGGCGGAACTTGAGAGTGCGAAGCTGGAGCATGACGGCTTTGTTGATCTGAATAAGAAAGGCCTTCAATCCGGGATTGTTCTGGCTAAGGCGAGGGCAGCGCTCGAGGAGAGCAGAACCCAAACAGAGAATGCGCGGCTGGCGCTAATGAAGACAGAAATCACTGCACCATTTAACGGCGTGGTCACAAGTCAGCAAGCAGAAGTCGGAGACTATCTAAGCCCTGGTTCAGTGTGTGTCAGTTTGATGGAAGTAGACCCCATGCTGGTGGCAGGCCGGGTTGCCGAGAAGAACATTGGCCAGATCAGCCTGGAAGACGAGGTTTCGGTTCAGTTAATTACGGGCGAACGCCACATCGGGCGAGTCAGCTTTGTTGGCCACGCGCCTGATGACAGGACGCGAACGTATCCTGTGGAAGTGACGATTAACAATCCCGGTGCGCTGATCCGAACAGGTCTGACCGCGGAAATGCAGGTGCCCGTGGGGGCAGAGAAAGTCCACCTGATTTCACCGGCAAGTCTGGTCCTTGATGATGTCGGAAGCGTTGGTGTTCGAATCGTTGATGGCGACAGCCGGGTCCGTTTCATGCCAGTTACCATTGCCGATGAGAACCCCGCAGGTATCTGGGTCAAGGGCTTGCCAGCGTCGGTCGATCTCATCACCGTCGGGCAGGAAGAAGTGTCAGAGGGACAACTGGTGAGCATCGATTATTCGCTCCTGAATAGTCTGGTGACCACCCCTTGAACTTTATTGGTGGGGCGATCGATAGAACCCGAACAGTACTCTCCCTGCTCGCGGCAACTATGTTTGCCGGTATCGTTTCCTATAGTCTGATTCCTATTGAAGCTGACCCCGACGTGGCGATACCCATTATTTTCGTCATGATTCCTCATGAAGGAATATCGCCGGAGGATTCAGAAAGGCTTTTAGCCCGTCCGATGGAGCTTGAGCTTCGAACGCTGGAGGGTGTTAAGGACATCAACAGCTATTCCGCTGAAGGTGCCGCGACGCTGATTATTGAGTTCGACAGTTCCTTTGACCAGGATCAGGCGGTCGCAGATGTTCGGGAAGCTGTTGATACGGCGAAAACAAAAATTCCCTCGACCGCTGAGGAACCCATTGTCAAAGAGGTATCAGCATCAGACTTTCCGATCATAACGATCAGCGTTGGTGGCGAGGGTATTGCTGACCGGACCCGCTATAGAATGGCGCGGCAGCTTAAGGATGAGATTGAAGGCATCAGCGAAGTGCTGGAGGCCCGTCTTGAAGGCGACCGGGAGGAATTACTTGAAGCGGTAATCGATCCGGCCCAGCTGGAGGCATACGGGATAAGCAATGATGAATTGTTGTCGGCAGTTGCCCGGAACAATCGGCTTATCGCCGCCGGTTCAGTCGACACTGGCCGAGGCAGTTTTTCTGTCAAGGTACCCAGCGTGATCGAAAGCGCTGAAGACGTGTTGTCGATTCCAATCAAGGCGACATCCTTTGGCGTGATTACGCTTGACGATGTTGTAACGCTACGCCGGACCTTCAAAGACGCCGAAGGGTATACGCGCACTAATGGTTCGCCCGCCGTCGTGATCGAAGTGACCAAAAGGCCCGGCACCAGCATCGTAAAAGTAGTCGATGAAATCAAAACACGGGTTGAAACAACGCGAAAGGATTTCCCGGCCAACGTTGAGATCAACTACATTGCGGATATGACGCCGGATACGGTTGAACAGATCTCAACGCTCGAAGGCAACATATCAACCGCAATGTTTCTTGTGCTCACCGTCGTGGTGGCCACTATTGGCGTCCGGTCCGGTCTCCTGGTGGCCTTCGGAATTCCTTTCTCGTTTATGTTTGCATTTATCATCGTCAACCTCCTGGGATTCACTTACAACTTTATGGTGATGTTTGGCATGTTGCTGGGGCTGGGCATGCTGATTGATGGTGCCATCGTCGTGGTGGAGCTGGCAGATCGGAGGATGAAGTCGGGCGAGTCGCCCAAAGAGGCCTACATTTATGCGACCGGGCGTATGTTCCTGCCGGTACTGGCATCAACGGGCACAACGCTCGCGGCCTTCCTGCCGCTGATGTTCTGGCCGGGTGTCACAGGACAGTTTATGAAATATTTGCCGGTCACCGTTTTCGCCGTGCTGATCGGGGCCCTGGTCTATGCATTGTTCTTCGCACCCGTGCTGGGTGCAATCATCAGCAGGAAGCAGACTGGCGAAGATTCAGGTTCGACAAAGCTGGTCGACGAGGGCCGTTTTGATGAAATTGGAGGCATTGTTGGACTCTATGCAAGGATCCTCAGGTTCAGTACCAACAGACCATTGGTAGTGATTGGGATAACCCTTGCCTCAATGTTCGGCATCGTCCAATTGTACGGAGCAGCCGGTAACGGATCCCAGTTTTTCGTCGACGTTGAGCCCAGCTTCACAGGGGTGAATGTCAGTGCGCGTGGTAACTACTCGGCCGAAGAGTTGCGCGACATTGTCACCGACGTTGAGAAACGCGTGCTGGCCGTTGGCGATATAGACAGTATTTACACCCGAACTGGGGGGGGCGGTCTTAGCTTCGGCCCGGGTGGTACAACCCCTGATCGCATTGGCAGCATGTTTATCCAGATGAGCGACAGACGGGAACGCACCCTCAATGGCCATGAACTGGAACAGGCATACGAAGAAGCGATCCAGGACATCCCGGGGGTTCGGGCAGAGATGAGCCCGCAACAGATGGGCCCGCCGGTCGGCAAAGAGATTCAGATTCAGCTCAGTGGTCCCGACCTTGACGCGCTGGCGCAGGAAGCAAGAAAACTAAGTGCACATCTTAAGTCAATGGGTGGCCTGGTGGCGGTCGACGATACGGCACCCGTGCCGGGCATTGAATGGCAGGTGCGGGTAGATCGGGCGAAAGCGGCTATGGCAGGTGCGGATGTCTCAAGCGTTGGCGCCGCTATCCAGCTGATTACCAATGGAATTCTGGTGGGTAAATACCGCCCGGACGATGCGGAAGACGAAGTTGATATCCGTGTTCGCTATCCGGAAGAGTACCGCGGTGTCTCCCACCTGGACCAGTTACGCGTCAGTACTGAGCAGGGCCAGGTACCGATCTCCAGTTTCGTTGAGCGGGCAGCAAAGCCGAAGGTTTCAACTATCTTCCGGCAAAATGGCGACAGGGTAATGTACGTCAGGGCGAACCCCGCCGCGGGTGTATTGGCGAATGACAAGGTTGACGAAATCCGCCGCTGGATAGCGACCCAGGAAGTCGATCCGTCGGTAAAGGTTATTTTCCGGGGTGCTAACGAAGAACAAAAAGCGGTGGGCCAGTTTATTGGTGTTGCCTTTACGCTGTCGCTCATACTCATGGGTATCCTGCTCGTGACTCAATTCAACAGTTTCTACCAGGCTTTGCTGGTCCTTTCGGCGGTCGTCATGTCAACAGTAGGCGTACTGCTCGGGCTGGTAATTACGGGTTATGCCTTCAGTGCCATCATGACCGGCATCGGGATTGTTGCGCTGGCCGGGATTATCGTGAACAACAACATTGTGCTGATAGATACGTTTAACTATCTCCGTCGTGAAAATCCAGGCTGGGATATTCGGCGCGTTATCATCACGACCGGATGCCAGAGACTCAGGCCGGTTTTCCTCACGACGTTCACCACCGGCTTCGG
>Ga0222633_1001040_pt1 | contig 17525 bp, 15 predicted proteins | sample AntAcemetageno48_FD_179816 | JGI IMG/M metagenome (GOLD analysis project Ga0222633, IMG submission 179816) | Saline water microbial communities from Ace Lake, Antarctica - #48 | ecosystem: Environmental > Aquatic > Non-marine Saline and Alkaline > Saline | place: Antarctica: Ace Lake | collected...
GCGTAACCACTTCCAATTTCAAAAGCCCTCACACCCAGCCCCCATGTCCTTTCCGAGGGGAAATGAATGGCAAATCCTCGATCAGAGAGGGATTCCAGCAACTGATAGGTCGTAGAGCGGGGAATCCCGAGTGCTCTCGCGATGACGGCAGCGGGAACAGGGCCTTTTCCGTGGGAAAGAAAATCCAGAATGGCCAAAACGTGGGTTGCGGCAGGGGATTTGCCCGACATTGCTCACCCCCTTAGTGTCCGAAACCCCGGACAGATTTTTCCCGTGAACCCATTGTAGGGAAACCATTTGGGTGTGGAATCAGAGCATGATGAAGACGGCAGGGATTGTGGTGACCGGAGAAGCACTCTCCGTGGAGGAGGTTACGCGGGTCGCCCGCGACTACGAGAGCATCACTCTTGACCCGGATGCCCGGGAACATGTTGCGCGCCGCCGGGAGATTATTGACAGCAAAGCGGCAGATCCGCACCCTCACTACGGGGTGTCGACAGGCTTTGGTGCGCTTGCCACCACATACATCAGTGTCGACCGAAGGCGTCAACTTCAGTTGAGCCTCATTCGATCCCACGCGGCGGGAACAGGGAAAGAGGTCGATACCGAAGTCGTGCGCGCGATGATGCTCTTGAGGCTTCGGACTCTCATGAGCGGCTATACGGGAGTGCGACCAGAAGTATGCGACATCTACGCGGCGATGCTGAACCATCGGATTACCCCTGTGGTCTACGAATTTGGCTCACTCGGTTGTTCCGGTGATCTAGCCCCACTCGCACATGTTGCTCTGGTTGCCATTGGCGACGGAGAAGCGAGAGTTGAGGGAGGGCCGATTATGCCCGGCGCCGAGGCCCTGGCCGACGCCGGTCTCATTCCGCTGGAATTGCAGGAGAAGGAGGGCTTAGCCCTCATCAATGGAACAGACGGGATGCTCGGATGTTTGGCGCTCGCCATTCACGATGTCGCGTCGTTGCTGGTGACAGCCGATGCGGCAGCGGCTATGAGTGTGGAGTCTCTTATGGCAACGGACCGGGTATTTCAGGATGATGTTCAACGCCTGCGTCCCCATCCAGGACAACTCGAGAGTGCTCGGCGGATGGCTCGTGTGTTGCGGGATTCCCCCATCCTGGCTTCCCATAAAGGATCCGAGGACGGCCGAGTCCAAGACGCCTATTCTTTGCGATGCTCACCCCAAGTTCACGGTGCAGCCCGATCCACGTTGACTCACGCGACACAGGTCGCCGACATAGAGCTGGGAAGTGCGATAGATAATCCTGTCCTCACCGATGAAGGACTCCTGCAATCGAATGGAAATTTCCATGGAGCCCCCTTGGCGTATGTGCTCGATTTCTTAGCAATCGTGTTGGCCGACGTCGCAAGCATTAGCGAGCGCCGCACCGACAGGTTCCTGGATGTGTCGCGAAACCAGGGTTTACCTCCTTTTCTTGCCCACGAAGTGGGGGTGGACTCGGGTCTCATGATTGCTCAGTACACAGCGGCAGCAATTGTGAGCGACCTCAAACGTCTTGCTCAACCAGCATCGGTTGACTCGATTCCTTCCTCAGCGCTTCAGGAAGATCACGTGTCCATGGGCTGGCATTCTGCGATGAAACTCCGGACTGCAATAGACGGAGTGGGTCGAGTATTGGCTATCGAACTCTTGACTGCGTCGTGGGGGCAGTCCCTGAGGGCGCCGTTGATGCCGGGTCCTATTACCGGCGCGATAGCGCAGAGGGTTATCGAGGTCGCGGGACCTGTGGGACAAGATAAGTTTCTCGCTCCCGTCATCGAGGGTGTGTATCGCCTCGTGCGCGAGAGAAAGATTACAGAAATAGTAGAGGGGATGGTCTGATGAAAAGAGTTGTGAGAGCTCCACGAGGTGGCGAAAAGACGGCCAAGACGTGGCAGGCAGAAGGCGCCATGAGAATGCTGATGAACAATCTGGATCCCGAGGTAGCGGAGCACCCCGAGGATCTGATTGTCTACGGAGGGACCGGTAAAGCCGCGAGAAACTGGGAGTGCTTTGACGCGATTGTTAAGGCCCTTGAGGAGTTAGAACCAGACGAGACGTTACTCGTCCAGTCGGGCAAGCCTGTGGGAATATTCCGCACCCATGAGTGGGCGCCCAGAGTCTTGATTGCGAACTCGAACCTCGTGGGGGATTGGGCTACCTGGCCAGAATTTCGCCGACTAGAGGCACTCGGATTGACCATGTACGGCCAGATGACGGCGGGATCGTGGATTTACATTGGCACCCAGGGGATTCTTCAAGGAACGTATGAAACTTTCGGGGCTGTGGCTCGCCAGCATTTTGGCGGGACACTGGCCGGAACCCTCACCCTCACCGGAGGATGTGGAGGAATGGGAGGGGCTCAACCTCTTGCGGTCACCCTCAACGACGGAGTTATCATCATCGTCGACGTCGACGAGTCGCGGCTGGAGAGAAGGGTCGAACATGGGTACCTCGACTTTATGACAACGGACATCGACGAGGCCATCGAAGTGGCACTTCTGGCGAAAAATGAAGCGCGCGCCTATTCTGTTGGTCTTGTGGGAAACGCCGCGGAAGTGTTTCCTGAGCTTCGACGGCGAAAAATTCCTATCGATATCGTGACAGATCAGACCAGCGCGCATGACCCGTTGGCCTATCTCCCTGCCGGCATGGAGATGGATCAATGGGAGAAACAACGGGAAAAGGATCCCGAAGGGTTCACTGCCCAATCCCGTAAGGCCATGGCAACGCAGGTTGAAGCAATGGTGGATTTCATGGACGCGGGCGCAATTGTGTTCGATTATGGAAACTCGATACGCGCAGAGGCAAAGCTTGGTGGTTTCGAGAGAGCTTTCGATTTCCCCGGATTTGTCCCCGCCTACATCAGACCCTTATTTGCCGAGGGGAAGGGTCCCTTCCGGTGGGTAGCGCTCTCGGGCGATCCGGAAGACATCCGAAAGACAGACCAGGCCATTCTGGAGCTCTTCCCCGACGATTCCCACCTGGCGCGATGGATTGCACGAGCGGGGGAAAGAGTCCGGTTTGAGGGGTTGCCCGCGCGTATTTGCTGGCTTGGATATAAAGAACGCCACCTTGCGGGCCTTCGTTTCAATGAAATGGTCGCCAGCGGGGAGCTGTCGGCGCCTATCGTCATCGGCAGAGACCACCTTGATTCCGGAAGTGTTGCCTCTCCTTATCGCGAGACAGAGTCAATGGCGGATGGGTCAGACGCCATTGCGGACTGGCCGATTCTCAATGCCTTACTCAATACCGCCTCCGGTGCATCCTGGGTGTCGCTGCATCATGGGGGAGGAGTGGGAATAGGACGGTCGATCCACGCGGGACAGGTTGTTGTGGCGGATGGCAGCGAGCTATCGGCACAAAAAATCGAACGGGTGCTGACTAATGACCCTGGGACAGGGGTAATGCGCCACGTCGATGCCGGGTATGACAGGGCAAAAGAAGTGGCTAGGGAACGTGGTCTGAAGATTCCTATGGGTCTCGAGTGAGCCCATCTCTGTTATTGACCGACATTGGTCAGTTGGTCACGTGCACCGGTACCGCGGGTTCCGGGGAGGCGTCCCTCGCTGTGTCGCACAATACCTCTGTGCTCATTCATGACGGTCTGATTGCGGGGATTGGGCCCGACGACGACGCTGTGAAGAACGCGCTCGCGTCAGGGGTTGAAACACTGTCGATGGACAACCAGGTGGTGATGCCTGGTTTTGTAGACTCCCACACGCATATTGTTTTCGGCGGCGATCGCGTCGCCGAATTTAACGCGCGGATGTCAGGAGCCCCCTACATCGCGGGGGGAATCGGAAATACGGTGTCTGCTACTCGCGAAGCCTCACGGGATGCCCTAGTGAGTAATGCTTCCGCTCTGCGGGACGAAATGCTCCTTTCTGGCTCAACCACTGTGGAAATTAAGTCCGGCTATGGCCTCACCGTTGAGCACGAAAAGCGTCTTCTTGAGGTCGCGCGCGGCATCACCGACCAGACAACTTTTTTGGGGGCCCATCTAATTCCAGAAGAGCACGCGGGCAATCCCGAGAGCTATGTCGATGCGGTGTGCGGACCCATGTTGGAGCACTGCGCACCGTACGCCCGGTTTGTGGATGTCTTCCTCGAAAAGGGGGCGTTCGATGCGCAGCAGGCGCGACGGGTACTTATGGCAGGCGTTACCCAGGGGTTAATCCCGACCCTCCATGCCAGCCAATTAGGGCCAGGAGAGGGGGCAAAAATCGCCGTCGAGGTGGGAGCGGCCTCGCTCTCCCACGGAAATCACCTCACAACATTGGATATACAACTTCTCCGTGGAAGTGGCGTTGTGGTGACAGCACTGCCCGGCACCGATTTTTCCACCGCGGGGAAGTATCTCGATGTTCGCCCTTTGCACGAGGCAGGAATCACCGTATCTCTAGCCAGCAACTGCAATCCTGGGTCAAGTTTTACCTCCTCGATGTCGTTTATTATTGCTCTCGCTGTGCGAGAAATGTCGATGTCTCCGGCGGACGCCGTGTGGTCCGCGACTGCGGGTGGGGCTGCCGCTTTGCGGCTAAGGGACAGAGGCCAAATCCGAGTGGGCGCGCGAGCGGACATGATTCAGTTAGCCGCACCGACCTACGCGTATGTGGCCTATCGCCCAGGGGTAGATCTGGTGCGAAGAGTCTTTCTTCACGGCGAGTTGGTCGTAGAAAAATTTAGGGACGTTCGTTAAACCCTGCCAGAATTTCTAGAATCAAGAGAGCTGCCAATCGTGTTGTGCGCCCATCGGGAGAGTCCTGGGACGCGTCAATCTCGGTGATGTCGAACGACACAACGCGTGGGTGTGCGGCCAACACACGCACGAGCGCCCTTAACTCGTAAGGGCTAATCCCCCCGGGAAGGGATGCCGGACAGGCGGGAACGAAGGCTCGATCACACACGTCAACATCGATATCGACATGAATATCGCCTCCCCCAGCTCCTGCCGCCAGGAAAGCCCTCTCCGTGATGTCCTGCAAATTCCAGGGGGTGATATCCCTGCGTGGAATAACGGTGATGCCGTGGAGGGTGACGAACTCTGAATATGTGCGTGAGTTCGCAAAGTCTGCAATTCCCAGCTGCGCTATGTGGGGGCCGGGAAGCCCGAGCTCAATAAGTTCCCGGACGGGCGAGCCATTGCTCTTTCCTGTTCGCACGTCAAAGTGGGCATCGAGGGTGATGAGTCCCGCGGTGTCCCAATTTCTATCAAGGCTCGCTGTAGCAACGGGAACTGTCGCTGAATTGTCGCCTCCCAAGGCGATAACGAGAGAGCTTTGGGAAACAAGCTCCCGAAGGCGTATTACGGCACCCTCTCGGTCATCGTCGGGATTTTCCACATCGCCGGCATCGGTGATTGCGAGTCCTTCAAGACTCCGGACGCCGTTCTCACCCGTGTAAAAGGTGTCGGAGTACTTCCTGAGCGACTCCCGAATTGCGCGTGGTGTGGTGTCAGCTCGGCTGGGGGACAGAGATGTCTTGTGTGTCGGAACCCCGACAACAACCACATCCGCATGATCGCGGTGTGCGGGGTAATCACCCGCCCTGGGCCAAGAGGAATCATGAGAAACAGCGCTGTTCACTCCTTAAGTTTACTTTCGCGAGCCAATGCACCGTTACGTACCTTCCCGAGCCTCGGCCCCTCATTCATGGGGATCATTAACGGAAGCTTTCTGGCACTCGTGAATAACACGAAAAGGTCGGTTTCGTTCGGATCAGGGGCGATTCGAGGGCCAGTTTCCGGAGAATTGCGCCCACGGCGTAGTTCGTAGCTGATGCCAAGGCTTTGCCCGGGAGGTTCTCAGGTTCGCTCACGGCCACAGACGTAATGTGTATGACAGACGGACAGTGGCTTCCCAGCATTCGCTTGGCCCCGCACACCGGTTCGTCCAGAAAATAAGGAGGCATATTAATGCAAAACGAAACTACTGAAACGCCTGGAACTATCGTTGATGTCGCGGTAGCAGCTGGTTCTTTCACCACCTTGGCAGCAGCTCTTGGAGCAGCTGGCCTCGTCGAGACTCTTCAAGGCGAGGGTCCCTTCACTGTCTTTGCACCCACAGATGACGCTTTTGCCGCGTTGCCTGCTGGTCTGGTCGATGCTTTACTCGTGGAGGCAAACCGCGAGGTTTTGGCCCAGGTTTTGACCTATCACGTAGTGGCGGGCGCTGTGCACGCAGCAGACCTCGTTTCTGGTGATGTGCCAAGTGTTGAAGGTTCTCACATCTCCGTAGTCGTCGATGGTGGTGTTGTCCTCAATGGATCAGCACACGTCGTTACCGCTGACGTTGCAGCATCAAATGGTGTCATTCACATCATTGATGCCGTTATCGTGCCCCCCGCGCTGGATGTCGCGGCTTTGATTGGCTAATTAGGCCTTTCACGTGTGTGCCCCGGTGCGTTTACGCACCGGGGCACTCCTGTTTAACGACCATGTAGTCCTCTTCTTTCCGTGTATGTCAAAAATCTTTGACATATCGTCGTCGTTCCCGTATCGTTCGAGTGTCAAATATTCTTTACACTACGAACAGGAGAAACTATGTCCTACGAAGAGAAATCTGCGTGGCTCAATGCCACCGTCTTCACGGGTGTCTATGGCTGGTACATTCTCGATGTCCTCGCTCTGTCAGACGGAGCCGCGCTGGTTGACACGCCGTTTCTGTGGTCGATGATTTGGGCCACCATTGCGTCGGTCGTGCTTTTGATGGTGGGAAACATCGGAATTGCCATTGCCTCCCGGGAAGAAAAACCTAAGCCCGATCTTCGGGATAAGACGGTGTTTCGCTCGGCCACCTACAGCAGCCACTGGTTGCTCTACGGTGGTGGTGTTGCGGTGATCGCACTGGCCGTCATGGAAGCCGATCTTTTCTGGATTGCGAACTTGATGTATTTCACCATGTGGTGCGCCAGCGTGCTGCTGGAATCTCTCCGCGTCGTGTTTTACCGCCGCGGTGTTCCCGCATGGTGAAAGCCACGAGGGTCACGAATGTCATGAAAGAGCTTCGCCAAGCACGGGGAATAACGCAGGCAGGCTTAGCGAATTCACTCGGGGTTTCGCGCCAAACGATAAATGCCATTGAAGCGGGAAAGTATTCCCCGACACTGGAAGTTGCCATGCTCATTGCTCGGGAGCTCATGCACCCAATGGAGGAAATCTTTCACTTGGGTGACCCATCCTGAGAGTCTGACCTAGACTGGAAACAAGGATTGGTTGCTACGTCCCTTTGGGGTTGGCACATACTAAAGGTGATGGGAGAGGCGTGGGAATTAATGTTCACGGCCTCAGTAAGTCATATGGCCCGGTCAGAGCGGTCCATGACGTCTCCTTCGAAGTCCCGACAGGGTCGCTTTTCGCTTTTTTGGGAACCAATGGCGCAGGAAAAAGCACGACCATTAGTTGCCTGACCACCCTGCTCAAGCCCGACGCGGGCGAGATTACTATCGAGGACCGGGTTGTCGGGCGCCATGACGAGGCCATCCGGTCACTACTGGGAGTGGTGTTCCAAGCATCGGTCTTGGATGCGCTCTTGAGCGTGCGGGAAAACTTGATGCTCAAAGGGTCTTTCTACGGGGTTGCCAACCTGAGTGGTCGCATTGTCGAACTCGCCGAGCTCATCGGGCTGACGGAGTTTCTCGATCAGCGGTATGGAACTCTCTCTGGGGGGCAACAACGGCGCGCTGACATTGCCAGGGCGCTGTTGCATTCCCCGAGATACCTTTTCCTTGACGAACCCACCGCTGGTCTTGATCCGCAAAGTCGTGAAAACGTGTGGTCCACTATCTCCCACATCCGAGAAACTCTGGGGCTTACCGTGTTGCTGACCACCCACTATATGGAGGAGACAGAAAACGCCACCGAAGTGACCATTATTGATAGAGGATCGATTGTTGCTCAAGGAACGCCTCGATCTCTTCGTCGGGAACACAGTTCATCCGTGCTGAGCATCGTGACTGAAGAACCCCACGCGCTGGAACAATTTTGTGCCGATGCCGAGCTGGTGTGCACCAGGGACAAGCAAGGCACTTTCTTACTTCGCGTCACCGATAGTGAGAGTGCGTTTAACACCCTCCAACTCCTTGGTCCCATCGTCACGGACTTCGAATTCCGGCACGGGACCATGGATGATGTTTTCCTTGCTTTGACCGACCACCGAGGTGAGCAGTGAAACCGTTAATCTCCCTGGTGGGGCGAAACCTGAGAATCTTCTTCCGGGATCCGGTGGGTGTCTTTCTCTCGATGCTTTCGCCATTGATTCTTTTACTTCTGTACGCTTTGTTCTTGGGAAACCAACAGGTGGAGGCCTTGGGCGAAACCTTCCCGGGCGTTGACCAGGCAGATATCCAAGGCTTTATTAGCGCGTGGGTGTTTTCTGGCATTGTCATGATCACGACGGTCACCACCGGTCTGCAAGCGATGAATGCCCTCGTCGAGGACCGGGTTCAGGGGCGTTTTAAGGATTTCCTCGTCAGCCCGGTGTCGAGGGGCAACCTGGTTGCTGGCTACCTCGTTTCCGCGATGGTGATTTCTCTCGGAGTGACGGTGCTTGTGTTTGCGGTTGGACAGACGTATTTGAGCATCTCGGGACAAAGTTATCTATCCCTTCTCGACGTTCTGCAGGTTTTTGCCTACATCGCGCTCTTGAGCATCACCTTTGCCGCCCTGACAGCATTTCTTGCCACGTTCATTCCCTCGACGAGCGGCTTCACCGCATTGGCCACCATCGTGGGGACGGTGATGGGATTCATAGCAGCCATTTATGTGCCCATGGGGATACTGCCCGACGGAGTGACCAATGTCATAAGCGCCCTCCCGTTCGCCATAGCAGCAATGCTTCTGCGCGGACCCCTCACGAGTGGGGCGCTTGCTGAGCTAACCGGAGATAACGCCGGGGCGAGAGAAGTCATGGAATCGTTTTACGGACTCACACTCTCGGTAGGAGGGTGGACCCCCACGAACGCCGAGGCGGTCTTCATCTTGCTCGCCGTTGCTGCGGTGTTCACGCTCGCTTCGCTGGCCAGGATTCGTGGCCGGGTACGCTAAAACTCCGGGCCCACGAGGGTTGACGGTGTGGGCCGCTGAGATTCGCAGCTTCACCCCTGTCCGACCTTAGACAGCGAATCCGCCACCTAAAAGGTTTCCAATAGCCCAGGTGAGCGCAAGAGCCAAACTACCGCCAAGCGTCACGCGCAAAATGGGCCTGGCCAGAGGGCTGAGGCCGAGATACGCTCCCAATCCTCCGGTAATGGCCAGCGCCAGAATCGAGGCAACGAAAGTGAGCGGAATTCGTACCCCCTCAGGGGCGAAAGCGATGGCCAGCATGGGGAGAAGTGCCCCGGCCAAAAAAGCGATGGCGGAGGAGAGCGCCGCTTGCCACGGACTCGTGAGTGACTGTTCAGTGATGCCTAGTTCGGCGTCGAGGTGGGCGGCGAGCGCGTCGCGCGCGGTGAGTTCTGTGGCCACCGTCAAAGCGGTTGCAGCGCTGAGCCCCCTTCCCTCATAGATTTCGGCGAGTTCCTGGAGTTCCGCTTCAGGAAACTCTTCAAGCTCTTTGCGCTCTTTGGCAATGAGGGCTGCTTCACTGTCACGTTGAGAAGAGACGGAGACATACTCTCCGAGTGCCATGGAGATGGAACCACCAATGATTCCGGCTGCTCCGGCAACAACGATGGCGGTCGTGTCACTCGTGGCCGCTGCGACACCAACCACCAGCGCGGCGACGGAGACGATGCCATCGTTGGCGCCCAATACGCCTGCGCGCAACCAATTCAGTCGCGACGAGAAGTTTGCTTTATGAGGCTCAAGGCCATGGTCATTGGACACGACAGAAGTGTACTGTGGGCGGACGTTGCTCGGCGCAAAAGACTCTCTGGGCCGAGGAGTGAGCGCGTAGAATAGGCGGGTCAAGGAGTGTGATCCGTGCCAAACCCTTCCCCTTTTTCTAGGTTGCGCCAAGGCCTTTGGGCGAGAGCGAGAAACACCCCAACGCCTGTGTTCGCTCTTGCGGTCGGAGTTGCTCTCACCATGGGGGTGGGGCTCGTCGTGCAAACGGTGGCGCCGCAACCGCCACTGATTGTCATCGCGGATTCGGGAACTTTTGCCGAGGGCGCAGATTCTCTCAGCGAGAGCAGCCTGTTCGTCGAATTCGACTATCTCGCCGGCAAAGGACTCTCCAGCCAACCGGGGCAAGGCACCGTCTATGAGATGGTCTTGGAGGGAACTCCAGAGGGGGCCCTTCGAACGCTCGGCACATTTTTCGGCGTCGAAGGGGACGTCTTTCAAAGCGAATATTTTAGCCCTCAGTGGCAGGGGTACGTGATGGGGTCCCAGGACTGGAGCGGACCTTCATTGACGATGACGTGGAATGGTTCGGGGGGCTGGTATTACAGCGATCCTTCAGTCTATGTGGATCCCATTTGCGAAGAAATCCCTGCTCCTGAAGGCTCCGGGGAGCTTCCCGGGTGGGAATGTTACCCCCCGGAATCAGGGCTTGCCCTCCCTAGCCCTGCGGAGGCACAAGCGCTAGCGCAAGAGGCTTTCCGTGTGGGGGGCCTCGACGTCGCGACAGAAGATATTTACGTGTTAAGTGATGACGAATGGGGCATTGGCGTGAGCGCGACAATGGTGGTTGGGGGCGAGCCCACGGCTTTGGAATGGACCATGTATTGGGTCCCTGGGCCTACTCTGGCCTCTGCGTCAGGGCACTCCGGTCGCGCTGTTTCTCGGGGCCTCTATGACACCGTCAGCCCCGTGGATGCTGTTCGACGCCTGGCCTCTGGTAGCTGGTGGGGTGCGCCAGCGGTCGATTATGAACACTTCGACCACGACGTACACGCGGAAGAGTCGTCATTAGGGGAGGGACAACCCTTCGAGGCTAGCGAGCTGACGATTATAGGTTCGACTGCGACATCGGTGCTGGTGTGGGACGCGCTTGGCGGGCAGTGGATAGTCCCGGGGTACCTGCTGCGCTATGGGCAAGAAGAATGGGAGAGAGCCTCCGTTATCTCTCTGAAAGAAGGCGTGATTAATTTACAAGAGGTCACCACAATTGACGAAAGCCCTCCTCAAGAAGACGGAGAAGAATAGAGCGAATAAATGATTACCCCTCGCGCACTAGGGCCCTGGAGGGTCTTCCCCATAGGACTGGGCTGCATGAACGTTTCGTGGGCAGGCGGCGCCGCTTTGGATCCTGAAGATCGAGAAGCCAGTGCCATTGCCGGCATCCACGCAGGCCTCGCAGCCGGTGTGACGCTCTTGGACACGGCAGACATTTACGCTCCCAGCTGGGATTCACTCGGGCACAACGAAGCCTTTGTCGCCGAAGCCCTCGCCTCCTGGGATGCTCCGCAACGCACCAAGGACATCGTGGTGGTTGCTACCAAGGGCGGCATCACCCGCTCGGAAGGCGAAAAGTGGGGCCGAAATGGATCGCTGGACTATCTTCTCGCTGCGGCTGAGGCCTCCCGCGAACGTTTGGGCGTCGACACGATTGATTTGTGGCAACACCACCGGCTTGACCCTTCACTGGATCTAGAAACGCAGTGTGAAAACGTGGGGCAGCTCAAAGCCAGAGGCATGGTGGGCCAGATTGGGGTCAGCAACTACAGCGCATCGCAGCTACGCCGGGCGATTGACATTCTTGGCGCTCCCAGCACCGGTGGCGTGGTCTCGATTCAAAACGAATTCAGTCCGCTCTATCGCCACGACTTAGATGTTCTCGACGTGTGTGAAGAGTTTGGTGTGGCCTTGTTGCCCTGGTCTCCCCTGGGAGGGTCGAAGAACGTCGACCAGTTGACCACCGAGTCTCACTCTGTGCTGATCGAGATGGCGGAGGAAAAAAGTTGCTCTGTGCCGGTGGTGACGCTGGCGTGGTTGATGGCGTACTCGCCGGCAATCATCCCGATTCCTGGTGCGACGAGAGCCAGCAGCATCGAAGACTGTGTCAGTGCAGCCGCTCTGGAGCTGACCGTCGAAGAACTTGAGGTCATCAAGGCTTCCCTGCCCCTTTCTTTGCCGCGGTCGAGCGAGCTTGAGCCAACGGCACCCTTTAGGGCCTAGAGGGAAGCTTTCCCAGGAGATAGTTCCTCAGCGCGAGGATCTGCGCTCACTGGTAGCCCTCTCGCGAAAGGGCGCACGTTAACCCACTATTGCGGCGAGCGCTTTACCCTCAAATGTTGCTGCCAAAGCAATGAAGGGGCTGGCGACAAGCTACGGCTTGCACATTCGTGCAACTATTTTGGACGGGCAGTCAGTTCCGGCGGGGTGAGATACCATCACTTTTAACGTCAGGGTTCAGTGCGGGCCCTTCGACACTTCGCGGGGCGCCGTCTGGAATCATCGGGGCGGTTCACAACAAGGAGGTTTGGACTCGATATGAAAACAGCACTGTACAAACGCAACAGTTTTTGGCTTGTTCTTGCATTGGTGTTCGCACTGGTTTCTGCAGTCGGCGCATCGCTCGTGCAAACCGCCGGCGGCACGGTCAAGGTTGACGACATCAAGTGGGAGACAGCTTCAGGACGAAGCCTCAACGCTTTGCTCTTCACCCCGTCCAACGCCACCAGCGCTACCCCAGCGCCCGCGATTGTCGTTTCTCACGGTTGGTGGAATAACCGCGAGATGCAGACTCCCAACTACGTCGAACTTGCGCGACGGGGCTACGTGGTCATGTCTATCGACATGTACGGTCACGGCAACTCTGACCCGCTGCCGTTTGATGAACTCTCGGTCGGTGGCACGGGCATGTACGACGCCGTTCTGCTTCTGGCCGACCTGCCCTACGTCGACCGCGACTCCATCGGCGTCAGCGGACACTCGTTTGGCGCCCGTGCAGCTAATTTCTCGGTACCGCTCGACGACGCATCGGGAGACCCTTTGATCTCCTCGATTCTTCTCGTGGACGTTGACCCGGTTTACACCGACGCCGAGGGTGCGTATGCCAACACCTATGGCACCCGCGATGTGGGTCTCATCCAGGCGCAGTACGACGAATTCTTCTTCCGGAGCTATAGCCCTGAAGGGGTCCCCCTTACGGCACCGCGGGACTATCTCAGTACCCCTAACGCCCAGTCTTTCCTGAACTTCGGGGCAGACCCGTCCACGGGCGCGGGTGACGTGCGTGACGCCGGTACCGTCTACACCCAAGACGTCAACGGTACCTCCGTGATGCGCGCAATTTACTCCTTGCCGCAGACACACCCGTGGAGCACCACGTCAAGCACGGCCGTAGGTCACCTGGTCGACTTCTTTGAAGAGTCGATTGGCGCCCCGACGCCTATTTCCGCCACCGATCAGGTATGGCAGCTCAAAGAGCTTTTTACGGCTCTGGGCCTTATTGCGTTCGGAATATTGCTTGTCGCTATCCCACGAGCTCTGCTGACCACGTTTGCGTTCCGGCGACTCGCCGCACCGCAACCGGAAGCTCTGCAGGTCACTGGCGTCATTCCGAAGGTATGGCTTTGGGTGGGTTTGCTGGTGATGGTGACAATCTCTGCTTCGAGTTATGTGATTGTCAGCCAAACACCTGAGGTTCTCGCGATTACCTTCAATGCTGTGCCTTCGATGGTTCCGCAGGGTTCGGTGTTCTTCATTGGAGTGTGGGCCGCGATTAACGGGCTAGCTGCAATTGTGATTATGTCGGGGTACTACCTCATCGTGGGTCGAAGGAGCGGCAGAAGACTCAAGGAATCTGGCGTTCTGCCCGGCTGGGGAAAGTTCTTCCACGGCGTGGTGTTGGCGTTCACAACAGTCGTCCTGGTCTATTCCGTAGTCTTCATACTCGACTTCTTGTTTAAGACCGACTTCCGTCTGTGGGTCCTTGCGGTCAAGTGGTTCTCGCCCGATAAAATAGGAATGGCGCTGTTCGTGTTGCCGTTGTTCCTCATTTATTACGTTGGGAACTCGCTTGCCATCAACGCCTTCAACCGGGTGAAAATCGCGGGCAGTGAAGGGCTGAACACGGCAATCTTTGCCTTGGCTAGCTCGCTGGGGCCAATTGTGCTGGTCGTGGCTCAGTACTCGACGTTCTTCGTTACGGGAGAACTTATTCCTGGGTTCGGTGGCATCTTCAGCATCTGGCTGTTCCCGGTCATCGTGATCCTCGCGACGGCGGCTGTCATCTCGCGCAAGCTCTACCGCGCGACAGGCAACCCGTATATTGCGGGGTTCCTGAGTGCTTCGGTCGCCACGCTTATCGCGGTCTCAGGCTCGCTGGTCATCACGTACTAGTAATTCAGCTGGTCACGAATCCCCCACCCGGAATTTTCGGGTGGGGGATTCGTTGTTGTGACCCCGCAGTCCTTTGACTTCTTAGTCAGAGGTGCGTGACACGGCGCGGTGGCACTCCCGCGCGCTGTTAACGTCGAGACGAGACGATTGCCGCAGGGTGCGAAGAGGAAAACTACTCTGGGCGACCGGCAGCAACCGTGCCGGGCTGTGTCTTGGTCTGAGGAGCGTGAGCCCACAGATCCTTTGTGGCTTAGGAGTTTTTTCCTCGAGCAGCGACCTTCCACCACGTCGTGATGGTGGAACCTTTCGCCACGGCGAGAGAATCAACAAGATTCACGGCGTTACACACGTGGTTCGGAATTACCCGCAAGAGATCTCCGCACACGACTGGGGCAGAATCTTCGGGAAAAACAACCGTTGCATGGTGTTCTGACATCGCGGTGAGGCGAGCGTCTGGATGACCCAAAACCCTGCCATGTCCGCTCGCCCAGGGGGCTTTGTCAGCCCCCATGATTTTGCTTCCCGCGTCCACAACCACAGTGTGACTCCGGGCGCTCACTACGGTTGTCACCACGGACAGAGCCAGATCATCCATTGTCATGGTGCCAAGCTCGAGCTGTTGCGCATCCCCGAGTGCATACACTCCGGCCCGCGTCTCAGTCAAAAAGCTCTGAGTGCTGTGAAGGGAAGGGGTTGACCCCCCGCTTCGCTCGGTAACCGCGTATCCAGCCGACTCCAACGCGGTGGTGGCGACAGTGAGAGCTTCCACCTCATCCACGGAAGCGCTGTCCTTCTTGTGGGGGTCGTAGCTGTGCCCGGGATAGGTAAAGACACCCCGGAAAGCCAGGTCGTGCTTCGCGAGCGCCTCGGCTAGAGAAACTACATCGTGGGGGTCAATACCGCTCCTGTGATGGCCACTGTCGACTTCAATCATGAACTCGACCGAGGTGCGGCCAAGCCCGAGAGCTGCTTGATTAATGCCGGCAACGGAGTCAACACCCATTGCGATCGTCGCCTTGGGTGATAGTGCTGCAAGGCGGCGCGCTTTGTTGGGGGTCAGCCACAAGGGGTAGGCAAGGAAGATGTCCAAGATTCCCGCGTCGACAAAGACCTCTGCTTCTCCGAGAGTGGCGAGGGTGACGCCGCGGGCTCCGTGGTCCATCTGGAGTCGGGCAAGCTCGGGAATCTTGTGTGTCTTGGCATGGGGTCTGGATGCGACGCCTTGTTGCTGTGTCCTCGTGTGGTGTCGCTCCAGGTTGGTGACGAGGCGATCGTGGTCAATCACGGTGAAAGGAGTGTCAACTTCGTGGAGGTCCATGACCCCAGGCTATCTATTAGGTACTGCTCGAGACCGATTCACTCAGTGCGGCTCCTTCGATGCGCCACGATTGGCCAACCCCTTCGACGAGGTAGCGCAGTGTCCACACTTCGCCACTGGTGGTGCGCAGGGTGACACGAGTTTGCGCTTGAGACGCTGAGGGGGTGTGGACGCACTCAGAAAGCGTGTAGCTGGAGGTTTCCAGGAGAAAACTGTAGCCCTCTTGAATTACTGCTTCGAACGCACTCTGGTCAAACCGCTCCTGAAATTCTGGGGACGCCACCGCGTAGGCGGCCGAAAAATTGCCTGCCTTCAGGGCGTCAATTTGCGTGCCGATTGCCGAGGAGATACCCCGTTCAGTAGAAATGTCGCAGTCCCTGGCTCCGCCGGCGTCGGGGGGAGGTGAAATATCAGGAGCTCGCTCCGAAGAGGAATCCATAGGGGAGACGACCACCGAAGGGGCGCATCCCGCGAGGAAAAAAATCCCCGCCATTATCGGTAAAGCAAGCCTGCGATAAGTCCTCATCATGTTCTCAATCCCTTCCACGTCCTAACTTGCCACGCGAACCTGAGCGCCACGAGTGGCGACCAAGATTCGTAGGCTAGCGTTAGCGGGTGAATTCTCTTATTCGTTTTATCACCGGTCCTAAAACCTCCTGGGTAACGCTCCTCGTGGGGCTGATTTTTGCCGTCCTGTCGTTTACCGCATTTGCGGCGGAGACCACAGACGCAGCACCCACCAACGGTTTGCCTGATAACGCTGAAGTGGTGTTGGTGGACGACGCCTTGGCGGCTATGCCGAATTCCGAGGGAACCGCAGCGGTCCTCGTTTTCGCCAAAGATTCGGGAGAGTTCACGGACGAAGATCTCCTATGGCTACAAGGTGAGTTTGATCCCACTATCCAGATGCTTTCTGGGGGAGCGAACGAGAATTTCCTGGAATTCACCAATGTTGAAATCATGGGCGAGGCTTTCGTTCCGCCTGCCACCGTCTCTGAAGACAACACCACTGCGGTGATCACTATTCCGATGGACGAAATCGATGACGTCGAGCCCCGAGGCGAGCGGATTGCCGAAATCCGAGCGATAGCTGCGAGTAACGCCCCGTTGGGTATCACCGCGTATGTGACGGGACCCGAAGGGTTCCAGGTCGATCTCGCCGGCGTTTTCGAAGGCGCAGACTTTGTGTTGTTGGGCTCGACCGTGATTATCGTCATTATTCTTTTGCTCATTACCTACCGAAGCCCCACGTTGTGGATCGTTCCTCTTCTCGTGGTGGGTGTTGCAGATGGCATGGCCGGCCAGATTGGACGCAATGTTGCGGCGTTCTTTAATCTGTCCGCTGATGGTTCTGTGACGGGAATTCTGTCGGTGTTGGTCTTTGGAGCGGGAACGAACTATGCCCTGTTGCTGATTTCCCGTTATCGGGAGGAGCTCCTCACCAACGAAGACCGGCACGAAGCCATGGCAAAGGCGGTCAAGGGTGCCGGCCCCGCCATTATTGCCTCGGGCGGAACCGTGGTCCTCGCCTTGTTGACACTGTCCTTGGCTGAGCTAGGAGTAACGCGCGCCCTGGGGGTGGTGTGTGCGACGGGGATTGTGGTCGCCATGATTTCTGCGTTGGGTGTTCTCCCCGCAGCGATTGTGGTCTTTGGTCGCGGACTTTTCTGGCCCTTCGTGCCCCGGTTTGGTGGAGTTAACAAATCACAATCAGGCTGGTGGGCAAAACTGGGAACAGGGGTCAGCAAGCGTCCTGTGACCGTGGCCATCATCGGCGTCGCCATCCTGGGTGGTCTAACACTCGGTTCCACAGGTGTGACAATCGGTATTCCCGAAACGGAACAGTTCCGGGTGAAACCTGAAGCAGTGGTGGGCATCGAAGTGTTGGGTGAAGCATTCCCAGCCGGGGAAAGCTCACCGACCCAAATCGTCGCCAATAATGACTTTGCCCAAGACGTCGTGCAGGC
>Ga0222633_1001041_pt1 | contig 17514 bp, 16 predicted proteins | sample AntAcemetageno48_FD_179816 | JGI IMG/M metagenome (GOLD analysis project Ga0222633, IMG submission 179816) | Saline water microbial communities from Ace Lake, Antarctica - #48 | ecosystem: Environmental > Aquatic > Non-marine Saline and Alkaline > Saline | place: Antarctica: Ace Lake | collected...
ATTCGCGAAGGCGATGCGGATAAAGCCCGCCATGCGATCAACGCCGTTCATCATCCTGCAAAGTCCATGCTGTCACGAGGCATCGAACTAACGATCCCGGAACAGACTCAGTCGCGGGAGGAAATCGAAGAGGCCCTTTACGAAAAATACATCGAAGCCATACCGCCTCTTCAGCGCGGGCTTGCGCTCATCGCGATCACTTCCGCAACAGCTCCCCTGCTCGGCCTGCTCGGGACGGTCACAGGAATGATCGAGACTTTCCGCCTCATCAACATTTTTGGAACCGGCGACGCAAAGTCACTCGCATCCGGCATCTCGGAAGCGCTCGTTACGACGGAGTTCGGTCTCATTGTCGCGATTCCGGCGCTGATCCTTCACGCCCTGCTTTCTCGAAAGGTCCAGGGAATCCGCAATACCATGGAAATGACGAGTCTCGCTTTTATCAACGGACTCCCGGGGAAGAATTAGAACGATGCCTTTGCTCCGCGACATCCTGACAGAAATACAAACGCTCTCCCTCGAGGGCGGTTGGGTTTTCTGGGCGCTGCTTGTCCTGGCATTCGGTATCGCCTTCGCACTATTGTCGCTGTGGCGCTCCCTGCGATTCCCCGACGCGCCGCTGCTCGATTCGCGTGAATGGGCGAACCTGCTCAATCCTCACGCGAACGCCGCAGACACCGCCAACACTTTGCGTTCGCGCCTGCGCAACTCGGTCGATCGATCCGCCCGGCTGCAGGAAATCGGACAGCATCTCTTTTCCACTCCGCGCCGCCGCTTCCCCTTTGCTTTCGTTTTGATCGGCGCGGCTCCATTGGTCGGTCTGCTGGGGACGGTATCGGGCATGTTCTCCACATTCCAGGGCATGGCATCCCCGAATGCCGCGTCGCCGATTGATGTGATCTCTCAGGGAATCTCTGAAGCACTGATCACGACACAGACGGGCCTAGTCATTGGGGTGCCGACGTTCATCGTATGTGCATGGTTGAAGAGCCGGTTCGACCAGCAAGTCCTCGCATTTCACCGCATCGAATCGCAACTGCTCCAGAACTGATGGCTCGACGTTTCCGCAGATTTGGCGAACCTGACAACGCCTCGACCGGAGAGATCAATATCTCGCCGCTCATCGACGTGGTGTTCATCCTGCTGATTTTCTTTATCGTCACGACCGTCTTCGTCGAAGAAACTGGAATCGAGATTGAGAAACCTCGCGCTGCGACTCAAAGCGACATCGAGAAAAACAGTATTCTCATCGGCATCACCGCCGCAGGACAGGTCTTTTACGGCGGCCAGGAAATCGGTGCCCCCGGAGTTCGCTCGACCGTGGGTAGACTTCTGAAACAAGACGACATGCCCGTCATCATTCAGGCCGATCGTGATACTCCCACCGAGACAACCGTGACCGTATTCGACGAAGCCAAACTCGGCGGAGCAGAGCGCGTTTTCATTTCCACCCTCAATGAGTAACGCCGCCGCCAACATCGCCGCTGCTCCGGTGCAGAACCGCCGCATCCGCACCTCACCGGATCGGGTTCCCCATGTCGCAGCGATCATCATCCGCATTTGTCTGGCGCTTATTCTCACAATCGGCCTACTCGTTTTCCTCGCGTTGACCCGGCTCAACTTTGCATCCGATACTCCCACCCTCACAATACGTTCCATCGACCGAGCCACTCCTGTGAGTCTTCCTGCGCCACCGCCGCCCTCTGCGGAAAAGACACCCCCGCCGCCACCGCCACCTATAGATTTACCAAAGCTTAAACTGGAGATGGATCCAGTCGCGCCGCCGATTCATGCCGCCACCGACGTTCCGCTCGACGTCCCCCCAACTCTCGCTGAGTTCGCCCCGGTTAACGAAGCACCTCGCGAGGCGATGATGTTCACGGGTAATGAATTAGACTCTGCTCCAAAACTCTTAAATAGCCCGATCGCAAAATTTCCCGAAGCGCTGAAGGAGCAAGGTGTTTACAGGGGGCTTGTAAGAATTGCCGTTGCGATTAGCCCCTCAGGAAGAGTGAAGGCTCGACACGTGGTCTCGGCTACCCATCCAGAGTTGATACCCGAAGCTAAGAAAATTGTCGAACGTGCCCGATTCACAGCTCCGACAAAAGACGGGCGAACCGTTCACGCCGAATACGTCTGGCCCATCCAAATCACCCGCTAATGCGTCTCGCCGCCGCCATACTTCTGACCATCGCTTCTGTAGCTGCCGAGCCGCTGCCGATCGATGGCTTGTGGACCAGCGAAGCCTTTCGCAAGTCGGTCACAGGCAGCTTCGGGATCGACTCACGGATCGAGCCAAGAATCACTATCGACGAAGAATTCTACCTCGCCGAAGCAGCCGAGGCAATGGCCGACGGTGACAGGGATGCAGCCATCGCCGTGCTGACCGGGTCGTCCCTGCTCGCAGAAAGTCCCGCGATGCTGTTCACCCTGGCGACCCACCAACTCGAAAACGAAGAACAAGACTCTGCGGTCGAAAACTACGAGAAAGCACTGGAGCTCTATCCCAATTTCCGCGACGCCCTCCGAAACCTCGCCATTTTACTCGTGCAGCAGGAGCAATTCGAAGAAGCAAAAACCCACCTCGCCCGGGCCATCGAACTCGGTTCTCGAGAAGGTCTCACCACAGGGTTGCTGGGCTACTGCCACGCCATGGCCGGCCACGATCGTGCCGCCGTCGAAGCCTATCGCCTCGCCACCCTGACACAGCCGGAAGAACGCCAGTGGATTGAGGGACTCGCCCAGTCATTCGCTGGACTCAGCAGATCGACCGACGCCGCCGATTTGTATCAACAGCTCATCGACGATCGTCCCGCGGTAATGCGTCCGTGGCTCGCTCAAGCGGATGCTTTCGTGATTCTTGATCAGCCCGTATCTGCCATCGCCAATCTAGAACTTACCCATCGAACGGACGACCTGGAGCCTGCCGGCCTCGTTTCCCTGGGGCATCTCTATTTGCAGGAAGGGCTCATCAATCTCGCAGTCGAACGCTATCAGGCAGCGATGAAGGCAACGCCTGCAGTCTCCCTCGAAAAGGCAGTCGATGCCGTTGAGCAAGTCGCCAGGATCCAACGCTGGACAGAAGCCGGTCATCTCGCAAAACTGGTCGAGCAATACGAGACTGAATCCGCAACGCCCGAAACCCTTTCCAGACTCTACCGGGTCCGGGCTCTCATTGAGTTGGAAATCGGCGATCCTGAAGCAGGAGCGAAGCTTGTCGAAGACTGGCTGGCCCGTGAACCGACGGATGGACTGGCCATTTTGTTGCTCGCCCGTTTCCGTGAGGAAGGCGGCAAACGCGAAGAAGCCGAGATGCTACTGGAGCAAGCCGCCCGCGATCCCGAACACGCTGCCGCGGCGCACCTTGCCCATGGGAAACTTCTCGTAGATGAAGGCGAATACGAAGCCGCCGTCGACCATTTGGAAAAAGCACACGAATTGGAACCGAAGGAAAGCGTTGCGAGATACTTGAGAGCGATTCGGGAGTTCGCTTCACCGTAAGGGCGGCGCGAAAACGCTTCAAAACTGGCACGTTCCGTTGTATTCAACAGGGTATGATCAGACACCGAACCCTGTTGGGCACCAGCCTGTTGGGCACTGCCCTGTTGAGTGCAGCCTTGCTGAGCATCACGGTGTTCCTCATCGCACCCGCCGCAGCTGAGACGATCGAGCATCGAGGCGTTTCATTCCGGATCTATCGTTTCGATCCTGCAACGGAGGATCTTGAGCTACATCTCGCCGGGGAGAACAAACCCGGCAAGTTCACCGAGGTAGCGGAGAAAGTCCGATCCGATGGCAAAAAATTGAAGTTCGCGATGAACTCGGGGATTTTCGAGAAGAACTTCATTCCCACCGGTCTCCATATATCAAATGGAAAGACAATCGTCCCGCTGAACAGAGAGGATTTCGTGAAAGAACAAGAGGGCCAGTTTACCCCCAATTTTTACCTGAAACCGAACGGCGTTTTCCTTTTTTATGAAAGTGGAAGTGCTTCCATCATGGAAACCGTTAGCTTCGCCTTCACGAAAACAGCAAAGCCTGATATTGCAGTTCAGTCAGGCCCGCTTCTGGTAAGCCAGGGAGAAATCCATCCGGCTCTCAATAAGGGTTCGGAAAGCACCCATTACCGCAACGGCGTCGGGGTAACTAAATCGGGAGATGTCGTTTTTGCCTGCTCAGCAATCGATCCGGAAACTGGACTGACGAATCTATTCACCTTCGCCGATCTCTTTCTGAACCAACTTGAATGTCCGGACGCACTCTATCTGGACGGTGCTATTTCGGACATTTTCATAGAAGGCGAGACTGACGAAATCCGAAACCGAAACCTGTTCGCCGGAATCTTTACCATCACCGACAAATGAAATCTTTACTCACCATCCTCGCGCTCGCCTTTTCGGTCGCCACCGCCGCCGGGCGGCCCAACATTCTCCTCATCGTTTCCGACGATCAGGGCTACAACGATCTCGGCGTTCTTGGAAACGGAATCCTCACACCTAATCTTGACAGGCTCGCTGCGGAGGGAGTCCGACTTACGGATTTCTACGTGACCTGGCCCGCCTGCACGCCAAGCCGCTCTGGTCTTCTGACGGGGCGCTACCCGCACCGCAACGGGATCTACGACATGATCCGCAATGAGGCTCCGGACTACGGCTACAAATATCCGCCAGAGGAATACGAGGTCAGTTTCGAACGAATCGGAGGGATGGACCTGAGAGAGATAACCATTCCGCAACTGCTTCCAGATACCTACAAAAGCGCGATTTACGGCAAATGGGATCTCGGAACGCTAAAACGATTCCTCCCCACTTCACGGGGTTTCGACGATTTTTACGGCTTCGTCAATACGGGTGTCGATTACTTCACACACGAACGTTACGGCGTTCCGAGTATGTATCGCAACCTCGAGAAGACGATCGAGGACAAGGGAGCCTACTGCACCTACCTCTTCGAGCGCGAGGCCATTCAATTCCTTGAGAAAACTGCCGGGAAGGAGCCGTTCTTCCTCTACGTGCCCTTCAACGCGCCCCACAACTCGTCTGCACTCGAACCTGAGATTCGCACCTCGGTCCAGGCTCCTGACAAATACAAAAAGATGTATCCGCCAATCGATCCAGAAACGAAGGACATCGCAAAATACAAATACGGTGGCGCAGCGACAGTCGTCACTCCGGAGGCTCGACAGCGCGACTACCGTGCGGCGGTCACGTGCATGGATGACGCCATCGGTTCGATGCTCGACTTGCTTGATGAAAAGGGTGTCGCCGACAACACGATCGTCATCTTTTTCAGTGACAACGGAGGCTCGGGCGGTGCAGATAATTCACCACTGCGCGGGCGAAAATCCCAGATGTGGGAAGGCGGCGTCCGCGTTCCGTGCCTGGTGCGCTGGACCGACGGTGGTGTACCCGCAGGTGCGGTAAGCGATGATTTTCTAACGAGCCTGGAACTGGTCCCGAGTTTTGCGGCAGCGACAGGGCACGAACTGCCGGGCGACATCGTCTTCGACGGCTACGACTGGTGGCCAACACTTCGGGGAGAGGCAGCATCGCCGCGGGAGACAATGTTCTGGAAACGGAGAAATCAAAAGGGAGCCCGCGTTGGAGACTGGAAATGGGTCCACATGAGCGAGAACAGTGGCGGACTCTTCAATCTTGCGGAAGACATCGCTGAGAAGAATGACTTGTCGGAAAGCGAGCCAGAGAAATTGCGCGAAGTGAAAGGTGCCTTCGACCAATGGATGCAGCAAATGGAGGACGCCGACCCCCGTGGTCCATTCCGGGACTTTTGATCACTCATTTTCCGGACTTGCGGACTTCTGCTTCGAACTCATCCGGAACCCGATGCGAGCGGGTTTCTCTTTCACTTCCGCCGGCATTTCTTTTTCTTCTTTTTCTTCTTTTTCTTCAACAACTGCAACCGGCTCCGCCCCCCCTGGAAAAAGCATCGAATTAGGCACCGTCGAATTGTTGCTTCCGGGAAGATCCGACTCTTTCACATACTTCGTCGTTCCCCATTCCGTCCCGTCGTCTACGTAGGCGGTGCGCTTCATCGACTGCCGGAAGTTGATTTGGGAATCGAGCCACTCAAGACTCTCCGTCAAGATTTCGCTTTGTGTGGCTACAGCATCCTCGAAACTTCCGGGATTCCCGGCGATAATTTCTTCCAGCAAAGTACGAGCCACGTCGAGGGTATCGAAGGCGGATTCAAAATCGTTCGCAAAACGTTGTTCCTGACCTTTCTCAAGCGTCTCGATGAAGTCGACCCACCCCATCGTGATGTCGTGGTCACCGGCAGTCAATTGCTCTTCCATAAATGCCATTGATTCCTCCAACCTTTCAAGGCGGTAACCAACGATCTCGGGCTCATAGTCGGGATGCTCGGCAGCGACTTTCTTCAGCTGCATATGAGCTTCCATGTAGCTCCCCAGCGCGAGTGGCCACTGCTCGGCAGCAACGAGTTTGTCGCCAGTCTGGATCCATGCAAACGCATTGATCCATTTCGAGGCAGGATCGACTTCCTCCGCGATTGCTGCAGAGAGGCTGATCAGGCAAAACCCGAAAGCAAGGGCAAGAGTCTTTACCGGGGCTATCACCCCTCAGCCTCCTTGATTAGAACTTCGACTTTGCGCAGGATGGCGGACCGCTCTCCTGCGCCAACCCGGAATCCCGGACGCACAATACTCACGACCTCGCCGGGACGGAATTGACGCTCGATATGTTGTTTTGTCCCCCACCCTTTGCGCTCAAGTATCTGGACCTCTCTCCGGTGTTTGGGCGTCAGTGAAGTTCCGACATCTAAAACGAAAGGCTCAACGCCATTCTCAGTCAATATTGAGAACAATTTGTCACGGAATTCTTCCAGCTCTCCAGCAATGTCACGAAACCTTTTGGAGCGCCGATATCCATCGATCATCTGATCAAAAGTCTCGATCCGGCCAATGAGAGCGCGGTATGCCTCCTGCTCAGCGTCGAGTGCGATCGCCGCTGATGAAATTCGCTCTTGAGATTCCGACTCTGTGCCGCGTCGACTTAACCTTTGTGCTCGACGAATTTCTTCTTCCAGCTCACTTCGCAGCTGCTCCAGATTCGTAGAAATTCCATCAATCTCAGTCTTTTCTGAATCAGCTTTTTCTTTCAACTCCTTTTCGCGAGTCATCAGCTTGTCACATCGAGACTTCAGCTCCGCTTGAGCGTCGGCTCCGAATTCGTCCCAAATGGCCTCGATTGGCTCCAGCTTTTTCCGGGCGTCGTCTCGTTCATTTTTGGCCTCCTCGAGAGATTCTTGCAACGACTCAATCGTTTCATCGCGACTGGAAAGCTGGCTCTGTAACTCCGAGACTTCCATTTTCACCTCTCCGGAACCCGCGATCAGCGGGATGGCTGTCGTTTTCAAACTAATTTTATCCGACACGGAAGTGCTGCCGTTGCCACTGAGAGACACCTCAAATTCCGCCGTTGCAAAACGGATCCGGTCCCCTGCTCCAATGAGACGGGTCATGATTCGTTCGCCATTCACGAATGTCCCGTGGCTCGACTCGCAATCCACAAGCTCGATCCCCGCGTCGTTCGTCTCCAATCGAGCATGCCTCCCCGACACTGCCGAATGCGTCACGAGCATATCATTTGACTCGTGACGACCCACCGACACCGATCCACCGATCACCGGAATAGGGAATGGCGCACTGGAGGCATGTCCAGCGCCCACGGGTTTTAGAAAGAGAGCCATTCGAAAAATTTACGTACCTGACCGCCTTTTTCGCACCTGATGGAGTCGGCTTCAATCCTATTCTCCTGACCTGTTGCAGTCACGAAACTGCCTCCCGTGAAAATAGAAGGTGGTATACTGATGGTTTTCCTCCGATTTCGAACTTTCCTGATCGCCGCTACAGCCTTGTGCGGCGATGCTTTGGAATCTCATGCCATCATCTCGGGAACCTCCGCAGGGAACGACGAATTTCCCTGGATGGCTGGAATTGTAAAAAAGGGTACATTTGTTTCGACCGCACTGCTCAGCGGCGGCGCGCTGGTTGGCGACCAATGGGTTATCACCGCTGCCCATTCCATCGCTTCCGAGAGCCCTTCATCGATTGAAGTCTGGGTCGGAATAACTGACCTCAGTGATCCGACGGCGCGAGTGGTTAGGAATGTTCTGGCGATCTATCGGCATCCCGATTTCATTACCAACGGAGGAGAGAGCGAAGCCGATCTGGCGTTGTTGCTGCTAGATCAACCCGTAGTTGGAATCTCAGTCCTGACTGTCCTCGACGACATCGACAGTCTCGCAGAGGGCGATGCGCTAACCGTTGCCGGGTTTGGAACAACCGACAGCGAAGTCCTCACACCCTCGCAAGTCCTGCTGCAAGCTGACGCTGAGATTGTTGACTCAATGATAGTGTCCTCTTCGTTCAGTTTTTCACCGCAAAGCTCCCGACTCGCCGCCATCGACCCCGAAGAGATGAGCACCCCCTGTCGTGGAGATAGCGGTGGCCCATTGACCAAAAATATCGACGGCACTGACACTCTCGTCGGCATCGTCAGCTTCGGAAGCGCCGATTGCGATCCGGCGATTCCCTCCGTCTACACAAACGTGGCTTTTTACTCCGGTTGGGTTCAGCCAATTCTGGCCCTGACAGCGACCGACCCGATTACTTCAGTTTCCGGCAGGAATCGTCCCATTGCGAACAGCGATGGATCCCCAAGGAAGGGCGATTCGACGGACTTTGGAGAACGCCGCTCAAGCAAGACCAATACGTTCACAATTCAGAATCCGGGGACCGGACTTCTCACGATTCGCTCCGCCGACGAATCTCATCGCAATTTCTCAATCCGCACCGCTCCCGCTACACTCGTCCCGGCAGGCAGTTCGACTTCGATCCGAATAACCTACAAGCCCCGCAAACGTCCGCGCCGCTCCAGGGCATGGGTCCGCCTTTTTACAAACGATCCAGCGGCTCCGATTTATACCTACCGCGTAGTCGGCCGCATGAGCAAAGGCAGATAGATCCAGTCGCGCAGACATGGGATTGACGCCATGTAGCGATCCTGTCAGGTTTTACTTATGACTGAAATGACAAAAAAACCCCTCCCCACTCGCCGATCCGCCATCAAGACCGCTGCAGGCGCCTCCGTCCTTGCCGGAGTTGCCATTCCTCACGTGCATGCTCAGGTCAATGAAGAGGTGAAAATTGCACTGATCGGTTGTGGTGGACGCGGAACTGGCGCCGTCAAAAATGCCCTCTCTGTCTCCGGAACCCTAGGACCGCTCAAACTCCACGCGATGGCCGATGTCTTCGACGACAAGCTCGCCAGATCGCACGAAACGCTGATGAAGGATCCAACCGTCGGCGACAAGATCGACGTAACACCCGAGCGACAGTTCATCGGTTTCGATGGCTACAAGAAGGCGATGGACGCAATGAATCCCGGAGACATCGCCATTCTCACCACTCCCTGTGCCTTTCGCTGGCCCATGTTTGAATATGCAGTGGAGAAAGGGCTCAATGTCTTCATGGAGAAGCCCCTCTCACCCGACGGATTCTCCTCACGCAAACTTCTCGAGATTAACGAGGTCGCCAAAAAGAAAGGCCTCAAAGTCGGCGTCGGCCTCATGTGCCGCCATTGCACGTCCCGCAATGAACTGAAACAGCGCATCGACGATGGCGCGATCGGCGATATCACCTTTCTGCGCTCCTACCGCATGCAGGGACCAATCGGGTCGTGTTTCACGCCGAAAAACGACACTGACATGAGCGAGCTGATGTATCAGATCAAAAACTTTCACAGCTTCATCTGGCTCAGCGGAGGATCCTACAGTGACTTTTTTATCCACGGAATTGACGAGATGTGCATGATGAAAAACGATTTCCCCATCAACGCTCAAGCTGTCGGTGGACGGCACTACAAAGAGATCGAGCAGAATGGCGAAATGGTCGAAGCCGTTGACCAGAATTTCGACAGCTACGGCGTCGAGTACACCTTCAAAGACGGCGCGAAAGCATTCTACTACGGACGCAACATGGCGGGCTGCAACCAGGAGTTCGCCGCCTACGCCCACGGCACCAAGGGTAGTGCCGTCATTTCATCGTCGTCCCACACACCAGCCCGGTCCCGCATTTACAGCGATCAGAACATCGACAAGAACTGGCGCGCCAAACCGGAGAATTTGGTTTGGGCATTCCCCACCGGAGCACGCGGCGCCAGCCTCGAAGGCAATCCCTACGACATCGAATGGGAAGTGATGATCGACGCCATCCGCGAAAACAAAGATCACAACGAAGTCGAGCGCGGTGTCGCAGCCAGCACGGTGACCTCCATGGGCCGCATGGCTGCCCATACCGGACAGCTCGTAACCTACGACCAGATGCTGAACAGCGAGCACGTCATGGCTCCCAATGTGAAGGACCTGACGCTGGAAAGCGACTCGCCCCTGATGCCCGACGACGAAGGCAAATATCCTAAGCCTGAGCCGGGCATCAAGAAGGACCGCGAGTATTGACAATCATTGACCTGGACAGTATCCCGTCCAGATGAAGGCAATACCGACTCATCCGGGAAACTTCGCGTGATCCTTTCGAAGGGATCGGAAAACCCGAACCGCTTCGCCACCACTTCGAAGGCTACTGGTCGCGTCGAATCAATGAGGAGCATCGCATGGTCTACAAAGTCTCGGGCGACACTCTGAAACTCGCTCAGCTTCGATACCACTATCAGTAAACATCGTTTCCTCCCCCATTGCCACGCCGACTCAACAGGGTTAAGTGTGCACCCTAACCCTGTTAAGTAACACAGGGGCGGTGCATGGCGATCATTTCACAAGAGACGATTCAGAAGATCCTCGACGCGACGGATATCGTCGAGATGATCCAATCGTATTTTCCGCTGAAACGGGCGGGCGTGAATTTCACGGCGATCTGCCCGTTTCATAACGAGAAGTCAGCGAGCTTCAACGTCAATCCGCAGCGGCAGATTTTTCATTGCTTCGGCTGCCAGGCGGGGGGCGACGCAATCAAGTTCGTCATGATGTATGACAACCTCCCCTTTCCGGAGGCGGCGAAAAAGTTAGCTGATCAGACGGGTGTTCAGGTGACGGAGGAAATCCTGAGCCCGCAGGACGAAGCAAAAATCCGGGGCAAGCGCGACCTGCTGAGGATGCAGAAGTCGGCGGCAGAGTGGTTCCATACCCTGCTCTTCAAACGATCGTTTGCCCAGCAGGCACGTGATTATCTAAAATCCCGCGGGCTCAGCATGGAGGTGTCGCGGGATTGGAAGTTTGGCTATGCACCGGAAGACCAACGGGCATTTTTCGACTGGGCACGGGGTGATGGATTCTCGACTGAGCAGCTGGTGAACGGCGGCCTGGCAAAGTGGCGCGATGAGAATAATCCGAATCGCGGGGCGTATTCGTTTTTCCGGCATCGACTCATGTTTCCAGTCAATAACGACATGGGCGATCCTGTGGCTTTCAGCGGACGGGTGCTGTCCGCGGATCAAGGCGGAGGAAAATATGTCAATTCGCCGGAGACGATCCTTTTCAACAAGAGCAAGACTTTCTTCGGCCTAGACCGGAGCAAGCGAGCCATCCTGCGGGAAAACCGGGCCATCGTTTGCGAAGGGCAGCTCGACATCATAGCGGTGCACGAAGCAGGTATCGAGAACGCGATCGCCGGACTCGGGACGGCGTTCACGGCAGATCATGGTCGCCTCTTAAAGCGTCATGCGGAGGAAGTGGTGCTCTGTTTCGACTCGGACACGGCGGGGATCAACGCGGCCGGCAAAGCATTCCGGGTTCTCGCGCCGACGGGGATGGTGGTGCGGCTCGCACTATTGCCGGAGGGAGAAGATCCCGATTCGCTAATCCGTAAGCAAGGCGTCGATGCGTTCCGGGAGATCGTGGAGAATGCGCAGGAGTTTTTCGACTTCCAGATCGATCGGCGCGGCAGCTCGCTGAATACGGGAACTCTCCGTGACCGGCTCAACTTCGCACGCGATTTGGCAAACGACATAGCGCTGATCGAAGACAAGATGCTGCAGGACACTCTGATCAGCCGGGTCACTGTGCGGCTTGGTGTCGGAGAGGATGACATTCGCAAACTCGTTCGCAATGCCCGCGTTGCGAGTGAGAGAGTCGAGAAAGCGAAAACGAGGCGTGCCGCGGTCCAACGCAACCGCCAGAAGGACGGCGGCGGATTCCAGCCCCAATCGGAGGAGGATTATGCAGCAACACATCGCGACGAGCCGATTGAAATCACCAATCGCTCGGTACGCCTGCTGTGCCGCGCCCTGCTCACGGATGCCGGGGCCAGAGCAAGTGTGGCAACACAGGAGATTCCCGCTTTCTTCCGTGATCTCACCGAAACTGAGATCCTCGCAAAAATTTGGCGAGCCACTCTCGACCCTGACACACCATCGAGTGTCAATGCCTTCGTCGCACAGTTATCCGATGCGGAGCAGGAGTGCGTACGTCGTATTCTGACGGAGGACAGCGCCCGGGTATCTGCAACTCTTGCAGCCGAGTGTCTTGCTGCATTGAAAAAGCAAAGTGTGCAACGCAGGATAGCCGTCGTAAAAGCCCGAATGGGGACTCCAAATTTACCGGCGGCGGAGCTGGCTCAGCTTGGGAAACAACTCCTTGACCTAAGAGAACAACTAACCGAACGTTGGTTGTCCCAGTAAAGCGCTGGACCCCTCTATCCTCTTCCTCCCGAGTTCCGAAAATGGCTGTTGATCGAAACGGAAAAAGATCCAGCCCACGCGAGGATAGCAAATCGGCGAGGAAAGAATCAACTCAAAAATTGAGAAAATCTGCCAAAGCAAAATCTGCCAAGGCAGTGAATGAGCCGCCAAAGCCCACGAAATCGGATCTCGATTTGCCGGAATTCAAGCCCATCGTGCGCGACTTGATCCGTCTCGCGAAGGAGCAGGATTATCTTACTTTTGACGACATCAACGAGGCTCTCCCCGACACGGAGACTGACCTTGCTTTGATGGAAGAGCTGATCGAACGGCTCCGCGCAATGAAGTTCCGCATCATCGACTCGGCCGAAGTCGACAACGTCAAAGCCGACGCCCAGAGCGACGATGACGATGGAGTGGAAGAACCTAAAAAGGCACCTGCTGCCAGAGAGGGGAGGCTCGATATTCTCGACGATCCTGTTCGAATGTATCTGAAGCAGATGGGGCAGGTTCCCCTGCTGACTCGCGAGCAGGAAGTGGAGATTTCCAAGCGCATTGAGAATGCCGAATCTGAAACGAAAAAGATTTTGGCAAAGTTCGGCTTTATCCCGGACGCCTATTTAGATCTCGCGAAACGGCTTGAGGCTGGCGAAGAGCGCTTCGACCGGCTCATCATCGACAAGAAAATCGAAAGTCGCTCCCGTTATCTGAAAGGGCTTCCGAAACTGTGCGAACAGATCACGAAAAGCCGGGACGAGTTAGCTACGCTCTATTCGGAATTACGCGCCGCGAAGTCTGAGAAGGAAACAAAATCGCTCACGACCGATTGGGGTAAGGGGCTCACGGTCCTATCGCGAGGCTACAACAAATTCTATTTCAAGCAGAAGGTCACCGAAGACCTCGTCAAACAGACCGGCGAATTCGCTGACCGCTCGTCAGCTCTGCACCGAAAGGCAAAGTGCGCGAACGAACGCGCTACCAAGTCAGAGGCTACCCGGGCACGCACTGCTTTTGAAAAGGAAGTCTGGATGGAGCAAGCCGATTTCGACGTGCTTGTGAAGGGTCTCGGCGAACATGTCGAAGCAGCCCGGCAGGCCAAGGACGAAATGGTCGAGGCTAACCTGCGTCTCGTTATTTCGATTGCCAAGAAATATACCAATCGTGGACTCTCCTTTCTCGATCTCATTCAGGAGGGCAACATGGGCCTGATGAAAGCGGTCGAGAAATTCGAATACCGCCGCGGCTACAAATTTTCTACCTACGCTACCTGGTGGATCCGCCAGGCTATCACTCGCTCGATTGCCGACCAGGCACGGACCATCCGAATCCCGGTCCACATGATCGAGACGATCAACAAACTGATGCGGGTGCAGAAGCAACTCGTACAGGAGTATGGCCGCGAGCCAACATCCGACGAGATCGCTGATGAGATTCACCTTCCGGTTGAGCGTGTTCGTGCGGTCTTGAAGATGGCACAGCAGCCTATCTCTCTGCAGGCACCGGTCGGCGATAGCGACGAGACCAGCCTCGGTGATTTCATCGAGGACAAAGGCGCAGAAGATCCGAGTGACATGACCTCGATGTCGATGTTGAAAGATCGCATCAAGGAGGTGCTCGACACCCTGACTGAGCGTGAGCGTGAAGTTCTAGAGCAGCGGTTCGGCCTCGTCGACGGTTACAGCCGGACGTTGGAGGAAGTCGGCAAACAATTTCAAGTCACACGCGAGCGTATCCGCCAGATCGAGGCGAAAGCGCTGCGCAAAATGCGGCATCCCACCCGCATTCGCCAGCTTGAGGGCTTCATTGAAGCCCCTCCGATGTAGATTTTTCTCATTTTTTCAGAAACCCGCCCAACAAGTCGGTGTTTGAACAGATGCAATGAACCAGCCAGAAAGAGACGATCGCTCCGGCGAAGAGCCCGTTTGGGAATTAATTCAACACGCCAGCAAGGTGGAGGCCAGCTCGCTTTTTGCCCGTAACGTCGTGCGTGAAGTGCGCCTTGATTCTGCCCATGATTCCGGTTGGCTCGCAACGTTGAAGACTCTCTTCACGCCTCGTTTTGCAATGATTGGAAGCATGGCTGCAGCCGCAATTGCTGTTGCACTAGTTCTTCTCTTCGAGCCTGGTAGCAACATGGTTCCTGAAGTTACTTTTGTCGAAGTTGAGGAATTCGATCCCGCTTCCGAACTGGAGGAAGTCGAATACCTTGGACAACTGATGGCTGTGGTCGATCCCGGCCAACTCAGTGACGAAGCACTCGGCGATCTCTTTTTCTAGGAGAACACCGGGACAACTTGGTCTAATTCCATTCGCGACTCGTTCGTCTCTACTCGATCCTGTCGATGTAGAAAAATCATGAATCGTAGTATTGCGCGTTTTTCAGCTTCTGTAGTCCTCGCCTCGGCCCTCGTTCTTGCGGCCTGCAGAACCACTGTACCCGAGACAGGACGCCAGCAGCTGAATTTCCTCCCACCGCCAAAAGAGGCTGCGTTGGGTATCTCCGAGTTCAATAAGATTAAGGGCTCGAAGGAGATCTCGGACAACGCCAACTACAACGCACAGGTGCAACGAGTTGGTGCGCGATTGTCGAAAGTGATGCCTGTGCCAAACGCTGAGTGGGAATTCATTGTTTTCGTGGACGAGACCCCGAATGCCTTCGCCTTACCCGGCGGAAAAGTGGGCGTCCACACAGGGCTCTTCCAAATCACGGAAAATGATGCCGGGCTAGCTGCTGTCATTGGTCACGAGGTCGCCCACGTCGTAGCGCGCCATTCCGGGGAACGGCTCTCCCGCGGCGTTGTCACAGGAGCTGCTGTCGCCGGGGCCGGCTACATGATGAACCAGGGAGATCGTAGCAATGGGATGCTAACCGCCGCGCTAGGTGCCGGGGCTCTGTTCGAAACACAGAGGCATTCGCGCAAGCAGGAGTTGGAGGCCGATCAGCTGGGCGCTCTCTTTATGGCTCGCACCGGTTACGATCCTCGCGAATCTGTAGCGTTATGGAAGCGATTTGCTGCGTGGAAGGCGGAAAATGAAAAAACCAGCTCAATGCCGAACTTCCTCAGTAGTCACCCTCTTGATGAAAGACGTATCTCCGAATTGGAGAGCTACCTCCCGACAGCGCTCGCAGAATACTCGGGAGGATGATGGACAAGCGCGCTCGACGTCGTGATTGCTTTGCGCGAATCAAGGCCCTAACTGCTGCGGAGAAAGCGGCCCACTCCAAGGCGATTATTACTTCGCTAAGTAGAGATGTCACTTTTGAAAACGCAGAAACAATCTTCGCCTATATCGCGCTGTCGGGGGAGCCTGATTTGGAGGAGCTATTCGACGAGAGCCCGCAGAAGAAGTGGGCATTTTCACGGGTAAATCAAGGCGGACACCTCCAGTTCCACTATGTAACAAGTCGCGATCAACTTCGGCGGGGAGACTTTGGAATCTATGAACCGGATCCGGACATCTGCCCCGCCGCAAAACCTGAGAATACCAATTTGATCGTGATTCCAGGCGTGTCCTTCGATCCCGTCACAGGTGCTCGACTCGGTCGCGGAAAAGGACACTACGATCGGTATCTGGATCAATTCACCCAACTACCTCCACTCGTCGGTATTTGCTTTTCAACGCAGCTCTCTTCACTGGAACCCGAGACACACGACGTGCCAATGGATGTGCTCGTTACCGAAGTTGAGCGGCATTCCGGATGGCACAACAGCGCCTCTTCGACCGATTGACACACTTCGGCGAAAATGCTGGAATTGCACCGTGAAAACGCTCATCCTTCTAATCGCCGTTATTATTGCCCCTGTCTTCTCCATCGCAGAGAGTCCCCTTCCCCCCGTGGAATTGGCCAAGCTAGATGCCTGGAATGAAAAAGGTGAATGGGCAACCGCCGAAAAGATCGAGGGCAGTGCCAGCGCAAAAGAATGGAAGAGCGTTGAGCCCGGAGGCAACATTCTCTACAACGGCAAGGATGGCAAAGCGGGCGAACTCGTCAGCAAGCAGGAATTCGGTGATATCGAAGTCGAAGTCGAGTTCATGATTCCGAAGGGCTCAAATTCCGGCATCTATCTGATGCAGCGGTATGAGTTGCAGATTCTGGACAGCTACGGGAAGGCCGACAGCGAGCTGAAATACGGTGACAACGGCGGCATCTACGAACGCTGGGATGAGACCATCGAGGGTAAAGACAAAGGCTACGAAGGAACGCGGCCGACCACTAATGCCTCCACTGCACCGGGCACCTGGCAAACTTTCTTAATCGGCTTCCGGGCTCCGCGCTTCGACGCCGACGGGAAAAAGATCGAGAATGCGAAATTTGTCCAGGTCGAACACAACGGTGTCGTCATTCACCAAGATGTCGAGGTGACCGGTCCCACTCGAGGCGGCCTGGCCGACCCCGAAGTCAAAACAGCTCCGCTCGCGGTTCAAGGCGATCACGGACCTGTCGCGTTCAAGAAGCTTTTGGTACGGCCGGCTAAGTTTGAGTGATCGACTTAACAGGGGGGCAATGAGCTATCCTTTTTTGTGATGTTCCGCTTGGCCTAAAAATATGTGCGACTTACGCCATCTCAATTTAGGGCTGGCGAAGCGCCCGCCCTACAGAAATGGAGCCGAAGATGCAGAAATGTAGGTCAGTCTCTCCACCTACGTTTATATTACTCCGCAAAGCGCCAGGTGCACTGAGAGCCTCTCACTCCGCAAACAACGGATCGTCGGCATTCCCCATCGGCAGAAAATTGGTAACTGTTCAGGTCCCTGAACCGTTCGCGAGGGACGAGCCGAGTTTTTCAGGCAACCGCAACATCTCAGCGAGTGTCTTGAGCAGGCCGCGCGACTGCTT
>Ga0222633_1001042_pt1 | contig 17503 bp, 8 predicted proteins | sample AntAcemetageno48_FD_179816 | JGI IMG/M metagenome (GOLD analysis project Ga0222633, IMG submission 179816) | Saline water microbial communities from Ace Lake, Antarctica - #48 | ecosystem: Environmental > Aquatic > Non-marine Saline and Alkaline > Saline | place: Antarctica: Ace Lake | collected...
CTGGTGGTCCAACGATCACGGATACGTTTACGTACACGGTGTCGGATGGTGGTTTGACTGACACAGGCAGTCTGGTGGTGACGATCTCGGGTGTAAACGACAACCCGGCTGCCGTGGATGATACCGATACACTGACAGAGAATGGTGGCGCGCAACAGGTTGATGTGCTGGCGAACGACAGTGACGTTGATAATAGTTCAAGTTTCACCGTGACGTCAGTCACTCAGGGTGACAACAGTTCAGTCGTAGCCATTACCAATGGCGGTGCCGATGTGTCCTTTGCGCCGGACCCGGCGTTCTATCAGCATCTTAATGTAGGCGACTCTGATACCGAGACGTTTACTTACACAATCACTGATGACCAGGGTGGTACCGATACAGCAACCGTGACAATCACTGTTTCGGGTGATAACGACAACCCGGATGCCGTGAATGATGCGGATACCCTCACGGAGAATGGCGGTGCGCAGCAGGTTGATGTCCTGGGTAACGACACTGACGATGATGATTCGTCGAGTTTCACCGTGACCTCGGTCACGCAAGGCAGCAATAGTTCAGTGGTGGCGATTACGAATGCTGGCACGGATGTGTCATTTACACCCGACCTGGCGTTCTTCGAGCATTTGAGCACCGGTGATTCTGATACTGAGACGTTTACTTACACAATCACTGATGACCAGGGTGGTACCGATACAGCAACCGTGACAATCACGGTCTCGGGTAGCAATGATGCACCAATTATTTCCAGTAATGCGGGCGCTACCCTGGATGTGAATTTTGATGAAAATTCCACTTCCGTTATTACTGTTGTTTTGGCTGATGATGCGGATGACGATGACGGTGTTTCCGGAACTGCACTTGGTTTTGGCTTTGACGGCGCCGGAGGTGCGGATAGTGCATTTTTCTCGATAAACTCCGATGGTGAGTTGTCGTTCACAGTAGCCGCCAATTATGAGGCCCAGGCGGACAATGATAGCGACAATGTGTATGAAGTAACCGTTGAGGTCCAGGACGATGAAGGGGCACTTGATACCCAACTAATCCGCGTTGCGCTGCAAAACATCAACGAAGCACCAACAGCAACAAACCTCAGTAACACTGTTGGCTACACTGAAGATGCGGGCACGGTGAACCTGCTTGACATCGTGGTCAGTGATATTGATGACACCCTGACGGGTCAGAACATCACCGTTAACCTGACGCTCAATGATACGAACGCCGGTGCTTTAACAACATCGGGCGCAGCCAGTTACAGTACCGGGTCTGGTCTTTGGACGATCACGGATACTCTGGCGAATGTGAATGCTGCGCTAGCGTCGGTAGCCTTCGTTACAGGTGCTGACCACGATACTGACACCACAATCACGACTCACGTTGAAGACCAGGTTGGCGCGGGACCGGCGGATGGAACAATCGATCTGATAGTCACGCCTGTTAACGATACGCCGGATGCGACCAACCTGACCAAAACGGTGAACTGGACTGAGGATGATGCCAGTGTGAATCTGGACAACATCGTTGTTTCTGACGTTGATCATGCGGACTATCCGCAAACGATTACGGCAACCTTAACGCTCGGAGACCCTAATGCGGGTGCGCTGTCTCCCGGCGCTTATACACCGGTCACGGGTGTGTGGACTATCACTGCTGATCTGGATGCAGTGAATGCGGCACTCGCTTCAGTCGCGTTTATACCCGCGCTCAACTATGACTTGAGCACGTCTATCACGACTCAGATTGATGATGCGGCAGCAGGCCCTGGCGGGTTGATCACGCTGACCGTCACGCCAGTCAATGACGCGCCGACTGCGATCAACAGGACGCAGACTATTACCTATTTCGAAGATACCAATGGTGTTGATGCGTTTGTGCCTGATGTCGTAGTCAGCGACGTTGATGATGCTAATTATCCCCAAACTATTACGGTGAGATTGATCGTGGCCGATATTCTCCCGATCAGATTCAATGGTGGTGTTCAAACCAGTGCGACAGCCTGGGATATTACAGGCACCGTCGCTAGCGTAAATGCTACTTTGGCAGGATTGACCTTTGATGCCGAGCCGGACTGGGACGTAGATTCCTCGTTCGATGTCCGTGTCTTTGACCAGGGGCCTCTTGGAGCAGTTGTCGAAACCGTCACTCTGGATGTCGTACCAACAAATGACCGTCCAATAGTCAACGACCAGGCCTTCAGCGTAGACGAGAATGCGGCTAATGGCACAGTTGTAGGAACAGTGGCTGCATACAACCAGGAGTCCGATGGATGTACTCCTCCTGACCCAGGCTGTGAGATCATTACATTCGCTATCACTGGTTCCGCGTTCGCTATTGACGCCGCCGGCGTGATAACCGTGGCCAACGCAGCAGAACTTGATCGAGAAACATTGGCTGAATTTACGCCAACGGTTACTGTCACGGACGATGGAACGCCGGTGAAGGATGACGATGCGATCATCACGATCAGTCTTAATCCGTTGAATGACAATGCCCCTGTGGGCGTTGATGACGCTGTCTCGGTTGATGAGCTGGCGACGGTTAGTTTCAACGTGCTAACCCAGGGCATTGATCTTGATGCTGACCTGCCGCAGCCGGTCCCGCTTGCGGATACGTTGATTGTGTCCGAAGTCGATGGCGACCCGCTTAAAGTTGGGGTAGCGCAGGATCTGGTTACCAATGGTGATATTGTCGGCTCGCTCACGATCAATGGGGATGGTTCGGCGACTTTTGTCGCGAATCCAGACAATACCATTGAGCAATTCGAGGCAACGCAGACCTATACGGTTAGTGATGGCACTTTTGAGGACACGGGCGTGACGGTAACGGTCACAGTAAATCCCCTGAATGATAACCAGCCTGCGCTAACCACCGCTGGAACCGACTTTGAGGCTGCTGGTGTTTCATATGACGAAGGCTCGAAAACCGCCAGTAATAAGTTGACGATCCCGCTTAACGGTTTCTTCATCGATCTCGATATCGATGAAGATGGTTTACAGGATTCCTCTACCAGTGGTGACAACGACACGCTGGTTTATAGCGTAACCAACAACAGCAATGGCATATTGATCACTACTGAGATCAGCTCTGGTGACCTTTTGGTCTATAGTCCGAGTCAGGAGCATGGAACCGCAGATATCACCGTGACCGCTACGGATACGGCTGATCCTTCAGGGAACATTACCAGCGTGGATCTTGATTTCACGATCACCGTTAACTCAGTGAATGACGCGCCCATCTATATTCCAGGCAGTTACAGCGCCTCTGGCTATACGGTGAATGAAGATTCAGGTGATATCCCGCTGCCACTGCAAGCTGCTTTCTCCGATCAGGATATTGTGGGTGACAGTGATGCCACTGATGATTCGATTACCTACACGATAACGGTTATTGACGTGCCGGCAGTCGATGCGGTCGAGACGGTTTATGTTGATCTGCCGTTCACTATTATCAGCGATGACGAAAACACACCTTCTGCGGGTGCGCGTACGACGGTTTATGAGACAACTGATGCGTCGATGGTGATTCAGTTAGCGCCTGATGGGCATGGCTACCTTGACGTCACTGTTCGTGCCACTGACAGGGGGCGACCACCGGAAGTACCGGCGGATCCTATCTTCCTGTCCGACCAGGAAAGCTTCAGAATTACGGTCCAGGGTCTTGGCGACGATACCCCGCTCGCAGAGGATGACCATTACAGTGATTTTGTTGAGCTGGTGATGGAAGAAGACGGTGAGCCGCTTATCTTCAATGTTCTGTCCAATGATTATCTTGGTGACGTACCTTCCTTTGTGATCAGTGCTGGCCAGACCATCACGGATACTTCCGGTGCAGATCACACCTGGCGAACCACTTCGCGATTAACCGACAGAAACAACGTTGGTGACTTCGTGCTTGAGATGAATGGTGAGGTCAGTTGTGCGAATGCGGGATGCCAGGACGATCAGACAGCTGATACAACCATAACAGCTGGCGGAATTCTTGATAACTCGATCATGTACAAGCCGTCGCTCGACTTTAACGGCGAAGACACCTTTACCTACTGTATGAAGGATACCTTCCCGGCGTCGGAGCCAGCTTTCACGCCACCGGCAGATGTCCGTTGTGCGACCGTGACGGTTAATGTGACACCCGTTAACGATCTGCCCCGGGTACCAACGAATATCATCTATGAAATGGCGCAGGCTGAAGACCTGATTATCACTTTGGATAATGGCCTTGCGACCAAGGTGACCGGTGTTGACAATACGCATGTTGATGGTCTCGGCTGTAATCCGAATGATCCGCTCTGTGTTCCGGAAGTGGGGCGCGACCCGGATACACTGTACTTCTCGATTGATGGATTCACGACTACCGAGGGTGTCCTGACATCATTTGATGCTGACGGTACGTTCACTTATCGACCTCTCGCGACGTTCTCCGGATCGGACAGTTTCTTCTTCAATGTCTGTGAAACGCCGGTACCCACGGTAGAAACGTGCGTTTTCGATGTTCTTGTGACGATCGTTGTGGATGCCATTGAGGGCGCACCGGCAGGCTTGTCTGACGATGTGGTTGAGGTGGACTTTGACCTTGCGGATATTCCGCTGGAGCTACCGGTAGGTCCTGAGGCAAATGTGCTGATCGTCAACGACGATTCAGGTTCAATGGATTGGGATATTCTTACGGATCAGGATAGTGGTCTCTACTATTTCGATACCGGCAATTACATCTACTACACCATGAAGGCCACAGCAGGTTCATCTACCTCTGTCGCGCCAGGTGAAGAAGATGCACCTAACCAGGGTTTATGGCGTCTCAGGAATTCGGACTACAACAAGACCTACTACAATCCGGATATTCGCTATGAGCCATGGAATGGTTTGAATCCGAACGATGTGGATTTCCCGGATTCAACACCAACCGCGGCGTTGCACAACGCGCTGGCGCCAGCAGGCAGTTCGACTAACCTGCGAGTGCCGCAGGACTATACAGGTCGGGCTGTCATAACAACCCCTGAAGTGTGTACTCTCCAGTGTCGCTGGTATCGTCGTGGCGTTTGTCGCAGCTATCGAACGGTGTGTACGGGTGGAACCAATTTCCAGAATGTGGTTGCGGAGGATCTGTATCTGCCGCGTTATTACGTCTGGGATAACAAGAATTTGGCCGAAGTTGTTGATAACGATCCCGCTACGCCGGAGCTTGACCTTGATGCGGTGCCCTCTCCGCATGATGCGGCTGATCCGGATTATTGTCTCCGCACCTATCCTATTGACGCGGCAGCAGAAGCCAGTTGTCTATCGGATGGCCTCCTGGTAGAGATTCGACCTGCCTCAGAAGGGGGTTCGGATACCTATCCCAGACCGGCAGGCAGAACTGACTGCGTCGCAGCCGTCGATTCCTGTTCTTATGATGAAGAACTACAGAACTTTGCGAACTGGTTTACCTATTCGCGTAATCGTGAATTTACGGCCAAGTCTGCGCTGGGTAAGGTGGTAGCGGCGTCTGAGAACATTCGGGTGGGCTATGCCAAACTTAACCGTCGAAGTGACGGCCAGCCGATTGAGTCCATGAACACTTCCGAGAGAACCGGTACGAAAGCTGCCTTGCTGGATGCTATCTACCTGACCGAGTCGAGTGGTGGTACGCCACTAAGACGTTCACTTCGTGATGCTGGCCGACATTTTGCCTGTAAGGCCAATGACATCTTTCGTTCCAGCTCTGACTCGGTTCCCGGTGATGCTGGTTGCCCCATCTTCGAGGCGCCTTCAGGTAACTGTCAGCAGAACTTTACGTTGCTGATTTCTGACGGAGCGTGGAATGGTGGTGACCCAGGTGTCGGCGACGAGGATGATGATAACGATACGAACTTTGATGGCGGCATGTACGCTGCTTCATACAACAACTCCCTGGCGGACGTTGCGATGGAGTACTACGAGTTCGATCTGCACAGCACCCTCTTAAATGAAGTGCCGACTTCATCAAGAGATACGGATGGCGCTGCAGATGATGCGTTTGAGGATGGCGCTAACGTTCTTATGCACCAGCATATGAAGACGTTCACTGTTGGATTCGGTGTGAACGGGCTTATCGCCGACGGGGATGTCCCAACGGACTACACGCAATCCTTTGACTGGGGTAATCCGACCAGTACTGAACGTAAAATCGATGACATGCGTCATGCTGCGGTTAATGGCCGAGGTCAGTATCTGAGTGCCGGTAATGCTGCAACACTTGCAGAGGCGTTGGTCTCGGCGTTTGAGGAATTCCAGCAGGGAAGTGGTGCCGCATCGGCGGTATCGTTCAACTCTCAGGAAATCCTTGAGGACACCCTCGTGTTCCGTTCTTTCTACAATACGAAGAACAATACGGGTGACCTGATTGCGCAGGCGATCGAGCTCGATGGCAGCGTTACCGAGGAGCCTGTCTGGAATGCGGCAGCGCGACTCGATGAAATAGATCCTGACGATCGCGTGATCCTGACCTTCGACAGGTACAAAGCGCCACTGGCAGACCCGCCCAATCCTAACTATGCACAGGGGATACCGTTCAGGCCGCTTAGTCTCAACGTGGATCAGCGAGCCGCGTTTAGTCTGGAAGCAGAGGGGTCGCCCCAGCAGTTGCTTGAGATCCTCCAGAGAGTTAACTACCTGCGAGGTGACGATGCTAACGAGCGACCCACGGGTAACTTCCGGGAGCGTCCCGGTATTGAGGGTCGGCTGGGTGATATTGTGCACTCGGCACCAACCTTTATCGGTACTCCGTCGAGGTTAGGCAGAGATGCGGAACCATTCCCTCAGGCTGAGGCAGACTTGTACTCTACTTTCCGTGAGACAAATGAGAACCGTGATCCAGTCGTTTATGTCGCTGCTAACGATGGTATGTTGCACGGGTTCGATGCTGAAACCGGTGATGAAGTCATCGCCTATCTGCCGAATAACCTGATGACAAACACCTATAGTCAGCCCGTCACAGATCTGCTGGATTTTGAGTACACCCACAAGTACTTTGTTGATTCGACACCAGCGGTCAACGATGTCTATATAGATGTTGGAAATGGCAAGGAGTGGAGAACTATCCTGATCAATGGCCAGGGCGCTGGCGGTAAAGGCTATTTCGCTCTGGATATTACCGATCCCACCAAGTTTGACGATTTAACATCAGATGAGGTTGTGCTCTGGGAATTCACGGATGTAGATGATACCTACCCGACAGATGAGTTTGGCGATGCTTTGCTAGCTGACACAGATTTAGACGGTAATATAGATGACCAGCGCCAGGATCTGTTGTCGCCTGCACAGCCTGTCAAAGATCTTGGTTACACCTTTAGTGTGCCAACTATCGTGATGAGCAACATTATTGAAGGCGACGGCTTTAATAAATGGGTCTCAATCACGGGTAATGGTTACAACTCTACAGCGGGGATTGCGAAACTGCTGATCCTGTTCCTGGATGGCGGATTAGATGGCTACTGGTGTCATCCTGACGTCCAGCACAATGTCACACCAGGTGGTGGTTACGCTGATCCTGATGAGTGTAACGCAGGCGATCCGCAGGACTTCGTTAAACTGGATACAGGGTTCGGTGTGGAAGCCGGGCTACCGAATGGTCTGGGTGAACCCAGGGCGATCGATACTGACGGTAATGGCACCGCTGACTATGTTTATGCCGGAGATCTGCAGGGTAACTTCTTCCGGTTTGATATCTCGAGCGCTGATTTCAATCTCTGGAGTGTGACCAAGATATTCAAGGCTCAGTACAAGCCAGGGACGCTGGATGAGAAGAATCAGCCGATAACAACTCAGCCGATTGCGATTATTCACCCGACTGAAGCGGATGGCTTTATTGTCATCTTCGGCACGGGTGCTTATCTGCGAACGGGCGACTCTGTTGATCCTGAGATCCAGTCGGTCTATGGCATCTGGGATCGATTAGGTCCGGGGCTGACCCTGAAGTCTGAGCTGCAGCCTCAAAGCTACACCAATTTTGATGATCCTCTGGGCAGGGTAAGAACACTCTCAGATAATGATGTTGATTATTCGATAAGCGGAGCCCAGAAAGGTTGGTATATCGACCTTGATTCTCCGGCGCCGCTTGACCTGGGTGGTCCTGCGGAGTTCCCTGGTGAGAAAGCGGTACGTAACATACAGTTGCGTGGTGGCCTTGCCTTCGTGAACTCGATTTTCCCAAGAGAGATAGGCAGTTGTGTTGGTCGGGCTGGTGGTGCGACTTTGTCGTTCTGTCCTGATACAGGTGGTTCGCTGTGCTTCGGTAATCGAACGGTATTTGATCTGGATAACGACGGTTCCTTCGACTCTGGTGACGATATCAATGGCAATCAAACCGCTGCGGGTATAATCCTTCAGGATCCTTCACCACCTACAGACTCGACGTTCATCGGTGACAGGCGTGTGACTCAGTATGGTCGGGAACTGCACATTATTGGAACGAACACGTCATCTGGTAGCAACACGGGCCGGTTGTCATGGAAGCAATTGGAAACTGTAGATTAGGAGAACGAATGTGAGGAAGTTACTGGTCCTGCTTATTTTAATGATGCCGATAGGTGTCTATGCCGAGACTTTCGATGAATTGCTGGATAGCATGGATGAACCCGTTTCTTCGCGATTTCAGGATGGCGTCATCATTGAAATTGACCTGCAGAATCGCATCCTTCAGATCAGCGGGTACGATTACTATGTTAGTCCGGCTTTTGGCGAAAACGTAACCGAAATTTCATTGTATGGAACGTCGTTTGGGGCGTTCGAGCTCCTGTCCGTTGGGATGAAGGTGGAGGTGGAGTACCTTGATCTGGGGCGTGCAAGAATTGCGATGGTGATCAAGGAGCTTAACTCAAACATGGAAGTCGAAAACTAACACCTGAGTTGCCTGCCTCTCCGGTCGATGGGGTATCCAGCCTCATCGACCCTGCGGTTTTGTCTGACCCGGCCCTGTATATTGATCAAAACCTGACGAGCAAACCTTGGGTTGGCGTTGGCCGGGCAGACGACAAAGTTCCCGTTCTGATATTTCGTGTACCCGATTGGCGTCATCTGCAGGTACTGTTTGTTCTGAAATGCACGCCAGGTGACCGAGGTGTCCGAGTTATTGTTTGAGATGTGGGCGATGAGTTTTTCTTCAGGCTCACGCTTCGCGTTACTGTTCCTGTCCAGGAATACCGAAAGTTCGCCCGCCCAGGGTCCGCCGCATTTACCGTTAGGCCGTATCGCGCACAATGTCGCCACCGTGTGGTATTGCACAGCAGTGTGACGGGTAAAATTGACGGCACCGACCAGCCGATTGATGGCGGATGTTGTTTGGCTGCGAATGAGCATGGCGTTAACCGCAGGAATTACAAACGCCATCAGCATCAGGCTGATTCCCAGGACAGTAATCAACTCGAAGGTGGTGTATCCAGTGCGTTGACTTGGCATTGCCGGTCCCATTGCTAACAGTGCTATTGGGCATCAGGTTAGAACGGGTGATGGGGAAGTAATGTAGGTGTTCGCGCCCACGTGTGCGAGCGGATAACCGGTAAACAGGTGAGATTATTCCAGGCCCAGTTTTTTCAGTTTGTAGCGTAGCGCCCGGAAGGTAATACCCAGCTTCTTTGCCGCTGCAGTTTTGTTCCAGCGAGTGGCCTCCAGGGCATCAACGATGACGGTTTTTTCAATATTCTCCAGATAGGAGTCCAGCGACTCTTCATCTTCCGGTAGTGCTGGCCCGGGTGTCCTGTCGACCATCTCTTCGGGCTCTTCCGGTCCTGTCAAGTCTTCCTCATCCTCATCAAATACTGGTTTGGCGACTCGCTCGCCTGTCGGGGCGGTGAGGGCCAACTGCAGGTCTTCGGGTTTGATGATATCGTTCTCGCACAGTGTGATGGCTCTCTCCAGGATATTCTCAAGCTCTCGAACATTCCCGGGGAAATGATACCGCGCAAGTTCGTTGATCGCGTCGCTGCTCAGTTTGGGCTTCGGGACCTGGTAGTCGTCTGCAACCCTGCTGAGTAACACCTCAGCAAGAACAGGAATGTCTTCGGCGCGTTCCCGAAGGCTCGGCACACGAAGCTCAATGACATTAATCCGGTAGAAAAGATCTTGTCTGAAGGTGCCGCGCTCAACCTCGGCAGAGAGGTCCTTGTGAGTAGCACTCAGAATTCGCACATCGACGGGTAGTTCCTGCTGAGAACCAATCGGCCTTATCGCTTTTTCCTGAATACCGCGGAGTAGCTTCACCTGCATCGCTAGCGGCAGGTCGGCTACTTCATCAAGGAAAAGCGTTCCGCCGTTGGCAGCCTGGAAGAGTCCTTCCTTGTCAGCAACCGCGCCGGTAAAACTTCCCTTGGTGTGCCCAAAAAACTCGCTTTCCATCAGCTCGCTGGGAATGGCGCCACAGTTTACGGGAATGAACGGGCCATCCGCATGCGGACCGTTTTCGTGTATCGATCTTGCCACCAGCTCTTTACCGCTGCCGGATTCACCGCTGATATAGATAGGGGCCTGACTTCTTGCCAGTTTTGATACCTGTTTGCGGAGATTGATCATTGCCTGTGTTTCACCCACCAGACTGGGTGAATCAACGTCGGTTTTGGTGTCCAGGGGCTTTAGATTCAGCGCTGTATCGACAAGGCTCCGCAACAGTTCCAGGTTGACTGGTTTGGAAACGAAATCAAATGCGCCGGCCTTCAGAGCATCAACCGCGGAATCCATGCTGCCGTGTGCAGTGATCATTGCAACGGGTACCTGAGGATAGTTTTTGCTAATGTGCTCCACAATCTCAATGCCGTTACCGTCAGGCAGGTTCATGTCGGTCAGGCAGAAGTCGAATTCATTGTTCTGTAATAGCGCCTTGGCAGAGGTTACATCTTTGGCGCTTAATGTTTCGATGCCCATGCGACCCAGTGTGATCTCCAGAAGCTCTCGGATGTCAGGCTCGTCATCGACAATAAGTGCGTTCTTCGTTGGCATTGGCGTCTATAGTTCCATGAAAGTTATCTTGAACGAACTTCCGCCAGTGTCTGCTCTATTGTAATTAAGCCGAGCATCATTCGCGGCACATAGTTCCTTTGACAGGTAGAGACCAAGACCCGTTCCGGTCGTTTCCGTAGTGTAGAACGGTTCGAACAGGTTAGTCACTAACTCCTCGTCGACGCCATCTCCAAAATCGATAACTTCAAGGAAAGGCAATTGTGTTTGCGTATCTCTGCCGCCATGAATCACCAGTTTTAGCTTGCCCGTTTTCTTCTTGCTGTATCGAAGCCCGTTTTGGCAAAGGTTCGTCATAATTTGTGATAAATGAAGTGGGTCCACTTTAATAACAGTATCCCTTGGTGTCAGGACTAACGTGATATCGGGTTTCTCCTGCCAGCTGGTTTCAAACTCTGTTACAAAATCGGACAACCACTGGCCAAGCACCACCTCTTTGGGCTCTGCCGATTTTCTTCGGGACAGCTGTAATACGTTTTCAATAACGTCATTCATCCTGACGCTGTGGTTTTGAATGATCTCGCAGAGGCGCGCGTCGCCTTTGTCCAGGTTCTCTGATTCTCCCAGTAGTTGAGCTGCATGGCTAATGGCGCCGAGTGGGTTTCGTATTTCATGGGCGATGCTGGCGGAAAGTCGGCCCAGGGATGCCAGCTTGAGCTGTTGTGCCTGCCGTTGAACTTCGGTGCTGTCCTCAAGAAAGATGAGCGTATCAGCTTTCGGTGAGGGTGTATGAAGTTCTGAAAATGTTGCAACAAGCTCCTGTCCTGTGGCGGCCACGGTAAATGTTACCTCACCATGTGAAGGATCATCCTGCCAGCGCGCAACAGCATCAAGGAGATTGTCGGGCACACGTTCATTGACAGGTTCAAGTTGGTTGGGCACAGAAAGAAACCGCTCTGCTGACTGGTTCATCAATCTTGGTTCACTATTGTCGGTCAACACCACAACGCCGGTTCGCATACCGCCGATGACCAGCCGGTTGATTTGCTCCAGCGTATAGACCTCGGTCTGTCGATTGTGTAACTGCCGTGACAGGGTCTGGAAAAGGATATTGGTGACGAAGTAGACGATTCCCAGAAGCCCAGCCTGGAAGAAGCTCTGGACGTCGTTTTCGTTAAGAAAAAACAGATAGAACTCGCCATAGATTGTCAGGATAAAGGCGATCGCCGGTAGCACTGTCGATACCCTGCCATGAACCATGCCCCCGGCAAAGGCAAGGGTAAAGAACAGGAAGTTACCGAGCCCGGAACTGACCCCGCCACTGGCAGACATCAGTAGTGTTAAGGCGAGGATGTCACCGACAATGACAATGATGGCGGTGACAGGTTTTGAAAGGAAGTTAATGCTGACGAACAGCGTGGCGATGCCAATCGCAGCGTTAATAATGATATAGCTGATGATGGTTGTCTGGAAAAGCCCCGGGTCCACATTCCCAACAAAATCATTAAGGTTCGGGTCAAGAAAAAGGAACAGAAACAGAAACGAGATCAGTACCCGGTAATAGTTATAAACCCTAAATATCGTGGCGCGTTGAGTTTTTTGCTGTTCTTCCAGGAAGGTTTGGTCGAACTTTTTCACGGTCCGGTGCTAGCCCAGGAGCCCAAAAGTCAATACGTTCAGCCAGCCACGACCACCACCTTGAACGCTTTTGCTTTTTCTGAATTTACCCTGTTTGTCCAGGGATTCATGTTCCGGGTAGTTGCTGTTGAGGACCAACAGGGCTTTCTCGGCCAAATCGTTCATCTCCAGTAACTGGTAAGCCTCTACCATTATCGCCAGCGCATCTGGCACTGCCGCAGCTTCCTGGAAATTTTCAAATACATAACGGCCGCGGTTCACAGCCGCGACATAGGCGCCGCGCCTGATGTAATAGCGGGCAACATGTATTTCGGCGGCGGCCAGCAGGTTACGCAGGTACTTCATTCTTTTTTGGGCATCGGGCGCATACTCGCTGTTCGGGTATCGATTGATCAGCTGGGAGAAATCCTGGAAGGATTCCCTGGCGGCACCCGGGTCACGCGTAGATGGGTCCATGGGAATGATATTGGACAGAAAGTTTTTGTCCTGCTCAAAGGACACCATGCCTTTAAGGTAATACGCATAGTCAACATTGGGATGTGTAGGATGCAGCCGAATAAATCTGTCTGCTGCAGAACGTGCGGCCTCAGGCTGCACGCTTTTATAATAGGCAAAGATAATCTCAAGCTGAGCCTGTTCTGCATAACGGCCAAAGGGAAATCGGGATTCCAGTAGCTGTAGTTTCTGGATGGCGCCTGAGTAATTACCCGCCCTGAGGCTTTCTTGTGCCGAGGTGTAGTAAGCCAGCTCGGTCGCTTCCAGATCGTCTTCAACCTCATCCTTGGAACAACCGGATATCAGAGCGAGTGACAGTAGGAGTACAGTAATATAGCGCATGGTTGAGATCTAAGTGCTTGAAAATCGGCTAATTAAACCATAGCCTCTGCGCAAAGCCCAACTAGTAGCGCCTGTGCCCCTTCAAATACATCACGAGTTAGTGGTTCCAAAGACCCACACTCTCCGACGACTGGATCAGTCTGTGTCGGAATTACTGCCTCAGTACTCAAGAGCTCGCCTTCAGCAATGGATTAAAGCGGGTGACCTGACGGTTAATGGTAAACCGGCTAAATCAAAGGATCGGCTGGTGGGTGGAGAGAAGGTGCGGGTGTCAGTCGTTGAGGAAGACAATGATGACCGGGCGGAAGATATGCCGCTGGATGTGGTGTTTGAGGATGAGCATCTGCTGGTCGTCAACAAGGCGCCAGGGCTGGTGGTTCATCCAGGTGCGGGAAATCCCAACGGCACCATGTTAAATGCATTGCTTCATCATGAACCCGGGCTCGCCTCGATTCCCCGGGCTGGCATTGTTCACAGACTCGATAAGGAGACCAGTGGTTTGATGGTGGTCGCCAAGACCCTGGAAACGCAGAACCATCTGGTGAAGGAAATTCAGGCAAGAACCGTGTCGCGTATATACGATGCCCTGGTTTATGGCGTGGTGGCGCCGAGACAGGGTCGCGTGGATCGTGCGATTGGCCGGCACCCCATTCACCGAAAAAAAATGGCGATACGTAAAGAAGGCAAAGAAGCTCGAACAAATTATCGGGTTCTGGAGCAGTTTGACGAGCATGCCCTGGTCGAATGCCAACTGGATACCGGTCGAACACACCAGATCAGGGTCCATCTTCAATCCCTTGGTAATCCGCTGATTGGTGACCCGACCTATGGGGGACATTACAGGCGACCAAGGTCAGGTGATGAATGGGTGTCAGACGCGCTCCGGGATTTCAAGCGGCAGGCCCTGCATGCCAAAAAACTTGCATTACTGCATCCAGCAACTGGCAGAAAGATGACCTGGACGGCCGAGCCGCCTGAGGACTTCCAGGAATTGCTGGCCCTGCTCTATGGGTGACTGGTCATAATGAATAGCTCTCAATATGAGCGGCTTTCAATATGAGTGGCATCGTCCCGGATTGGCCGGTGCCCGAGAATATTAAGGCGTTCTTTTCTGAACGCTATGACGGATACAGCAACGGACCCTACGCCAGTCTTAATTTAGGCTCTCATGTCGGCGATGACGCGGCCGCGGTAGCGCGAAACAGAGCATCGATTGATGTCCCTGCTGAACCGTTCTGGCTGGAACAAACGCATTCAGACATCTGCATTAATGCCGATATGGCGTTAGCGGGGCGTCTTGGCGATGCCAGTTTTACCAGAAAGCCCGGGAAAGTACTGGCCATCATGGTGGCTGACTGTCTGCCAGTTCTGTTTGCTTCGCGCGGTGGAGATGTTGCAGGGATTGCCCACGCGGGTTGGAGAGGACTTGCTGATGGTGTCTTGGCTTCTACGGTCGCTGCGCTGGGTGAGGGCTCGCTGCTGGCCTGGATGGGTCCCGCAATAGGCCCTTGCCACTACACCGTGGGAGAAGACGTCAGGGCCAGGTTTTCGTCAGGTACCGGATTTACTGAGAACCGATTTACCGATAACAATGAACGTCAGTTCTCAATGGATCTTTATGCGATCGCAAAAGAACAGCTGCAGCGTCTGGATGTTGACGTCTATGGTGGTGGTCTGTGCACCCATTGTGATTCGTCGAGATTTTTTTCTTACAGAAGAGATGGCGTAACCGGGCGCATGGGTGGGTTTATCTGGATGGACTCTCTATAACTCCCGATGGATTCGCCTAGTTGCAATTTTCATTGATGGTTTTCTGCGCCCGATCGACTCTGGCTTGTTTTTCTTCATCCGAGAGTACCTTGACCTGACCATCATCACCCTGAACCTTAATCCGATTGTAGTTCTGGAGCTGTGCGAGGTTTAGCTTGCCAATATTGCAGTTGGCCTTCTTGGCAGCGGCAACTTCCTTGTCTATGCGGGCTTTTTCGTTGGCTATTTCAACATCAATGTCACGATCATCGGCCGCGGCTGGTGCTGCAGCCTGTTGAGTCACATTCTGTGGTGTGCTGGCCTGGGCTGCTACCTCTCGACCTGACAGTTCATCGCTCTGGTATCCGAATCTCTGGCTGCTGGTAACGAAACGGGCATCAAATCCCTGCGGGTTACGTTGTGCATAATTCACGACACCATTTTCGTCGATCCAGGTGTAGTACTCGGCCTCGGCGTAAGTGGGTGTTGCAAAGAATAGAACGAGCAGGCCTAGTAAACCTGCAGTAGATTCTAACTTCTTCATGTAAACCATCACAGAAAAACAATATTTCCAGAATTTTACTGTAAGATTGCCCACTTTCCCACCAATGAAAAGAGTCATTTTTCAGGTTCGGTTCAGACTGGTTTGACTAGGCATGCAGGATAAAAGAGAATGCCGGCGCCTTTTGGGGCGAAATTGACAGAAAAATCAGGGGTATATCGTGGAAAAGTTATCTGGCGGGGACATGTTGATCCGGGCTCTCCAGGACGAGGGCGTGGATCACGTTTTTGGGTATCCTGGCGGGGCTGTACTACATATCTATGATGCCATGTTCAGGCAGAATAGAATCCAGCATGTACTGGTGCGTCATGAGCAGGCTGCAACCCATATGGCGGACGGTTATGCGCGCGCGACAGGGCGCCCTGGGGTAGTCCTTGTGACGAGCGGTCCTGGTGCCACCAATGCCATCACCGGGATAGCAACGGCCTATATGGATTCAATTCCCATGGTGGTGATTTCCGGCCAGGTACAGAGTCACCTGATAGGTACCGATTCATTCCAGGAGACAGACATGGTGGGCATCTCGCGACCCATCGTGAAACACAGCTTTCTGGTCCGCGCAGCGTCGGAAATACCCGAAATAATCAAAAAGGCGTTTTATATTGCTACTTCCGGTCGCCCCGGGCCTGTAGTCGTCGATATACCTAAAGATTTGACTGACCCGACGGACCTGTTCGATTACAGCTATCCGGAAACGGTAACGATGCGGTCATACTCGCCTGCAACCCGAGGGCATACTGGCCAGATCAAGAAAGCGATCAAGCTGCTCGCGAAGTGCGAGCGCCCCATCATTTATGCAGGAGGGGGCGTTATTCAGGGAGACGCTTCCGGCCAGCTCATCGAATTAACAAGACTGCTGGGTTTCCCTATTACCAACACATTGATGGGGCTTGGTGCGTTTCCTGGCACAGACAAACAGTTTATAGGCATGCTCGGCATGCATGGTACGTTTGAAGCAAACAACACCATGCATCATAGCGACCTGGTTTTCGCCATTGGCGCCCGTTTTGATGACAGGGTAACGAATACGGTTTCCAAGTTTTGCCCTTACGCAGAAATAATCCATCTCGATATCGACCCCGCATCGATCTCCAAAACCGTCAAAGTTGATGTGCCTATTGTTGGACCGGTCGATACGGTCCTGGATGAGATGATCACGTTGCTGGAACCCGAAGTTGCCAAACGGTCTGAGAAACAGCAACAAGGGTTGAAGGACTGGTGGGAACAGATCGAAGGATGGCGGAAGCAGGATTGCCTGGCGGTTGCCAGGGATGAAAGTAAAGACATTATCAAGCCGCAGGAAGCGGTGCAGGCTGTCTATAAGGCAACTGACGGAAAGGCGTACGTGACGTCCGACGTCGGCCAGCACCAGATGTTTGCAGCACAATACTACCCGTTTGACGAACCGCGAAAGTGGATCAACTCGGGCGGACTCGGAACAATGGGTTTTGGGCTGCCAGCTGCCATGGGCGTTCAGGTTGCCTTCCCGGATGCGCAGGTCGTTTGTATTACGGGCGAAGGCAGTATCCAGATGAATATCCAGGAGCTGTCGACCTGTTCGCAGTACGGATTGCCTGTCAAAATCGTCAACGTTAACAACGGGTCACTGGGTATGGTGAAGCAGTGGCAGGATATGCAGTACGAAGGCCGCCACTCGCATAGCTATATGGATTCGCTGCCAGATTTTGTCAAACTGGTTGAGTCATATGGGCACGTGGGATTCAAGATCGAATCGCGGGATGAGCTGGGGCCGGTGATGGCCGAGGCGATGGCGATCAAGAACAAGCTTGTGTTTGTCGACGTGATCGTTGACCCGTCA